>SWBW01009868.1_pt1 | contig 53295 bp, 47 predicted proteins | sample 4693041 | NCBI WGS metagenome assembly SWBW01 (sample SAMN10267271, study PRJNA491770) | bioreactor metagenome | isolation source: DHS bioreactor inoculated with marine methane seep sediment | place: Japan: Omine Ridge, Nankai Trough | collected 2006-05-06 | reverse complement strand
AAAAAAGGTTCCTAACTTTTTCATTGGACAAACCCAGCATCGCATTCAAAACAGATTGAACTGGCTGTCATGCCCTATGGATAAATAAATTAAACTGATTGATTCAACAGCGCATCACCCGTTCGGGTGAAAAAGGAAAATGATGTAACTATTCAGAGTACTGGAGAAGCCATGTGTATCGCGGTCACTTCTCATTTTAGTAGGGCTTGTCCTCTCCAGCATACTCACAGGGCATAAAGGAGAGGAATTTTGTCCAGGGAAAATAAATCTGCGGGAATATAAGAAAGTGAGGATCAGTCTTTTGTTGCGGCAGCCTTAGCCGGAGCTGCAAGCATGCCGAAACTTGTTGTTAGTAATTGTATAAGTTCGGATTGACGATGCGTTCCTGTTTTTGCCAGCACCTGCTTTAGCTGCGTTTTTACCGTGTTATTGCTGATACCTCGCGTTTGGGCATAATCGCTTGGCGTTTGTCCGCGCAGCAAAGCGGCCGCGAGTTTGGCTTCGGTCGGGGAAAGGCCGTAGCATTGCGTCAACAGGTTGTCGTCTAAATCGAGCGGCATTTCCGGGTCGCAAATAAATAATGCAACGGATGGTTCCGAACCGAAAAAAGATAACGGCTGTTTTTGTAGCGGTACGGCTATTGCCGATAACTGACGGTTTGAGTTGTTCCGGCGCAAGCTCATCGCATTGCCTTGCCCCAGCTCTGCGGCATTGCCGATTAACTGACGCAAGGCGCGGGTTTCATTAGCGTTACTCGTCAGACAGCGACCGGCGGCATTGAGACAAAGGCCGTCAGAAGAGCGGATTAAAGTTTCTGCCATGTGATTGACAAATACGGCTTGGCCGCATTTATCGAACAAAACCAACCCGACTGGCAAGCGGTTCAAGAGGGCGGTATCCGTAGCCAGCACGCTTTTAACTTCGGAAAATTTCTTGTGGATCATGCAAGAGCGACGCAAATGCGGCACCAAGCGGGCGAAGATTGCTGTTTCATCAGCAGAAAACGGTTGATGTTTGGATCTAAAAATCGATAGACGCACCGCCAACGTATCCTGCGTGAGAAGATGACCGATCATGGCATGAAAATAATCCTGAGGTTTAAGCCAATCGTTATACCATTCAGTCTTGACAAGTTCCCGCACGGGAAACAGGCGATCAGTTGTTATAAGTTTGCCCTCAGGTAAATCCCTGGAGTTTTCAAGCCAGACATTGACCTTGGAATAATAGCGGTCGTAAGACACGGCGGTTTCAGGGGCGATGCGGACGGATTGAATAAAGGAAATTTCATCGCTACGGCAAGTGGTACTGCGGCTGGCAAAATCCACCAGATAAAGTGCTGTGCCCCTGCTTCCTAAAGTATCTGACACTTGCTCCAAAAAAACCGGCCATAACTCCGGCATGACGGCAGCATCGTAGATTTTTCCAATTAAATCGTCACATTGGCTTTCGTTCATAACTATATTAACGTGTTTTACTTAGTCAAAGGTTTTGATGGTAGTCGTGACAATTCAAAAAAGTATAGACATCAGTGATGTTTTCCTTGTTGAGCCTAACATAGTACATAAATACCCTAAAACCTTCTCATTACGGCAACGCGGTAAACTTAAAAAAGCATCCCAACAGCACTAATGCTATCGCTAGTTATCACAAGTTTTTGCTCCAGCGTTAGAATACAGTTTCTGCGCTCTAGACATGAGACGCAGCTCATAGGGTGGGTAGATCGTAGTACTCCTCTTGCAGTGAATGAATTATGATGGTTTTCGTTATCACTATACTTTTCCTACTATTTTTCTATCTACAGTTTGGTTCTACTTTCCAACCACTACTGTTTCAATCAGTGTGGCGGTCACAGTTTGACAAACAAGTCGGATAGTTCTCTTGGAAAACGCTTGCGGAAGGGGTTGATGCTGTCATGATTCAGATGCGTACCGCCGAAAAGTACGGGGATCGGTTCATAGGTAGCCCGCTCTATCCCTTCGACAGGCTTAGGACAGGTTTGCGGCTGGAGAAGATGCCCTTGGCGTAACAGCCAAACAATAGGGCCAACATCATTTTCGGCGGGCACGGCGGGTTACCGCTATACGCCTGTTCTATTGCGTAGGTGCCTCAGTTGCTCCATAACCTCTAACACAAACGAGCCAGATTGTTTTCATCTAACCAACCATCGCAGTTTCCCGGCAGGGATAAGCTCGTTTCGGTTAATGTTGATAAAGCGCTTACCCATGGGAGGCTGCCTTTTCCGTAATTGTTAATCCTACGCTATTCTAACTCAATAGATATTTGGATGACGGAAAGACTGACAAACTCATAGAAGGTCTATTTTTGGTAGGCGAAGTCGCCCGCCATAACTGTATTTTCAAGCCATGATCATAATCACGGTTTTTTCAGCCCATTCTCTCAGCATAGCCAGGCCCGCTTCGATGATCCGGGACGGGTCGGGGTGCTGGGCCTCTGCCGCCACCTGGCTTAAGTAATCCTCCGCCTTCAGTCCTTCGTTTTCCTGGATCAGTTGCAGCAGTCTGTAGGTGATCGCCGTGATCTGGGAAAAATGCACCTGGTCATCGATATCGCGGTAGACGATCAGGAAGGTCGGCTGTTCCGGTGCCTCTGGCGGCAGATAATCGGGCGATATGCGCTGGACCGGGTATTGATAAGCCAGCGGCCAGGCCAGCGGTGACAGAATGAGGCGTTTGTCCGGCAGGTTTTCGATGTCGGCGCGACTGTTTACCGCTACCTCGAGTTTGGCGGTCGACAGCGCCATTTCCACCCATTCGTAATGCGCCAGTTCGAGCAGAAACGGCAAATCGTCGGGATTGTCGCGTTCGTTCTGCAGGTAATCGAGGAACTCTTCCGGAATTTCGGAGAAATAGGGCGACTGGCAGCGGTGGCTGGCAAAAAAATCCTGGGCCAGCCGGAACCATTGCCGGTCATCGAGAATCCTGCGCAGGACCGGAAAACTGTTGGACAGGAAGCTTTCGACATTGTTGAAGAACAGTTCGCGGTACATGGCCATGCGCTGGGCCTTGACATCGGCCGGCGCCGGATTGTTTTCAGGGTCCCGGATATAGGCCGCAAATTCACGCTGTTTGGCTTTGAAGTCGACGCGCTTGGCGGTTTCAGGCGGTCTGTTTTTCATGCTGACTTTTCCAGGCGTTCTGTATCGTCCGGATGGTGCGGACTTCCTGCACCAGTTCCGCCAAAGAAGGAATGTTGAAGTCCCGCTCCAGCAGGGTCGGGAATACGCCGTAAAGCTCATAGGCCTTGCCTAGCAGTTTCCAGACCGGATCGATAATGTCGGCGCCATGCGTGTCGACCAGGAAATCCTCGGCTTCCACATAATGCCCGGCAATATGCGCGTAAGCGATGCGCTCGGCCGGGATGGCTTTCAGGAATGCCTCGGCATCGTAGCCGTGGTTGACGCTGTTCACGTAAATATTGTTGATGTCGATCAGCACGTCGCAGTCGGCTTCCTCGACGACGGCGTTGAAGAAGTCTATTTCGGCCATTTCCTGGCCCGGGGCGGCGTAATACGAGACGTTTTCGATAGCGATTCTGTGCTCGAGTATGTCCTGAACGCGCCTGATGCGGGCGGCCACGTGCGAGACGGCCTCTTGCGTAAACGGCATGGGCATCAGGTCATACAGATGACCTTCCTTGCTGCAATAGCTCAAGTGCTCGCTGTAGAATTTGATTTGGTGTTCGGCCATGAAGTCCTTGACTTGCCGCACGAACTTTTCGTCGAGCGGATCGGTGCTGCCTATCGACAGGGACAGACCGTGACAGACAAAGTCAAAGCGTTCGGTCATGGCCCGAAATTGCTTGCCCAGTTTGCCGCCTATCGTGATCCAGTTTTCCGGCGCGACTTCATAGAAGTCGACCTCTTGGGGCGGGTTTTCGACGATTTCACTGAGAAACGACCGACGCAGGCCCAAGCCGGCGCCGTGCACGAGATTTAGAGTTGTGTCCATAAGAACACCTGTGTATGGGGTTAAAGCGGGAGGGCATGATGGTCATGCCCTCTTTTGATAGCTATAAACCTGCTTGAGGCTTATTCGCCGGCTGCGTCTTTAGGGCTGACTTTTTCCTGGCCCGCGCCTTTCTCGCCTTTTTGCATGGCGCCGCAAGCGCCTTCCTTACCTTTCATCATGGCGCCGCACATGTTTTCCATGCCTTTTTTCATTTTGCCGCCTTCCATCATGGCGCCGCACATACCTTCGCCGCATTTGCCTTCTGTCGCCTTACCCGCCGCTTTAGGGGCAGGCTTGTTGCCAGCACAAGCACCTTCCACGGTTTTAGGCGCGGATTGCATGGCGCCACCGCATTTGCCTTCGCCGCATGAGCCTTCCTTCATGCCGGGCATGGCTTCGCCGGACTTGCTGGCTTCAGCCACTTGCATATAACCGTTGTTCATGTCGGTCATGGCGAAAGGGTTGGCTTCGGCGTTGGCTGCGGTCGCGGCAAAGGTAGACAGAAACGCGGTTCCCATGGCCGCTGCGAAAGGTGTTTTGTTGGTTTTTTTCATATTGACTCCCGGGTATATAAATAATGATACATAAGCTGCATCGGGTGCGGCGTATGGTATCAAGCACAACTGAACAGCGGATGAATATCCGCATGTTCAAATACTGATTACACAGACTATACAGCCTTAGCCAAGTTCCTGCCACTGAGTTTTTCGCTAATCGACTGTTTTGTACGGGTATTCGCACAAATCTTCAATGACGCAGCTCTGGCAGCGCGGCTTTCTGGCAATGCAGGTGTAACGGCCGTGCAATATCAATAAATGATGGGCATCTCTTTTATGCTGTTTGGGCACCCATTTCTCCAGCTTCCGCTCTACTTCCAGCACGTTTTTGCCGGGCGCGATGCCGGTACGGTTGGCGACGCGGAAGATGTGCGTGTCAACCGCAATCGTATGCTGGCCGAACGCGGTGTTCAACATGACATTGGCCGTTTTCCTGCCGACGCCGGCCAAAGCTTCCAGTTCTTCCCGCGTCCGCGGCACCTGGCCCGCATGCCGGTCGAGCAGTTGCTGGCAGAGCGTCATGATATTGGCCGCCTTGCTGTTATACAAGCCGATCGTCCTGATATAGTCCTTCAGACCTTCCAGCCCCAGCGCCAGAATGGCTTCGGGCGTATTGGCGACAGGAAACAGTTTGGCCGTGGCTTTATTGACGCCTTTATCGGTGGCCTGGGCCGACAGCACGACCGCGATCAGCAGCTCAAACGGTGTCTCATACCGGAGCTCGGTCTTGGGCTCGGGGATGGCTTCGGCCAGGCGGTCAAAGATGATTCGGCGTTTCTCGATGTTCATTGCTTGAATGATTTCAGTTTCAGCAAGGCTTCTTTTTTCTTGCGTGCGCGCTCGGCTTTTTCCGCTTCTGCCCGTGCCTGGCGCAGACAGCGCGCCTCGTAGCGGCGCATGGCTTTTTGCGCTTGTTCGGCCTTTTGCGCCGGCGTCGGCCGGGGGACCGGCTTAATGACGATGCAGTCGACCGGGCAGGGTGCGATGCACAGCTCGCAGCCCGTGCATTCCGAGGCGATGACCGTATGCATGCATTTGGACGCGCCCAAGATCGCATCGACAGGACAGGCGGCGATGCATTTCGTGCAGCCGATGCAGTCGTCTTCGATAATGAAAGCGACCTGTTTGGGCTTGTGTTGGCCGAATCGCGTATTGAGCGGTTTGGCCGGTACGCCCAGCAAACGTGCGATTTCAATAATGCCTTCATCACCGCCAGGCGGACACTGGTTGATGTCCGCCGTGCCGGCAGCGATGGCCTCGGCGTAGGGTTTGCAGCCTTTGAAGCCGCATTGGCCGCATTGGGTTTGCGGCAGTAAAGCGTTAATTCGATCGATCACGTCCAGGTCAATGTCCTTCCATTATCGCCGCGACATCGTTTTCAACCGTGTCTATGCCTTTCAAGGCAAATTGTTCGGTCAGCCTGTCCTTGACGGTGTCCGTGAAGAAAGGCGGCAGGGTCGGGCCCAGGCGCACGTGTTTAATGTTCAGCGCCAACAGCGCCAGGAGCATGAGAATGGTTTTCTGTTCATACCAGGCGATGCTGAAAGACACCGGCAGTGCGTTAAGGTCGTCAAGGCCCAGAGTCTGCTGCAGATCTTTCAGGAACACGAGCAACGAGTAAAAATCATTGCTCTGGCCGGCGTCCAGCAGGCGCGGAATGCCGTTGATGTCGCCGAGAGGCAGCGTATTGAATCGGTATTTGGTATCGCCCGCGGTCAGGATCAGCGTATCCTGAGGCAGCGCCTCGGCGAACTGCGTGTAGTATCGGCGCTCCTTGTGACGGCCGTCGGTGCCGGCCAGCACGATCAGGCGCCGGATGGCGCCGTTCTGAATGCCGGCGGCGATCTGGTTCAGATAGTTGTGCAGCGATTGATGGGCATAGCCGAGGGTCGTCGTATTGTCGCTGAGCTGGCTGGGCGGCTCGCATTGCCTGGCTTGCTCGATCAGCGGGGTGAAATCCTTGCGCTGGCCGGGGCGGCGGTCGGCGATATGCGGTATGTCGGGCCAGCCCACCATGCCGGTCGTGTAAATCTTGTCTTTGTAGTTGCCTTTTTGCTGCTGAATACTGTTGGTGGTGATCAGGATCGGGCCGTTGAATTTTTGGAAATCGGTGCGCTGCTCCTGCCAGGCATCGCCGAAATTGCCGGCCAGGTTGAAGTATTTTTTAAAGGCCGGATAGGCGTGCGCGGCAATGGCTTCGCCGTGCGTGTAAACGTCAATGCCGGTGCCGGCGGTCTGCTCCAGCAGGTCTTCGATGTCGCGCAGGTCGTGGCCTGAAACCAGTATGCCCGGCTTGTCCCAGCTGTCGAAATAGACCTTGGTCGGAACCGGGGCGCCGAAGCGCGCGGTATTGGCCTTGTCGAGTTGGGCGAAAGCGGCCAGGCCGTGCTCGCCGCATTTCAAGGTCATGGCCATGAGTTCATCGAGCGGGCTGTCGGTTTTCAGGCTGAAAGCCAGCGCCTCGTGCAGGAAGGCATACAATTCGGCATCGGAAAAATCCAGCGCTTCGGCATGTTCGATCAGCGACGCCAAGCCTTTCAGGCCGTACACCAGTAATTCGCGCAGGGCATGGCAGTCGTCGTCCAGCGCCGGAATCTGCATGACGCCGGCCGTTTCGCCTTGTGCCACAAAGGCCGCTTCCGAGACATCGGTGTATTGCCAGGCGGCTTCATCGGGCACCGGTTCGCTGAAGGCAACGCCGTTCTGTGCTTCGAACGCGGCGGTAAACCGGTGGCACAGATGATTTTTACGTTGCACGGCTTCCTGTATCAGGGAAACGAACACGGTCGGGTCGAAATTGACATTGGTCACCGTGGAATACAATGCCCGAGCGGTAAACCGGTCGGTTCTGGCATCGCTTATGCCCAGTTGCCTGGCTTTGTGTGCATAAAAAGACAAACCTTTCAGAACATACACTAATAAATCCTGAAGACTGGCGACATCTTCTTTTTTGCCGCAGATGCCGGCGGAATCACAGGCGATGTTTTTTTTGGCTTCCTGACAGTGGTAACAAAACATTTCTAACTCTCTACTACTAAATTACTTAACGCGCATACCCGGCTGCGCGCCATTATCAGGGTGCAGCACCCATAAATCCTTGCCGCCGGGGCCTGCCGCCAGCACCATGCCTTCCGAAACGCCGAAACGCATTTTGCGCGGAGCCAGATTGGCGACCACGACCGTCAATTTGCCTTCCAGATCTTCCGGTGCGTAAGCCGATTTGATGCCGGCGAAAATGTTGCGGGTTTCATCGCCGATATCAACGGTCAGTTGCAATAACTTGTCGGCGCCTTCGACGGAAGCGGCTTTGACTATGCGTGCAATGCGCAGGTCCAGTTTGGCGAAATCGTCGAATTCGATGGTATCGGCGATCGGGTCGCAGGTGCGGGCCTTGGCTTTGGGCGGTTCGGCCGTTTTTTCCAGATTCTCCCTGGAGGCCTCTATGATGGCGGCGATTTTATCAGGCTCGACACGCGTCATCAGCGGTTTGAAATCGTTGATGACATGGTCTGTCAACGGTTGTGCGCCGGCCGCCGGCCAGGCTTGCGAGGCAATATTCAGGAACTGCTCGGCTTCGGACGCCAGTGCCGGGATGACCGGTTTCAGATAGGCCGCCAGCATGCGGAACAGGTTGATGCCCATCGAGCAGACCTCGTGCAGTTCGGCATCCTTGCCTTCTTCCTTGGCGATCAGCCAGGGTTTTTTCTCGTCGATGTACTGGTTGGCTTTGTCGGCCAGCGCCATGATCTCGCGCATGGCTTTGGCGAATTCGCGCGTCTCATAGAATTCGGCGATTTGCTTATGGGCGTTGACAAACTCGGCGAACAGGGCCGGCTCCGAACAGCGCGACGACAGTCTGTTGTCGAAGCGCTTTTTGATGAAGCCGCTGCAGCGGCTGGCGATATTGACAACCTTGCCGACCAGATCGGAATTCACGCGCTGGCTGAAATCGTCGAAATTCAGGTCGAGATCATCGACGCCGGCGCTCAGTTTGGCGGCGAAATAATAGCGCAGGTATTCGGGGTTCAGATGCTCCAGATAGGTCCGGGCCTTGATGAATGTGCCGCGCGACTTGGACATTTTCTCGCCGTTCACGGTTAAAAAGCCATGCGCGAAAATGGCGCTGGGCGTCCTGAAACCGGCGCCGCTGAGCATGGCCGGCCAGAACAGGGCGTGGAAGTAAATGATGTCCTTGCCGATGAAATGGTACAGCTCGGCATTGCTGTCCTTGCCCCAGAACGCGTCGAAGTCCAGGTCCTGCTTGTCGCACAGGCTCTTGAAGCTGGCCATATAGCCGATAGGCGCGTCGAGCCATACGTAAAAATACTTGCCCGGGGCATCGGGAATCTCGAAGCCGAAATACGGCGCGTCGCGGGAAATGTCCCATTGCTGCAGGCCGGCTTCCAGCCATTCGTCGAGCTTGTTGGCGACTTCCGGCTGCAGGTGGCCGGATTTGGTCCAGTGCCGGAGCAGGCCGGCGAAATCGGCCAGGTTGAAGAAGTAATGGACGGATTCCTTTTCCACCGGTTTCGCACCCGATACGGCGGACACGGCGTTTTTCAATTCAGTCGGTGAATAGGTGGCGCCGCAGGCTTCGCAACTGTCGCCGTATTGATCGGCCGCGCCGCACTTGGGGCACTCGCCTTTGATGAACCGGTCGGGCAGGAACATGTTCTTGACCGGGTCGTACGCCTGCGTGATCGTGCGCGAGCTGATGTGGCCGGCATCGCGCAGGCGTTCGTAGATCAGCGATGAAAAAGTCTTGTTCTCGTCGGAATGGGTGCTGTGATAATGGTCGAATGCGATGCCGAATTCGGTAAAGTCGGCCAGGTGTTCCTTGCCGACCTGGGCGATCAGCGCTTCCGGCGTGATGCCTTCGCGATCGGCCTTGAGCATGATCGGCGTGCCGTGCGTGTCGTCCGCGCAAACGTAGTAGCACTGGTTGCCGCGTTGTTTCTGAAAACGGACCCAGATATCCGTTTGAATGTATTCAACCAGATGTCCGAGATGAATAGGGCCGTTGGCGTAGGGTAAAGCGCTGGTGACGAGAATTTTTCTATCCGACATAATTAATTAAATAGCAAGCAGTACGAAGACAAAACGAACCGTGTATTATGGCACAAAATAAGCGCACTACCGAGTAGCGGGCGCTAAAATGTGCATTATAAAAGAAAAGCTGTAAAATGCCTTCTATTCCATAGTAAATCACTTGGTTATTACTCATCCTTCTCTTCCCAACATGGAGCATAGTCATGGCAAGCATCGAAAAGGCCGCGATAGAAAAACTGCTGAGTACGTTTATCGATCCCAACAATGGCACCGATCTGGTTTCCGCAAAATCGGTTAAAGCAATTGCCGTCGATGGCGCAAACGTCAGCGTTAAACTGGAACTGGGTTATCCGGCCAAAAGTTACCTGGCCGAGCTTAAGGCGGCCGTCGAACAGCACCTGAAAGCACTGGCCGGCATAGGCGATGTGACGATCGAAGTTTCGGTGAACATTGTCTCGCATGCCGTGCAGCAGGCCTTGAAGCCGTTGCCCAACGTCAAAAACATTATTGCCGTGGCCTCGGGCAAGGGCGGCGTCGGCAAATCCACGACCGCGGTCAATCTGGCGCTGGCGCTGGCGGCTGAAGGCGCGCAGGTCGGCATTCTCGATGCCGACATTTACGGGCCCAGCATTCCGACCATGCTGGGGCTCTCAGGCTATCCGGCCAGCGAGGACGGCAAAACCATGATGCCGAAAGTCTCTTACGGCGTGCAGACCAATTCCATCGGTTACCTGATCGACGCCGATCAGCCGATGATCTGGCGCGGGCCGATGGTGACCAATGCCTTGCAGCAGTTGCTGAAAGACACCAACTGGACCGATGTCGATTATCTGATTATCGATTTGCCGCCCGGCACCGGCGATATTCAGCTGACTTTGGCGCAGCAGATTCCGGTCAGCGGCGCGATCATCGTTACAACGCCGCAGGACATCGCCCTGATCGACGCTCAGCGCGGTCTCGGCATGTTCGAAAAGGTCAATGTGCCGGTGCTGGGCATCGTGGAAAACATGAGCATCCATATCTGCAGCAACTGCGGCCATGAAGAAGCCATTTTCGGCGAGGGCGGAGGCAAGGCCATGGCCGAGAAGAACAAGGTCGAGTTTCTGGGCTCGCTGCCGCTGGATATTGCCATCCGCAAATTCGCCGACTGCGGCCGGCCGACGGTCGTGGCCGACCCCGACGGGCGCCCGGCACAGATCTACCGGGAAATCGCCCGCAAGACCGCGGCCAGGCTGGCGCTGAAAGCCAAGGATTTCAGCAGCAAGTTTCCTAACATCGTTGTGCAGAATACTTGAACGGATAAGTTAAGCGCATCAAGGGCTTATTCGCGCGCCAGCAGTTTTTCCAGTAAAAACGGATCATCAAAATGGCGTCTGCCGATAAAGGCAATCGCATGGGTGCCCCATTGCCGCATCGCGTCGGGACTAGCCACACCGAAAGGCCAGAACAGAAAGCGTTCGGCGCGCCGGCTGGCATTGATAATCCCGTCCGCACCGAAAAGACTGCGCCATGCGCCGTCTTCTTGCAGGGGCATCGAGCGCAGCCATTCAGATTCCTGCCAGGCATAGCGCCGCGCGGTGTTATCGGGGGTATCGGGCACAACGGCTAATTGCTGCAAGTAATGGGTGCGGGCTGCCAAACGGAGCAGTAGACGTTTATCGGAGGGTATTTCAGGTATCGACATCGGACTGAGTACCGGCTCCGCGCCGTCTTTTGGCGCTGTCGCGCGGTAGCCCGGACCGGGAAACAATAGATAATAGCAGCCGCAGCCGTGCATGCTGTCAAAGGCGATCGGCGACCCTTCGGGGCTCAGCGTGACGCGCCAAATAACGCTATCTAGCGGGCCGCCGTATAAATCGAATAGACCGGTTTTCTCCCGTGCCGGCAGCCAGATTTGGTAGACCAATTGCAGCAGCGTCCTGCCATGCAAGTGAGCGAACGCATGCCGGGTGTAAACGGCGGGTTTTGCGGTATCGATTCGCGGCTGTCCTTCGGTATCGAGCATAACCGTACCGATTTTATCGTTATCATTGCGCGTATCGATTTCCCAGAGGGGGGCAAAACGTTCAAGGAGCCTTTGCAATTGCGCCGGGGCTAATGAGGGAATAGCCAGGGGATTGCCATAAGCCGGACGCAGTATTGCGGCTATGTCCGCCGCGGCCAAGGACGTTGTTTGCGGGGCAGCGTACCGTATCAGGCGGCCTTGCACCGGCTGTTGCGCCTGCGGTTGTTGAAAGCTTTCGTTCAGCTTCCGGTGCAGGCGTTCAATGCCCGCCGCCGCAGCATATTGGGTCAGCGCATAGACACCAGCGGCTCTTTTCCAGGTTTGATAGGCATCGGGTACTTTTGCCCGTTGCAACAACAGGCGCTGGTGTCCGGGGGCTTTCAGGTTCAGGTTGGCCAAACGCTTGCCGCAACGCTGCACACCTTGCCCGAAGCTTTCTCCTTGCGGCAGTTCGGACATCAGTGCGCTCTTGTGCGCGGCGGGCAAGTTGGCAAACTCAGGTTGCCTTGCCTTTTCATCAAGCCGCCGCAAATTTTCCAGCCATTGCGCAAAGGCATTTTGATCCGTCATCGCCCGGTTGCTCAATGAGGCGAGAAAGCGGTCGATCCGAAGATGCGGGAAACCGGCTATGCGCACCGTCCCCGCATCTTCGAGATTATGTTCGGCAAGCTTGGCGTCGATGTTTTCGAGCCAGCGCAGACACGCCGCATCCTCGGTTTCCAGGGAACTCTCCGGATACAGCGTTTGCGTCGCGCAGCCTTGAGCGATCAGGGCCAGGCACACTAAAAACGAGGTTAAACGCCGCATCTTATTCACTTCGGAGTTCAGAAATAACAAATAAGGCTTTGATATACTTCACGCGGTCAAGTTTTCGGTTTTTTTTAAAATAACGGGGAGTTCATGGTCATTAAGCTTTGCATCTCATTTTTGAAACGGGTGCCGAGTCCACCGGCGCATGCCTTGGGCGAGATTTCCTTCCGGGGTTTCCACCGCCGCATGTAATGGTTGCTCATCAGGCAGTAAGCATGACAACGCCAGTTGAAGCACTTGCATACCTGGTCGACAGCTCCAGCCACGCCTTCCGATCGGCCTCTGAAAAATAAATATCCTCGCGTCTGTACCACGGGAAGTAACGTGGTACAGGCCGCCGGAAAGTTATATGCGCAGGGGGCTTGCCATGAGCCAGTCTTAATTAACCTGAGTTCGGTTTAAGCATTCTGTAAAAGAGGTAGTAAATCAGCCTCACGTAATTGGAGAGCCGGCTTTTTATCCTGATAGGAATAAGCGACCAAACTCGCGATAATATTGGACATATAATTGGTCAACGAGCGATGCCGCGAGTGCTCAAGATCGCCAATATTCTTGAGTTGGTCATTGATCGTTTCGATGAGGCTTCGTTTACGCAGCAGCAATTTATCAAAAGCATCAATGGCTTGAGCTTTCATGTTCTTTTTCAAGGTGGTAATCAAGGTAATATCCTGGGCGGCTAACAGTTGAGCTAATGGCTTCGAAATATAGCCCCGGTCACCGAACAACTTGCCAGTCAATGACTTCACCAGATTGGGCACCGGTTTTCTATCATCGACATTGCCAGCGGTGATACAAAATGACAGGATTTCGCCTTGGTCGTTAACGATGAGGTGTAGTTTAAAGCCATAAAACCAACCGGTAGATGATTTTCCTCGTCCCGCTTCATTGGCAAAGGTTTTGTGTCGCGGAATGCGAATATTTTTGCAAACACATAGCGGTGTTGAATCAATAAAAGCGATGCCTGCCGAGACGCCGCGACGACTGTTCATAAAGGCAGTGAGAGCCCCCAATACTTCTGGTATGACTTCAATAAATCGCTTATAGATCAACAGCTTGTGGAATTCAGATTGCCAATAGCGTTGCACATGCTTTTGGTAAAACCATTTGAAGGTTCGAAAGCCTGACTGATGGTAATACACTAAAATCGTGATTATTTCGCTGTAACTCATTCGATGCGGACGATTGCGTTTTTTCTCGCCTTGAGTGAGTTGATTTTTTCGCCATTCAGGCATAAAGGTTCGGCAAAAATCATCCACATCGCAGAATAAGTGTGTTAATTTCATGGCTGGCAGGTTTTTGTTCAGGAAAGTTAGCGTCGAAAACTTATTTTCCTTTTTATAACAAAAACCTGCTCTCTTTGCTTATCCCGAACTCAGGTTAATTAGGGTGAGAGTGTGATTTTGCAAAACCTGGCCCTATGATCTTTGTGATTTTTGATCCTATGATCTTCGGGGATGTTTCTTGCCCAAATGCGGAATAAATCGTTTAATCCAGTCCGCATAAGCCTGCTCAGTACGGATACCGTAATGCTTCAAGCGAATTCCCCCTGACCTGGCCAAGCAGTTTGGGTTCAGATAGCAGCGAAACGGTTGACGTTATTTGCATTTATTTTAGGACATGCTAAATTTTGGCAAATGAATGAAATTAAAAATAATTCTATATTTTTATAAAACTTTAGACAAACTTATGACGCAATGTTTTGCGTCTATTAGGAGGTCTAATATTAGTTAGGACTTAAACTTGGCTGACTCATCATTACTTCCTGTACTTTCCGCTTTGGGCGGTGTCGCGCTAGCCCAAGGGGTAGCCATGCTTCAATCTTGGCTAGACCGTCAGAATAAGCGCGAGATACTCTTGCGCACAAAGTACGAGGAGCTTGGGACGCATTTTCTCGACTCAATGAAGCTGCCGCACGATTTAATGAAGGCCACGAGTACAGAAGCAATTCTTGCTTTAACTCATCAGGAATCGGCAAATAAGGCACGGCTGCTGGCGGTGGTTTATTTTCCACCACTTCAACAATCAATCGGACAGTACAGTGATTCTTATTCTGAGCTTTGTTTGGTCGTAACTTCACTTTATAACCCCCAAGATAATAGGCATATCGGTATGCAAGTTTTCGATAAACCGGCATACATCGAAGCTCGTAATAATCATCTTGCGGCAAGAGACAACCTGCAAGATCAAATTGAATTTTATGCTTCTACTTATGCAAAGTCCTAACATTTCAATCAACGGGAACGCGGAATCAATCTATGCTTAATTTTCATTCTTCGTACCGCGTCCCGTTATTTCTACGTTGGGCGCAGTATGTGAGAGGACCCCATGAGCAAGGAACCTTCGAGGCTTAAGAGGGAAAAGCACCCCATGCCCGTCTTCGTAAAGAACGCTCTGAACGACCGCGGCCTGATGGCCGCTTACAGAGCCGTAGGTGCGATTAGCGTAGCGTAATCGCACGTATGTAAGATGGCAATATTCCTCCGATTACGCTATCGCTAATCGGAGCTACTTGCTGGGCACGATGGGAGTTCTGGCGCACCAATCCCAAAGAAGGTTGGAGAGTTCCTGAAAACTAAAGGCTATGTCATCCCGGTAAATTTTGTAGTCGAAAGCATGTCCATAGGCGACGCTCTTGAAGATAGGTTCATTATCTTCATCGTCTATAAGTAACTGTCCTCCAGTGATGCCCAATCCATCATACCACCGGACGCTGTGCGATAAAGCCGCTCAGCGCCAGTGAATTCAAACGTTAGCCGAAAAACGAAAGGAGAAAATATGTCTACTATAAATAAAGATGGAATGCTTATAGACAACAAAGTCATTCTTCGCCGATTTCCAACTATAGAACATGGTCCTCTAGTTGGCGTTCATGCGATAGTTGTCCATCAAACGGATGCGCCTACCGCTCAACATACCTTCAACGGCTACAATGCAGGAGGTAATGGTGCACATTTTCTGATAGATAAAAATGGTCAAATTTATCAAACGGCCAGTATGCATAAACGCTGCTACCACGTTGGCCGTCTAATAAAGTCAAAATGTCTTACCATCAACAAGAAGAGTTGTAATGGTGCCAACATGGCAAAGATTCTTGCCATGTCATGGACAAGTCAGATAAAGGCTCTAGATGCAAATGAACGCGCCAAATCTTATCCTCATCGGTACCCAGTCAATAGTGATTCAATTGGCATTGAGCTTGTGGGGAAACATATAGATAACAAACGATACGAAACAGTTACTCCAATCCAGAACGCTTCTCTCCAATGGCTAGTAAGTGAACTATATAGTCACTTTAGTCTTACTTCTAGCGACGTATATAAGCATCCAGAGGTCTCATACAAAAACCCTGGTGAAGCGAGTACAGCAACATGGAAGTAAAGATGAAATTGTCAATCATATTGGCCATTGCTTTTCTCGCCTCATGCGCAACCCAGGGCTTCTACCAACATGAAATCACAGATGTGTATGTGGAAGATTTCGGGTCAGATGACATTGAAAGCTGCCGTCCATCAGATGTAGACCTGAGTCATCACGAGGCTAAAGAATATTTTCTTAGGGCAAGGCAGGTTGAGTATAGGGTAATCCATGATCATTATAATTACGCACCATGCTATATAGAGGGGACATTAAAATATAGATCAAGCATATGTGAATGGGAGATCCGTGCAGGAGCTACTGGCCATATAAAATGTGTAGGAGAAACCAAATATTTCGTGTGCGATACATGCGAGAATCTATTTAGTCACTAGCGGCTGGTCAATCGATTAACAATCGCATGCACACGGACAGCAAAAAGCGCTGCTCCTCGTTCCTCGTCGCTCTGCTTTTTGCTGCCGGTGATACGAAGCGTTAGGCGTCATCAATGAACTCGTGCTGCACTCGAAAGAGATCAATATGACTGAAAACGCGTAAGGTTCAATTCGTAGTATGTTTACTCAAAACCCGCCTAAATAATAATTGGGGTCAGTAGTAGCTCCGCATGAATGTCTCAGCATGTGGTGTGATTAGGGTTAACCCATTAAATCCACAATGGGTACAATATTTTACCTTCAACTCATGCCCCAAGGTCTCACAATGCCAGATTATCGTCGTTACCGCGTTCCAGGCGGGACTTACTTTTTTACGGTGAACTTGCTGGAAAGACATGCCAACGACCTGTTGATCCGTCATATTGATACTCTCCGGCTCGTCGTTAGGGAAACCCGCAAACGCTGGCCTTTTTATATCGACGCTTGGGTTGTATTGCCCGAACACCTACACTGCGTTTGGACATTACCGCCAGGTGATGACGACAACGCCAACCGCTGGCGGGTTATCAAGCAAAGTTTTTCCAAAGCCTTGCCGATTACCGAGCGGCGTTCCGCCGTCCGTATTGCTCGTGGCGAGAGGGGCATTTACCCATAGGGCACATGTGGCAACGCCGCTTTTGGGAGCATGTGGTTCGGGACGATGAAGACTATGCGGCACACGTCGATTATTGCCATATCAACCCGCTAAAACATGGTTTGGTTGAGCGTGTCACCGATTGGCCTTATTCAACTTTTCACCATTATGTAGAGCGTGGGCTTTACCCGCCAAATTGGACAACTCAGCCAAGTATTAACAATGCCGACGGGGAACGTGGGTGATAATCATGCGGCGCAATACTCTATCGCTATTGCGCCTTATCGAGTCACGTTTTTGCAGGATGATAGTCGTCTTATCCGCTTCGCCTACATGCCTGAACATTGCTCATGGCTCAATCAGGTGGAAATCCGGTTTGGCATTTCGCTCGCCGTCTATTCAAGCGCTGCAAACGGGATAAATAACTGTCTATGCGTAACATCAATTACCGCTTTTCCCGGCAGGGCTGGTTTGCCGGTCGCCGCGTCTTGTTTACGCCTTGCGCCCGGCTATCTGTCTGTGTGAAAATTAGTCTTTTTAAATCAACCAGGTATTTAGTATTTCATGAGCATTAAGTCGGACAAGTGGATACGCCGTATGGCGGAGCAGCACGGCATGATCGAGCCGTTTGAAAGCGGTCAGGTCAGAAATGCGGGGCAGGGGCGCGTCATTTCCTACGGCACATCCAGTTATGGCTATGATGTCCGGTGTTCTGATGAATTCAAGATCTTTACCAACATCAATTCGGCCATTGTCGATCCGAAGGACTTCGACTCGAACAGCTTCGTCGATGTGAAGTCCGATGTCTGCATCATTCCACCGAACTCGTTTGCGCTGGCTCGGACGGTCGAGTATTTCCGTATCCCGCGCGATGTCTTGACGATTTGCCTGGGCAAGTCGACCTATGCGCGCTGCGGCATTATCGTCAATGTCACACCGCTGGAACCGGAATGGGAAGGGCATGTGACGCTGGAATTTTCCAATACCACGCCGCTGCCCGCCAAAATCTACGCTAATGAAGGCGTCGCGCAGATGCTGTTTTTTGGCGGCGACGAAGTGTGCGAAACCTCTTACAAGGACAGGGGCGGCAAGTATCAGGGGCAGACTGGCGTGACGTTGCCGAAGACGTAAATTTGCAGGTTGGGTCTCTGGTTATAGCCAGTGCCCACCAACTCAAACAGGTTAATTGGCCACGAAGAGCGCGAAGTTGTAGGGTACCAGACTGTGAAAGAATTCATTTTTAGCCCAATTAATAACTAACCACAGAGGACATAGAGAGCACAGAGTTTTTAATGCATTGAATTGATTGGTATTATTTTCTCTGTGTTCCTCTGTGCTCTCGGCAACTGCTCCTGCGTTGCTCTACCTCCCGCATAATCCCCATGGATGGGGTGAATGCAGAGAAATGAAGGGATCATTTCCTGTCCATGCGGTCGTCTGTGGTAAATCATTTTTAGTCTGACAGAGACAATACTTTCACAGTCTCGTACGCATTGCGTACCATCCGCAGCAAATCAGGCCTCAAAAAGGTACGCAGTGCGTACCCTACAGGCTGACGAGTAAAATTTGCGGAGTATCCATAGCGTGCGAATAGTGCGAATGAATTCGCACCTACAGGCCGCCCATGCTACGCGATGCTTGCTTCCGTGCAAGGGTTATGGCGCTTTTGGAGGTGGCTTCCGGCCTGTACGCCTACTGAACTTTCAACGGCGCCGGTATCCTGGTCGGCGGTATTTGCACGAAAAAGCCTTTTTCCCTAAGGCTGGCGATGACTTTGCCGGCATCTTCACGGGCCAGCTTGCGTTCCGGTGTCAGTTCGATGTCCATGACAAAGGCCATTTTGCCGAAGCTGTTGAACAGCATTTCCGGCACTCTGGAAAAATCGTCTTTTTTATCGATGTACAGATAAAGGTCTTCTTTTTTAAGGCTTTTATAAATGAAACAGTGCATGGCATTAAACGATAATCAATCGGGGCAGCTATTTTAACCATTTTTGTTTAGAATGGCTTATTCCTAATTCTCAATCGCACCGATGGCTAAAACTCCTTTCAATCCCGACACCTTTTTTAAACAGGCCTGTTATTTTGAAGCGTCGCTGATTTTGGTCGCGGTGTTCCTGGGCTGGATTGCCGGCATCAATCCTTTCGAGCATTTATCCTTTTCGGAAAGCGCCATCGGCTACGGCGTTTTGGGGACGGCGCCGTTGTTTGTCGCGCTTCTGGCGCTGGAGCAGATGCAGATAGATTCCCTGGCGCAAATCAGACGCTTGCTGGTTGAAACGCTGGGTCCCGGTTTGCAGCGTTATCACTGGGTCGATGTGTTCATGCTGGCGGCGATTGCGGGGGTATCCGAGGAGATTCTGTTCCGCGGCGTCATTCAACCCTGGATGGAGTCGTTATGGGGCATGACAGTGGGGTTGATCGGCAGCAATATTCTTTTCGGGCTGGCGCATGCCGTGACGCCGCTTTATGCGCTGCTGGCGGCATCGGTGGGGCTTTATCTGGGCTGGTCTCTCGATTATGGCGGCGACAGGAACCTGTGGACGCCGATCATCATTCACGGGCTCTACGATTTTCTGGCTTTTATGGCGCTTATTCGAGCGTATAGGGCGCGTCAATAACCGGCGGGGCGGAATAAGGCGTCTCCAGCGGGACAGGCTGGCTGATCCAGTAGCCTTGCGCGTAATCGACGCCCAATTCCACGATTTTGTCATAAACCCTTTCGCTTTCGACAAATTCGGCGATCGTCTTCTTGCCCATCAGATGGCCGATCTCATTGATGGACTTGACCATGGCGAGATCGATTTCGTCGTTGCAGATATCCTGGACGAAGATGCCGTCAATCTTCAGATAATCGACCGGCAGGTTTTTCAGGTAAGCGAATGACGACAGGCCGCTGCCGAAGTCATCCAGCGCAAACCGGCAGCCGCTTTCCTTTAATGTGGTAATAAACGTGGTCGCCATGTTCAGGTTGGAAATCGCCGCCGTTTCGGTGATTTCAAAACAGAACTTATGGGCCGGCAAGGCGTAATAATCCAGTTGCCGCGTGATGGTCGCCAGGATGCCCTCGCTGCCGAGGGTGTGGCCGGACAGGTTGATCGTGCACAGCGATAACTGGTCCAGTTGCTGGGGGTTGTCTGCGAACCAGGCGAAGGTCTTGGCGATAATGTACTGATCGATTTTCGGCATCAGGCCATAGCGCTCGGCGGCTGGAATAAACGCGCCGGGGGGGATCAGGGTGTTGTTGTTTTCCTCTATCCTGACCAGGATCTCGTAATGCTCGCCTTCCTGTTCGTGAATGCTTTTTATGTGGTGTTTATAAATGCGGAAATGGTCTTTATCGAGGGCTTCGTTCAGCTTGGCGATCCAGTGCATCTGTCCGGAGCGCTGCAGGATTTCCTCGGCGTTTTTCTGGTATACGTAAACCCGGTTGCGGCCTGCGTCCTTGGCGGCGTAGCAGCAGGCATCGGCGATCATGAGCAGGTCGTTGAGCGAGTGGAATTCGTTGTCGATAGCGATCAGGCCGATACTGACGCCGATGCGAAAGCTCTGGCGCTCCCAGCTGAAGCGATAATTGGCGATGATTTCGCGCAAGGAGTTGGCCAGACGCTCGCCCTGCTCAATCGTGCAGTGTTCCATCAGGATGCCGAACTCGTCGCCGCCGAGCCTCGCCAGCGTGTCGCGCACCCTGACCTCGTGCTGCAGCAGGGTCGTCACCTGTTTGAGCAGTTCGTCGCCGGCGGTATGGCCGCAGGTGTCGTTGATGATTTTGAACTGGTCCAGATCCAGATAGCAGAAGGCAAAGTCGCCCTCATCGTGATTTCTTGCTTTCAAGATACGGTTGAGCCTGACTTCGAATTCACGACGGTTTACCAGTCCCGTCAAGGGGTCGTGCGCGGCTTGATAGGCAAGCTCCTTGGATAGGCGCCGCGATGCCGTCACATCGCTGAATACGAGGACAACGCCTTGTATCTGGCGGTCCCGGTCATGAATCGGGGCGGCGGAATCCTGGATCGAATATTCTATGCCGTAGCGGTTGATCAGCAGCGTATCGTGGCTGATGAACTCGGTCTCATGGGTGGCCAGAACGCGAAACACCGGGTTGGGCAGCGGCTTTCGGGTGATGTCGTTATATATATTGAAGACCTCGTCAATGACGCGCCCCCGGGCTTCGGCCACGCGCCAGCCGGTCAGCTTTTCGGCAACCGGATTCAAAAATTCGATAATGCCGTTTTTAGAGGTGGTGATAACGGCGTCGCCTATGGACTTTAAGGTGATCAACGCGCGTTCTTTTTCCCGCCTTAACTGCTCTTCCGCCTGCTGGCGTTCGCCGATTTCCTGGCGCAGTTCAGTCGTGCGCTCGGCGACCAGGTTTTCAAGCCGGTGGCGATGTTCATCCAGTTCTCGTTCAGCCGACTTGGCTTTTAACACATGATTGATGGTGATCGGGATTAACTTCAGGTATTGGCCGTTAAGATCCTTGGACAGATAATCGGAAGCCCCCATCTTGAGCGCCCTGACGGCAATATCCTCGGCGCCGCTACCGGTCACGAAAATCACCGAGGTGCTGTCGGGAATAAAAGCGAACAGGTCGAAGGCCGTGCCGTCGCCCAGGGCGTGATCGGCCAGAATGACGTCATACTCGTTCTGTTGCAAGGCCTCGATGGCTTCCGTCACGGAGCCGGCAATGTCAAAGGCATAAGGCAAATGCTCATGCTTGACAAAGCGCTTGAAGCTCATCTGGTCGGTCAGGTCATCTTCGACTAATAATACTTTTATGTCCGGCATAAGACTTATTTCTTGATGGTCCAGTATGAGTTTAGCACTTGAATGGCATCGATGAATTGATCGTAATCGACTGGTTTCAGGATATAGCCGGAAATGCCGAGGGCGAAACCTTGATCGACATCCTGCTGTTCCATCGATGATGTCAGCATGATCACGGGGATGTTCTTAAAAGCGGGATGGCTTTTGAGTTGTTTCAGGCATTCATGCCCGTTCATCTTGGGCATGTTGATGTCCAAAAGGATCATGCAGGGCAGTTCGTCCTCGGACCTTTCCAGATACTGCAGCGCTTCCTCGCCGTTATTGACTGTGACCAGTTTATTGATCACGCCGAGTTTTTTCAGGCCGCGTTCCACGGTCATGATATCGACTTGATCATCCTCGACGAGCAAGATGGGTTGAATGCTATTCATATTTTTTTCTTCTTTTAGGTATGGTGAAAATAAAAGAGCTCCCTTTTCCTACTTCAGACTCAAGCCAGATTTTGCCGCCCCACGTCGTGACAATTTTCTCTATCAGGCTTAAACCGATACCTGTACTTTCGGACTGGTCTTTAGGTTTTAAAGTTTGAAATAACTGGAATATTTTTTCCTGGTATTTTTTATCGATGCCGGGGCCGTTATCGGTCACTGCAAACTGCCAGTAGTGGTTTTGCTCCATGCAGGTGACCGAGATGATGCCCTTCTCCTTATCGTTGTATTTGATGGCATTATCCAATAAGTTCTGGAAAACCTGAAACAGTCTCAGTTTTTCTCCCTCGATGACGGGTAAGTCGGCCTGGATATGCACTTCTATGTGGGCGGGCGGCGCGATCAGGCTGATCACGTCCGCCAGCAGCTGGTTGCAATCGATTTGTTCCTCGGGTTCCACGAAACGGCCGACCCGGGAATATTGCAGGATGCCGTCGATCATTTCGTGCATGCGTTTGGCGCGGTCGCGCAGCAAGGCCATCTGTTCGCGGCCATTATCATCAAAGGCGTCGGCATAGTCCTCGCAAATCCAGCCCGATAGCTGGTTAATGGCGCGCAGCGGCGCTTTCAGATCATGGGACACGACATAGGCAAAATGCTTCAGCTCTTCATTGGCGCTGTTCAAGGAGGCGGTGCGCTCTGCAACGCGCAGTTCCAGTTCCTCATTCAGTAATTGTATTTGCGCCTGGCTGCGCTTCATTTCCTCGATCAGCAGGGTGTTTTCCAGCGCGATCGCCGCTTGCGCGGTTAACAACCGGGTCAGTTCGATTTGCTCGCGCGTGAACGCGGAGGTGATCAGGTTGTTCTCCAGGAACAAGACGCCCAGGACCTGTTGCTGTTTCAACAACGGCACGCAAAGTACCGATTTAAGATGCTGGTGTTGCACTGTGCCGTCCGCTATAAAATCGCCGTCGCTGCCGGCGTTATCAAGCACCAGCATTTCAGCGGTACGGTACACGTAGTTGACGATGGCCAAGCTCAAGGTATCGGTGCTCAGATTCGGGTCGCCGCGCAGCTGTACGTCAACAAAGCCGTGCTTGATGCCTTTGGCCAATACGGCCAGGTCCTGCGGTTCGGCAATGAGCAGATAGCCGGTTTTGGCGCCAAGCCGTTCCATGATCGATTGCAGGATGGCGCTTAGCAGACCGTTCAGGTTCTGCTGTTGCGTGATGGTACGCGTCGCCAGCAGCAGGTAATTGACATCGAGCATCTGCGCCAGGGACGCATCGGCGGGGGTATTGTCATCGATCTGCAGGGTGATGGAATAGTTTTCCGTCAGTTGCCTGACTTTGATCTCCGCGTCGCAGTCAAAATAATGGCCTGCCGCCCGGGTTAAATAGTAATTGGCGTAGTTATGCTGGCGGTCTATCAGTATCTGGCCCAGCCGTTCATTCAGGAAGCCTTCCAGCAGGGTGAAATGCTGTGATTTGCTCAGGTCGATCGCATCAAGACAGTGACGCCGCGTTTCGCTGAAATCGCCGCTGTGGTGTGCCTGTTCCATCCGCATAAAGGTCAGGTAGGGTTTTAAAATCGGCCCGAGCTCGGCCCAGGTTTGCACCTGCTCCAGGCAATAGTCTAGCGTCTCTTGTTCTTCGTCCGGTATCGTCTTGTGCAGTCTGAGCCCATTGACATAGCGAAACACATACCACAGGCGATTGAGAATGTTATCGCTCAAGCCGCGCAAATAGGGTTCCGCCTGATGCAGGTAATCGGCCGCCTGCTCGTAATCGCCCAGATAATGGCTGCTGATGCCTTTCAGTGAGTAATAGCCGCCGATCGAGACGACGTGTTTATCGGTCGCCCATTTATTGAGTTTGTCCGCTATTTCCTGCTCGCTGCAAGGTGTCCGCTCCGTATTCATCATATCCGCCCAGCCGGCAAGGGCGCTTTCGGCCAGTCCCTGGGACAGGGATAGATTGAATCGGTTGGAAAAATGAATGCACTCCTCGGCCACATCAATGACTTGCCGCAAATGCGCGCCCTGATGTATTAAATGCCAGATATACGGGCCATAGGACAGGCCTGCGTTATATAAATCGCCGCAGTTTTTGCCCCGGTGAATATTTTTCTGGCACTGTTCAATAATATAAGCCGAATCGCTGCGGTTATGCATATTGGTCCATAGAATGCCGTTGATGCCTTTAGTTGCGCCAAATGTGTCGGGATAGCGGTGCGCCAGTGCCAGACCTAAGTCTTCATAGCGGAAGGACAGTTCATACTGGCCTTTGCGCTGCAGGTACAGGCCCACCATTGAAAAACCATAAATGACTGATTCATCAACGCCGCCGCCCAGACAGTTCTGTGTTGATTGAATAGCGGATAGATAAAGCTGTGGCACCATGCCCGCCAGATAGTAATCGGGAATCAGTTCACTGTAGATGCCGGTTTCAATTTGAGTGGCCCGGTCGCTGCTGGGTTCAATATCGAGTATTTTCTGCCAGATATCGGTATCGCCCGCATGGATCTGCTGGATAATCGTGGCCGCGCGCTCCAGCGACTGCTCATCATCATCGGGAATGGACCGGTTGAAATAGGCCAGGCCGCGATTGCCCAGGGCGATGGCCTGTTCAAACTTGCCCATCGAGGACAGACCGGTCGTTTGTTCGTATAAACAGTCGATGCGGTCGATATCGCTTTTTGAGTGATTGATCAGCGTGTTCAGGATTTGTTCCGATGCGGGCTGGTTGCCCAGGGCCATTTCCGTCCGGGCCAGGTATTTATGCAGGGAAAATAAAAACGCATAGTCTTTGTCCCAGCTGTCTTCAGGGTACAGGTTTTTGCTTTGATGGAAAAAATAGTTGGCGTTGTCCATCGCCAGCGCTTTCATGGCCGCGATGCCGGCGTAATAATTGAATTTCGCCTCTTCAAGACGGCTCTCCAGGCTTTGGTCGGGTTTCCTGCCGTTAGCCAGGTGTTCGACGATGGCGAACAGATTGGGCAGGGTTTCAAGGTCGGCGTGTTCGGGAATGGCGCTGATCAGCGCCGTGGCGATCTGCCCGTGTATGCGCCGTTTCTTGTCGGCGTCAAGAAAGCTGGCGGCCGCGGCCTGAACCTGGTCGTGGAAAAACAGCAACTGGTCTTTTTCCCTGAGCAAAATGTTGCTGTTGAATGCCGGCGTCAAGGCATGATAAAGGGCCGGCAGCGTCATTGCCGTCGTCAGTGCCAGATCGGATGCCTCGAACCTGGCGCCGAGACTGGCGGCAATACTCAGCAACTCGCGGACAGGCTGGGGCAGCTTGGCGATTTTGTCCTTGAACAGGTCCAGTGCCGAATCGGGAATGGCGGTATGGCGCAATTGCTCGTCATCCCATGTCCATAAGCCGTTTTCGGTCAGGTGCAGATGCTTGTAGGTATGCAGCCAGCGCAGGCTTTCGTTGACGAACAGGGGGTTGCCGGCCGAGGTCTGGTAGATGATTTTCGATAAATCCTGGGTCCTGGACGGATAAGTGTTCAGGATATACGCGGTCATCTGGTTGACCTCGCTAAGCCCTAGCGCCTCCAGGCGGATTTCCTGCAGCGGGCGATGGGCCTGCTTGATTTTGTGGATCAGGCGCATCAGCCGGTGGCTGCTGTCGACCTCGTTATGCCGGTAAGCGCCTAGCCAGAATAAATACGGATAGTCCATGGCATTGTCGAAAATACGCTCGAGTAAATCGAACGTGGCGCCGTCACACCACTGTAAGTCGTCAATAAACAGCGTTAACGGGTGTTCTTCCGAGATCAGGCTGGCGAGGAATTTTTCGGCCGTGTCATTAAACCGGTTGCGTGCTTCAATCGGCGGCAAGTTCGGCACTTCCGGCTGGGGTCCGATAATCAGATGCAATTCGGGAACCAGGTCGGTAATCAGGCGCCCGTTCTCGCCTAATTGCTCGCTGATGCGTCGGCGCCAGTAGGCGATACGCCCCCGGTCTTCGGTCAGGAAAGTTTTTATCAGATGACTGAAGGCCTGGATCAGCGTGCTGTAAGGAATATGTTTTTTGAACTGGTCGAACTTGCCGGAAGTGAAATAGCCGGCATGCGCGATAATCGGCAACTGCAGTTCCTGAATCAGCCGTGTTTTGCCGATGCCGGACAAACCTGAAATCAGTGCCGAACGAAATACACCGGCACAGACCTTGCTGTATTCATCAAGCAATTGTTTTTTTTGCTCTTCACGCCCGACCATTAACGACGGAATCGTAATGCGGTTGCTGAAATCCTTTTGCTTCAGGATGAAACTGTTGATGTCCCGGTTTTGCTGTAGCCCACGTAAACAATATTTCAGATCCACGTTTAGGCCGGCCGCTGTCTGATAACGTTTTTCGGGGGCTTTTTCCAAAAGCAGCGCAATGATTTTGCCGATGACTTTAGGTATGTCCGGGTTTATTTCATTAACCAGTGCCGGAGTTTCGGCAATATGGGAGTGAATGATGGCGATCGGATCATCAAACAAAAAAGGCGGTTTGCCAGCCAGGCATTCAAAGAATATGGTGCCCAGCGAATACAGGTCGGTCGTATAATTGACCGAATGCTTGATGCGGCCGGTTTGTTCCGGCGATAAATAAGGCAGCGTTTGTAGGCGGAAATGCTCTTCGTAAATGAAATGGCTAAGCTGATTAATATCCAGCACCCGGATGTCATCGATAATCTGGACGGCCAGCGTTTCCGGGTCGATCAGTATGTTCGTGGGCTTTATGCTCTTATGGATATGCCCGGCTTTGTGGATGTCTTCCAGTTGCTCGGCAATGGCGATGATGATCTTGATCGTTGTCAGCAGATCGGGGGCCCTATGGCTTTCCAGCCAGCGACTTAGCGGTTGGGCTTCGATATAGGGCTGTATTAGGCACAACGAGTCGACCGAGGGATGATAGACCTCGGGAATAATGCTGTGAGGTAGTTCCAGTTCGCTGAGTTGGTTAATCTGCTGGCGTATATAGGAGACGGCATCCTCGCTGCAAAATTGCGGCTTGATTTTCTTAAGGGCCAGTAGATTGTCCTGATCATTTAAGTCATGCGCTTGATAGACATCGGCATGCATGCTTTCGCCCAGTTTATTCAAGATTTTAAAATTTAATAATGTTTTCATTGCAGTGGGCTTAAACGAAAGTACATGGATGGACTATAGCATTCTTTACAGGAATGTAAGTTGATATCGCATGGAAATGTCAGTCTAAGTAACAGATTTTGCTATCATAAGCGCTATTTACGCATCTAACCGGGAAATAAAATGCTGGGCCAAGTTGAACGCGAACAATTGAAATCCGATCTTATCCTGCCCTGGATAATCGTCATCATGATGCTGTTCATGCTGGCGGCGGCCATTATGGCCTGCCATATCGCCGGGGGGCAGTTGCAGCAGCATCTGCCTCATGATCAGCGGGAATTGATCAGAACGATTTTATATGCCGTCGCCATTGTCGCTTTTCCGTTGACCAATCTGATCCGGCATATTCAACTACGCCTGAACCAAACCATGCCCGGCGACAAGTCGGCCAAAAACCGTTATCTACTGACCGTTACGGTTTCGGCGGCATTGATTGAAAGCGTGGGGATTTTCGGTTTTGTCATGTTTATTTTGGGTGATGATTTCAATACGCTGTATATATTTACCGGCCTGTCGGCGTTGGGGCTGTTCTTATACCGGCCGAAACCGGATGAATACTACGACATCGTAGAGGCAAGAAACGCACAAAAACAGGAATAATCTAGTAGTTGATGCAGACGGCGGCTTCAATGAAATAATTCAGGGTCGGGGCGTTACTGCTGAAAAAAACGAGGTGAGCACATAATGATAACAATCCGCTATTTTGTTCCTGTGAACCGATTTGCCAGGCATTAGTTCCCTGTGGCGCTGACAAAATGCCAGACGCCCGTGGTTTCGGCGCAGAGGGATTGGAAGAAAGAAGAGAGTTGGGGATAGCCTTCGCGGCGTTAATTGCCCGGCATATAAAGGGGTTGGCGGAATAGGGCGACCGGTCGGTCGCCCTGTCGACAGTCAGGTATTATGATTTGACTTCTTCATAGTTGCGCTGAAAATTATGGCCGTAAAAGATTTCAAACATCTCTTTCTGCAGTTTTTCCTGAATCTCGGCTTTTTGATCGACTGACAAATTGCTTTCCTTTTCGAACAGGTAATTTTCCAGTTCGGTTTCCTTCAGCATCATCTTGGTATGGAAGATATTCTCCTGATAGACGTTCACATCTATCATCTGATAGCTTTCCAATGTGTCTTTGGCGATATAGTTCTGGATCGAGGTGATGTTGTGGTCGATATAGTGCTTTTTGCCGGAAATATCGCGTGTAAAGCCACGCACTTTATAATCCATGATGACAATGTCGGACTCGAAGCTGTGGATCAGGTAATTGAGCGCTTTCAGCGGCGAGATCTGGCCGCAGGTCGACACGTCAATATCGGCGCGAAACGTGCTGATGCCGTTGTCCGGGTGACTTTCGGGATAGGTATGTACGGTAATATGGCTTTTATCCAGATGCGCCAGTACAGTGTCCGGCAATGGCCCCGGCGACTGACTGTTCATGCTGGGCGGCGGCGGCGCATCGCCTTCCGAAATCAGCATGGTCACACTGGCGCCTTGCGGTTCATAGTCCTGATGGGCAATATTAAGGATTTGCGCACCGATGATTTCGGCCACGTCTTTAAGAATTTGTGTCAGTCTATCGGCATTATAGGCTTCATCAATATACTCAATGTAAGCCTGCTGCTGCTCGGCGGGCGCATAGCAGACATCGTATATATTGAAACTTAGCGACTTCGTTAAATTGTTAAAGCCTTGTAATTGCAACTTTTTCAAAATAGTTAAACCTCGATAACTTCAAAATCATGGGTGATCTCCACCTCTGCCTTGCCCAGCATAATCGATGCCGAACAATATTTTTCCGCGGACAGCTTGATTGCCCGCTCGACCGTTGACGGCTTTAAGCCTCGGCCTTTGACGATAAAATGCATGTGAATCTTGCTGAACACGCTGGGTATGGCATCAACCCGTTCTGCGGAAATTTCCGCGATGCAATCGACGATGTCGTTTTTGCCTTTTTGCAAAATCTGAACCACATCAAATGAGGAACAGCCTCCGACTCCCAATAAAATCATTTCCATGGGTCGTATGCCCATATTGCGCCCGCCGTGGTCGGGCGGACCATCCATCACCACGGCATGGCCACTGCCGGATTCGCCGACGAACATCGCGCCGTCCACCCATTTGACTGTTGCTTGCATTTTTTTCCCCGGTTAAAAATGTGGCATAGGGTAGCATATTATGTGCGATTGACAGAGTTTCAATGTTGATTTTTTCGTTAAAATCCTGCACTGTTATTAAAGACATACATACAACATGGACATTGGATGAGTTTTTAATATGACACTTATTTCCCAAGAAGACTCCAGTAAAAAGGCATTGGAGCAGTTTTTAAACCTTTGCCACAAAAAAAAGTATCAGACCAAGGCCACTATAATCAGGCCTGGTGATGCCGGAGACCGGCTATATTATATCGTGGAGGGATCGGTCAGTGTCTGCGTGGAAGATGACGATGGACGTGAACTGATTCTGGCTTACCTTAACAAAAACGAATTCATAGGAGAGATTGGTGTTTTTAAAGGAGTAGAAACGAGAAAAGTTACTATTAAAACGCGCAGCGAGTGCCGACTGGCCGAAATAGGCTATGACCGTTTCCGGCAGGCGTTAAAAAAAGAATTACTCGAGTATGCGCCTGAGTTACTTTTCATGTTGGGCGAGCAATTATCAGGCCGATTGCTCACGGCCAATCGTAAATTCTGCGATTTGGCCTTCATGGATGTGGAAGGGCGAATTGCCCGAACCTTGTTGGATCTTTGCAAGGAACCCGATGCCATCACGCATCCGGATGGCATGCAGTTGCATATCACTCGCCAGGAAATCAGCCGCATTGTCGGGTGTTCGAGAGAAATGGCCGGGCGCGTGTTAAAAGAACTGGAAGATAAGGGGCTGATCAGTGCTCATGGCAAGACGATCGTCGTGTTTGGTACGCGTTAACCCCGAGTCAACGTAGAGGCGACAGGCCAGTTGCCTCTGGTGTGAGTTAGGAACGGGAATGAAATAAGGCCCGCGATTGAGGCAGGCTTTCTGTCCATGCAGCAACTGTGTTCAAAATCAAGCCTGATTGGCAAAATCAGGGTTCCACTCGCTGCCTGTTTTTGCCATGGAATTGAGAATAGTGAGCAATTTCCTCATACAGGCAACAAGGGCCACTTTTTTTAGCTTACCTTGGGCCAACAGACGTTGATAAAATAGTCTTATTGGCTTGTTAAAACGGGTTGCGCTTAAGGTCGCCATGTAAAGCGTTGATCGTATCTGCGTTCGCCCCCCAAATATCGCTCTTCGCCCTGTTTTTTTGCCACTATCCCTGGCATAAGGCGCAAGCCCCACCAACGCGCTGATTTCCTTATTGGACAGCTTGCCCAGTTCAGGCAATTGAGTCAGCAGAGTCAATACTGTCACATCACCCAATCCCGGCACTTGAAGGAGTTGTTTCATACTTTTTTTCAAATGCTCATCGGCATTAATATCCGTCTGAATCATGGCTTCAATTTTTTCGATTTCCTTATCAAGCTGTTTCATGATGCGCTTGATTGACCGCACCGTGTCTTTGTCCGTGGCCGACTCCAGGTGCTGTTTTTCCATGGATCTTTGACCCACCAATTGGTTGCGGCGCCTGAGCAGGCTTTCACGTCGCCGAGCGGCTTCAGTGAGGGATTCGCGCAGTTGCAGCCGTTTTTTGTCATACGCCGTTTGTGCATAATGACGGATCATATTGGCGTCGATGCGGTCATTTTTGGCATAGGCTCCCATAGCATTGGCATAATCTCTGACCCGCTTGGGATTAACGACGGCAACGGCGATTTCCCGGGCTTGCAGGAAGGCGACTAACTTTCTTTCATACCCCCCTGTCGCTTCCATCACAAAACAAGCCGACCCATTCTCGGGGATGATTTTTAATAGGTTTTTAAAGCTTTCTTCATGATTATCAATTGTTAGAGCGGTGTTGTCGTCAACAGAGACATCAAGCTTTTGTTTAGCAACATCAACACCAATCATCTGCAATTTTTTGATAGGCACTGATTGAACCTCTATAGGGTCTGACATAATAATTACCTTTAGCACTCATTCTTGTAAAATACGGAATCACAACGTGTTCCTGACAACTGTTCGAGTTTTAAAAAGTAGGCTGAAGCGATCTTTGCTGCATGACGATGTTATTAAATACACCTAAGTCGTGTCGGTCTACCTCAGCCTTTTTTCACTAGAATTCCTATTCTAATGAAAACGGGTTAAGTTGCTTGGTTTTAATCATACAAGTCGTCGGCAGCTGCTCCTGCGTCGCCTAAAGCGCCTACTTTTGGTGCTCTACCTCCTGCATAATCCCCATGGATGGGGTGAATGCAGAGAAATGACGGGATCATTTCCTGTCCATGCAGTCGTGCTCACGCCCCCTTACCTACATCCCTGTAGGCAACGCCGAAGGGGGACGGAAAGACAAGCCGGTTGCGGGTGCTAAAATTCACGTTCCTTAGTAATGGCTATGGAATAAATCAGGGAATTGTAGGTGCGAATTCATTCGCACTGTGCGGATAAGTCCGCACCTACACCGGAAATTCATCCGCGCACTTGAGGAAGTTATTTTGTGCGCGTTCCTTAGTTGCCGGCCATGGACGCGGCAATGCCTTTAAGCCAGGCTCCAGCGACCGGCTCTTCCGCCTGCCCCATGGCATTTGCAAAGGTAAAAGGCACGGAAACCAGTTTCATGCCCTTATTAATCTGTATGGCAAAATGCAAATGCGGGCCGGAAGTAAAGCCGGTGTTGCCGGAATAACCGAGCAATTGGCCGGCTATTACCTTCAAGCCAGGGTAAACCCGGGCTTTATCCTCTTCCAAATGGGCGTAAATCGCCATCGAGCCGTCGTCGTGCAAGATTCTGATGCTATTGGCTTTTGAGCTATAGGCTTCGTTAGGACCGCCTTTGTAAAAGTCATTGATGACTTCCATGACCATTCCCGATTTAGCTGCATAAACAGGTGTGCCTATCGGCATGACAATGTCCACCGCATATTTGTTCTGCTCATCGGTATGACTGAAATTGCCTTCGAAAGCCTGGGATATTTGAAACGAGGCACCCGGAGCAATCGGTGGCAAATAGCTTTCCATGGCCGTATATTCAGTTATAGGGGAGCCGATGGCGTAACGGTATTGAAGGGTAAAGCGCCAGGCTTCATTTTCATTAATTCCGCCTACTTCGAAAAGTGTCTCGGATTCCCCCGGTGCAATCACAAACCGCTGGGGAAGTTCCGGCAGTGCGCGGGCGTTTTCCTGTTCGGAAAAGCTGACTTCGACTTCCACGGGGCCAGCATAATCGTTGCGGATATAAAATTTTGGCTGCTTTTCGTCGGATTTCAAGAGCCAGACGCGTTGCTTGCTTGCCACTTTCATCTGCCTGACAGTTACCGGTTGCCCGGTTTTCGGTGGCTGGTCGGTAAAATGCCAGATGCCTTGCGCATCTTGAAATTTATAGAGTTTCTTACCCGTGGCAGTAAATGAAATTAACGTCAGCAGTATAAAAATTAATGTTGAAGGTTTCATATGTTACTCCAGGCCAAAATCAATCGACCTGCTCGTAAGCATTATATATGCTTCTTTTAAGGTCGAAACTGAAGTTTTGTAATTCAAATATAGTCTCAGCGCCTGGTAATCTTTCCGGCCTTATAAATTGTTAAGGAGTTTAGATAATACATGCTTTTTACTTGTCTATTTATATATCGGTTTGTGCCAGGAGTATAGAGAATGTGAAAGTATTCAATTTAAAGGGTTTAACCATGACGGACACGAATGCCATCAAGAGTGGAGGTGCTGGAATTGCGGCTGAAACAGCAATCGAGAGTGATTGGTCTTAAGTTACCGATTAACTTGATTTTATTCTTCGTGACTTTCGTGATCTTCGTGGTGAACAAGAATTTTCAGAGCGTTTTCATTAATTCTTTCAAAGTTTCTATAGTGTTAACCCTAACTAAGCAGTATTACTAATTATATTGATGATAGGTTTGAGTTATGATCCTTAAAAAACACCAAGTCTGAATTAAATTGAGACTAGTGTAAGCTTGATACAGGCAAGGGTAATCTGATAATCAGGTTATTTTTTGCATGGGCATGTCGATTTTATTTTCATAGTCACCAGAAGGATCTCCGGCAAATCGTTTACTCGGATCATAGTGAATTCAGAGTCTTACGGGAGGCGGGGATTTACATATTTCATTTTTGCGTTGTTATTTGAAACTTATCAATAAATAATCAAAGGCTTATTTGTCTTTTTCCATAGGCTGCCGAGCTTAAGCTAGTGAAGTGGCTTAATGAAAAGTGAGATTAAATATGAATGCAAATCTTCAAATTTTATTTATCAGTACGGACCACTATTATCGGGGATTATTGAAAGGTTATTGTCATGCGCAGCACTATACTTTTCTTGAGCTGACGGATGATAAGAAAATCACTAAAGCGGTTTTTAAAACCCATTTGGATCTGATTATCCTGGATATGCGTTGGGCGGTGGTTTCATTGAAGAAAGACGATTGGCAAGCATTGCAGGAAATGATCATTAATCATCGTATACCGGTATGTGCACTACGTAATAAGGAATACAGTGCCGCACTGAAAGACAAACCAGATTCATGGATAGATACTTTCTTTGATGAGCCGCTTATTATTGAACAGCTTGACGGATATCTTCGGAAGAAATTCAATCAGCATGCCCATGTGCAAAACGAAAGACGAATGCAGGAAAGGCGCTCTGTGGCGGACCGGAGAGCGTTCCATCGCGATAAAAGTAGTGCATCACGGCAGCCGTTAGATGCGGTGCAATATGAAACGCTGACGAAAAGCGGAAATGGTGAATATGGGGTCGTCGGTCCTTTTCAGATTGATCGGCGTTTCAAAACTGTTTCGTTGCACGGTAAAAATATTGATCTTACTCGTAAGGAATTTGAATTGTTCGAGTTGCTGTCCAGGGATGTTGATCGCGTGCTGATGGCCGAAGAGATTATTCAGCATCTCTGGCCGGGAAATAACCGCGCAACCAAATCCGATCTTTATCAATACATGCACTTGCTACGGAAAAAGATCGAAGAAGATCCCGATAACCCGCAGTGGATTTTGACTGTTAAGGGTTTCGGGTACAGGCTGGATGCCCGGGGAGGCTCTGAAGGAAAAGACCCGGAAGAGAACTATACCGATCTAGGCCCATGGCGTTCCATTGTGCCCGCGGCGCAGTAGAAAATTTCCGTCAAGGCGTGACTAACATACAATAGTGGCCCGTGATCAAGCTTTGGGACTGCGCGAGGGACCGGTTGGATATGTCAGGGCCTAATTAATTAACTTGCGTTCTTGCAAGGTTTGAATAGGCATAAAAATACTTTATCCCAGGCAAGCCGGGGTACAGGATTAACATAACCGCGCGCCGAGGAGATAAAGAAAATCGTCTGAATTCTTGAAGCAAAAAATCATTTTTATTACAGCCTCGTTTTTTCAGGTTGCAATAGCTATTGATATCGGTAATTTACGCATTCTGTAATGCCGATAATAATGGGGTCATGAAGGGGAAGAATAATTTTTGTTAGCCTCATAGTTCTGGAGTTAGCTGTTGTTGGCCGGTTTTTAAATATTCCGGGTTGATTTGTTCGATCGGGCAATGGTCCCTTAAATCATTATTTAAGAACTAACCCGAATGCTGAAAATGCCTTTGGATTGCTTAATGTCATTTAAATAAATACTGTCAGCTATGGGTATTCAAATTGCGCGGTATTTCTAGGATATTAGGATATTTCATTGGTAACCAGTTCGTATTTCCCGGAAAGGCAATAACTTATATATTGGCTTATTTTAAGTATTATTTTAGAGCAGTTCTATGGAAATTTAAGAGGTCTTGCTTGACACTATTAGTCGAGATAGCTGGTGGTTTAGCCGTTTTTATAACACGCGGATCCTACAGCTCATCCAAATTCATCAGAAAAATCTGATGGTCTTCTATCTAAAATATGGAGTCAAAGACATGAACCAATTCAAGAAAAAAATCTTAGCAGCAGGTATTCTGTTGGCTTTGGGGTCGGTTACGAGTGCATGGGCACAGCCTACTAACGAGATAGATGGTGATGAAAATACTATAACCTCAACATCAACCATAGATAACTCAGACAACAGTACGAACGATAACTCAAACAGCAGTACAAACAGCAGCAATAATACAGACGACAATTCGAACAACAGCACAAACAGCAGCAATAATACAGACGATAATTCGAACAACAGCACAAACAGCAGCAATAATACTGATGACAATTCGAACAGCAGCGTAAACAGCAGCAATAATACAGCCGACAATTCGAACAGCAGCACAAACGATAGCAATAACAGTACCGCCTCAGTTGGATCAGGAAACGGCTCTGCAGCCGCCAATGGCGGTGATGCTACTGCTGACTATAAGGTTAACGAATCAACCTTGGCCGGTACCGTTACAGGCACAGGCACCGCTCCTAACTGGTCCGGTGAAGATACTGCCACTTACACCGCCAGCAATAACATCACTGATGCGTTCAATGGCACCGCCGGTATTAACCAAATGGTACAAAACACTGGATCTGGTGCTCTGGTTCAGCAACAAGTTTCTTTTCAAGGCAACGTAAACGTCAACCAATAAACAAGCTATATAAGCTGAACGTTTAGCTTTAGTTGATGAAGTTTGCCGGTGAGCGAATGAGAGCTCGCCGGCTTTTACAGGTGCTGTAAATAACAAGTCTATATAACGGAATGGAGGATATTATGGATACGATTGTAAAGGCGGGTTTATTGACTCTCCTTGTCGCCCTGGCGCCAATCCGGGGGGCTACTGCTGATTCAACCGATGAGCAGAGTGATATGGCTTTTTTACAGGCTGACGCCGTATTACTTGAAGAGCTGGAAAATGAGCGAGGCCGTGAGGGCGTGGATTTCACGGCGCTTAATAACATGAACGTGCGGGCCACATTAAGCGGCAATGACGTCAATAATAGCGTTACGGGCTTCAATGTTATAAATTCAGGCGCATTTTCTGATTCAAGCGGCTTCAATTCAGTTATTCAAAATTCAGGTAACAATGTTGTGATTCAGGATGCGACTATCGTGAATGTGACAATCATGCCTTAAGAAGTTTATAGGACAGGACGCGGTATGAAACGATTGATCGTTACAGGCGTTTTTTTTATCTTGCCCGCATTCAGTAGTCATGCAGGCGCTATCGATTTTAACGGGATCGCGGGAGGCGGGAATTTCAGTATTCCTGTGACCAGTTTCGCGGAACGCCGATTCAAGACCGTCTACAGGCAACAATATGATTTTAGTTGCGGCTCGGCAACTTTAGCGAGTCTGTTGACCTATCATTACGGCGATGCCGTCGATGAACAAAGCGTATTTGTCGACATGTATCAAAATGGCGATCAACAGCTGATACAGAAAAAGGGATTTTCGTTATTGGATATGAAGTTTTATCTGGAGAGGCGAGGCTATCAGGCTAATGGATACAAAATCAACCTGGACCAGTTGAGTGACGCCAATGCCCCGGCTATTACCATTATCGATCATAAGGGCTATTTGCATTTTGTGATTATAAAAGGGCTCAATGATCGGGAAGTTCTGGTCGGCGACCCGGCTGTGGGCTTGAAAACGATACCCCGGGACGAGTTTCAGGAAATGTGGGGCAACCGAATTCTCTTTTTAATTAAGAATCAACCAAACAGAACGGCACGTTTTCAGGACAAGGAGGAGTGGGCGCTTCGGGCGAAGTCGCCGTCAGATACTGTAGTCGATCGATCCAGTTTAGGCGAATTCAATTTATTGCGGCCTGGACCTTGGGATTTTTAACGATTTGATTGAGGTTATCAAGATGAAAGACTATCGATTCAAGCCGTGCCGAAAATTTTCCAACATTATATTTTGGCTAATGGCAGGTTTTACTTGTCAGGCTTTGGCGGCTGATTTGCCGGCTGAGGCCGACAGGTCCGTCAGCAATTGGGAGAGTGCTCCCGATACCGACTTGGCGCAGTTGCGCGGCGGTTTTGTTTTGCCGAATGGGATAACCATTGATTTCAGTCTGGAGAAGGCGATTTATTTGAATGGTGAGCAAACTTTCACCTCTGTTTTTCAATTGCCTAATAACGCTGCGCTTTTTCAGAACGGCTCACAAAACCTGGCGTCTACTTGGGTTGGTAACGCATTGAATTCCGTGATCCAGAACAACCTGGACAATCAGGCTATTAAGACCCTTACCACGATTAATATTGATTTGGGGGGCTTGAAAAACTTGAATCGGGATATTAATGCCAACACTTTTCGCGATCTTGTCATGCCTTCCTTTCAATAACCGTATCACATTGCAGTGAATCAATTTAGCGCATCAATATAATGGCTTGAAACTTTCATATTGATTGTGAGGCCATCCCACGCACATTGGAAAATTCCCAATGCAATCAATTAAATCCAATTATCTCATACGGGTAAGTAATTTTACTTAAGTAAAACTGCTAATTGCCCGGTAATCGGTAAAAGAATATAAAAAAAGAAAATAAATTAACAATAACTATTCGTTGCCGGATTTCACGATGTACTTAATATTCTATATACCCATATTAAGCCAGATAGTTGAAAGGGGGATCAATTCCAGTCGTAGTTCATTCAAGCAGTACTTTCTATTTTAATTGCCGATCGCAACTTCATTCTTTTTGAAGTGGTTAGTAGTTTATTAAATCAGGGAAAGGCTGTTGTTTACTCTTATCAGTTATAAAAATGGAAGTGAAATAAATGAAGTTAGCCAAAATTGGGAGTGTCAGATTTTCTCTCCTGGGGATTCTTAACGGATTTATTTTTAGCGTATTTGCGGTGTTTTATAGTGAGGGTTTTGCCGAAACCATCGCGCAAGGGGACGATTCCATTGAACAATACCGAAAGCTGTTTATCGAGCAGCAAAAAGAATTCGAGAAGCAGCGGCGAATCATTGCTGAACAGGGCAAGCAACTCCAGATATTAAAAGCGCGCCTTGATTCGTTATCAAACCAGGCGGACGGGAGTAAGCCGGCGCCCGTCAAAAAGGCGTCCAAGCCTCCAGTAGTGGCGACAGCCGCGAAACCAGCTAACCGGACAAAGTCGTCCAGCCCCCTTCCATCCAAGCCTGTTGGCCAGGCGCCCCCGGAAAAAAAAGAAAAACCAAAGCCGCCGGAGCTGCCCCGTTTAAGTGAGACTGTGGGCGGCGTATTAACCAGAAAGGGCAAACTCGTTATCGAGCCGGCGCTGGAATACGCGTATACCGATAATGACCGGGTATTTCTCGATGCTTTCACATTCCTTCCTGCCATTGCTATTGGCCTTATCGATCTTCGGCAAATTAAAAGACACAGCTTTATCGGCAGTCTGGGCGCCCGGTATGGCGCAACGGATCTGCTTGAGCTGGAATTTAAAATCCCCTATGTCTACCGGGAAGACATTCAGCGCTCACGGCCTGTGAGCATTGGCGCGGGCATTGATGAAACATTCAATGCCAACGGCTATGACATAGGTGATCTGGAGTTCGCGGCACGTTATCAGCTGACTGACGGAAACGGGGGATGGCCGATTCTCATCGGCAATTTAGTGGCTACGGTGCCGACAGGGAAAAGCCCGTTCGACGTAGAGTATGAGCTTGCCCAAGGCGTGCCGGGCGCGCAATTTCCAACGGAATTGCCGACCGGGGCCGGGTATTTCAGCCTGCAACCAAGTATTACGGCACTGTATCCAACCGATCCGGCCGTTTTTTTCGGTAATCTTAGCTACAGTTACAATGCCGAAACGACCGAGAGTATTGGCGATGTTGATCCTGGGGATACGTTAGGTTGGAGCTTTGGCCTCGGTTTTGGAATTAACGAGCGTTCATCGTTTAGCTTGGGGTACTCGCACAAGCATGTCTTTAATTCCAAAATTAATGACGTGCGTCTGGAAGGCAGCGAATTGGATATCGGCCAGCTGCTGGTGGGGTATTCGTTTAAATATTCGCCAAAAACGACTTTCAATTTATCGCTCGGCATAGGTACCACGGATGATGCGCAAGACGTTAAACTTAATTTCAGGATGCCGATGACTTTTGATTTTCTCTCGCCCGGTTCATAATCCGTCCGTTCCCATAAGCAGTGCAAGTTATGCCGCATCCCGTCCCTCTGTATAACATTTACTGATCGATTTTCACCACGCTTCGGACAAATACATCTTCTGAATCCGTTCATGTATTGGTTATCATGTGGTTTTCCAGGTCTGTGTGTCGATCATGTCTTTTATCAATAATCTCGCAACTGAATTTGCCTCATTACCCGAATCGCTAAAAACCAGCGTATCGTCATCCCTGGCGGCATGGTGGGAACGGCTCTCGGAGTCGGACCTGACTTTTCAGGCAACGCCGGAATTCACCTCTTCGCTGGTCAAGGTCTGGGGCTCGAGCTGTTTCGTTGCGGAAAGCTGTATGCGCCGGCCTGAAATAATCGTCGATCTGGTGAATTCGGGGGACCTGTTCCTAAGTTACGACGAGACGGGTTATCTTAACCGCTTGGCAAAGCTGTCGATCGATTCCGAAGCCTCGCTGATGATTGAATTGCGTCGTTTTCGTCGACGGGAAATGGTCAGGATTGCCTGGCGCGATTTGGCCGGATGGGCGGATTTGAACGAAACCCTGCATGAATTGTCGCTATTAGCCGATGCGTGCATTCAATATGCGCTGGATTTTCTTTATCGGAAAGCCTGTGAACTGCGCGGCACGCCTGTGCTGGCTGATGGCAGCCCGCAGCAATTGATTGTGTTGGGCATGGGCAAGCTGGGCGCTTACGAGCTGAATTATTCATCCGATATCGACCTGATTTTTGCCTATGCCGAAGACGGCGTTTTAAATGACCGAAAACAGACCACCTATGGCGAATTCTTTACCCGCCTGTGTCGGAGCCTGATCAAGGTGCTCGATGAGACTACTCCTGACGGCTTCGTGTTCAGGACGGATATCCGACTCAGGCCGTATGGCGACAGCGGCCCTGTCATTATGAATTTCGATGGCATGGAAATCTATTACCAGACCCAGGCCCGGGAATGGGAGCGATACGCCATGATCAAGGTCCGTCAGGTTGCGGGCGACTTTAACGCCGGCGCGCAACTGATGGCCATGCTGAAGCCGTTCGTGTACCGGCGTTATCTCGATTACGGCGCTTTCGAGGAACTGCGCTCGTTAAAGTTGCAGATTATGCAGGAGCTGAAGCGCAAGGACCGCATGGAGAATATCAAGCTCGGTCCGGGCGGTATACGCGAAATCGAATTCATCGGCCAGGCCTTTCAGTTGATTCGCGGCGGCAACGAGCGGACACTGCAAAAGCGCGGCATCCTGGCTATTCTGCAGCGGCTCGGCGAGTTGAATCTGCTGACAAACAAAGATGCCGAAGAATTAATCGCGTCCTACCGCTTCCTGCGCCGGGTGGAAAACCATATTCAACAATACCAGGATCGGCAAACGCATGATTTGCCGACCGATCCGGCCGTGCGGGATGTTCTGGCCTATTCTCTGGACTATCCCGACTGGGCCACTTTTAAAGCCGATCTGGACCAGGTCAGAACCCAGGTGCACAATGTTTTTGATCAGGTTTTCTCACTGTCGAAAAAGGATGATGTCAACAGACGCGGTCAGAAGATCTGGAACTGTACGGCAGATGATGAAGAACTGGCTGATAATCTTAGAGAGTATGGTATCGACCAGGCCGATGAGATACTGGCCGTCATCAAGGCGTTTAAAAATTCGCTGGCTGTCAGAAGATTGACCGCCAAGGGCGCCGGCGTCCTCGACCGCCTGATGCCGCAATTGATAGAAGCCATGCCGCGGGTCGATAACCCCGATGAAACCCTAAAGCGCATCCTCAAGTTATTTGAAGCGGTTGCCGGCAGAAACGTTTATCTGGCGTTGCTGGCCGAAAATCCGGGCGCGCTGGCCCAATTGATCCGCCTGTCGTCGGCCAGTCCCTGGATCAGCGATTATCTGGCGATGTATCCAATTCTGTTCGATGAACTGCTCGATACGCGCTCGCTGTTTGAACCGCTGAAAAAAGCCGATCTTGATGCGCAATTGAAGATTTTGCTGGCGCAAATAGAGATTCAGGACCTGGAACAACTGATGATTGTGTTGCGGCAATTCAAGCAGTTGAATGTGCTCAGGGTTGCGTCAGCCGATATCATGGGCGCCATTCCGTTGATGGTGGTCAGCGATTACCTGACCTATATTGCCGAATGCATCGTCGAGCATGTCGTCGAGCGCGCATGGCTGATGCTGACTGAAAAACACGGTTTTCCGCCCGGCAGCGATAATAAAGCCATCGGTTTTGCCGTGTTCGGTTTCGGCAAGCTGGGCGGTATCGAGCTGGGTTACGGTTCCGACCTGGATATGGTGTTTTTGTATGACTGCGAAGACGGCAATGCCTTGACCGACGGTCCGAAGCCGATTCCAAGCATGCAGTTTTACGGACGCCTGGGGCTGAAAGTCCGACACATACTCGATACCAAGCTATTATCCGGCGTGCTTTATGATGTCGATATGCGCCTGCGGCCCAGCGGTAATTCGGGGCTTCTGGTCAGCCATATCAACGCTTACGAGGACTATTTAAGAAACCAGGCCTGGACCTGGGAACATCAGGCGCTGGTCCGGGGGCGTTTCATCGCCGGCGATCCGGCGCTCAAGGAACACTATGAAGCCATCCGGCGCCGGATCTTGAGCCTGCCGCGCGACACCGAACGGTTGAAAAAGGAAGTCCGGGAAATGCGCGAAAAGATGCGCGCCGCATTGGTTTCGGCCGCGGCGGACAAGTTTGACCTAAAACAAAGCAAAGGCGGTATTGCGGATATTGAGTTTATAGTACAATTCGGCGTTTTAGATCAGGCGTCGAAAAACGTCGCATTGACTACCTATACGGACAATATCAGGCTGCTGGACGGCTTGCAGGCGCAAGGCTTTATGTCTAAAGACCAGGCGGAAACGCTTAAAGCCGTGTACTGTGCCTATCGTGATTATGGTCATAAACTGGTTTTACAAGGCGATCGTGCCGTTATCGATGAAACTGAAATTGCCGGGATGAAGGCTCGGGTCGAACAACTATGGCACGATTTTATGGAATAAAAATCAAGCAATTATAAACACACACACTAATGTTGGAGAACAAACAATGACGATGGACGATAGAGACGGCGTTATTTGGCTGGATGGGCAATGGGTTGAATGGCGGGAAGCTAAAGTCCATGTATTGACGCATACCTTGCATTACGGCCTGGGTGTCTTCGAAGGCCTGAGAGCCTATAAGACGGAAAAAGGCACGGCGATATTCAGAATGGCGGAGCACACGGATCGCTTGTTCCGCTCGGCGCATGTCATGAACATGAAAATGCCTTATAGCAAGGAAGAGCTTAATCAGGCGCATCGCGATGCGGTCGCCAAAAATAACCTGGACAGCGCTTACATCCGCAGCATGTGCTTCTACGGCTCGGAAGGCATGGGGCTGCGAGCCGATAACCTGAAAGTTCACGTCATGGTCGCGGCCTGGTCATGGGGCGCTTATCTGGGGGCCGACAGCATTGAAAACGGCATCCGCATCCGCACCTCTTCCTATACCAAAAACCATATCAACAGCACCATGTGCAAGGCCAAGGCCAACGGCAACTATATCAACTCCATCCTGGCATTACAGGAAGCGTTGGCCAGCGGCTATGACGAAGCGCTGCTGCTGGACCACGAGGGCTATGCGGCCGAAGGCAGCGCCGAAAACCTGTTCATCGTGCGCAACGGCAAGATCTACACGCCGGAAACCACTTCGGCGCTGGAAGGCATTACCCGCGATACGATTATCACGATCGCCAGGGAGCAAGGCCTGGAACTGATCGAAAAACGCATTACCCGCGATGAGATCTATGTCGCCGACGAGGCGTTCTTTACCGGTTCGGCCGCCGAAGTCACGCCGATCAGGGAGCTGGATGGAAGAATCATCGGCAGCGGCAGTCGCGGTCCGGTGACAGAGAAACTGCAGTCTCTGTATTTCGACTACGTGCATGGCCGCCGGGACGATCACGCCGATTGGTTGACTAACGTTGCCTGACAGTAAAGCCGCGAAGATTCTGGTCGTCGGCCCGTCCTGGGTCGGCGACATGGTCATGGCGCAAAGCCTGTTCATCACGCTGAAACAGGCTGAGCCAGAGCGCCGGATCGATGTGCTGGCGCCGGCATGGACTTTTTCCCTGCTGGAACGCATGCCGGAAGTGGCCTCGGCTATCGCCATGCCGTTGACGCACGGCCAGTTCGGCTTGATGGATCGTATCAGGCTGGGCCGGCAGTTGCGCTCGGCAGGCTACAATCAGGCCATTCTGCTGCCTAATTCCTGGAAGTCGGCCTTAACACCTTTTTTTGCCGATATCCCCGTGCGTACCGGTTACGTCGGCGAATGCCGCTGGGGCTTGCTCAACGACGCCCGCAAATTGGATAAAAAACGGCTGACCATGACCGTGCAGCGCTTTGTGGCGCTGGGCCTGCCGAAAACGGCACCCTTGCCGCCCGATTATCCGGTGCCGCGCATCGTGATTGACGCGGACAGGCAGCGGCAGGTGATCGAACAATTCAACCTGGTGCCATCGGAGAAAATTCTGGCCTTGTGCCCTGGCGCCGAATACGGGCCTGCCAAGCGCTGGCCGGCCGGCTATTATGCAGAGGTGGCAAGGCAAAAAATCGCGCAGGGCTGGCAGGTTTGGCTGTTCGGCTCCGACAAGGACAAGGACGCCGCGGAAAGCATCAACCAAGAAACCGGGCGGCAGTGCATCGATTTCAGTGGTCGCACGTCACTGGCCGAAGCGGTCGATTTGCTGTCGCTGGCCAACACCGTCGTGACCAATGACTCAGGCTTGATGCATGTGGCCGCCGCGCTGGACAGGAAAACAGTGGCAGTATACGGTTCCTCGGACCCCGGCTTTACGCCGCCGCTTAATAAACAAGCCCGAGTCCTGTCATTGAATCTTGAATGCGCGCCCTGTTTCAAGCGCGAGTGCCCGCAGGGGCATACGCGCTGCCTGACTGAAATCCGGCCCGGCCAGGTACTCGACCTGATAACCGCGGACTGAGCAGGCCGGTTGTGAGAATTGCCATCGTCAAACTGTCCGCCCTGGGTGATATCGTGCATGCCATGGCGGCGCTGCAATTCATTAAGGCCACTCTGCCCGATAGTCGCATAGACTGGATCGTGGAGGAGCGCTTTGCCGGCGTTTTGCACGACAATCCCGATATCGATAACATCTTGACGGTTAATCTTAAGTCGTTAAAAATCAATAAGATGGCTTTTTTTAAGCAGTTCAAAACAATTCGCGGTTATACTGGCAACCATTATGATCTGGTGATTGATGCGCAGGGCCTGATCAAATCGGCGGTTACGGCCAGGCTGCTGGGTAAACACGTTGCCGGTTTCGATGCCGACTCGATCAGGGAAAAAGCCGCTTCCTGGTTTTATGATGTTAAAGTGGCTTGCGCTTACGATGCCAATACCATCGACCGGAATGCCACGGTGCTGTCGGAACCTTTAGACATCCGCATCAGCAGGGAGCAAATTCTCGGGAAAAAGCCGTTTTTGTTTTACCGTCATGAAGATCAAGGCCTCTATGATTATTTGCGGCAGGATCGGCGCAATATTGTGCTGGTCATCGGTTCTACCTGGGAAAGCCGAAACTATCCGGCCGACAAGTTTGTAAAAATTGCCGAAGCGATGCAGCAAAACTGTCTGGTCGTCTGGGGCAATGAGCAGGAGAAAAGCACCGCCGATGCAATGGCCGCGCAGACGTGCCATATCCGTGTCATGCCGAAACTGGATCTGAACAGTCTAAAGGCCCTGATTGCCAGGGCCGACCTGCTGATCGGCAACGACACGGGGCCGACGCATATGGCCTGGGCCCTGAACAGACCATCCATCACGATTTTCGGTCCGACGCCGGTCAGTCGCGTGTATCAGACCGATATCAACAAAGTGGTTAAATCGGCGTCAATCGTTAATCCCTATAAATTGAACAAACAGGATTATTCGATCAGGGAGATCGGTGAACATGAAATTATCGACAAGGCCCGCGCTTTATTGAGCCTGTGAGTAAAACAGGGAAATGGCAGTTTAAACGCAACACCAGGGGTTGAAAGCCGGAGCCCGGTTGGTTTATAAGAAAACCTGCCGGTGAGCCGGATTTATTTAACAGCAAGGCTATATGCTCGCAAGCACAGGCGAGACAGAATCATATGACAGAGCAAGCAAGCGCATACCAGGATTTACTGAAATCGCTACAGGCCAAGGATAAACTGTCGGCCGCGGAATTGAACAAAGTAGAGCGCATAAAGAAAACGGCCGTCTCGGAAAACCTGCCGCAACTGCTGGTCAAGCTGGGCTTGTGTTCCGAACTCGATGTGGCCGATGCGTTTGTCGAATCGGGAGAGTTTGAGAAGGTGACGGCTGATCAGTATCCGCTGGAGATGCAATTGCCGGAAAGCGTCTCCCTGCGGTTTTTAAAGCAGCACCATGTCATCGGCATCGATAATAATGATGATGCCATCACGGTCACGATGATGGACCCTGAAGACCAGTTTGTGATCGATGCCCTGAAGCTGGCGACCGGCAAAGCGATCATCCCCAAAGTCGGATTGCTGTCGGAAATCGATGCGGCGCTGGAAATCCAGTACGGCGAGGGCCGCTCGCAGATGGACAGGATCGTCGATGACCTCAAATTCGATGACGCGGCAGAGGAAGACCTAGAGCATTTGAAAGACCTGGCCAGTGAAGCGCCGGTCATCAAAATGGTCAACCTGATCATGCAGCGCGCCATCGAGATGCGCGCGTCGGATATCCATATCGAGCCGTTCGAGCAGACCCTGAAAGTCAGGCTGCGTATTGACGGCGTACTGCAGGATATCAATGCGCCGCCCGTTAAATCGACGGCCGCCGTTATTTCACGTATCAAGATCATGGCGAAGCTGAACATCGCCGAACGCCGCCTGCCGCAGGATGGCCGCATCAAGGTGCAAATGCTCGGCAAGGAGCTGGACCTGCGCGTGTCGACCATTCCGACGATGTACGGTGAAAGCGTCGTGATCCGGTTGCTCGATAAGGAAAGTACTGTATTCGATTTCGAGTCACTGGGCTTTTCCGGCAATCACTTGTATCAGTTTGTCGACGTGTTGGCGCAGCCGCACGGCATCATCCTGATTACCGGTCCAACCGGCAGCGGCAAATCGACCTCGCTGTATGCGGCTCTGAAGCTGCTGAATACCTCCGAGCGCAAGATCATTACGGTCGAAGACCCGGTGGAATATCAGCTGGAAGGCATCAACCAGATTCAGGCCAAGCCGCAGATCGGCTTGACTTTCGCTTCAGCGTTGCGTTCCATCGTCCGGCAGGACCCCGATGTCATCATGATCGGCGAGATGCGTGACCTGGAGACGGCGAAAATCGCCGTGCAGTCGGCGCTGACCGGGCATTTGGTATTGTCGACCCTGCATACCAACGATGCCGCCGGCGGTATCACGCGTTTGCTGGATATGGGATTGGAGGAATATCTGCTCACGTCCACCGTCAACGGCATATTGGCGCAACGACTGGTCAGAAAGCTGTGCCCCGAATGTAAGGAGTCTTACGTTGCATCGCCCCTTGTTGTCGAAGACAGGCATTTGCGCCGTTTCGTGCCTGAAGGCGATGTCGTCTTGTACAAGCCGGTCGGATGCCCGGCCTGCGGCGGGCTGGGTTATCGTGGGCGTCTGGCCATTATCGAATTCCTGCCGATGACCGATCCGATCCGGAAGCTGATCATGGCGCACGAGGAGGCCGGCGCCATTCACAAGCTGGCTATCGAACAAGGCATGACCACCATGAGCGATGACGGTCTGCGCAAGGCCATAGAAGGCATCACGACCCTGGAGGAAGTGATGCGCGTAACCGCGGAAAGCTGACATGGCGTTATTTTCCTACAAGGCGATCAACAGCCTCGGCGAGACCGAGGAAGGCGTTCGCGACGCCGTCGACGAGCCGCTTCTGATTGCGGCGCTGCAAGCGGAAGGCTACATACCGATTCGCGTGGCGCCGGCCAGCGCCAGATCGTTCCTTGGATTCAGGCTGGGCGCCAGGCAGTCGCATCTGTCGCAAAAAGAGGTCGGCTTATTGACCGGTGAGCTGGCGACCTTGCTGGAATCCGGCTTGCCGCTGGACCGGTCTCTGTCGGTATTGATGGACTTGACGGCAGACAACGAGCGCCTGAGCAGGCTGATCGGACGGGTTCTGGAGCAAGTCAAAGGCGGTTCTTCCCTGGCCGATGCGCTGGAGAAACAGGCCGGCGTGTTTACCAAGTTCTATATCAACATGATCCGCGCCGGCGAGGCGGGCGGCAGCCTGGGCGAAGTATTGACGCGGCTGTCGGAGTATCTGGAGCGCTCTCGCGAACTGAAGGATACGATCAGCACCGCGTTGATCTACCCGGTGATATTGCTGGTGATGTCGTTGGCCTCCTTGTTCGTGATGCTGACATTCGTCGTCCCGCAATTTACCGAGATGTTCGAAAGCGCCGGCAAGGCCTTGCCGGTGCCGACCCAGATCGTCGTCGGTTTGGCGGAATGGCTGCAAAGCTACTGGTGGACGCTGGCGCTCATTGCCGTCTTTGTGTACGGTTATGCAAATTATCAGTTGGCCAATCCGGTGACTAAAAAGGTCTGGGACCGGCGCTTTTTGTCCATGCCGCTGTTCGGCAGCATCATCCTGAACAAGGAAACCGCCAACATCAGCCGTACCCTGGGAACTTTGCTGGGCAACGGTGTTTCAATATTGACTGCTCTGGCTATAGCACGTGAAACCGTCGATAACCTGGCATTGGCTGAGGTATGCGCCGACGCCGAGGAACAGTTAAAGCAGGGCAGGAACATGTCGGATGCTTTACTGGAAAAGGGCGTATTGCCCAAAATGGCCATGCAGATGATAAAAATGGGCGAGGAAACGGGGCGCCTGGAAGAAATGCTCCTGCGCGTGGCGACTATTTATGATAAACAGCTTAGGGTAGCGATACAGCGCATGCTGGCACTGCTTGAGCCGGCTTTAATCATTACCCTGGGGGTCATGATCGCGGGTATTATCGTGTCGATTTTGCTGGCTATTTTAAGCGTTAATGATTTAGCTTTTTAATAAGGAAAACCTTCTACAATGAAATCATACAGAAACCGTGCACAAACTGGCTTTACCTTGCTTGAACTGCTGGTCGTGCTGGGCATTATCGCCCTGCTGGCCGGCATAGTCGGGCCACAGGTCATGAAACATATGGGCGAATCCAAAACCAAAGCGGCCCGCGTTCAGGTTGAGGATCTGGCCGCGGCGCTGGATATGTATAAACTGGATTTGGGTGTTTATCCGACTACCGAGCAGGGATTGAAAGCACTGATCGAATCGCCGGACAGCGCAAAACGCTGGAATGGCCCTTATCTGCGCAAATCCAAAATGCCATTGGACCCCTGGCAGCAGGAATACCATTATGTATCTCCGGGCGAACACGGCAAATTTGACCTGTTCACGCTAGGCGCGGACGGTAAGGAAGGCGGCGAAGGCGAAGATCAGGATATCGTCAGCTGGGAATGATGCATCAGTTCCGATGCTCAGGGGGCAAGGAAAAAACAGCCGATGGCCTGCGTCGTGCCCCTTGCGCCTTGTCCTTGAGCAGCGGGTTTACGCTGCTTGAGCTGGTGGTTGTGCTTTTTATCGTGGTTCTCGGCTTTTCAATGATCGCGTTTAATCTGTCGGCGGGGCGGGAGTCGGCAGAGTTGCGGGCCGCGGCAAGGGATATCGTATCGGCATTGCGCTATGCGAGAGGACAAGCCTTGCTTTCCCATCAACAGACCACCGTGACTCTTGACCTTGGCGAAAACAGTTACTGGGTCAGCAGCCGGGATAAGGTATACGGTCTTCCTGATTCTATTGATATCACGCTGGTTACGGCACAAGACGAGTTGACCGGCGATGGCCAGGGCAATATACGTTTTTTTGCCGATGGTTCGTCGACAGGCGGAAGAGTGACGCTGGAGCAGGGCAATTTTGCCTGGCGCATCGATATCAATTGGCTGACCGGCCAGATCGACCTGGACGATACCGGTGACGGCGCTCATGAATAAACAGCAGGGATTTTCGCTACTGGAAATACTGATTGCGTTTTCGATAATGGCGCTGTCGCTGGGCATTCTGCTGAAGATATTTTCCGGCGGCGTCAATACGGCGTCCGTGGCCGAAGAATACACGACCGCCGTGCAGATTGCCGAGTCGCTTCTGGTTCAAACAGGCGTGGAAACACCGTTGCAGCAGGGCGAGATGTCGGGCGTGGAAAATGATAGGTTTTATTGGCTGGTTTCGGTCAGCCCGTACACGTCGATGATGGAAGATTTCGATCCGGCATTGTCAACGACGGCACTTTTCCAGGTTAAGGTCATGGTAACTTGGGGCGATGACCGCGCGAACGACCGGCAGGTCGAATTAACCACCTTAAGACTCGTCAATAAAGCGCTATGAGGGGCTGTTTGCAACATATCGGTTGTTATCGCCATTCGCCTCGTGACTTGGCGCGCGGCTTTACCCTGATCGAAGTGCTCATCGCGATGACTTTGTTAAGCATCATGGTTGTGCTGCTGTTTGGCAGCCTGAAAATTTGCGCCCAAAGCTGGGAGCGGGGCGAAAAGAAAATCGCCGAAGTCAATGAAACGGCCGTCGTCTATAATTTTTTTCAACAGCATTTATCGGCGGCCAAGCCGTTGCTGAATGACTTTACGGAAGAAGAGAGTAAGCTATCCTTTCAGGGTGATGCGCAGTCCCTGCAATTTGTTTCCGCGTTTCCCGCCAGTGCCGGTCGTGCCGGCATGCAGCTGTTTTCGCTCGGACTCCGGGATGAGGAACCGAGGGCCGGCCGTGTCGACGGGGCGGAAATAAACGTGACATTGACGCCATTTTTCCCCATTACCGAAGGCGAGGCGTGGAATGAAGAGGAGGCCGTCCTGATAGATCATGTAAGCCATTTCGCCTTGTCTTATTTTGGTTCGGATCAGGAAACCGGCGAAGGTCGGTGGCAGGACGAATGGCTTAACCGGGATATCCTGCCGCGCCTGATAAAAGTTCAGATCGAGCGGGAAGAGGAAAATTTCTGGCCGGACATGGTCATCGAGCTTAAAGCGGCCGGAGATGCGGGCATCATTACGACAGAGACCGGGCAGGACTTGGAGACGACGGAATGATACGGGGCAGGACTCAGACAAGACAAAAAGGTTTTGCTCTGGTGCTTGTGTTGTGGATATTGAGCCTATTGACTATCATGGCCGGCAGCTTTGCGCTGACCATGCGCCGGGAAGCCTCCGTTATTGACGGTATAAAAAGCAATGCGCAGGCCATGGCCGTGGCGGAGTCCGGGATTGCCCTGGCGGAAATGATGATGCTGGTTCCCGATGAGACCAGGCGCTGGCCGGCGGACGGCAGCATTTACCAAATAGATTATGCCAATGCCAGGGTACGCGTCCGGCTTCTGTCCGAGACCGGGAAAATCGACCTTAACAAGGCCGATGAAGCATTGCTGCAGGCGCTGATCAGTCAGGCGCCCGTTGATGAAGGGCTGCGGACCGGGCTCGTCAATGCCATACTTGACTGGCGCGATGAGGATGATCTGGTGCGCATGGATGGGGCGGAGAAAGCCGAGTATCAGAATGCCGGATTAAGTTATCGGCCTCGAAACAAGGCATTTCAGTCCATCGAGGAGTTGCAACTGGTGCTGGGCATGAATGAGCGCATTTATAACTGGCTGCAGGATTTAATCACCGTTTATTCGGGGCAGTCGACGGTCAATCTGCAACTGGCGTCTTTAGAGGTATTGCAGGTGATGCCGGACATGGACGAGGCGGTGAAGGAAGAGTATCTGCAAGCGAGGCGGGAGCGAGCAATCAGCGCCTTAACGCCGGAGTCGCCTCTTAATGAGACAAATCGCCCCGCGACTCCTGCCGGAGAAAGCGGCGCGGTGACCATAATCTCCGAAGCGCTGCTGGACGACGGCTCAACCGCTATGATAAATGCAATAATAAAAAAAGCGGATGCCGGCCAGCAATTCCCTGGCCAACAGTCCTCACCCTTTCAGATTTTGAAATGGCAGCGCAATTATGCAAGCAATATCTCATTATTTAATGATGAAATGAGCGAATTATTAGTAACAGAATATGCTGAATCTCAATTCGACAATTGATCTGGATTTCAAGAAGTTTTTCCGCTGGTGGGCGCGGGAGCTCGACTTCCTGGTGCCGGAAAAAATCAAGCGGCTCGTTCACGAAAAGCAGGGCGTTATTCTGATCCGGCCAGATAACAACCATCTGGAAATGACTTATATCCTCAACGGAAAGGTGGAGCCGATAGCAACGCTGGAACGGAATGAATCAGACATAGCCGATGTTAAGGCACTGTTGGCCAAGGATGAACGGTTTGCCAAGACGGATGTCGTCCTCAGATTGACCCGGGAGCAGGCCATCCAAAAAACGCTGGTTCTGCCGCTGGCCGCAAGAGAGAATCTGGCTCAGGTCGTCTCGTATGAGTTGGACCGATATACCCCATTCAAGCCTGAACAGGTTTATTTCGCCGTCAAGCCGCTGACGGACCCTCATGAGCCCGGGCAAATGAATGTCATGCTGGTGCTGACTCCCCGGGAAGTGCTTGAGGCGCTCTATACGGATATAAAAGCGCTGGGTCTGTCGCCGAAATTCGCCGATTACGAGGATGCGCCCAACGATCTCGAGCAAAACTATGATTATTACAATCTGCTGCCGGACCGGTTCAGGGAAAAAATCGATAAAAACGCCGCCTTGTTTCATTCGGCGCTGATAGTTTCGGTGTTCGCGTTGCTGCTGGCCGTAATCGCCTTGCCGGTCTGGTTCGAGTATCAAGCGGTCGATGCCTTGAACGAGCAACTCGACGGCATAGAAAAAGAGGCGCGGAAAATTGATGCCCTGCAGTCGGAAATCGATGCGCTGGTGGAAGAGTCACGCCGGCTGGTCGATGTGAAAAGCTCAGCGCCATCGGTTGTCATCATGCTGAACGCATTAAGTTCCTTAATCAAGGACGATACCTGGCTGACGTATGCCCAGTATTCGGACGGCCACCTGCAGATACAGGGGGAGTCGCCGTCCGCATCCGCCTTGATTGCCGTTCTGGAAGCATCCCCATTATTTGACAATGTCCGGTTCGTATCGCCGGTTACGCAAGATCGAATCAGCGGGCTTGAGCGATTCCAGATTACCGTCGATGTGAATAAGGCAGGAGGCATCAGTGCCGGTCTATAACAAAATGCAGCGCTGGATCGCGATAGGCCTGCTGGTGGCTGTTATAGTGATTTTCAGCATGGTCGTTATTGCGCCTATTGTCAGCAAGGGCATGGAGCTGCATGACACGAAAGAAACACTGGTTTTCAAGCTCCAGAAATATGAGCGGATTCTGGCCAGGAAGGCTGCCGTCACCGAGGGCATGGATAAAATAAAAGCCCAGCATCTGTCTCAAGGCTATTTCAATACCCAGGGGACCGGCGCCCTGGCGTCCGCGGATGTGCAGGAGTTTATTAAAAAAGCGATTGTCGATGCAGGCGGGCAGTTGACCAGTACGCAGGCGCTTCCGGTCAGCAATAAAGACGGCTTCAGCCGCATCATGGTCAAAGTCCGGATGACCGGCAATATTGAAGTGTTGCGCGCGGTATTGTACAAAATGGAAACATCAGTGCCGCTGATCATTGTTGATCAGATCGATATAAGGCCGATGCGCGGTATAAGAAACAGAAAAACCCGCCAGATTGAACCGAGTAATGATCTGAATGTGAATTTTCAGGCCGTTAGTTTCATGAGAATACCACCAGGATGAATGTTAAATTAATCAAATTATTGGCCTCGGTTTGCATCGTTTTATTGTTGATTATTACCGCCGAGTGGTTATATGCGAAGCACGCAAGAAAACAATTGCAGAAAGCGATCACCGCCGTTGAAATCCAACCCTATAAAGTAGATGAATTGCCAAGCCTGGAGCTGACAAAACAGCCGGAAGAAAAGTATGTCGACCTGGTCACCCGGCCATTATTCATAAAAGGCCGCAAGCCAATGGAGACCGTCGATATCACGGAAGATACCGCGGCCGGGGGG
>SWBW01009431.1_pt1 | contig 54113 bp, 52 predicted proteins | sample 4693041 | NCBI WGS metagenome assembly SWBW01 (sample SAMN10267271, study PRJNA491770) | bioreactor metagenome | isolation source: DHS bioreactor inoculated with marine methane seep sediment | place: Japan: Omine Ridge, Nankai Trough | collected 2006-05-06 | reverse complement strand
CGTACATTCGTACGTGTTTTTCCCCGCCGCTCGAAGAGCCGGCGTGCAGCTAGTGCAAAGTATCCAGAAATGCAGAAAGTAGCCAGATTTCGCTGAACCAAGAAATTTTTGAAATAAGCGTACATTCGTACGTGTTTTCAAAAATATTCGAAGCGTGAAGTGAAATCTGGCTACTTTCTGCATTTCTGGCGGAGAGGGGGGGATTCGAACCCCCGAACGTCTTGCGACGTTACGCGCTTTCCAAGCGCGCGCACTAGGCCACTATGCGACCTCTCCTTGTGCAGGAAGCTTAATTGAGGTGTTGGGATTTGGCAATATTAATTCTTGTTGGTGCGGGTGACTCGATCAAGCTAACAAAAAACGTCCCACCTGAGTGGGACGCACAACTTCCAAGTTCCCGTAATTACTTCTTGGCAGCTTTTTTATTCTTTCTTTTTACTAGTACGGCTAGTTCTTTGCGGTACTTTCCTGGGTTTTTTAGCATAGTACGCATGGTTCGTGTGGCTACGTTGATGCGCAGTTTTGTGCCTGTAACTGGATCAATAACTATTCTTTTAGTTACGTTTGGTTTGAAAGTTCTTTTTGTGTGGCGGTTGGAGTGAGATACTTTGTTTCCAGCGGATCCTTTCTTTCCGCTTAATTGACATGTCTTGCTCATTGAATTGCAGGTTAAAGCAGGGGAATATTAGCATTTAATCATGTAATTGCAACATTTTTTTGTAATTTGGCTTCTGCTGGGAGTGCTTTTTTGTGGATATTAGTGGTAATCTGTTGCTGCTTTGGGAATTTAAGTTTCATCTGATGTTACAGTTTATATATATAGTTTTTGCCTTAGTTCTTGTTATTACGTTTCATGAGTTTGCTCATGCTTATACTGCTTATTTGCTTGGGGATCCTACCGCGAAAAATAAGGGGCGAGTGACTTTGAATCCACTTGCTCATTTGGACCCTATGGGGACTATTTTAATATTTTTGGTTGGTATCGGTTGGGGAAAGCCGGTTCCGGTGAATCGGGCTTATTTTCGTAAGCCGATTGCGCATGAGGCGTTGGTTGCGGTGGCGGGGCCGATAATGAATTTGATTATTGCACTGATTGTTATGGTTCCTCTTAAGTATTTTGGGCAATATATGAATTTTGAATTGAATTTGCTGTTACGAATAATTTTCGACATGTCTATTGTGCTTTTTGCCTTTAATATGCTGCCGTTTCCGCCTTTGGATGGATCGAAGTTTTTACAGCTAATTATTCCAAAACGTTGGCAACATCATTATCAACAGTACTTGATGAATGCCTCTGTTTATTTTCTGATATTTCTTGTTGTGGATAATTTTCTATTTGCTAAATATTTTGGTTTTTCAGTTTTAAGTTCTGTAATTGGCTGGCTGGTGGCTGTTACTAAAATGATTCTATTTTGGGGGGGGTGAGGGGGCGTGAACTGGCATAACTACTTATCTTATCCGATCTAATCTTTTATTACTAGATTGTTTTAGTTAGTTTTTTTTGGTATCTTTTAAACAATCTTTTGTGCGCGATTAAGTCTCGGTTTTCTCTCTCACTAATTGCATACATCAGGGATGTCGAAATGTCTTGCCCCGTGGGGTAAGAATGTGACAACCCACTTGAAGGGATACGGGGATATGTATTCCTGAGATGGCCCGGCACGAAAGATTAGATAAAAGCGTCATTAGGTGGCGCTTTGATTTTTGGATATACAATAGGGGATGGGCCCCGCATCGAGTGCGGGGTGACAGGGGGGAGGGGGATGGATCCCGGATCAAGTCCGGGATGACAGGAAGTGTGTGCCGGGATGACAGAGAGGCGGGCGGAGTTGAAAAAAAGAAGTGAGTAGCTTAGGTTTCCCAACAAAGGTTCTTAAATGGACATCTATCGCAGGAGTCTGCTCGGTCGATTTTTTCGAATTCTAGGTTTTGGATTTGTCCGTGTGCGAAGCGGATGTTTTCTGTGACTTCGTCTATTGCTTCGGAGGTGACTGTTATTGCTGCGGTGTTGTATTCGGCGGTTCTGCGGCTTTTTTCTAAGAATTCAATTTGGCTTGTTGTTACTTTTTTTCCGGGGAAGTCTTTTCTGAATCTTGGTGAATTGTCGCAGAGGATTTTGTAGAAAACCATTTGGCGCCAGTAATCTCCGCCTTGGCGGGTGTTTTGCATGCCGTAGTCTGCGTTTCCTGTTTTGAAGTCGGAAACTGTGAGGCCGTTTTCGTCGTGGGTTGTGTCTGGAGCTAGTTTGTCGATTTTTCCTGTGATTGGGATGCCGTCTATGTTTACTCCGTGTGATGAAAAGTTAATTTCGCTGAAAATGTTTGAAGCTAGAAGCTCATTTTTTGCGTCAAAGTAGTCTCCAATTACTGCTCGGCCATATTCCAGTCGTTCTTTGTAGTCTTTGTCTGAGAGTAATTCTTTTTGTAGGGCTTTTTGATAGTGTAATAAGAGGAATTCTCGGCCGGGGTTGATTTTCTTTTTGCGATATTGGTTTAGGAAGAGTTCAAGTGCTTTGTGAATTGCGGTCCCCATTGCCATTGATGCCCTTTTTGCTTGAGGCAGGCGAATTAAGTTTTGGTAAAAGAATTTACGTGGGCATGTTAGGTAATTGTTGAGGGCGGTGGGGGATAATACTACTTGTTCGGCAAGGTAGCGGAAGTATTCGGTTTCTTTTGGGCCGATGTCTGGGGCGGGGGTGGATAGGAAGATGGCGTCCAGGTAATCGGGGATGTTTTTGTCGTATTCTTCTGTGTTGATTTCTTCGATTAGGTCTTTTGGAATTTCATTTAGGTAAAGCGTTGGTATGTCCTGTTTGCCTTTGCCGCCATCGAATCTGGTTTTGGCGTAGCTTAGGCGTAATTCTTTTTTGGCGCGGGTCATTGCGACGTAAAACAGTCTGCGATTGTCTTCTTCCAGTTCTAATTTGGCGTCAGTTATTAAGCTTTTAACTAGTCCTGGGGGTAATTTGATTTTTTCGTGGTAACCGGCCTTGTCCCAGCTGCGGCTGGTTGTACGGATCATGAAGACATATTCGAACTCCAGGCCTTTGGCTCCGTGAGTGGTCATTAACTGTACGGCTTTGCGGCCGGTGTGTAGTGGTTCTTCTATTAACTTGAGATTGTGATGTCGGCGGACTTTTAATTGTTCCAGAAAGTGGGTGATTGTAAGGGCGTGATTGCGGCGGGTTTGTTTTTTGATTTCGTCGTATAGGGCTTTTAGGCGGTTGAGTATCTCTAATTTATTGTTTTGCTCTAATTGATGTTTTAAGAATCCTGATTCTTTGACTACATCAATAAAGAATTCGGGCATGGTTACGTTTGTGGAGCCTTCTTTCCATGTGATTATCTGTTCGATGAACTTTTTGAATTGTGTTGGATCGGAGAGGCGAGCGTTTTCTAGGATTTGGTCGTTGCTGAGGGCTGTTAGGTAGGAGTAGCTTTGTCTTCCTAAGCCTTTTCTGTTATAGAAGTTGGCGAATTTTAGGACGTCCAACTTATCAAAACCTAAGAAATCTAAGAAGAGTGTTTGTGCGAAGATTTCATCGTCATTGGGGTTTTCTATGAGTTTGAAAAGGGTGATTAATTTAGTAATTTGTAGGTCTTGTAAAATGTCTTGACCTGCTTTTAATTCGAAAGGGACGTCTAATTTTAGTAATAACTCTGTCAATTCTATGGCTTCTACATGTTTGTGATAGAGGATTGCAATTTGGGCTGGGTCAGTTCCATTTTCGATTAATTCTTGGGCCTGTTTGACCGTTCCGTAGATTTCACTTTGTTCGGTTTGATATGGAAGTAGCTTAACTTTTTTTGCTGGTAAGTCCGTTTGGCTTTGGAGATTTTTATCAATATTTGGAAGTGCAGAGGCAATTCGAGTTTTATTGTTGCTGACAACTTGTTCAGAGGCGTCTAAAATAGTTTGTTGGCTTCGATAATTGCTTACTAGGGTCACTAATTTGATTTCACTTTCATAGCGTTTGTGGAAATCGATGATGTTTTCTAAAGAAGCTCCCTGGAAACGGTATATGGATTGATCGTCGTCGCCTACAACGAAGATATTTGGTGCGTCAAAGAAGTTTCCGAGCAATTCGACAGTTTTGTTTTGTGAACTGTTGGTGTCTTGGTACTCATCGACAAGAATATATTGGTAAAGTTCTTGATATTTGCGGAGGAGGTCCTGATTTTTGGATAATGCGCGGACTACCATCATGATCATGTCTTCGTAGTCGTATCGGCCGGTTTCTTTTAGTTTTTCTTGATACAGTTTATATGCGCGGGCGAGTTCTTTTTGTTTGGGGAGTTGGGTGAGTCCGTCAATTATTAACTTTTGAAGAGCGTCGCGTAGTTTTTTGCCGGCAGAATTGTCTGGTCGTTTCTCTCCTGTTAGTGAGTTTTGGTAGTTTTCGTAGAGTTTGTTTAGATAATTCAGATAATGTTGTTGAAATTCTGAAGGGGTAAGTGTGCTGAGTGCTTGTTGTATGTTTTCTGGGGCTGCAATGTTGCAGGTTTCTTGTGGGAAAGTTCGTTTTGCTTCCAGAAGTTCTTTGAGCGCGCTTTTTAGTAGGGGAAGTAGTGTTTCTAGCTCTTTGAGATGTCCTTCAAGGATTGTTGGGTCAATGTTTTCCTTTTTTATATTCTGAATTTGTGACGAAAGGTCTTTTAAATATGTGTAGGGTTCTCCGGATGGACGAATTGGGCTTAAAACTCCAAGTTCATCGATAATGTTTTGAAAGAGTTCTACTCTTTCCAGGTCATCCAATTGCTCCGCTTCTTGTTTGAAAATAAATACGTCGGGATTGTCTTTAATTATTTCATTACAAAAGCTGTGGAAGGTACAAACTTTGACGTGATATGCGGGCGGCCCGATGATTTCGATGAGACGATTGCGCATTGCTGTGACTCCTGCGTCGGTGAAAGTGAGGCAGAGTATGTTGTATGGATCGATTTGAGTTTCCAACAGAATTTTTGCAATTCGGACTGCAAGGATTTGTGTTTTTCCGGTGCCGGCTCCTGCGATTGTCATTACTGGGCCTTCAATAGTGTCAACAGCCTCGCGTTGTTCGGGGTTTAGTTGATTGTAGTATTTTTGAAATGTTTCGTTTTCCATTTTGTGGGATGAGTTTTTTTGATTCTAGCACTTGGGGGGTGTTGGTGAAATTTTTATGGGTTGCATCTTGCTATATAGATGATGATCCAATTATAGTGGGGTTACGTTTTTAATTTTTGTGAATGGATAAGTCGTATAAGTTTATTATTGCAATTACTGCATTCTTTTCAGTCATTTTGTTGGTATCCAATATTACTGCTTCGAAAATTATTGTTCTTGGGCCACTTTCTTTTGATGGGGGGACTTTGTTTTTTCCTTTGAGTTATATACTGGGGGATGTTTTGACTGAAGTATATGGTTACAAAATTACACGACGAGTTATTTGGACAGGTTTTTTCCTTTCTTTGTTCGCAATGCTTTCTATTATGCTTGTTGGAGTGATGCCTGCTGCTCCAGAGTGGGGTGGACAAGAGGCTTTTGATGCAATTTTGGGTCTGACTCCTCGTATTATCTTTGCCAGTTTATGCGCCTATATTGTAGGTGAATTTATGAATTCTTTTGTATTGGCAAAAATGAAAATTCTTACCAAAGGGAAGCATCTTTTGGCGCGTCTGATCGGATCTTCTATTCTTGGTGAAGGTCTGGACACTTTGATATTTGTTTTTGTCGCTTTTTCTGGTGTTTTTGAGAATGGATTTTTGTGGACAATGATAATTTCTAATTTTATTTTTAAGATTGGAATTGAAATTGTTTTTGCTCCTGCTACTTACTGGCTTGTTGGTTGGCTGAAAAAGCGTGAACATGAGGATTATTATGATTATAAGACTGACTTTAATCCGTTTAGGTTGAAGTAGGTTGTGCTATTATTACAGTGAGTTTTAATTTAATTTTTATGAAATTATCAGGGGACGTATCGGAAGGTGCTGAGGATGTATCGGAAGGTGCTGATGTGGTTGCGTTGCGCAATTTGGCACGGACTTTGGGCATGGTAGAGACTTCCGAGATGGTAACGGTGAGAGAACATTTGATTAGAGCTTTGCAAAATTCTAAGGCTGAAGAAGAGGCTCGTGCGCTATATGCCCGGTATGAACATTTGGCTGAACAAGTTGTCGCAAAACAGATGGATGTGGAGGTGCAAATTGGATATCAGTTATTAAAAGCAGTTGTCTTTAAATCTGCTGGAAATGAAGAATTCGCTGATCATTTTTTGTATGATGCAATTGTGGATGCGGCGAATGCACGTAAGGACAATGTAGCCGATATGATTCGTGCAATCAGGCAATAGGCGTGGCTTTTTATGTTCGATTTTGTTTTATTTGTGCACTACTTATGAGATAATTTGTGCACATTTGATTAATAAAAACTATGACAAAACAAAATAAAGATACTTTTAAGGTTATGGGCGAGGATCTTGTGAAGCAATTAAAGATGTTACTTCGTGAGGGGAATATTCGTCGTATTATTATTAAAGATGAGGAAGGAAAAAATACTTATTTGGAGATACCTGTCACTATTGGTGTGATTGGGGCTGTACTTATTCCGGTTTTAGCGGTGGCTGGTGTGTTGGCTGTGATGGTTGGGGTTGTTACGATTGAAGTGGTTCGCACGAAAACTCCTGCTAAGAAAGCGAAAAAGGCTGCTCCTAAGAAAGCTGCAAAAAAAGGAGAAAAATAATTCCTGAATAATATTTTGATTATGATTTATGCAATTTTTGCTGCTGTTCTAGTTAGTCTTGTTTCTTTGATTGGAGCGGTTTTGTTTTTTAGAAAGAAAGAAATTTCTTCTGGTTATGGTGGGATTATGGTGAGTATGGCGGCTGGTGTAATGCTTACTGCTGCGGTTTTGGATTTGTTGCCGGAGGCGGTTGAGGGGTATTCAGGTAAGGAAATTTATTGGTTTTTTCTTTTGGGGATTTGTACTTTTTTTATTTTGGAAAGACTTTTGCATTGGTATCATCATCATACTCATTGTCCTGAGCATGTTGCGACTTGTAAGGATAAAGAAAATGCTACACCAACTGCATATTTGATTTTGATTGGGGACTCTTTGCACAATTTTTTTGACGGGGTGGCGATTGCGACGGCGTTTAGTCTTAGTGTTGAGGTTGGGATTGTAACTACTATTGCGATTCTATTACATGAAATTCCTCAAGAGTTGGCTGACTTTGTGGCTTTGATGCATAGTGGAATGAAGTTTCAGAAGGCAATGCTGGCGAACTTGCTAACCGCTTTTACTGCTGTTTTAGGAGTTATTGTTGGTTGGTATTTTTTGAGTGTGGTGGATGGGGCTTTACCTTTTTTGTTAGCTTTTAATGCAGGTATGTTTATTTATATTTCTTGTTCGGATTTGATTCCTGCTTTGCATGAGGGGTTTAAGAAAGATCGACGGTGGACTCAGACTATTACTTTTTTGTTGGGTGTGTTTGTTATGGCGATTTTGATTACATATTTGCATCCATCGCATAGTGAAGATGGAAAAGATGGCCATGTCATTGAAATCCAAGTGCCGGGCTCTGATAGCCATTTGGAAGCGTAACCTTGTTTGACCTTAATTAATGAAAATCTCTTTGAGGATTTGGAAAGCTAACTCCTGTTTCATGAAGTAAGGGGAAGTGGCGATGGTTGTGACCGTGGCTTTTGGTAATAGCTTTTTGATTAATGCAATTTTTTGCGATTTTTCTATGTAATCTAATTCTGGGGCGAAAAAATCTAGGTCAATGTCTAATATATATGGTGAGTGGAGGGGGTCTGTTTGTTTTTTCCTGAAATCTCTATTTGTAAAAGGGTTGTTTAGGGACGAGGAAGAATCGATAATGTGCACTTGATCAATCAGTCCTGTTTTAACGGCTGGCGGGATGAAATTGCCTACGTTTAATATTTGATTGGTATAAGCGTGGACATTTTTTAAAACCTGAGCCTCCTTTTCAGGGAGCATTTCGGCAGGGATGCGTGAATCTTTGTGCTGATCAATGTGAATTAGAGTGAGTGGAGTTGAGGGTTTGTGTGTTAGAGCTGTCCAATGCCAAAAATAAAAGGCGTGATTGTGATTGTCGAAAATAAATATTGGTGATTTTTTGTTGAGAGGATTTGGGCTGACAGTGAAGTTGTCCAGGCCCAGAAAGCTTTTTGTTTCGCCCTCTTCTGCTATTTCGAAAGCTGGTACCAGACCAATGCGAAGTTTTTGAAGGGCGGTGTTGATGTCGGGGGTTTCTAATAAAGGAGCAACGCGAATTGTTGGTTCGGGGTGTGTTTCACAACGTTGATCGTAATCAAAAGCATTGTTGCCAATGGCTTCTGTTAAAAACTGTGTTTGTTTGTAATGTGGGACTTTGAACATCGATTTCGTTTTAGTATGGCGAGATTGTTCATCTTATCACACTGTGATAATATTCTCACCGTTAAATAATAATAAAAACACATGGCTAAAACACCTGAAAAAAATGATGCTTCCTGTGATTATCATTCAATGGGACAAACCAAAGGGGGACATCCTTTCCCACCTCATCATCCTCATGGCTGCGGTCATCGTAGTTGGATGCATTTGTTGGTAAAGTTGTCTTTTACTGCACTAATCTTGCTTTTAGCAATTGCGGTCGGAACTCAGATTTGGGGAAGATCTTGGAATGAAAATATTCGGGCAGAAGTAACGGTTGCTCCGTATTCACGCTCAATCACTGTTGAGGGGGATGGGAAAGTTACAGTTAAACCGGATATTGCTCGAATATCCTTGTCTGTAGCAACTACTGGTAAAACAGTGAAACAAGTTACTGAAGAAGGAAATTCAAGCATGAATGCAGTGATTGCTGCTATGAAAGCATTAGGAATCAAAGATGCGGATATAAAGACGTCATCATATAATTTATATCCAGAATACAATTATACTAGGCAGCCGTCTTTTTTGGATCAAGAAGACGTTCCAGAAAAAGCTGAGCCAAGGATTGTTGGTTATAAATTGAGTCAATCTCTTGAAGTTAAGGTTCGTGATTTGACTATTACTGATAAAGTTGTTGATGATGCTACTACTGCTGGTGCAAATCAAGTGGGGTCTTTGACTTTTGATGTTGATGATTTGGCTCCTGTAAAGGCTGAAGCTCGTAAGTTAGCGTTTGATAAGGCAAAAGATAAAGCTTCGCAAATGGCTGGGGCTGCTGGAGTGAACTTGGGAAGAGTTGTTACTTTTTCGGAAGGTTATTCTGGAGGATATATGACACAATATGCTAGAAATTTTGCTGTGAGTGAAATTTCTATGATGGATTCGCCTGCTGCATCCGGAATTGAATCGGGGAGTATGGATGTGACGGTGAACGTGTCTGTGACTTATGAAATTGAGTAATTACTGTGATGATAGGGAGGGATGGATCCCGCATCAAGTGCGGGATAACAGGGAGAGTAGTTTGATCATATTTTTGAGAGGTTGGGTGTTGAGAATGTTTTTCTTTTCTGCCCAGCCTCTTTGTGCGGTCCAGGCGCCATATTTCAAATAATCGAACTCGGAGGTGTTTTTTAGGTCTGAATTGATGCAGAGTTGTGTGTTGTTTTCGATGGCGGTTTTGATTTGGATGTCGGGGAGGTCTAGTTGATGGGGTTGGCTGTTAATTTCTAGTGCTTTATTGTTTTTTGCGCAGAATTCCATGATCTTTTTTAGATTCAGTGGGATTGGTTCGCGTTGATTGAGTATGCGAGAGGTGGGGCAGGAGAGGATTTTTACTTTTGGGTGTGCTGCGAGTGCGGTGAGGATGCGTTTTGTTTGTGCTGGCTCATTTAAATTGAAATTGTGGGTGATTTTTATCATTAGGAAGTCTAGTTGTTCTAAAAGTTTTTGTGGAGGGAGGTCTAATGATCCGTCTTTATTGATTTGGAGCTTGAGTGATTTGAAAATATGTAATTTTGGGAATTGTTTTTTAAGTTTGCTGATTTCAGTGAGTTGTTTTTCTAAATATTTCTCATTGAAAGGGAAGGTTGCTTCAGAAGATTTGAATAGATCAGAGAAAGCAATGTATTTGAGTTTGTTTTCGATTGCAGCTTGGCAGATTTTTTCTGGACTTGCTTTACCTTCTCCGTAATTGCTGTTGATATTGAGGTCTCCGAGTATGTCTGAAGGTTCTATTAAGGTTGGCAATTCATTGTTCATAGCTGCTTGAAATTCTCCGCGAGTTTCACGCAATGGAGGTGGGATGAAATGTAATCCTACTGCTTTATATAAATGCTCTTCTGTGTCGCCGATGATGAATTTTTCTTTTACTGGTTGTCCTTTTTTATGTTGGATTAAATCGAAAATCCCATATTCATTTATCTTTTTCTTGGCTTTTTGTGCAAAGGTGCGGATTTCTATGTTGTGATCTTTGGAACCGGTGAAATAATGCCATGCTGCGCCGAAGGATTTTGTTTCAATAACTCTTAAATCGACTTGAGCGCCACTTTTTAAGATGACAGAGCTCTTGGTTGGTCCACTTGCTATCACATTTTTTACAAGGAGGAATTTTTGAAAATGCTTAATAATTTTTTCTGTAGAGGAAGGGGTATTTGCAGCTGCTAAGATGTCCAAGTCACCGATGGTTTCTTTGCGACGACGTAAACTGCCCGCATATTCGACTTGTGTGGTACCTTTAAATTCCCGCATGTACATAACGATTTCTTTGGCAAGGGGGAGAGCTTCTGAGAGTAACATCCTATGGCTGTACTTTGAATGCTCTTCAATTGCACGGAGTATTTCATTTTCACTTTTTTCTCCCATCCGAGGAAGAGCGCGTAGTTTTTGCTTTACTGCTGCGGTTTTAAGTTTAGTGATGTTGTCGATGCCTAGTTCATGGTAAAAAAGGGCTGCTTTTTTTGGACCGATGCTACGGATTTCTAAAATATCTAGTAATCCTCGTCCATATTTCTTTAATAATTTCACGTGGTACTCGCAATTGCCTGTGCTTAACATCTCTTCAATTTTCAATCGCAAATCTTCGCCAATTCCGGGGATGTTTTCCAACTCTGCAGGATCTTTTTTCCAAATTTCTTTGATTTCTTGTCCCATCCCACGAATATTTTCAGCTGCATTCTGATATGCTAAAACACGAAAACGATTAGCTCCGTCGATCTCGAGCAAATCACCAATTTCCTGAAAGATGTTGGCAATCTGTTGGTTATCCATGTGCGGGTGCGGTTAGTTTCGGTCCGAATTTATTTGTAATAGCTTCGGAGTGTTTCAGCAGATTTTTTCAATTGTCTTTTTTCTTGTGCAGAAAGAGGAATTTCAATTTTATTCACTATTCCTTCTGATCCGAGTACGCAAGGAATGCTCAAGGAAACGTTTCTCAGTCCATATCTTCCTTTAAGTTCTGTGGAGAGGGGGACTACAATGTGTGAATCTTCATAAATTGCTTTCATTATTTCACGAATCACTATTGCTATTGAGTAACATGTGAATCCCATGTCATGGATAATGCGATATGCTGCGTTTTTGGTGTCTTGATAGCATTTATCGGCTGCTTTTTTGCTGAATTTTGGAAAGTCGAAAACAGATTTTCCGGCGATGTTTGCTGAGCTCCAAACTGGGAAGGATGTGTCACCGTGTTCTCCTAGAATAAATGCTTGAACGTCTCGCGGGCTTACTTTTAGTTTGTCTGAGAGGTGGTATTGCAGGCGGGCAGTGTCTAACATAGTGCCCGTACCAAAAACTTTGTTTGCTGAGAGTTTGCTGTATTTGAGCGCATCATGAGTTAGTACGTCAACAGGGTTGGTGACTATTAGTAGAATTGCATCTGGTGATTGTTTGACCAATTGAGGAATCAGTTTTTTGAAGATTTTACGATTGGTTTCTATTAAATCTAATCGAGTTTCTCCTTCTTTTTGTCTGGCTCCTGCTGTGATTACGATTAGATCGGATTCTTTGGTTAGTGCTAAGTCATCTCCTGCTTCGACTTTTGCATATGGGAGAAAAGAGAGAGCGTGTTGGAAATCCAAGAGTAATCCTTTGGCTTTGTTTTTGTCCCTATCGATTAACGTTATTTCATTTGGAGTTCCATCCAGGAGCATTGCATATGCTGCAGTGGAGCCAACATTTCCGCATCCTATCACTGAAACTTTGAATTTGTCACAATAGTGGTAGTGTTTTTTGTTCATGAAACTTTTTGTTTTGGATATCTGTGTTGAATTATAGAACGAGTCTATCTAAAATCCCAGTTTTTGGGAAATTGCTTTTGTTAATTTTCATCGTTTAAATTAAAATTAACTTTGGGTTTCATAAATAAAAAAATAAATATGGGATTAGATTCAAAACGCCGTGGCGAGGATTTAGAAGGTGAGTTTTGTGATGAAGAGGGAAATGTGGCAAGAGATGTAACTATCTCTGCTGCTGATGATAGTGTGGATGATTGTTTTGATGGTTATTGGGTAGATGACGCTGGGAATATAATTCCTCAATTTGAAAGCGGTGATATGGTTATTGGGGAGGGTGGAGAGGTTCTTGTAGATGAGAATGGTAATGAGGTTTTGTCTTATGATGAAGTGCTTCCCGAACCTTCCACTGTTAGAAAGGGTGGGAAACCGAATCCGATTTCTGGATTTAGGCTTAAGACTGCGGCTGCTTTACATGAGTCAGCGGAGACTATTGTGCCTGCATCTGCAGAAAAGGTTGAGGAGTCTTTGTCTCAAATTAGGGAGGAGACTGTGAGACAACAACAGCGTATGCTAACTCTTGTAAACGAAACTTCTCGTCCGTCAGAGGAGCTGGACGAAGATGATGATCCAGATATGCGTCCTACGATGCCTGATATTGGAGTGGTGATGAGATGGGGAGAAAAGCAAGAACGGCCTTTGTTGACCTATGTAGAAAAGGAAGAGGATTTAAAACGAGCTATTGAGAAGCGTATGAAGGATGCGCAAGCTGTGGTTGATCGTTGTTTAGCAAAGAATGAAATCATTTATGGTCCAATTCCAGATAAAGTATTTATGGATCCGGAGCATTTGCGAGAGATGAAAGAATTGGCTGAGATAACTAAGACAATTGCTACTATGTCTCCAGCCCAGCGTGGTTTAATGGTTATGGAAAAAACAGTTAGATATGCTTTGCCGTGGTGGGAATCCAGAAGTTCACTGGTTCGTCTGTGGGGACAGTTGGATTGCGATGTACAAATGAATGAAGATGAGGATTTGTTGAGAGATTTGATTGAGGTTGTTGGAGAGGCATGGTTGCATGAAAATGAATATCTAAATACACGAGAGAGGGCAAACTGTTTTGCTCACGTTATTGGGAATAAGAGGGAAGAGCTTAAGGCAAGGATTTGGAATAAGTATCCAGAGCAAAGAATTTTGTTTACTGCTATAATCGCAAAGCAAACTAAAGATGATTAGAGATGGTAGAGATGTATTTGCAGTTAGCTGTGTTTTGGATAAGTTACCTAGTTTTTCCGTGGTTGATTTTGGTCGTGGCAGCTTTGTTTTCTTTAAAGCGGCGTCAAAAGGTGAGGCGATTTTTTTGGGGAGTTTTGCTGATTTTGTCTCTGTTGTTTGTGTATATGCGTTTTGTGGAGCCGTATATGATAATGGTGCGGCATGAGGAGTTGGTTGTGCGGGAGGGGGGGCAGCATGTGAAAATGGCAATTATTTCCGATCCGCATTTGGGGGTTTATAAAAATGAGGAGTTTTTACGTCGTCTTGTTGCGAAAATTGAATTGGAAAAGCCGGATTTTTTGATTATTCCGGGGGATTTTATTAATGATCCTACTCATGAACAATTACAGAAAATGTTTTTGCCGTTTAGTGCTTTAACAATGCCTGTGTTTGCTGTTACAGGAAATCATGATGCCAAGATTCCTGGTTATTTTAGTAGCGATGAAGTTAGAGCGGCGTTGACTGGATTGGTGAGGGATGTGGATAATAAGGTGGATGTGTTTGAAAAAGATGGCGTGCAACTTCACATTTATGGGCTAAGTGATTTGATGGAAGGAGTTTCTGATTATTCAGTTTTGGATGAGATGGATGATGATGAATTTAATTTGTTGCTAACTCATAATCCTGATTCTGCATATGCTTTGCCAAAGGAGTATCCGATTGATTTGATGGTTTCAGGCCATACTCATGGCGGGCAGATTTATTTTCCGCCACTGTTTCCTTGGGTGATTCCTTGTGAATATCCTTTTGTTCGTGGTTGGTATGAAGTTGCGGGGATGCAAGTTTATGTAACTTCCGGTGTAGGGGAAGTTATGTTGCCAGTGCGCTTTTTAGTGCCTCCGGAAATTGTGATTATGGATTTAGTTATTTAAGCGCTTCTATCCTTTTTTCCATTTCTTCTAAATGTTCTAATTTTTCTAGGTCTCCTTGTTCTTTTAATATTCTCTTTGCTGCGTTCGTTGGAGATTCATTTTTTGTTGGGATGTCTTCTTCCTCCTTTATTAATTGGCAGTTTTGATCGAATTCTAATTTTAATTGTGTGTTTTGGGTGTTTAGTTCGAAAGTGTATCCATCTTCGTCATAGGTGATATCACTAACAGCATCAGGTGTGGCACCTTGTTTAATTGCTTCGTTCCAAAAGTCTTTGAATTGGCATTGTGGGGTATTGATCTCTTCCCCTGGTTTGCTATTTCGGGGGCTGGAAACGTCTTTTTTAAGACCTAGGTTTACATATTGATATTCACTTTGCACTCCTCCGCTATTACTTGTGACATGTCCCCATGTCCCTGGTTTAGAAGCTGTTATGGTTATCTTTTCATACCACTGCCCATCACTATTTCGTATTGCTCCTGGTGGTGGTGCGTCTTCTGGGGCGGGGACTTCTTGGAAAAACTTAAAAGTAACTTCTGGTCCTGGTTTATATTCGGCTTCAAGGTCCAGTGTCCCATTGAACTTTACTCTTTTGGCAGTAATTTCTGTGAGTTGTGCATTTGGTCCTGCAATTTCAGAAACTTGGTCGAATTGTTCGATTGGGTTGTAGTTTGTTGTGTCTCCTTCTATGGATGATGTTTCTTCTACGACTACACTTGTGAAATAGAATATGCCGAACATAAATAGTCCAAATAGAAATATAAATCCTCCGATACATCCGATGACGAATCTTGCTCCACGTTGTGGATTGATTAGATCTTGTACTGTTTTGAATTGGGCTTGGGTCTTTTGATTTCCCAACATTTGTTGTACTCTGCGTTGGGCTTGTTTGCGCTGTTTTGCTGAGTCTGCAGCATTGTTGTTTGTTGGGCCGAATGGATTTGAAAACATGTTTGAAAATGCAATATGTAGTTTATGGCTTGAAGTATAGCTGAGATATGTGGTTTCTCACAAATGTCGGTGAGTTTTTGTGTGCTGAATGCTGTTTTATTTTTATTTGCTAGGTGGGGGATTACCGTATATAGTAGTGCGTACCTTGTAGGACTACTACAACTAGTATAGTTTGTCTTGATTAGGTGGTTTGTGGGGGGGGGGACGTGAGTTTGGAATAATTTAATAAAAAGAAAAAATGAAAAGTGAACAAAAATTGAATCAAGTGGAGCCATTGTTAATGGAAAATCGAGATAGATTTGTGATTATGCCGATTCGTTATGATGATATTTGGCAAATGTATAAACAAGCTGAAGCAAGTTTTTGGACTGCAGAAGAAGTTGATCTTTCTGAAGATGTTTTTGATTGGAATCGTTTGAATGATGATGAAAGGCATTTTATTTCAACCGTTTTGGCATTTTTTGCAGCTTCAGATGGAATAGTAAATGAAAATTTAGCTACAAACTTTATTCGTGAGGTTCAGATTCCGGAGGCTCGTTGTTTTTATGGGTTTCAAATCGCAATCGAAAATATTCATTCCGAAATGTATTCCTTGTTGATTGATTCATATATTAAAGATGAGAGTAAGAAGGATCACCTTTTTAAAGCTATTGATACGATTCCTGCTGTAAGAAAAAAGGCTGAGTGGGCTTTGAAGTGGATTGATAGTGATGATTTTGCTGAGCGACTTGTGGCGTTTGCCGCTGTGGAGGGGATTTTCTTTTCTGGAAGTTTTTGTTCGATTTTCTGGCTGAAAAAACGTGGTCTTATGCCAGGTTTAACTTTTTCAAATGAGTTGGTTTCTCGTGACGAGTCTTTGCATTGTGAGTTTGCTACGCTTTTGTATTCGAAGTTGAATAATAAGTTGTCTACAGAGCGTGTACAACAAATTGTGCGTGAGGCTGTGGACATTGAAATTGAGTTTATTTCAGAGGCTTTGCCAGTTTCTTTGATTGGAATGAATGGAACTTTGATGAAACAGTATATTGAGTATGTTGCTGATTTTTGGTTGATACGTTTGGGAGCTCCAGTAATTTATAATTCAACGAATCCATTTGATTTTATGGAATTGATTTCGCTTTCTGGTAAAACTAATTTCTTTGAAAAGCGAGTTGGGGAGTATCAGAAGGCTAGTGTGTCTGGTGTAAATAGTACTTCGGAGGATTCTAGACAATTTGCTTTGGATGCTGACTTTTAGGTTTTTTGAGACAGAGCGAGAAAGTTTTTATTAAATACATATAACTAAAATACAATGCAAGTACGAAGATCAGATGGAACAATTGAGCCTGCTAAGTTTGATAAGATAACTGAAAAAGTGGCGCGTCTTAGTGAAGGATTAGATTCAAAATTTATTGATCCAGATTTGGTAACAAAAAAAACTATTGAAGGATTTTATGATGGGATAACAACAAAAGAACTTGATGAATTAACTGCAGAGATTGCTGCGAGCATGGCGACTATGCATCCTGATTATTCAATTTTAGCTGGGAGGCTATTGGTAACGCGTTTGCATCAAGAAACTCCTGAAAAGTTTTCTGAAGCGATTGAGGAAATGTATAAATACATAGATGAGGCAACTGGCTTGGACGCTAGTTTAATTGCTGAGGATGTATATGAGATTATACAGAAAAACACGGAAATTTTGGATGCTGCAATCAATATGAAAGCTGATTTGGAGTATGATTATTTTGGCTTTAAGACTCTTGAGAAGAGTTATTTATTACGGAAAAATCGAAAAATTGTGGAGAGGCCTCAATATATGTTGATGCGTGTTGCTCTTGGAATTCATAAGGCTGATATTGAGAAAGTGATTGAGACTTATCAATTAATGTCGAAAAAGTTTTATACTCATGCTTCGCCAACTTTGTTTAATGCTGGAACTCGCAGGCCTCAGATGTCGAGTTGTTTTTTGGTGGCTATGAAGGACGATAGTTTGGATGCTATTTATGAGACCTTGAAGGAATGTGCGATGATTTCAAAGTCAGGTGCTGGGTTGGGGATGCATATTCATAATATCCGTTCAAAAGGTGCTTATATCAAAGGTACTAATGGCCGAAGTAATGGAATTATTCCTATGCTTCGGGTTTATAATGAGACTGCGCGTTATGTGGATCAGGGGGGTGGGAAGCGTAAGGGGGCTTTTGCTGTGTATTTGGAGCCTTGGCATGAGGAGATTTTTGAGTTTTTAGATTTGCGCAAAAATCATGGGAAAGAGGAAATGCGGGCGCGGGATTTGTTTACTGCTTTGTGGATTCCTGATTTGTTTATGAAAAGAGTGAAGGAAAAAGGTGAATGGTCGCTGTTTTCTCCACATGAGGTTCCTGGTTTGTCTGATTCACATTCAGAGGAATTTGAAAAATTGTATTTGCAGGCTGAAGCAGATGGGAAAGCTTGTCGCAAAGTACCAGCTCAAGATTTGTGGTTTGCGATTTTGCAGGCTCAGATTGAAACAGGGACTCCTTATATGATGTATAAAGACAGCGCGAATAAGAAGAGTAATCAGCAAAATTTGGGGACGATCAAATCTTCAAATTTGTGTACTGAGATTGTGGAATATAGTTCTGCGGAGGAAACTGCGGTTTGTAATTTGGCTTCAATTGCTTTGCCTCGATTTTTAGTTGATGGAAGATTTGATCATCAAAAACTGTTTGATATTACTTACAAGATTGTTCTTTCTATGAATCGCGTGATTGATGCAAATTACTATCCGACTGAGCCAACTCGTCGTTCTAATATGCGACATCGGCCTATTGGGTTGGGAATTCAGGGGTTAGCCGATTTGTTTATTCTTTTACGTTATCCTTTTGAGTCTGCGGCTGCTAAGAAACTCAATACGGAAATTTTTGAGACTATATATTTTGCTGCGATGCAATCTTCTGTTGATTTGGCTAAGGAAGTGGGGGCGTATGAGTCATTTCAGGGGTCGCCGTTGTCGAAGGGGGTTTTTCAATTTGATATGTGGGGGGTTGAGCCTTCCGGACGATGGGATTTTAATGCTTTGCGAGATGAAGTTATGCAACACGGAGCTCGCAATTCATTGTTGTTGGCTCCGATGCCAACTGCTTCGACTTCGCAGATTTTGGGGAATAATGAGTGTTTTGAGCCGTATACATCCAATATATATAGTAGGAGGACTTTGTCGGGGGAGTTTGTTGTTGTGAATAAGCATTTGATTCGTGATTTGATGCGGTTGGGGCTTTGGGATGAAGGAATGAAGCAGAGGATTTTGTTGGCTGATGGTTCTGTTCAAGGTATTGATGAAATTCCTACTGATCTGAAAGAGATTTATAAGACTGTTTGGGAAATGAAAATGAAAAATTTGATTGATATGGCGGCTGATCGAGGGGCTTTTATTTGCCAGAGCCAGTCTTTGAATTTGTTTATGGCGGATCCAAACTTTGCCAAGCTTTCGTCTATGCATTTTTATGCTTGGGAGAAAGGACTTAAGACGGGAATATATTATTTGCGGACAAAAGCGGCTGCAGCCGCTCAGCAGTTCACAATTCAACAACATGCTGGGTTGGCGAAACCTGCTGAAGGGGCCTTGGGGGTTGAAACACCAAAAGATATGGCGATGAGTCAAATTGCGTGTAGTTTGGAGGATCCTGAAGGGTGTGAGGCTTGTGGGAGTTAGGCTAGCTCTTTGAGAAATTCTATGAGTTCTGGTGGGAGTTGTTCGTCGAATACATATTTATATACCAAGTAGCCGCCGATAATTAGAGCTCCAACTATGATTAATTTAATTCTGGTTGTATCTCCTTTTACGTCTGGATTAAAGGTGGGGGAAGCGTTTCTTTGTTTTTCGAGTTGTTGGTTTGCGCTTGGTGAGGCTGCTGTGGAATTGATTCTTTCAGATTCACTTGGGTTTGTAGGGGTGTTCAATGTTGGGGTGGATGAAGTGTTAGTTGTTGTGCTGGAACTGCTTTGTACGTCAATAACGCTGCCTAGGTTTTGAATGTTTTTGAGGCCTCCGTTGTCTTTGACAATTTTACTGAGTCCTCCCAATGTTCCGAGCATTGTGAAAATGTTGGGGTTGTTTTTCATTTTGCCCATTGCTTCTTGAAGTTTTTGGCGAACTTCCGGAGTTAATTTTGCTTTTGCTTCGGGTGGAAGTTTGTCGAGCCAGTCTGGAGCGTTGTTTTCAGTCATAATGTTTATTGTTTTGGAGCCGCTTGGCGGATTCGAACCGCCGACCTACGGTTTACGATACCGTCGCTCTACCAGCTGAGCTAAAGCGGCACGAAATTTGAGTATTTAATGCTCATACTGTAAGTAAAATTGTGTTGGAATTCAAGCGCAAGCCGAATTGGGTGGTAAATGTTCCATTGGGGGAGGTTTTGTATTAATCTTTGTATGAATTTATATATTTTAGAAAATTATTATGTCTCAGGAATATTCTTTTAATGATTATCAGCGTGAGTCTCGGAAAACTGCTTTATATCCAGAGATTGGGCATAAAATTGTATATCCTCTTTTTGGTTTGCTTGGCGAAGCTGGTGAAATTTCTGAAAAAGTGAAGAAGATTTTTCGTGATAAAGGAGGAGTCTTTACTGATGAGGATAAGGAAATGATAAAGAAGGAGTTGGGAGATGTTATGTGGTATGTGTCTCAATTGGCTTATGAACTGGATATTCCCTTGGAGGAGGTGGCCACTCATAACATTGAAAAGCTTCAATCTCGAATGCAACGAAATATGATTCATGGTGATGGTGATAATCGGTAGTTTTGGCTTGCATGTCTGATAATTTTATAGTAGAGTTGTCTCTTCTTTTTTGCGTGCATAAGTATATTTGTAATTAAGTTAAAAATGTTTAGAGATACGAAAGATGAGCCCGGTCTTGTGAAGGAAATTATAGTGAGTGAATCATCCTTGAGTGACGCTTTGGATATTCCAAGTCAATCAGAGATTGATTTGGCTTTGCGTGGGGTGGAAGGTCTTTCTCGTGTTTCAAAGGCTGATCTTCCTCCGGAACAATTACAAAATGTTGGGAATTGGTATGGTAACAATTTTTCGATGTTTTTTTTGTATTTAGTTTATCTTGATAGAGGCGTAATGGATTATTTTGTAGAAAATTATGTTGAAAGAACAGAAAATCAGTCAGAAGAGTTGAAGAGATTTTTAATTGAATATGCTGAACTTGTTGCTAGTATTAAGGAATTGGTGCAGCAGAAAGAGTTGATTACTAAGTTATTGAATGTTTATGTCAGGTTATGGGTTGCGATTCCTATATTGTTGAATTCGCAACAATCGACGAGGGGGTATGTTTCTGAGATGGAAACTTTTCTTCAGTTACGCTTGAATCCTTTGTTGAGGCAGGCGGAGGCTGCAATGATAGAGTGTGGTGTGGATGTTGATCGCTTGTTAGTATGAGTTTGAAGAGATTTTGTGTAGTCTCATTTTTTTGCCTGGGTGTCTATTAATTTTTCTGAACTTTGCAGCTATACTCTTTTTGGATTTTTATAGAGTTTGGAAATTTAAATTGTGAATAAATGACTTCTAAGAAAAAAGCGAAGCAGGTCTATACTATGAGATCTGCTATTACTGAGGGGAAATATGTTGATTATTGTAAAACTGCGTCTGATGACTGTCCCTTGTGCGATGGTCGGAAGGTTTTACGGAAGTTTTGGTTTTGGGAAATTGTGGAAAATCATTATCCATATGATTTGGTATCAGATCTTTCGCATATACTCATTACCAAAAGACATAGATTATGTTGGTTTGGACGAGGATTGGCGACGCTTGAATTATACTTTCGTGTTTTTCCGACTTTGAGACGTGAGGATTTCTATACAATCTGTTTAGAGAATCTGAATAGACAGAAAACTGTTCCTGGGCATGCTCATTGGCATATTTTGCAGGCGGATTGAGGAGTTTTTCCTTTACATAACTGAAGATGGAAGCTATATTTCCATCTTATTTTTAAAATGTCATTATGTCAGTTGAAGAAAAACGGTTTGAGGAAGAAGTTGCAGGAGAGGCTCAAGAGGCGGGGGGAGAAATTGTGACTGGAAAATCAAAAATGATGACTGCAGCATTTGGCTTGAGTGCTTTGATGACTGTTGCTGGGTGTGGTGCTGGAAATGCTTGTGAAGATACAACTGCATTAAAGACTAGGATTGCCCAGTTAGAAGATAAAAGGGCGATGGAAGGCACTTCTACTAGTAATGCAATGGAAGTCGCACAATCAGGAATTTATAGTTATGGAACGGTGGGGGCACAATGGTTGAGTTCTGCTGGATATAATCATTTTGATGTTAACTCAAATTTTTCTGGACCACTTACACATTATTTTGTTTTTTGGCCTCCAATTTTTAGAAAAGAAGAATTAAAGTTTACTGGTAAGGGAGATATAGATAAAAAATTGGAAATAATTCCGTTAGGTGAGCATTGGGCCGTGCTTTATAAATCACAGCTTGATGACAAACTAAAAGAAGTTTTTGCAATCGATGCAAATGGAGAAAGGTTTGTGATTGGATTCGAGAGAAAGAGGGAGTGATTGGCTCTTGGGAGCTTTCATATCTCATATTCTTGGCCCACATAGAAAAGTTCTATGTAAGCCAAAATATATGAGATGCAGAGTAACTTCTTACTTGCGTAGGAGGTTTCCTCTACTTTGAATCCAGCTTATTTTGTCTCTTCAGTGGCTGGTGTTGCGGCATCATCTGTGGCAGGTTTGTCATCAGTGGTGGCGTCGTCTTTTTTTACATCGTCCATGCTTAAAAGGGGTTAAATAATAGTACCTCAGCTTAGCATTTTTTTTGTGGTTTAGATAGGGTCGGGGGTGAATGGGGGTGGACGTAGAAAAGGGGAGCGGGGAAGGGGAAATGGGCATATACAAAAGAAACCCCTGCCGATTGGAGGGGGGGTGGGGGTTGTATTTAAAGGGGCTTGGATATGGGTTTGGGGTCTGAGTACGTGCGTTGTAAAAACTCTGTTTTTGTTTTATAATTAACAGATTAGGTTGTGTTATTTACTTAAGGAGATCATATGGGAATTAATAATCTTTCTACAGATCAGGACCAATTGGAACATCATATTGCTGATGAAATGCAAACAATGGATGGGTATTTGCAGAGATGGAATGGTCAGGTTGGGCAAATTGCTTCAGTGGATGCTGCTACTGCAGGTGGCGGGGGTTTTGGAGATGTGGAGATTCTTTCACCTGAGGCTAAGCTCATTACTACTCAAGTTGAGGAGGCCATGAAATATCATCATGATGTGGTTATTCCTGTTCGTAATAAACGGAAGTTGCCTCCAATTGAGGCTCATGGAAGTACGATTGAGGTTTTGTTTGGGGCTGGACAGCGTTCTCTTGATGACACCCGAAAGGGAATAGTTGTAGATGGAATGAATTCAGGTGATTTTGCACCATTTGAAAATCATGATTTGCCGGGTGGGCAAGGTGGGTGGTGGTGTCAGTATGCTGCGTCTGCTGCTGGTAAAATGTCCAAGGATATGTGGGTATTGAAAAGCAATGTTAATGCACCTGAATATATGCTTGTTTTTCCTGATCCAAGAACTTATCAGCATTATTTGAGAAAAATGGATGAACATGTTCAACTAGGACATCCTGTTGCTCCCCATCAGGCGATGTGTCTTGCACAATTTGTTGAGTATTTGGGGGAACATGGAGGGAAAATGCCGATAGAGTCTTAGGTCTTTACTCTTTAGATTCTTCAATACTTTCATTCATCTCTTCAGCAATATGTTTAGAGATCTCGTCGATAGATAAGCCTTGTTTTAGGAGTTTCTGGATATCCCAGAGGCCGATAAGTTTTTTTGACATTGGTTTGGTGATTATTTAATGAAATTGGGGGCTTCGAATTGAGGTTTCTGGTCTAAAGGGTCGTTGTAGTTAAATTTTCTCATACAAAATGAAGGTTAAATGCATGCTTTAACCATCATCGAGTAATTGGTGCGCTGTGTCCTAACTGAGGGGGCGCGTGAATCCTTGTTCATCATTTGGTGGTGGCACCTTGCCTGAATTACTGAATAGTCAGCAGGGTAGGTTGCCGGCGGGTTACGGAGCCAAATCTCTAACCGCACTCTCGATGAAAGCAGGGGGAGTATGCACTATTATATATAGGATGTCAAGGGGTGAAGTTAACATTATGCTGTTTACAGTAAAGACCTGCTGTTTTCGCTGTAATTTGTGGAAATTAAGGGGAGATATAATTTTATCTTTGTAAGAGTATATTTATTTAAGTAGAGTGATGAGGAAAACAAAAACTCTTTCACCCATAATGCTATGAAAAATAAAATCATTCCATTCATACTTGGACTTTTACTAATTATTATGAGCACTGGCCAAGCCTTTGCCTCTTTTCCAGACACTGCAAATCATAAATACTCAACTGCAATAGATTGGGTACAAGCTGATGGCATTGTGAGTGGATATCCTGATGGAACATATGGACCCGACTTAGTTATTAACAGAGCGGAATTTACAAAAATCGTTGTCGAGGCAACAGTAGGTGGCACCAAAACAGGAAGCAATTGTTTTCCGGATGTGAAAAATGAATGGTTTGCAAAATACATCTGCACAGCAAAAGATCATGGCATTGTTGGAGGAAATGATGATGGGACTTTTAGGCCGGGAAATGAGGTGAATTATGCGGAAGCTTTAAAAATTGTACTTGAAGCGTATTTTACTACTTTTCCAACTGCCAGCTATGACTCTTGGTATGGGAAGTACACTGCATATGCACTTGATGGAGGTCTGTCTTTTGCATCTTCCAAACTTCCTCACAGCTTTGTAACCAGAGCGGAGATGGCGGAAATAATTTATTGGATTAATAATCCTCAGCCTGATGTTACGCCGGTGCCAACACCAACACCAACACCAACACCTTCACCAGGAACAACTGGTTCTTATTGTACTACTCATAGCGATTGTAAGTCTCCTACATCGTTTTATACTTATTGTGTTGGAACTTGGGTAGCAATTCCAATGTGCCAAAATAATATCTGTATTGATGGACATCAGTGGGATTGTGCTACTCAAGGACAAGGGACTACTACTTACTGTAAAGATACATTAGCTGGTGGACAGTGTTATTAAGAATGAGGATGATGTGAGGTGAAATTGGGAATAACAAAATAAACTCCCGTAAACCAGCGGGGGAGTTTATTTTGAATATGCTATATTGGATTTGTTTAAATCATATTTGTTTATCCATTTATATTATGAGAAATAGAATTATCTCAATTTTGCTTGGACTAGTATTAGTTATTATTAGTGCTGGCCAAGCTTTTGCATCTTTTCCTGATACTGCAAATCATAAATATTCGACTGCGATAAATTGGGTGCAGGCGGATGGTCTTGTGAGTGGATATCCGGATGGAACTTATGGACCTGATATTGTTATTAATAGGGCGGAATTTACAAAAATTGTAGTTGAGGCAACCGTTGGAGGGACAAAAACGGGAAGCAATTGTTTTCCGGATGTGAGAAATGAATGGTTTGCTAAATATATATGCACTGCAAAACAACATGGAATTGTTGGTGGGAATGATGATGGAACTTTTAGGCCTGGGACTGAGGTGAATTATGCTGAAGCACTAAAAATTGTACTGGAAGCTTACAGCACTAATTTCCCAAGAGTTTCAACCGAGTATTGGTATTCAAAATATGTTGACTATGCAAGTGGTGGAGGACTTTCTTTTGCGTCTTCGAAACTTCCACATAGTTTTGTAACTAGAGCGGAAATGGCTGAAATAATTTATTGGGTGAATAATCCTCAGCCTGATGTTACTCCGACACCGACACCAACAGGTAATTCTTGCGTAACAACTAATGATTGTAATCCTGTTCCCTATTGCAGCGGTGATTTTATTAGAGCGGTGACATGCGAACAAGGAGTCTGTATGGATACACTTCAAGTTGACTGCTCTTTAAACACGAACAACCACCTAACCTGCGGACAAAATCCAGGAGTAAACTATGTAGAGTGCGTTAGTTAATATGAAATCTTTTGAAAGGAAAAACCCATCGAGTTGGTGGGGGATTCCTGCAGCTCAAGATGAATCGATTAGTGTTGTGTACTATAGAAAATAATTTCTACTACAATTTAAAAAGCACTTATGAAAGCCGCTGTATACACAAAATATGGACCTCCTGAAGTTCTTAAAATAAAGGAGGTAAAAAAACCAACTCCAAAAGACAATGAAGTGCTTATCAAGATTGTTGCAACGACAGTTACGTCGGGAGACGTAAGAATGCGTGGTTTTATAGTGCCGGCTATGTTTTGGCTTCCAATGAGATTGTTCTTAGGATTTACAGGGCCAAGAAAGCCTATACTAGGAGTAGATATAGGTGGGGAAATAGAGATGATCGGGAAAGATGTGACCAAATTTAAAGTTGGTGACAAGGTGTTTGGGTCTTCTTATCCTGACGGTGGTACTTATGCTGAATATTTATGTAAATCTGAAGATGGAGTTATTGCAACAAAGCCCTCAAATATGGGTTTGAAAGAATGTGCGGCTGTTTTTTTTGGTGCACATACAGCGTTACATTTTCTGAAACAGGCGAATATTAAAAAAGGTCAAAAAGTTTTAATTCATGGCGCTTCTGGGGCAATAGGAACTTATGCGGTTCAACTAGCTAAGTACTTTGGTGCTGAAGTTACTGGTGTATGTAGCACATCAAACTTAGAATTAATTAAATCAATAGGTGCAGATAAAGTTGTTGATTATACAAAGGAGGATTTTACAAAGAACAATGAGAAATATGATGTTATTTTTTGTACTGTCGGGAAAAGTCCTTTTTCAGGGAGTGTGAAATCACTTAAAAAACATGGGATTTATTTGAGAGCAGTTAGCTTAACTCTAAGTTCTATGCTTCATGAGCTATGGACAAATATCACTACCAATAAAAAAGTAATCGGTGGAGTGGCGGGAGAAAATGTCGAGGACTTGGTTTTTCTGAGAGGTCTAATTGAAGGAGGGAATTTAAAACCGGTTATTGATAGAACTTATCCTTTGGAAGAAATTGTTGAGGCTCACAGGTATGTAGAAAAAGGTCACAAGAAGGGGAATGTTGTGATTATTGTTTCTAAAGGTAAGAGCTAAACTCATTAAAATTAAAATAATGTTTATTTAGTATGAATAATTCTAAAAAGTCTCCAACCTCTGAACTTATCTCAGAGACGAAAAAACTTACGAGGGCTATTAAAGAATCACATGTGGCCTTCAAAAAGAAGTTATGGCAAAATGTTTTGCTTGGAGCTATGACAGCTTTGGGAGGAGTTATTGCTTTGGCAATTCTTATTCCATTGATAATTTTTGTTTTGAGCCAATTGGATTGGGTCCCAATGTTTGGTGATATTGCAGCTCAGATGAATGGGCAGATGGAAGTTTCTAGATGATAGGAGTTTTTGTTATCTTATTAACTTAATACTCCCATGAAGAATATTCCTTTGAACCAGTTTTCATGTCTTCATATACCCATACCATTCGGTCCAGAAACCACATTTTTCCCATAATTACAATGACTAGGCCAAGAACTACTGCCCAAATATGAAAATCGTATAATCCCCAGATTAGGAAAGGTAATCCAAGTCCAGTAATAATGTTAAGTATGAGAATTAATCTTAAATGATGTTTTGGAATTGGTGATTTTTTTCTATTAAGCCATACTCTTTCGCCAAATACCGCTTTTGATGACCAATGCTTTGTTGATTTAGGTTTTCCAAAAAAACGTGGATTAATCCAGGTCCAAAAAATCATAAGTCCAATTGGTATTAGGCTATACCAACCTAACCAAACACGACTCCACACAGCTAATGCAAGCAAGGGTAAGATTAGCATTCGAGTCCATACGCTCCATGGATTTGAATGCTGCATCCACGTTTTGTTATTAAGCCCGAAAAGCTTTGTTAGTTTGTTGAGGATATTCATATGAGGTTATTATACACGAGCAAACAATCGTGACGACTACAAAATTGTTATTACTTTTGGGGTTAAGATTGGGGGATTGGTATTAATTGAAATTGCTTTTAAAAAGAAACCCCCATCGATTGCTGGGGAGCCTGCAGCATTGGGCTGGCTTTACTTGTTCGGAAGTCTCTGCCCGTGATTTGTTGTCTTAATTTTCCCATACAAAATGAGGGTTAAATGCATGCTTTAACCATCATCGAGTAATTGGTGCGCTTTGTCCTTTCTTTCGGGGGCGCGTGAATCCTTGTTCATCATTTGGTGGTAGCACCTTGCCTGAATCACTGAATAGTCAGCAGGGTAGGTTGCCGGCGGGTTATAAAGCCAAATCTCTAACCGCACTCTCGATGAAAGCAGGGGAATTATGCACTATTATATATAGTATGTCAAGAGGTAGGGGACAATTGTTTGTAAATTGGAGTTATGACCGGGAATAGGCGCTATACGTACTTAATTATCCGGCTCAATCTTGGGATGGCTTACTTTTTCTTATCCTGTTTTGGTTTCTTTGTCTCTCTTTTCTGTTTGCGATTTCCTTTAGCCATTTTTGTATAAATATTGAGTAGTGAGAATACTTTACAGTATGGAGTTTTTATTGAAAAGTGTTTTGTGGGGTGAGCATTTGCTGTCCATGTCCGTCCAAGTTAGAATTTGTTTGCTACTCCAAGAATTGCAAACCATAAAATGTATAGAATATAGAATGCAATTATCGTCGTGAACTTAAATATTTTTATGATCTCAGGTTTTTTGTGCAGTTTCTTTATGACTAATTCGTAAATTGCAAAAAGTCCGATTGGTATATAGAGAAAGATGAGCAGAAAGATTGGGTTGATCAAAGAATTGGAATTGTGTCGAATTATTTCGGGGAAGAGTTGTATAAAATAAACGGTGATTATTAATAAATTCATTATAAATAACAGTGCATGAGTTAAGAGCTTCATGCGCGTCTTTTTGTTTCCGGGCCAATAAAGTGCCAGCAAACCGCAGTATAAAGAGAGGACAATAAAGAGATAAATTCTGCCGTTATTGATTTCGTCCATGGTCCCGTAGCAACCTGTTGCTTCAGAATCTGAACTGCAGCCCCAATTGACTGAATTTTGTGCCCACATAGCTGGCCATGTTAAAGGGGCTCCAATGAAAGTATATGAATTGGTTATGTTGGTGACAGCGTAAAGGTTGTTTGTTGCTTTTCCAGATGGGCTCCAATTAATTATTGCTATAGCTATCAAAATACCGGCAAGCAGGCCGTATATATACTTCATTAGCATCTTCTCGTTTTTTTTTGGCATGGTCTTGGATTGACGTTATTGTACAGCCCGCACGAATTTTCCTTTTAATTATATCAGCTTTGAGGTGATTCTTGTTGAAAATTGTTTGGGCTTGTATTGATTCTTCCCGCTTTTGCCTCAATCAAGTCACATAGGTGTTCGAGTTTTGCTGCGAATCTTGGTTCGTATGAAATTGCCAAGGGTAATATCCATTCGCGGGTTTCGGATACTTTTTCCATGCATTTCTCGGGGGTCCATCTGGACTCGGGTGGGGGATCGATAAGGTCGGATAGGTTGTGGATTCGGTCGGCACATTTGGCTATTGCGGCTCGTCTGCCACATCTCTTGATCGAATCAAAATATTCTTTTTTAGTGCGGTGTACGGCTTTTACAACCATTCCTGTCAGGGGATCTTCTACTCCGTATTCTCTGGAAACTGTTAGAATTTCGCGGGCGACTTCTGGGCCGAATAGTTGTTCCAGCATGGATAGGGAAATATACGTATCTTCCAGGCTGTCATGAAGAATCGCGAGAATGATGTAATCGGCTTCTTTGAATCCGTTGTCGATTAGAATTGTTGCGACATCGCGTAGATGTTCAAAGTACCGTTCTCCGGAATCGCGTGATTGAGCTTTGTGCCACTGTTTTGCTATGGCATATGCCCAATGAATACGCTGACGCTGGCGTTGTGTCATTGCTGGGATGCGATCGAAGAATTCGAAACGATTCATGTTGTTTGGGCTATGGGCGCTTTAAATTTAACAATTTTTTGTAAATACGTCAATTATTCGCTTGTAACCCCGTCGAAATGCTCCTCTTTTTCATCGGCTTTTGTTTGGTGAATTGTTCCATCCTTATGCTCTGGTGGTGTGTAAATAGAGTAGACTTTTAGCGGCTGATCTCCTGTGTTAATTACATTGTGATTGACGCCTTTTGGAATGACAACGGCGAAGTCATCTTCCATATTATGTACAACTCCGTCCAGGTGAACCTCGCATTTTCCTTGTTCTACACGAATGAATTGATCGAGATCGTGTACTTCTGCTCCAATTTCATCACCGGGCTGAATGCACATCAATACAAGTTGGCAGTTGTGAGTGGTATATAGTACTTTTCTGTAATTTTCGTTTTCGAGTGTGGCTTTTTCGATATTTGTAACAAATCCTTTCATGGGTGAAGGGTTAATGGATGATTATTATCGTTATAGTGGAAAATTCTTTTTGGGGCTATGAAAATCTGGTGACTTTGGTTTTTTTAATGTTCGCTTAATGTGGTGGTGCTAGAGTTGGGTTGTTTTGCAGATAATGTTGAAAGTAGAGTGTCATGACAATGTATTTACAACTTAACCGTTTTTGGGGTAAGATTTAGAGGATACTTTACCTATGAAACATATGAAGAAGATGACCCAAATACAGATTAGAATAGATGAAAAAACTAAAAAAGATGCTCAGGCTATTCTGAGTGAGGTTGGAATGGATTTGAGTTCCGCCATCAAGGTTTATTTGAAGCAAATAATTATCTACAAAGGGCTTCCTATGAAGGTGTTAACTGAAAATGGATTTACTATTGAACAGGAAAAGGAGATAATAAAGGCTTCGGAGGAGGCTAAGCTGGGGATTAATGTGGTGGAGGCCAGAACTGCGAAGGAGGCTGCTGCTTATTTTGATAAACTGAAAAAGAAGAGATGAAATTGCTGTACCACAAAAATTTTGTAAAAGCCTGGTCTAAATTGAATGCAAAAATGCAAAATAAAGTGGATGAGGCAATTGAGGTGTTTGTAGCTAATCACAATAATCCTATTCTAAAAAATCATTCTCTAAGTGGTGGATTGTCGGGTAGGCGAGCAATAAAAGTAACAGGTGATATCAGAATAGTTTTTGAAGAGTATGCAAATTATACTGTGGTAATGTTTGTTGACGTTGGCAGCCATAATCAGGTTTATTGATTCCTTTGGCTCGCGACTTATTCCTTACTTGCTGCTTTTATATAAGCAAAGAATTGGGGGAAAGGATAGGGGGGTGGGAGATTGGTGTATGGAAGATATTGTTTTGGAGCCACGACCGGGAGTCGACGCTATGCTGAAAGTTGGTAGAACTGTTTTGGTTGAGTGGGGAGTGCCAGTGTGACACTCCCAGTGAATTTATAAGGGCCAGTTAAATAAACTTCCTGTGTTTTTGGGTTTATTAACTTTCTTGTTTGGCATAATGAGGGCTGAAACAGTGCTGATTGCTACTACAAAGAGTGATGAGCCTACGATCCAGACTGGGTCGTTTATTACGTTTGAATAGATGAATAATGGGATTCCGACTACGAAGGCTATTAGGATGCCCCAGAATATTCCTTTTTCGTTTAGGTTCTTTTTGTATAGGCTTAAGATTGTTGGGACCATTACGCAGGCGGCGATTGTGTTGAAAATCCACCATAGATGTTTGAGTCCGAATTCGGGGATATAGAGTGCGATGTAGGCGACGGCTAGACCTAGTAATCCGATTCCGATCATTGAATAACGGGCTGCGCGGATTTGGCCTGCTTCTGATTTGCTTTTGCTGACGTCTGTTACCCAGAGCGAGCTTGCGGCGATTAGGCCGGAATCTAGTGTGGAGCTGAGGCCGGAGAGTAGCATTATTACGAAAAGGAAGACGGCCCATGAGGGAAGTAGAGTTGCAACGGTTTGGACTCCTATCATTGAGGTATCTACGCCTGCGGGTAGTGTTATTCCGAGGTCTGGGCTTACTGCCATAAATCCGAGGATTGATAGGGCGATTGGGACGATACCGAATAGGATTCCTCCGAATATGAAAGATTTTACTAGTTCGCTTTTTTTGATGGCGAATGCCCTTTGCCAGTATTGTTGGTCTGAAATGGCTCCTGCGATGAGTCCGATTGATGTGACTATCCCAAATGAGAAGGCGACTCCTGGATCAAAGATGCTTTGTACACCTGATATTCCTGCAAATCCAGCTGTAATTGTGGAAATTCCTCCCCCTGCTTCCCATACTAATGGAAGAATTATCGCTCCGACTCCGAAAATCATTAAAAGTTGTATTGAATCGGTTAAGATGGAGGCTCGTAGGCCAGAAATTAGGGTATATATCAGGGCTATTATTAGTAGTATTGGCATAACTGCTTGAATTGGGATGCCTGTGAGTAGGGAAACTAGGCTTCCACCGGCGAATAATTGGACAGTTACGGCCATTAGTTGATAGAAGAAGTATGGGAAAAGATATAGTTTGTGTAAGCGTTTGCTTTGAAATCTATGTTTGATGTATTGCGGCAGTGTGTAGCCCTCTGGGAGCAATTTTCGGATTTTTGGGGCTAAAAAGGCAAATATGAGAAGAGCTGCTATATTGGGGATTGTGAACCAGAATAGGCCTGCGAGGCCCATTTCATAGGCTATTTGCACTGAAATGAACAGGGCAGGGGCCCAGATCCATGATGCGGCGATGCTTGTTCCTCCTTTTAGCCATCCTACTTTACGATTTGCTAGAAGGAAGTCTTCTTTTCGTGAATCGCCCTTCTTTGCCTTATAAATAAGGGATATAAGGGTCATAATTATACCGAAACTCAGTAATAGTATGTATCCACTTTGTGCTGTTATATATGTCATCTTTTTTGGGTTAGTTGACTTAAGAGAGTTAATGTATACTATTAACATCGAGTGGCAAATACCACCACATAACTTTCTTTCAAATGTATACTGAAATCTTCCAAGAATTGGGCTTAGTAAAGAACGAAGCGCGAATTTATGAGGCTCTTTTAATAGAGGGGGAATCGTCTGTGGGGCATATTTCGATAAAATCGAAGGTTCATCGCAGGAATGTGTACGATACTATTAATCGTTTGATGGAAAAGGGGCTTGTTTTTGAGATTGTGGCGGAAAAGGAGAATCTTTATCAGGCGGTGCATCCTGATAAGTTAATGGAGCTAATTCAGGAAAAAACGATGATTTTGGATAAGATTATGCCTGATTTGAGGAAGCTATATAAGACGACTCCTCATGAAGAGGAGGTTTATGTTTATCGTGGTGCGGAGGGATGGAAGAATTATATGTTGGATATGCTCCGAGTGGGGGAACCGGTTTATTTTATTGCTGCGAAAGGGGGGTGGTTGGATGAGCGGGTTAGGAATTTTTTCCCGAAGTTTGAGAAAGAAGCGAAGAAAAAGAAGTTGGAGTATTTTCATTTATTTGATCATGAGGTGAAGAAAGGGTGTCCGGAGATTATTCCACATGTGGGGGGGAGTTATAAGTTTTTGCCGAAGGGGTATTCGACCACTGTTGCGATCGACGTTTTTGGGGATCATGTGAATATCATTTCGGGAATGAAAATTGGAGGTTTAGCTGAAGATTTCGCTTTTACTGTGATTGTGAATAAGGAAATTGCCAATGCTTATAGGACTTGGTTTCAGTTTATGTGGGATTTTTGTCCGGGGGAGGTCTAGGAGAATTGGTATTAATTGAAATTGCTTTTAAAAAAGAAAACCCCGCCGGGTGGGCGGGGTTTTCCTGCAGCATTGGGCTGACAACATTTTCGTCGATTTTATTATATACGCTGGCCGGTGGTGGAGGCAAGGGGACTCATGTGTCGCACCGTGCTGCCCCCGCCCCGATCCAGCTGTTGATACAATAAATTGTGGATATGAAGGGAAGATGAAATAGAGGTGAAAAAATTTGTTGGGGGCAGTATGATGGGGTAAATACTTTTTTATTTGTTCTCCATGCTTTCCAAGTCGGATTTTATGAAGTTTTTGCAGTGTGAGAAGTATGTTTGGCTTTATAAGGAGCGGAAGGATTTGTTGGAGGAGGTTTCGGAGGTGCAGCAGGCGATTTTTGATCAGGGGTACGAAGTGGAGGAGTATGCGCAGAGGCTTTTTCCGAAAGGGGAGTTTCAGATGGATGTGAAGGCGGCGTTTGGGGGGAAAGCTAATCAGCTTTATGCTCGGGCGGATATTGTTTTGGGGGATTCGAAGAAGAAAACTTATGATATATATGAGGTGAAGGGGGCTACTATGATTAAGCCGGAGTATTTGTATGATTTGGCTTTTCAGAAAATTGCGTTTGAGGCGGGGGGGTACACGGTCGGGAAGACTTGTTTGGTTCATGTGAATAATGAATATGTGCGGAAGGGGGAGGTTGAGCCGGAGAAGTTTTTGACAGTAGAGGATGTGACGGAGGAGATAAATGAGCTTGTTCCAGAAGTGGAGGGGCTTATTCCGCATGCTTTGGCTGGTATTTTGCGGAGGGAGGAGCCGGAGGTTCGAATCGTTAAGCAATGCAAACGTCCATATACTTGTCCGTTTATTTCATATTGTTGGGATCAGGCTAAGATTCCGGATTATTCGGTTTATAATTTGACTCGGATCGGGGAGAAAACTCTTTTGGAGTTGTTGGATCGTGGGGTTTTGGCTTTGAAAGATATTCCTGATGATGTAGAGCTTTCGGTGGCTCAGGCTGCTCAGGTGAAAGTGGCGCAGACGGGGAAGCCGGTTATACAAAAGGCTAAGATTAAGAAGGCTTTGGGGGCGCTTGCGTATCCATTGTATTTTTTGGATTATGAGACGGTGAACACGGGGGTTCCGTTGTGGGATGGGATTAAGCCGTATCAGCAGGTTTGTTTTCAGTATTCTTTGCATGTGGTGCGGGAGGCGCCGAAGGGGAAGTCGTCAAAAGCGAAGTTGGAGCACTTCGAATATCTGGCTTCGGGTCAGGATAATCCGATGCCTGGTTTGTTGGCGCAGCTGCGGAAGGATATTGCTGATGACGGTGGGTCGGTGATTGTGTGGTATAAGTCTTTTGAAATGGGGCGCAATTCGGAAATGGCGGAGCTTTATCCTGAATATCGGGAATTTTTGGAGTCAGTGAATGAGCGGGTTTATGATTTGATGGATATTTTCAAAAAGCAATATTATGTACACCCCGGATTTCGGGGAAGTTGTTCGATTAAAAAGGTGTTGCCTGCGCTGCTACCGGAACTTTCATATGAAAATCTGGAGGATATTCGGGAAGGGAGTATGGCGGGGTTGAGGTGGTTGGAGGTGGAGTTTGGGGAGGGGTTGAAGGGGGAGGAGAGGGAGAGGGTGCAGGAGCGTGAGCGAGTGAGGGGGAATTTGTTGAAGTATTGTGAGAGGGATACGTTGGCGATGGTGGGAGTGATGGGGGAGGTGGGGTAGGTTATGTTGTTGAATTGTTCTCAATGTGTCTTGTCCCCTTGCAATATGGAAATTTTGAACAACCGTAGAATTTCCCATAACGACCTGACCTTTTAACCATTGTCGAATTACATATTGGGCATATAACGCCCTCCACAATTTCAGGTGGAGCAACTTTCTTATTATGTAGAGTTTCCGATTTACACTTATTGCAGAATCGACCATATCCACTTTTTAGAGTCGTATCTTTAAAAAGTGATCTTTCTTTGACTTCTCTACACTTGGGACATTCATGTAGATCGCCGTTTTTGAGTTGATCAACGCTAGTATGTATTTTTGCTAAAAGGTCACCTTGAAAAGTATTCTCTTGGATAAGTTTTTCTAGTCTTTCATTCAGGGTTTCTATTGGGTTTTTCCCAAGATTAAATTTATTGATACGTAAAAATTTATACCCATATCCTTCCAAAACCTTTTCCCTGTATTTATCTTCGGGTTTATAGTACTGAGCATAATTATATTTATCTACGCTCTCATCTGTCATAAAGTGTTCCTTAAAACCGTCATATTCAATAATAATGTTATGGGTAGAACTTGCCTTTTTAAAGATTAATAGAAAATCAACTGTATAGTTTGATTCTGTATAAGTGCTACCATTAATTTGCTTCAAATATTTTCCAATCTCAAATTGTGGACTTAAATTAATTGAATCTCTGTTTTTATTATAGAAATTAGTTTGAGTTAACCAGTTTAGAACTTTTTTCTCCATTGGAGATTTTACATCTGTTGAACTTGGCAAGGGATCCTTTTTGCCATGTTCCAATGTGGATTGGTAGTGTCGTAGAGCGTTACCGATCGAACCAGAAAACTCATTTATTGGTTTACTGATTACGAATATGACACTTTCCTTAGCTCTACTAAAACCTACATTCAATCTTTGTGCCCTAATTTTTCCATCACCCTCTAAATCAATTTTTTCCAAATCTTTAATAAAGACTCCCCACAGACGGTCTTCCATAGGGTTTGCTACCATTGAATAGATAATAATATCTCTTTCTTCTCCCTGACATGTGTCAAATGTCCAAATGCCCAAATTTAAATCACTATAAATCTTATCATGTAGTAGAGACTTACTAATACTTTCTTTGAGGCGTTTTTGCTGATTTGTGTGTGGTGTGATTATGCCAACAGTTTCGCCACTATTCTTTTTTGCAAGATTTTCAAGTGTACTAACAATATAGTCAATTTCAAGAGAATTGGACTTAGGTATCAACTCTTTTTTCCCATCATGCTTTATTTCATAGAACTTAATGACATCGTTTATTGATTTACCTCTAATCTTAGTAACCTGAAGAGAATTGTTGTAAAATTTTTCATTTGAGTATGAAATAATTTCCTTATAACATCTAAAATGCTTTTTTAACTGAGTATTGAAATTATTAATAAACTCAAAAAATTCCAGTATTGATGTCTTGATGTTGAATTTCTCTAGTCGCTTATTTTTAGCAGGGTCGTCAGTAACATGTTTTAAAAATGATTGCCTTAAATTATGAAGATATTCTTTATTGATGTCAGTTCTAGCTAAAGCAGCTTTTACATTACTAAACTGCTTTTTGTCACCTAAAATCAGCACTTTCTTTGCTCTGATAAGTGCAGGAAATGCTTGTGCAAGACTAACTTGAGAAGCTTCATCAATAATCACTAAATCAAATATTTCTGCTTCAAGTGGAATGTACTCAGCGTAATCTCTAATACCTGCTAAGATGCAAGGGAATGCATTTTTTAACTTTTGGAATTGATTTTTTGGGAATTTCTCTTTGTTCCTAATAATTTCTCGAAGAGTCTTTGCCGTACTTGTACTTTTATCATAAAAGTTCAAAAACCGTCCATCCATTAAATATGACATCTGTAAAGTCATCATTTGTTCAATTTCACTTCTCTTAGCTAGATAATGATCAAAACTAATATGATTAAATTTATTGCGCAAAACTTGATTTAAATCAAGAAATCTTACTAAGTCATTATAGTCATCATCAGTAATCTGACTAAATAGTTTGCCAACCATGTTTATTGTTTTGGTTCCGCCTGCTTTTCTGAATGTTTTTGGGTACTTTTCACATTTATCATTGTAGTAATCAATATCAATCTGCAACTTGTTAATTTGTTCAACGAAATCACTTTTTACTAAAAATTTATGTAATAGGCAAGTTGTGTCCAGATTGGGAGCTGATTGGACTTCTTCTTGTTTAAGTATGTCTGAACAAAATTTACTAATATCTAATATTGATTGGAAATCATCTAATTTGTGTGATGGTTTTGTGCTACAAAAATTTTCGAATCGCTTGTGAAAATCTTTGTCTAGTTCTACTACTTTTTTTCGATAAAAAAGATAGCCAAACAATGGCCACTTCAAGTGATTATACTCACTAACGAAGGTCTGTAAATCAGGAAGATCGTTGCTGTTTAGCTTAGTAAACAGTGAAAAACTCTCTATGCCAGTACTGAAAATATTTCTATCAAGTACTTGTGTCTGTACTCTTTTAACAATGCTCAATATATATGCTAGATCTTTTGAAACTTTCTCATTTTTAGAGAGAGTATTAATATCAATAGCATATAGTTGTTTGAATTTTTTCTTATTTAAATCAGAAAATTTATTTGCAATATTTCTCAGCTCTTCTAGTTCAGTGGCGGAATCAGTATTATCCTTTAGTTCCTCTAAATTCACAGGCAAATTCAGCTTTGATATTTTCCCCTCCAATTCTATAGTTTCTTGAATGTTACCAATATTAATGTCTTCACAAATCATAGATTCTGCTTGAAGCTCTTCTTTTAGAGAATTAATAGCTTTGTTCGTCTCTTCTACTAAATTGTCATAGTCTTTTTTCAGGGCTCTATAGTGCGTTCTAATCCCATCCACACTGTGATTGGCAAGTATTTGGTTATATGTATTGCCTGTCTTTCCCAATCTCAAAATCGGATTTTGAAAATTATCATCTCTTCTAATTTCATTGAGAGTCTGGGTAATTTTATTCTCTACAACGTCCAAGGCTTCTTTCTTATCAGAAAGTACTAGTGTGGATTTGTTATTTAGAATGGCGTCGAAGAGAATAGCTGTAATTGTATGACTTTTGCCGGTGCCAGGAGGGCCCTGAACTGTTACATATTTACAATTATCTCTTTTAAGGGCACTTAGTATTTGTGCCTGTTCGCTATTCAATGGGATAGGTGATCTTAATACTAGCTTGTCTTCAGCACTTTGGTTATCCCACTCATCTGCAACTTGATTTGCAACACTCTCTGGATCTTTATGAATAAAATCATTTATCAGCTTATTGAAAGTGGCCTGTAATGGATTGTTTCCCAAATCTAACAACTTAAGTATTCCCTCATAGTCATTAACTACTGCCTCATCTGCCCTATCAAAGAGAGCTATGCTAATATTATTGTTAAGTGATAGAAATTTTCCTTTAGAAATATTCTTATCAGCTGACAACATAGAGAAGTCACCATCTAAAGCAAAAGAATTTACGATGTCATTAAATACATTTTCGATAGTTTTTGGGAATGTTCCTTGAGCATTTGCGAGATATATTATACGTTCACCAATACTTCTTATCTTAGCAACTTTCTCATTTTTTTTATTATATTCTTGGGTAACATACTCAATAGCCTTTTTGTTAATGTATATTTGTGCATCAAAATCAATTTCAAATGTGTTTTTGGACTGAGTTAGGTGAAAAGGAATATAGAACACAGGATACTTAGTTTTTTCATAGATAATCTCACCAAAATATAAATAAAATTCATACTTGTCTAAAATCTTTTTATTTCCATTAAGTTCAAATAGCTCGATAAATGCATCGCCAATTTTTAATTCTTCGAAGTATGTTGAAAGAGCCACTTTAAGATCACTTAACTTAAATGACTCACTAAGTTCTTTTTTGATATCTACCTTTTCTTTAGCGATAGTCTTTCGAACTAATAGCGAAACTACCTCTTTAAGTTCTGATATCAACACTCCAGTCAGCTCATCTTCAATCAAGAATATTTCATTGTCATCAGCTAACTCTTTTCTTAGTATTGACTCCTTAATGCTTTCAATAAATGGGGAAACAAACTGTTTTTTAATAGTAGTGGCTAAATAATCCTGCAAGATTTCCACGCCACTGTCATAATCTTTTTTAAATTTATTGCTATTTTCACTTATGGCTTTCTCAGTATTCTGTATGATTATATCTAGCTGTTCTTGAGTTAATTTCTTAATAAGGCGTTCAACTAGATCAATAAGCTCCTTTGGAAGAACAGATTTATATTTACCTTTTGTTATTTTAGGCATCACATCTTTGTCAAAATTGCTAGATATTAGCTTTATCAAATTTTGACGAAAAGATGGGTATTTAGCTGTGTTAAAACCCAACAAAAGATTCCTTGCATTTCTGAAATTCACATGTCTTTTCGGTAATTTTCGTTTATGAAAATCGGTTTCTAGAAAATCCATAAAATACTTACATGTATCTTTAATAAACTGGTTTGACTTGTCGGATTTCATTGTTTGTTAGTTTTGATTTCTTCTTACTATTATACCATGATTATGGTTTTTTCGTAACTTCTCTGGGGCTCTCGCACAATACTTTTGCGTGGTTTTTTATTCACATCCAATGCCATCATTATCTCTGTCTAGGCCATAAACGTCATAGCCGATAACATAAACTGGACCGCGTACATATGCTGGTCCATTACCACTTCCACCTGCACAATCAACATCGCTTGCAATTGGGACACAGCCTCCTGAATAGTTTTTATCACATTGAGTGGTTTTGTTCTTGAGAATGATTGGTTGAGGTTGTTTTGGAGTGTCTTTTTCAGCTTCAAGAGAATAGTCTTCGTCACTAAACCCGAAGTTCTTTTCTATTGCAAGATCTGTAACTGCTGGATAATAGGAAATTACAATGGAATCAGTTACTGTCTGGGGTCCATCACAATAGGCTGTGACTAAATATTTGTTTTTCCCATTGCTAATGTTCTTAAGAGATTCTTTGATGTTGTATTGAAAGGAGGTATTTCCCTCATTGAATTTTTCTAGTGTGTATTGGTCTTCTAACTTGTTATAGTTGTAATAGGCTACTGTGACTTTATTGCAATTATTAGAAAGAGAGCCATTAATGCTGAAACTGTTGGGGACATTATTTATTAGTAATTCGTTTTCGGGAGTTACGATAGTTATATAGGCTTCTTTAACACAAAGATCTTCTTGATAGTTACGAATGTAACCATCAATGCAACTACAAGTTTCTCCGGTCTGTTTTTCATAAAGGCCAATGCATTGTTTTACTTTCGGTTCTGCTTCAAGATTTGCGCCATGAAGTGATGGAGTAGTAGAAGTGACAAAAAGTAAGGTAAGTACAGTGTGGAGGATGAATATCATTTTCAACATACTTTTGTGGTTATAATAATCTTGTTATTATAACACTATTTGTTGATAGTGACTATCGGGTGGTAGGCGTTATTGAAAGCAAGTTGTCTGATATTGGAGCCACGATTGGGAGTCGGCGCTATGCGTACTTAATCATCCGGTTCATGCTTTGCATTCACCGCATGCTTAAGCAGCCCGGGACCTCACCCTTACCATGTAGCTTAGGCGCTTTATGGAGCGAAATACTCGCTGTAGTATGCTGAAAGATAATAGAACTGTTTTGGTAAAGCGAGGAGTGCTAGAGGGGCACCCCCAGTGAATTTATTGTAGCATGAACTTGGGAGTTTTGATGTTTTCCCACACTATTCGCACCCAATGCTATCCTTATCTCCAAATATCACGGCCAATGACATGAATTGGCCTGCAGACATGTGCTGGTTCGTTGCTTTTCCCACCTACACAATCTACATCACTTGCGATCTAGGTTTCCTTTCGTAGTAGGTCTTGTTCCTCTGTTTTTTTGTTTTGTTTCTTGTGTTCCAGTTTTTGCGATAATACAAATAGTATAATTAAAACTAGTCCCAACATTATGCCAACGATACTTAATGTACTCATTTCCGGGAACTTGCCTGATTCGCGAAGTTCAACTAGTTTAGGGTTGTTCAATGATTCGAAAAGGAGTATCACAAATATTATTGTTGAAACCGTTATAGACAAAATAAGACTCATGTATCGTGATGACATTATGTCTTTTTGAAAAATAACTTTCTTCAAACTCCTTATTGATTTGCTTTTATCAGAATTTATTTTCAGTATTTTATTACTGACACTTAATTTTTGTATTGAATCTAAGAATGCATTTTCCATGACTTCTTTGATTAGATCATCAACCAATAATTGAACACTTAGAATGTCTCTGGTATTAACTTTATGTTCTCTTGCAATTGATTCAATTATTGATTCTGTAATTGTTTTGGAGGGAATCTTTTTTTGAACTATTAAAGGACGTATTGTATGCAGCAATGCCTTGTTTGCTGTACTTACTCTTTGTGAGTATTCTTTGTTTTGCTTTCTTGAAAGCAAATAGTATGTAAATAAATATACAAGGAGTCCGCTAATGATTCCTCCAACTATTCCTATCACCCAAGGATTATTTAATATTTCCATATTTTGAGAAAATGGTAAATTGCAGATACTCAGAGCTTACATGAACCTTTTAGTTTTTCCATTAGTAAAATCACTAGCCTGGGTGTTATATATACAGATAGAGAAGCGTTCGGAAAGTACCGAGAATGTATATCTTCACAAGATTCCATGTTAGATCGACAAGATACCGCGGCTATATTGACTCTTCCCCTGCTTAAAAAACTATATCCAGAATTTTTAGAGCTTCTTAGGTTAAGCAGAAGCCCCAAGTCTCTTGATCCAGAAACAGTTTTTGGGCTGCAAGCAAAATGGATTCTACCTAGATTAGAACAAATAGAAACGGCTCTGAACAGAGCAAAGAAAGAGAAAGATAACACATATCCATACAAATATTTGACAAGAGTTTACAAATGGATAATGGATGGTGTCGCTTTAAGATTATTAGGATTTAATTCTAATGCTTACCGAATTCTTTCAGACAATAGAAGTCCAGGCTCAATTATTAAGGCTGGTCGACCAAGTGAATTGAAGAAATTAGAGGGGCTTGTTGCAGATGGAAATATTGCAATTCTTGGCGATACTACCAATTTTATTAGATTAGCTGACATTGCGGTTTTTCCATTATCTTCACATGTAGAGTTACTAGAAGTGAAATCAAAAAGTAGCAAAAACTCCAAAAACAAGCCAAAAGCGACACTTCAAGAAATTCGAATGAAAAAGGCAGAGGAAATGGTAAATGGTAATTATTGCATTATCAATGGTGACAGGTGCAATGTTAAAGTTATACCAATTTCTGCAAAGACATATCTCAATGTAATTAAATGCGCCATACTTAGAGCGAAAAGAGATGGCATAGGGTATGCAAATATTGGATCATGTCTAAAAGTTCATGTAATGGACTTTCACATGTCCTCTAAACTAGGAATTGACAGTAAGACAGTCCTGGATGAAAACTTACGGCCCTTTCCAGAAGAACATGACATTATTTCCTTGAATAACCTTGATCTAGCATATGCTGGACACGATGAGTTTCCAAGGGGTGTCTTTCCACCAACAGTATTAAAACTTCCAACGCGTTTAATTACAGATATGCTTTGTGGAAAAGTCTTAGTAACAATAATCTTTGACTTAACAAATTTTGTTTCACTGATTGAGAGTAGAGGGTTTGAAGTTGAAGTAGATACTACACCTACAGAAATCAATATCGGTGAAATGTTTAATAAAAGAACCATGCCCCTAGAGAAATCACATCTCAGCTCCAAAATTATTGTTAAACATAAAGATGGATGGTACATGGAATTACCAGAAACAATGCTTCCTCGAATTTGGGCTGAATATCTGCACCCAGATTCGGCTATTGCAATGATAGAGTATCTTTACACAACACGACATCAAAGAATACCAGGAGGATATCTACATATATTTAACAATCACACACGGCTATATCGTTGAATACATAAATATAATTGCAAAAAAAGTTAGATAATACCTGAATGATCTAACCTGTAGTAAATGGCTTCCTGGAGCCACAGTCGGGAGTCGAACCCGAGACCTCACCCTTCTCTTATACCTCTATTTTGTGGGACTACCTATATTAGAGGGCTAGACTGTATCTTAAGCGTGTTTCTTTTGAAGAAATTTAGCTTCCCTTGTCAGTCGTTCGGCCCCGCTTGATTAGCGTGGCACGGTCTTGGCCTGGCATAGGCTATTGACCGTAATTCGGGATTCAACCATCTGTTTCCGGATGGAGGGGCAAGAGACTTTTGAGTCTCACCATGGGTGCGCTCTACCAACTGAGCTACTGCGGCATTTGTAACTGCTCGATGATTTTAGCATAAGCCAGTTTTCATGCAAATTTATTCTTTTTTGTAATATTTCCCGTTTTCTGGTTGTATTACTAATGAATTAATATTATTTAGTGTCGAAAACTGATCCTAAAAAACAGGATGACGTTGCTGATGACTTGAATGCGGCGGATGTGGAACTTGTGAAGCTGGCATTGGATGATGCGGAAGCTTTTGGTTCGATTATTGAAAAGTATGAGCCAAAGCTTATGCGGTATCTGCGATATTTTGTTGGCGGGGACCCGCAGTTGGCGGAAGATATTTTTCAGGAGGCTATGATTAAGGTTTATCGGAATTTGAATGGGTTTAATCAGGAGATGCGGTTTTCTAGTTGGATATATCGGATAACTCGAAATGAAGCTTTGAATCATTTGAAGAAGATAAAACGGCAAGCGACAGTTCGACTGAATGGGGATGATGACGAGGGGTTTTCGTTGCTTGAAGTGTTGGCTAGTGAGGAGAATGTTGTGGATGATACGGATCGGCGGGAGCTTTCGGGGAAAGTGCGTGAGGTTTTGGAGCATTTGCGGGATGATTATCGGGAGCTTTTGATTTTACGCTTCCTGGAAGACTACGATTATAATGAAATCAGTTATGTTTTGAAAAAGCCGCTGGGGACTGTGGGGGTGATGATTGGGCGGGCGAAAGATGCTTTTAAGAAATTGGCTATCAAAAATAAGTTGCTACGATATGAGTAAAACTACTAAAGACATTTTGGGGAAGATTAAGAAGGATGGGGTTACACCTAAGCCGAAGTGGCAGTTTGTGCTCATTAATTTCTTGCTGATTGTGGCTGTGATTACTGCGGTTGTTATTGGTGGGCTTGCGATGAGTCTTATCTTTTTGAAAATATTTAATCTTGATTGGGAGTTTGTGTCTATTGCAGGTGAACGTGGACTGCCACCCGTGTTTCAGGTTTTACCTTTGCTGTGGATTGTTCTTCTGTTGGTGGTTCTGCTTTTGTCCGTGTGGGCATTTGAGAAAACTGAAGGTGGGTATAAATATAGTCCGGTTTGGGTTGTTGTGGGATCGATTTTTGTTTCGATGATTCTTGCTGGAGCTTTTTATGCGGCAAATGGGGCCGAGATGGCTGATGATATCCTGCGGGCGACTATTCCTGCTTATGAAAAATGGGAGGATCGGCGTGAGGGGATGTTTCATTTGCCAGAACAGGGGGGATTGCCGGGGAAAGTTTTGAAAATTGAGTCGGAAAAGATGTTTCAATTGATGGATTTGCAAAATCATGAGTGGGAAGTGCATGTTTTACCACAGTCTCCGGCGCAGAAGAAAATTCGAGAACTGAAACAGGGGCAAATGATCTTTGTTGTTGGAGAGAAGAAGGGGGAAGATGTCTTTGAGGCGAAGGATATACGGTCTAAGCGGGGAGTTCCTCCGAAATTGAGGGATGGGATTAAGAGAAGGATGCTAGAAGATGGTGGTGCGAATTTTATGATGCAGCCTCCTCGGCCGCCGAAGCCTTTGCGGTAGTTGTTGGATAGCACTACATGCTAGAGAGCGAGTGTGGCGAATTTGAAAAGATTTATTTTCCGAGTATGGTTTATCTAAGATAAGTGAGATTATTACTTATTCATTATAGGAAATGTTTAGGAATAAAAAATAATTTAATTTGTACAATACAATAAGATGAATATAAAAACATCATTATTTCTAGCGGTCACATCAATTAAAAGGGGTAATAAGGGGACATTGGCAATGACAATTCTAATTATGACACTTGCCTATGTTAATCTTGTGTTTATTTCTTCTGTATTTGGCGGAATAGTAGAAGCCATAAATACACAATCTATCGATAATCAATATGGCAACATTGTAATAGAACCAGCAACTGATGAAAGATATATAAACAATAGTAATGCAATAGAACTAATCACAACAATACCTGGGATTACTGGAAGCTCTGCTCATTACGTAGAAAATCTTGTTATAAAATACGACGAACGTAATGATCGTAAAGATATAAAAAGTGGCAGATGGACTCTGAAATCCATAACCCCGTCCGATGAAAAAAGTGTTACAAAAATTCATGAATCGATGATAGAAGGTTCTTTTTTGGAGGCAACAGATAGGGACGAAATAATGATAGGAAAAGAAGTAGCAGGTGGATATGGCGGAACCTTAGATCATATGAGCCTCGGTGTTTCAGTTGGTGATGAGGTGGATGTGTATTTTAGCAACGGTATAAAAAGATCATATACCGTAAAGGGGATTTTCGGCACCAAAAGCACTCAGGTTGACCAAATGGTTTTTGTGACAAAAAAAGAAATGGAATCTGTTTTACAGGTTCATAATTGGGCATCTGAAATATTAGTTAAAACTGAAAGTACTGGCAATGAAGGTGAGTATATAAATGATATAAGAGAATTAGGTCTACAGAACGAAGATATAAAAATATGGAGTGACTTAATGGGGTTTACCTCAAGTGCAAGTGCCAGCTTCACCATGATTAGCATCATACTTGGGGTGATTGGAACAATTGTAGCTGGGATCACCATATTTATAATAATATTTGTGAGTGTTGTGAACAAAAGAAAGCAGATTGGAATATTAAAAGCAGTTGGCATGGAAGAAAGTACGATTATTTTATATTTTGTTATACAAGCTTTGTTTTATGGTGTAATTGGAGTCATATTTGGCGCATCATTAATCTTATTTGTTGTACGCCCATATTTTATATCTAATCCTTTGGATTTTCCTGTAGGGTGGGTGTCGCTAAAAGTGACATTTGATATAATTAGAGTAAGTAATCTCAGCTTGATTGCAGCAGCTTTAATAGGCGGCTTTTTCCCCGCGTATCGTGGAGCAAAAGAAAGCATATTAAAGTCAATTTGGGGGTAGCATTTAATAATTTATATAATCTATGATTATAGAGGTAAAAAATCTAAAAAAAACATATGAAGGAGAGGTTCCTACTTACGCTCTTAAGAAGATTAGTTTTGGGGTAAAGAAGGGTGAATTTGTTGCTCTTATGGGGCGCAGCGGCTCTGGGAAATCCACACTATTACATCAACTTGGCCTGTTAGATGTACCCACTGCAGGAGAAGTTATTATGGATGGATCTAATCTTATGTCATTTTCTGAAAAACAAAAATCTGCGTTTCGTTTAGAAAAATTAGGATATGTGTTTCAATCTTACGCACTATTACCTGAATTAACAGCTCTTGAATCGGTTTACTTGCCACTAATGCTTTCGAATATTAGTAAAAAAGAATATATAAAAGAGGCTTCTGAGATGCTTAAAAAAGTAGGACTTGAAAATAGATTACATCATTTACCAAAAGAACTATCTGGAGGAGAACAGCAAAGAGTAGCGATTGCCAGGGCATTGGTCAACAATCCCATGATTTTATTTGCTGATGAGCCCACAGCAAATTTGGACAGCGAATCTTCAAAAATTATTTTGGAATTATTTCGAAAGCTAAATAAAGAAAGTGGACAAACTATCATCATGGTTACTCATGAACCAAATGATAAGAAATATGTAGATCGAGTGATATGGCTAAAGGATGGTCTTATTGAAAAACAGTAAAGAATCTTGAATTTTTGCCATTCACTCCTTTGATTCACCCTTGACTACTACTCCAAACAGAAAAACAAAATCGAATTCTCTTTAAGAGCAATTTGCTTCGCAAATTAAAAGAAAACATGTACATCATCTAATAGCGCATATACAAAATTGTTTCGCAACTTCGCATATGCACCGACGTTAGGCGCTATTTTGAGTTTTGCATTTTCAAAAAATCGATAAGATAACTTTTCTTTAATACTATTAATAGAACTATGGAATTAAGACTTGAAAGCTGCGAACAGGATCCTACAATAGTTGATATTTCAACTCTTAGAATGGGAAATCGATTTACTGTAATAGGTTTTAATAAAGCTCCCGAAAATGAGAAATATGAATATATCGGATATCGCTTAACTCCAAGAGGAAGGATGCACGAATTCAAAACAGTTAGAAGTTATCCAATTCAAGAAATATACGAACACGGATATCATTGGGTGCAAAAACCGAAAATATGGGAAATTACAGGAAATTTGAATGTAATTAGAATTCAAAACAGCGCCTAACAGCGTGTAACTGGCTTTTTTGTCTATTCCTTATAGAAAATAACCCGTATACAAGTTTCCACACAGGGACCGCACATTGCAGCCCCATTGCAGACAAAGACAAAGTCGCTTAAAAATCACATGGCTCTTCACTGCATTTGGTAGGTTTCATCAAAACATCAACTCGACAAGATTCCTCTCCACAGGTAAAAAATGATAACTTAATGGTCTCTTTATGTTCTTTTGGGGGGTCAAAAACAAGGATACAGAGAGCCTTTTCCTCCTTTTTTGGTACTTCATATTTTTTCACACTGAAGTACTTACCAATGGGAGAGAGTGTTGAACAATCCTCCACTTGAGTAAAAGGAATAAACATCTGTCTAATCTTTTGATTAATTATATATCCAATAATATTCTTTTTATAAGTAATATTTTCTGTGCTCCACAAAAATTGCACTGGCAGAGTGCCCAGAGACACAGCAGCGGCTAAATGCGAATCCTCCTGTCTCAATCGCTTTGTTAATAACTCTATGCGGCTCCAAAGTATCGTATTGTCTGCAATTGCATAAGCCTCATAATCTGTACAAGCCTTCTTCGGCGGAGTCAGACTAGGCGTGCAAGATACACCAGCCATAAGAATCACATTCAAGGAAACCAAATTCAAACACCAATTCATTTGTTTCTAACGTCACACCTCAGTACAACGTCCTTTCTTATATACGGGTTCAAATAGCGCACTTATTGAAAAGTAATTGAATACTTCCAACAAGCGATTAGCATAACCCTTACATCATTTCCTTGATTAGTCAACCCTTGCTCAAAATTCTACCGAGCGGGTGTGGCGAATGTGGAAAGTGGTTAGGTGGAATTCTCATTTATTTATCGAGGGGAAATCTGTGGTTGAGTGGGGCGAAAAAAACGCTTAGAATTGTTTAGGTAGTATTTTGAAAAATATAATATGGGTTTTCGTTATAATTCAATTCAAAGGTGGGCGAAGATAATTTATAGAAAGTTTAATCCCATTCCGGGTTCGCCTTGGACAAAAGGAAAGGTTGATGACATTTGCGAAATTAATTTAGTCCCTCCTGAAACGCTTAAAACCTTTTTTAAGGACTGCATTAAAAAACTCCAATCTATAAAAGGAAAAGAGGTTGGAGATTATCTTGAGTTCGGGGTTTTTAATGGTTCATCTTTGGGTAGTGCATATCTTACTGCGAAGCAAATGAGTCTTAAATCGATGAGGTTTGTTGGATTCGATTCTTTTGAAGGATTGCCTTCTGGTACAGACGACGAACATGACATTTTACAAAAAGGGTTTTATTGTTGCCCATTTGAGAAAACAAAGGAATGCTTGAAAAGAAGAAGTGTTAATCCTGATGATATCGTCTGGGTGAAGGGATTATACGAGGACACTCTAAATGATGAAACGATAAAAAAATATGACATTGGGAAAATTGGTATAGTCTTTATTGACTGTGACACCTATACATCATCCAAAGCAGTTCTCGATTTTCTTGCTCCAATGATTATTGAACCTGTAGTTTTCTGTTTTGATGATTGGAAACTATATGACATGGATATAAAAGGAACTGGGGAATATAGATCCTTCAATGAATTTTTAGAAAAGAACAGGCATATCAAAGCTAAAGAAATAAAATCCTATAATCGAAAATCAAGATCCTTTTTAATAAACCCAAAGGTTACTCCAAGGGATTAATGAAGATTTCCCGAATATAGTGTTTATAAACACTACATGCTAGAGAGCTGGTGTGGCGAATGTGGAAAGTGATTAGTAGAGGAATGGGAGCTTTTTATGCGCAAACTTTTCAGCTAGAATCAAGTTGTATGAAATATGCCTTTTTTAAAGGCTTTCACCTAATATTATTTCTATAATGAGTAAATATTAATTCTATGAAAACAATTTATATTTTTGTGTCCGAAATGGACAATTCAACAATGATCTGCAATTCTGATAATTTTGATACATTCAATCAAAACAAGAATAGAACAATCAATGTTTCACAGCATTTGCAAATAAAACCATGGGAACTGGTTGGCCAGTTTGAGTTTCAAAGAGAACAGACAGCCGATAAATTTGAATTATTTCTCAAAACAAAAGACGGGCTTGAATTCATAGATAAACACGTTTTTTTCGATCCACTTTCTGAGCTTAAGAAATTATTGGCTGTCCTGCCAAAATCATGCGAATTATATGTTATGGGGGGATTTGCCTTAGACGGTCATTTGGGAAAATTAACTCGTAAACATAATGATGTTGATTTAATTTGCTGGCGCAAAGACGTGAATATTTTTAAAAAAGCCTTGAAGCTGATTGGTTATAAAGTCAGAGAAAAATATGATAAGGATAATCCCAAGTTACTAATATTATTAGAAACAGAAGAGGACAATCCTGCCATAGAGGTAAAGATTATCGATAAACAGCCAGATAACAATTTTAGATTCTATTTCAACACTCCTGGTCAGCAAATTTTCCCAAAAAAAATGCTCGGTCCAGTTCAGGTTTCACTCGATGGAATTAAATTCCCAGTCATCAAATTGGAGCTGATCGCCGAATTAGTCAAAATAGGAGAGCAAGTATTAAAAAGGATAAAAAAAGAAAACCCTAAATTATATAAGGTGCTAGGATCAAAAATTATCAATAATAAGAAAGACATTGAACTTATTGATAAGTTAATGGTCAAATAGATTAAAAATTTATTCATTACAGAAAAGTGGTTCCGCTTCACCCGTCATAAAGCAGACGCCTACAAGGGTCTTGTCCTATTTCCCGTATACGCGTTTATAAACACCACATGCTGGCGAGCGAACCTGGCGAATAGACCTTTGCAAGGTGTGATATGATGCGAAAGGTTTAATAAAAATAAACATGAAAAAATTATTAGCAATTTCTATTGTTGCCCTTCTAAGCTTCACTGCTTGTTCAACTAGTAGTGAAATTTCGCAAATTCCAACACCTGCAGATGTGAAGGTGAATAACGTCAATAATGTAAAATCATATACTGTCTTTGTTAATGTTGATGAGGCATGTGACGAACAAACAAACCTAATCATTGGTACTGGGTGGGAAATGGTTTCAGAAAAACTACCGGATAAGTCTGCGAATAGATTCACTGCAAAAATATTCAGAACTTTTACAAACGAAACTTCTACTTTAGAACTGCAATGTGCTTCTCAAGGTGGTCCATTTGTCACCGATGCAGGACCCGAAACTCTCATACGCCTGACGCCTGCTTCTGATGCCAGTGTTTAACTTTCCTTTGACGCTATGTAATTATAATAAAATTTTTCTATGAGCAAATTGGAAGACAAAATAATTGAATATCTACAAAAAGAGTATAACGCGAAGGGTATTCTTCTCCATGGCTCTCGGGCACGTGGGATTCCACATGAACAGAGTGATTGGGACCTCTTGGTTTTTACTGATAAGGTGACTAAAGGAAATAGTGGTGTGGAACTAGATAATCAAGATTTGGATATAAAAATAGTAGAGCTTCCAATTTTGGATATGGATAAGTTTGTTTCAGACTATGCATATAGTTTGCTCTCTGTGAGAGTGCTTTTTGATACGGACGATGGTTTACTAAAGAGAGTCGTTGGTTTTGCAGAGAAAAAGAATGGCAAAGGGCCAGGTATTACCAATGAACAAAAAGAGGCTATTTCGAATCACTTTGATCGTATGTTGAGTCGCCTCGTTGATTTTAAAGATGAACCACAAATATTTTTCTACCATCTCTCTGCTTTTTATTTTAAGACATTTAGATATTGGTTTGAGTATCAAGATCGTTGGTCGCGGCCAATTGTTGAGGCAATAAAAATAATTGAGAAAGAAGATGAGGCTTTTATGGATGGGGTGAAGATTATTTCTGATGGGGATTCAAAGCCGGAGGAAAAAATTAGTGCAGCAAAGAAAATGATAAGTGCGGTTTTGGGGAAGTAGAGGGGGGCGAGTCTAGCGTTGTTTACAAACTCTATATTCTGGTGGGGGTGTTTGACTCTTATTTAAGGCCAATTTGAAAAAAGTGTAATAAAACCTATTCATGGATTGTAGTAATGAGTGAAGACACCATGGAGTCTTCTTTAAAACTTAATTAGAAAATAACTTAGACAAAATTATGAAAATGAGAAATAAAGTATTTAGTGGGATGTTAGTGACGGTGATGGTAGGGGCTTCTGTAGCTGGTGCTGCAACCTCTAATACTCAATCTTTTCTCCAAGGTTCTTCCAATGGAATTGGACAAGGAATGAGAACTCAGGGTCAAGGACTTCAAAACTTTGGACAGATGAAAAAGAGACCGGGAATGCGAATTTCTGGAATTGAAAATCTATCAGATGAAGCTAAGGAGCAATTGAAAGCTGCCCACGTCGCACGTAATCCGGAACTAGTTCGAGAAATTTTGGAAGCAAATGGGATTGAATTACCAGAGAGGCCAGACAAGCCAGAACTTTCGGATGAGGTTAAAGAACAAATAAGAGTAGCAAAGGAAGCTGGAGATATGGACAGAGTGAAAGAGATTTTGGAAGAGAATGGAATAGAATTTCATCCAAAAAGGCCTGGACAGCATAAACCTGGGCAGAATCCTCAATTTGAAAAACTTTCAGATGAGGTGAAAGAGCAGTTGAAAGCTGCACATGAGGCTGGAGACATGGATAGAGTAAAGGCAATTTTGAAGGAAAATGGTGTTGTGCGTCCAATGGGAAGACCTGGGCATATGCCTGGTCAACAATTTCTTGAAACTCAGAAATTATCTGATGCAGTTAAAGAGCAGTTGAAAGCTGCACATGAAGCTGGAAACATGGATAGAGTAAAGGAAATTTTGAAAGAAAATGGTATTGAGCATCTTATGAAGAAACCTGGACAGATGAATCCTGGTCAACGGTTTCCACAAATGCAGAATTTATCAGATGAGGTTAGAGCTCAGTTGAAAGCTGCACATGAAGCTGGAGATAGAGAATTAGCCAGGAAAATATTAGAAGAGAATGGCGCAAAAATGCCTGTGAATAATGGAAGTAAGTTTGGACAACGTGGACAAGACAACCGGTCTTTTGGTCAACAACAAGGACAAAGAGGGCCGATTACAGAGGTTAAATAGAGTATTGTTGAAAGTTACATATATAGACTAGATCCTTCTCAGTATTGCTGGGGAGGTTCTTTTCTTTTTAGAAAGATTTCAGTTTTGGTTAACAAGGATTCGTTATGTTATGTGAGCATAGTTGGCCAGCTTGCGTTGTAATTCTTAACTAATGTTATTCTATGAATTTTTCTGTAAAGGGGAAGAAGTTTTTTGCGGGTGTGCAGATTGGATTGTTGGGGATTGTTCATACTATTGGGGCGTTCATGCCTTTTAGTGTGGCTTATGCTGCCGCGCCTGGTTCAGTTGTGATTAATGAGGTGGCTTGGGCTGGTTCGGCGGATTCTTCTGGTGATGAATGGTTGGAACTTTATAATCCCACTGTTGCGGCGATTGATATGTCTGATTGGAAGTTGGTGGACGATGGTACAGATGCTTTTGAGTTTCCTGCTGGGGCAAGTATTGCACCATATGGATATTTACTGATTGAGGATGCAGAAACTGCTGTTTCAAATGTGAATGCGGATTTTCTTGCGTCCCTTTCTTTTGCGAATACGGGCGATGCTTTGCAATTGTTAGACGAAACGGCGGCTGTGATTGATACTGTTAACGTGAGTGGTGGGGCTTGGTATGCTGGTTCTTCTACTACTTATGCTTCCATGGAAAGAGTTGACTCCCTTGTGGGAGATATTGTTGAAAATTTTGCTGATTCAACCGGAGGCTCTGGTGCTTTGGCGTCTGCGGGAGCTGTGATTGTTGGGACTCCTGGGGTTTTGAACTCAGTTTCGGTTCCACAAGTGGGACAGCCTCAAATTAAGGCGGAGTTTGTGTCTTCGACGGCTTTGGTTGGAGATATTGTTCAGTTGAAAGTTACTGCAGATAATGTGACGGATTTGTTTGCTTATGGTGTAGAAATGCAATATGATCCAGCTTTGTTGGAGTATCAGGGGGATAGTGTGGGTGACTTCTTAAGTGAGACTGGTTCGGTTAGTACCTCGTTCTACACTGGTTTGACTGGAGGACAGGCTGGGCAATTATTGGTTGCAGAGGCAAGGACGATTGATCCGAAGGTTGGAATAAGTGGCACGGGCGAGATGTTTACAGTTGATTTTAAAGTGTTAGCTGGTGAAGGGACTGCAGTGGGTGTTAGTTTCGGCAGTAGTTCTTTTGCTTCTTCGCCAAGTGGCGATTCGTCGGTTAGCTTTTTACCAGCTTCTGTAGATATTTTGGCAGGGACGGTTGAACCGATTACTGGGCTGCAGGTGGCTGAAGGAATTGGAAGGTATCAAATTCATTTGAATTGGACTGCTTCTACTTCTGCACCTGATCATTATCGTGTGGAAAGGATGAACGCTAATGGTGACTGGGTGATTTTGGCTGGGATTACTGACCTTGAATTTATTGACCAAGATGGGGTTACAGATGGAGGGAATATTATTCCGGATTTGGTCTATCAATATCGTGTGTCGGCAGTGAAAGGATCCTTGGTTAGTGACCCCGTTCTGATATCTGCACAGGATACGCGGGGGTTGAAGGGGGATAATAATCGAACTGACTTGGTGGATGGGCGTGATTTAGAAAGACTTGCGCTACATTTTACTGAGACTGATTTGTCTCCAGGTTTTGAGCCATTAGTTGATACAACTTATGATGCTCAAATTAATGGAAGTGATTTGATAGATATTGGAGCTACTTTTGCTCAGCAATATAATTAATTCGAGAGTGGGCTTCCAGAAATGGAAGCCCTTTAAAACTAAAACTATGACTGAAATATTGATTGATAAGGTGTTATTGCCAGAGGGGGTGGTTCGTTATGATTTGAAAGTTTCTGATTTGCCTGCTAATTTTTTGGGATTGGCTACAGATATAGTTTTTACTGGTGACATGGCAAAGGCGGATTATCTTGGGATGCAGTGGGGGG
>SWBW01001894.1_pt1 | contig 55313 bp, 57 predicted proteins | sample 4693041 | NCBI WGS metagenome assembly SWBW01 (sample SAMN10267271, study PRJNA491770) | bioreactor metagenome | isolation source: DHS bioreactor inoculated with marine methane seep sediment | place: Japan: Omine Ridge, Nankai Trough | collected 2006-05-06 | reverse complement strand
ATAATGTTGGGAGTACAGTTCTTTGTGTTTGGACTTCTTGCAGATATTGTAATGAAAAATTATTATAAAGGTCAGAAAAGAATGAATTATACTGTTAAGAATGTTGTAGAACTATAGAATAATCAGTTATTGTATTTGTTGAAGTTACTGTATCTTTAAAAGGTACAGTAGCTTTTTTTATTATTAGTTGTTGGCGTGGAACCCCCTCTGTCCTTAGGACATCTCCCCCTTTAAAAAAGGGGAGAGGCTTGAATGTTACTAAAGATTTGAAATAATCGTATAGTGTAAATTCCTGATGAATTTATTTGTAAAGTAATATCTCGGACAGGCACAAGGCACTGTCCCTACAGGATACAAATAATATTTTCTGGAATGACAAGTCTGTAGGAGCGTATGATGTATGTTTAGCTTAGTTCTGTTTTATTCTGTTTAGTTTAGTTTAGTTTAGTTTAGTTTAGTTTAGTTTTTACCTCCCCTCCTTTTTAAGGAGGGGACTGAGGGGTGGTTTTGGTTGGATATAATTCTATAACTGTTCAAGTTTATCCACAGGCTATCGTCTTTGCGAGGAGGTACGACGAAGCAATCTCAGTAAGTGAACTAATAAACCCAATGAGATTGCTTCACATGTCATAATGAACATGGGCTCTGTTCGCAAAGACATAGATATTGTAATGAGATTGCTTCACATGTTACAAATGATGTGGGCTCTGTTCGCAATGACATAAACACAGAAAGGAACGGAGTTATATATGATTATTTTTCATTGACGAGTTTCCCTATTTTGTTATACTTTTGACACATCTTTATTTTGAGATGTGTTCTTTAATTATACAGTTAGCATTTATTAAAAGTGTAACTATTCAATTTAAAAAAGGAGAAAGTAGAAAATGAATATTACAATGATAGGCGCTGGTTATGTTGGACTTGTTACTGGGGCATGTTTTGCTGATCTTGGTCATTATGTTACATGTGTGGATATTGATGAAGACAGGGTGGCACTTCTCAAGGGTGGAGGAGTTCCGATTTATGAGCCAGGGTTAGAAGTCTTGATTTCCAAAGTTTCTGCAGGTAAAAGCTTGATTTTCACGACTGAATTAGAAGAGGCAGTTCTGGGTGCTGATGTTATATTTATAGCAGTAGGCACTCCCACAAGTCGTCGTGGAGATGGATATGCTGATTTGTCTTATGTACATGCGGCAGCTAAGAATATAGCACCGCATCTCAGGGATTACACTGTCATAGTTAACAAAAGTACAGTTCCAGCAGGGACGGCAATGCAGGTTAAGCGAATAATCAGTAGCACAAATCCAAATGCAAACTTTGACATGGTATCTAATCCAGAATTTTTGCGAGAGGGTGCGGCTATTGATGATTTCATGAGGCCAGACAGGATTGTTATTGGTGCTGAAACTAAAGAAGCATTTGATATTATGTGTGATGTTTATGAGCCGTTGTATATCAGAGAGGCACCAATTTTAGAAACTACTTTGGAGACGGCAGAGCTAATCAAGTATGCATCAAACGCTTTTTTAGCAATGAAAATTAGCTTTATTAATGAGATGGCTAATCTTTGTGAATGTGTTGGTGCTGATGTGCTAAAACTTGCCAAAGGTATGGGCATGGATGGGAGAATTGGTGATAAATTTTTACATCCTGGTCCAGGCTATGGCGGCTCTTGCTTTCCCAAAGATACGTTAGCGCTTTTGCGAATTGCTCAGGAATATGGTAGTAATTTGCGTATTGTTAGTGCAACTGTTGAGGCAAATAGTGCTCAAAAAGCATCAATGATCAAAAAAATCAAAAGTATTGTTGACGGTGATGTAGCAGGAAAAACAATCACTGTTTTAGGTTTAACATTTAAGCCAGAAACAGATGATACTCGGGCCTCTGCAGCAGTGTTGATTGTTAATACACTTGCTGAGAAAGGTGCGATAGTTAGAGTCTATGATCCAAAAGGTATGAATGAAGCTCGCAGCTCATTGCCAGAGGAAACTTATTATGCGACAGATGCGTATAATGCGGCCGATGGAGCTGATTGTATTGTTCTAATGACTGAATGGAATCAATTTCGTGCATTGGATTTAAATAGATTGAAAGATCTTATGAATGAAGATCCAGCATTTGTTGATTTTAGAAATGTGTATAGGACAAAAAAGATGGAGGAGGCAGGATTTAAATATGTTGGCCACGGTCAACTTTAGAATAAAATAAAATACTGGAAACACAAATGTTTCCAGTATTTTTTCTTTTGTTGTATAATTGTATGTATGAAAAGAGTATTATTTTTTAATTATGAATATCCTCCACTTGGAGGTGGTGCTGCAAATGCTACAAAATACATCTTGGATGAGTATTCTCGTCGAGATGATGTTTTTGTTGATCTTGTTACATCTTCAATTATAGATGAATACGTGCAAGAGAGAGTTGGGGAAAATATAATAATACATAGACTTCCAATAGGCAAAAGTGCAAATAATTTAAATTATCAAACAAAAGGAGAATTATTGAAGTACACGTTTAGGGCATATCAATTTGCCAAAAAATTAATTGCTAGAAATGATTATGATTTGACGCATAGTTTTTTTGCTGTGCCTAGTGGTGTGATATCAAGAAGATTAAAAAAGAAATATGGTATTCCATATATTGTATCTCTGCGAGGTGCTGATGTGCCAGGTTACAGTGAAAGATTTAAAAAATTATATAAAATCATTACACCAACAATTCACAAAGTATGGAAAGATGCACATTATGTTGTAACAAATAGTAAAGGTCTTACAGAGCTTGCTAGTAGTACTATGCCAGAACAAGAATTTGTACAAATATTTAATGGAGTGGATACAGATTTTTATAGTAGTAGCAGCAGGACAGTTGAAGATAGAAAAAAAGAATTTAAAATTTTGTTAGCTTCTAGAATATCAAGGCGAAAGGGATTTAATTATGCGATAGATGCTTTTGTGGAATTATTTGATATGTATCCTCATATCAAAATGCAAATAGCTGGGGGAGAGGGAAATGCAATGGAAGAGTTAAAAGCTCAGGTGAAAAAATATAGATTAGATGGACGAGTAACATTTAGTGGATTGTATACAAAGGAAGAATCTGCAGGTATCTATAATAGTGCGGATGTATTTGTGATGCCATCGTTAAATGAAGGAATGAGTAATAATTTATTAGAAGCATTGGCATCAGGTCTTCCAGTGCTCATGACACCAACAGGTGGAGCGGAGGAGCTTGTGAGAAATGGAGAAAATGGTTATCTCATAAAAATGAATGATGTACAGTCAATCGTAGAAAAATTAAAAATATTAATAGAAAATCCAGAAATATGTGATGGTATGGGACATGCAAGTAGATTGATAGCGGAGACAATGAACTGGGAAAATGTGGCAAATGAGTATGTTGAGCTATATAATAATGTGTCATTGCGAGGAGGTACGACGAAGCAATCTTAGTGAGTATATTAATAAACCTGGTGGAGATTGCTTCGCTAGACATAATAAAAGTCACAGTTGCTCGCAAAGACGAGATGAAGACATGAGATTTATTATATGACAAAATTATGAATGAAAAAATTTCGTGCGTGTATATTTTAACGAATAAAAAAGATGGTACTTTGTACGTTGGAGTTACTACTAATTTGCAAAAACGAATTTGGGAACACAAAAATAATATTGTAAGGGGATTTACTCAAAGATATAATTTGCATAAGTTAGTACATTATGAAGTATGTCCATCAATTGAGTCTGCAATTTCTAGAGAAAAACAAATAAAAAGTGGTTCGCGTAAAAATAAAATTGCATTGATTGAAAATAGTAATATTGAGTGGGTTGATTTATATGGTAAAATGATAGAAAATGGATAAAATGATCGAGATTGCTTCACAGGTCACAGATGATTTTGGTTCTGTTCGCAATGACTAGATATCGTCTTTGCGAGGAGGTACGACGAAGCAATCTCATGTAAAACAACTGACATAATAATAAAAAATGATTTGTAAAAATAATAGTAAATGTAAAACTTTTTTGAAGATAGCCATATCTTCTTTTTTGGTATTTTTATTGATAATCAATGTTGATTGGACGGAGGTGTGGGGATATATAGTAGGTGCAAATATTTATTATATTATTGCATTTGTGATTTTTTATATTTTGGGAATTGTGATAAGTGCTCGTAAATGGCAAATTATAGCTAGATTTAAAAAATTTACTAATAAATTTATTTTCTACATCAAGTCATATTTACTTGGAACTTTTTTGAACAATTTTCTCCCTTCTTTTATTGGTGGGGATACGTATAGAGCGTATTCACTAGGGAAGCCTGTTGGTAGAGTGAGTGAGAGCTCAACAACAATTGTTGTTGATAGGATTAGTGGGCTTATTGGTATTATGATTTTATCAATCATTTTTGCATTTTATAATTTTAAAGTTTTGATAGATCATGAAATAATAGTCTGGATAGTATATGGACTGATCATTACAATTACTACATTCGTTATTGTTATAATATTTTTTAACAGTAGGTTCATAAGGTATTTTATAAATTTATTACCAAATTTTATACAAGTATATATAAAGCAACTTGCTAAATTTAGAAATATTGAAATAATGACTAAGTCTTTATTGTATGCTTTTGTATTTGCTTTTGTAGGAGTTGCCATCGCAAATTATTTACTATTTAAGTCGATAGGGATTTGTTTATCTGTGGAAGATTTTATGAGTGTTATATTTTTATCAAGTATAATTGCTGCTGTTCCTATAAGTATGGGTAATATTGGTGTGAAAGAATGGGCTTATGTATTTTTGTTTGGAATATTTGGAGTGAGTGCTAGTGCTGCAGTGACAGTTGTTATTTTATCGAGAGTCTTACAGATGCTAGTTAGCTTAATAGCAATTCCATTTTATTTGCAAAATAAAGATAAATTTAGGTGATAGAAAGGTAAATCTGTGATATAATAAAATTGTTATAATAATTAAATCAAAATAAATATGAAAAGTGGATATTACATTGCAATTTTAGTTGTTGTGTTTGTGGTCGTAGGAGGAGCTTTACTATATAATTCTAGTACTGTTTACGATGCAGTTCCTAGTGAAAAAACAGTTGTAAAAAAGACAACAATTACAAAGGATGAAGATGCAGTCATTCTAAAAAAAGAAATTAATATTCTCACAGATGAGGATTTTGAGATGGATGAGCTTGATTTTGTAGAAGTTATTGATATGAGTGATTTTGACGATGTCAATGGTTTTGTAGATGAAGAAATTATAGTATTTTAAATTTATATAAAAAATATGCATAAGAATATGAAAAAATATCAAATTATTGGAGGTCTAGCAATTGTAACGGTAATGTCTAGTAGTGTTGTTTTTGCAGCACCAGCAGATAGAGATGCTATGATAGCAGAACGTGATGCAAAAAAAGCAGAACGTGAGACTATAATTGAAGATAAAAAGGTGGAACGTGAAGCTGCAATTGCAGATAAAAAAGAAGAACTTGATGCAAAAAAAGTTGAAAGAATATGTGAACGTGTTGACAAAACAATTTTGCGACTTAAAGACCGGTCTGCGAAGCGTGAAGAAATAAATTCATCTAAACTTGAAGATAGATTGGTACAGGTACAGGACAAGCGAGTTATGCAAAATAAAGAATTGCAAGAACAACGACAGAAGCGAGATGGGCAGCGTGAGACATCCTACAATAATTTAGAAGAAAAGGCACAAACAGATGAGCAAATAGCTGCTGTATCAACATTTAAAGCAACTGTTGAGGAGGCTGTAATAGTTCGTCGTGAAGCAATTGACGCTGCAACATTGGCATTACAAGAAGCTGTAGATGCATTAGTTGAAGAAAAAAAAGCTACAGTAACAGCATCATATAGTGAATATCAAGCATCGTATAATACAGCAATCGCTGCATCAGAAGGCGCGTGTAGTGAAGATGCAACAGCAGATGATTTGAAAAATATTGCAAAAGATCTTAATGCTGAATTAAAAGGTATCGCTACAACATTTCGTAAAGAAGTACAAGAAATGAAACAAGTTGGTCCAGAAGTACAAGAATTAGTTGCTGTACGGAAAGCAGCTGTAAAAGATGCTATTAGTGCATTTAAAGTAACAGTTGATGCTGCACGTGCAGAATTAATTGAAGCTTTCGGAGGTGAGCTTGCTCTAGAAGGTGATAAATCTGACGCTGACGAAAGTGATGATGTGGATAATGATGAAGATGAGCTGGAAGAAAAAGAATAAATTTCAAAAATGAAATTTTAATAAAAAGACATGATGTTAGTCATGTCTTTTTAAATTGGTTAGAATTCAAGAATTTTACATACTACACCCAATCTCAATTAACAAATAAACATAGGCCTGTGCCATTCCGGAAGATATTATTTGGTAGGGACAGTGCCTTGTGCCTGTCCGAGATATCAGAATACAAATAAATCTGTCCGGAATCTATACTATAATATTAAAGTTTAGATTCCGGATAAAGGATTTCTAAAATTTGAATGGACAGGCACAAGGCACTGTCCCTACCAAAAAGTTTGTTTTACGAAAATGATAGAATTTAAATATTTTGTAATCCCTAACACTCTCAAACAAGCCTCAAAAAAGTGCGTCATTGCGTCAAGGTGTACCACAAGGGCATAATAAATTGAACTCTGTTCAAGATAAATGAAGAAAGGAGCTGTATAGCGACTATTCTGAATTTAAAGCGTAGTAGATGGACCACCTGGGTGGAGGAGGTACGACGAAGCAATCTCGGTTAGATTATTTATAAACTTTTGAGATTGCTTCACATAACACAGTAAGCATCACTTCTGTTCGCAAAGACTGGTTGTGTATTTTGTTTAGATGTGTGAGAGCTTACAATATTTTAAGTTGACGAATGATGTAATTTATGATAATATATTTAGTCAAAAACAAGTTCTTTATATATTGAAGTCTGAGACTGGGAGGTCATTATGGATTATGAAAAGTTAGCGCAAAAGATTTATGAAGGTATTCACAAAAAACATACTTTCAAAGCAAGTCAAATTTTTACAGCTGCGGAAGTTCAATCGTTGCGGAGGGAAGGCATTAAACAAAAGTTTGTTGGTGATCAAATAATCTTTGCTAGTAAGCTAGTTTATGATAATTTTGTGGTCACATCTTTTTCGGAAAGACATATGCTTATTTTGAAGGAAAATTTATCAAAAAAGGAATATAATGAGTTTTGTAAAAAAATAAGTAATAGTGAGCATTTGAGTGATGCAGTAAAATTTTGTATAAACTTATACAATCTTATTTTTACTGAAGAGGTACCGTGAAGTTTGCGGTGCCTTTTTTATTTTTCAATTTTTATAATCTTTATGAAGTTTCCAGGACGATTATCAATATTTAATTCCCAAATTGGGTTATTGAAATATTGGGGCGTATAGTATTTTTTGAAAGTCATAGAGTTTTCATTTTTGGTAATGGGGATTGGTTCTCGTATGAGAGATCCACGTCGCGTGACAACTAGATAGTCTACTGTAGTGTGATCAAGATATACTTCACGTGATGTGATACATTTGCCTTCAAAAAACTGACAAAGACCTTCACGATCAACCCAAACGATAATATCTTTAGAATTATCTAGTTGATTTAGATATTGTGCTGTTTCATAAAATCCATATCCCCAAGCATCTGTAACAACATATTTATGAGGTAATAGGAAGTTTGTATAATTGAAGTAGAAAGGCTTGATAATCCATAGCGAATAAATACTTGTGATGAGTAATAATCCTAAAAAGAGGGGGCGTTTAAATTTCCAATTAATTACGTCGCAAAGAGTTATAATCCCAATTGCACCAAGTGCCATGAACATTGGATATAGCATAAGACTATATCGGACATTCACAAATACATTGGACATTAAAGCTCCTCCAAGAAAGACAAACGGCATGAATGCTGCAAAGTATATAAACCATTCATATTTAATTTGTTTTGTGCGAAATGTAAATATAAATACTGTGAATATGAAAAATATTACAATAGAATGGATGGAGAATATAAAATTTTGTGCTTGTATTAGTAATGCCTTAGTCCAAAATAGTGGGGTGGGTTCATTAGCTAATTGTGGAAATGTTACACTCCCTTCAGAGCGAGAAACTTCTTTGAGATTTTCAAGTGAGAAGAAAGGCGTATTAAACCAGGCATTGATAAATGATAAAACGAAAATAAGCACAAGAATTATAATAAATATTTTACCAATGATAAGAATTATAATTGGTTTTTTTTGTAATAAAAATGCAATAAATGGTGGAAGCGCTATAAATAAAAAACCAAAGATTAACATAGAAAAAAGTGCCAATGGCAATGTATTATAAGTGCCATTGCTAAAGATAATATAATTTTTAATATGTAATAATGATGCAAAAATATTTACTATGGGCTCAAAAACAGGAGAGTATAATGTTGCATAAAGAAAATGTTTTGGAGTTATAATGACAGCTGGCATGAATACTGAAAGGGTTATCCATGCAACAATAGAGATACCGACCATCTTTTTTGCAAATGACAAAAGCATATTTTTGAAAGACTCTGCATTATTTTGGTTGAGTACTGTATAAAAAATATAAGAAATCAAATAAAAAACAAATAAAAGGTTTGCAGTATATTTAGATAAAAGTGCAAATCCTGTAAGAACTCCAGTCAGAACAATGAACTTTTTTTCATTTGTTTTGAGTAGTGCAAAGAAACTAAAAAGAGCACCAGCACTAAAACTCCATAAAAGAGCATCAGGATTTATAATTTGAGATATTCCAATAAGAATCGGATTAACTCCAATTAAGATAATACCAATAGATGCAACACGTCTATCAAATGCACGTGTCATTAACCAAAAGAGTAAAGGTAGCATGACAAGCCCATTGAATAGAAGAATTGGAAGTCGGAGAGAGTAGTTTATCTGTTGTGTTTGATTTGTGTTGAATAAATTATATAAAACACGTTCTTTACCATTATCTTTTGTCATGGTGTATTGTTGTCTTTGTGTTACAATTTGATGTTCTGATAATGATGGAGAGAATGGTAAACCAATTCCTGTAAGTAGAGCAACTGTTACACCAGGTTTGTCATTTATACGTGTTTTCTTGAGATTATGTTCACTTAGACCGTTGTAATATTTTTCTATGCGATCATATTTCCAAAAGTGTTCATCAATTGTTTCAAATTTGCTGATGTGATAAAGTCCAAATCCAACAAAGATTAACATCGCTAATAATAGTGGAAAATATTTTTTCATGAATTTTTTCATATAATTTTGATTATTTATTAAGTATGTCTTGCGTTTTAATTATTTTAATATAATTTTGTGGTCTATTCAATATATCATAACGCCAATGAGGATTATTTAGAACTGATTCAGTATAGATAGTTTCCACAGGGAAGGGAGCTATTTCGGCATCTTGCCATTTGAAATGATGTCGCAATACACCTCTTCTGGTAACTATGAAATAATCAGGTAATTGATTTTTGCCATCTAATTTTCGTCTCATTATGCACTTGCCATCAAAATAATAACAAGCAGCTTTGCGATCTGACCAGATAGTTAGATCTTGGGCATTTGGTAGGGAATTTAAGTATTGAGTAGCTTCAAATATCCCATAACTCCAGGAATCTGTGAGTATAAATTTTTGAGGTAAAAAGATATTTTGGTAATTGAAATAATATGGAGCAGCATAATACACTGACAAACTTTGAATGAAAAATATAAATATCAAAGAGAATGTGAAAAAATATTTTCTTTGTGGAATGATGATCGATAATCCAATACTTGCGATAAGTGCAAATAATGGTTGCAGTATTATAGCGTAACGGATGTTGACAAATGTTTCAGATAAAAGACCGCCTACAAAAAATAAAAGTGGGGTAATTGCGCAAAAAATAAGTAGCACATAATATTTAGTTGGTATTTTTTTGAAAAAAACAAGTAGTAAAGTTGTGAGAGTGAAAATAAGAACGATTGGAGTGAGAGAAAATAATATATTAAAAGATTGTATAGCTATTTCTCCAGCAAAATAAATAGGTGCAGGAAGTCCCTCGAGCATAGGAAACCTCAATTCTTGTTTGTCTGCAACTACTTCTTTTAAATTATCCAATGTAATAAATTGTGTGTCTGTCCAAGCATTTAATAGTGAAAATAAAATTATAAGTAATAATGGTAGTACAGAAATATATAAAATTGGAAGTTTTATTTTTTTGAGTAGATTTGTAATAGATGCAGTGACTTGAGCTTTGATAAAATACGCATCAATAGTAAGTAATATAATACTTATAAATAATGGAATGATAATTGGTTTAATGGGTGGAGATAGGATTGTGCCATATAAAAACAGTGATAAATCTAAAATTGTAGCAGGTAAAAATAGTGCAAAAATGCTAACAGAAATCAGAAAGATAAACAAATAATTTAAAAGAAATGTGCGTAGCCATTTTTTTATATTAGAGATGTCTGTGTAAATAATCCATAGTCCAGCAATCATAATATAAAAAACAAATAAAAGGTTTGCGGTATATTTAGAAAGTAATGCGAATCCAGTAAGGACTCCAGTTAGTATAATAAACTTCTTTTCATTAGTTTTCAGTAGTGCAAAGAAACTAAAAAGTGCACTAGCACTAAAACTCCACAGGAGAGCATCAGGATTTATAATTTGAGATATTCCAATAAGAATTGGATTTACTCCAATTAAGATAATACCAATAGATGCAACACGTCTATCAAACGCTCGTGTCATTAACCAAAAGAGCAAAGGCAACATTACAAGTCCATTGAATAAAAGGATAGGGAGGCGGAGAGCATAATTTAGTGTCATTGTATATTCTTGTACATCTGGATAGGATGATCGTTCTAATGATGTAAATGGTAGACTCATCCCAGATACAAGTGCTACGCTGACTCCAGGTTTATCATTTATATATGTTTGTGCTGGGTCAAGTGTTGTTATAGCAGTCCAGTATTGTGGGATGCGTTCTAGTCTCCAAAAGTGTTCATCACTTGTTTCAAATTGATTTAGATGATACAAGCCACTTCCAACAAATACAAAAACAACAGCGATAATTAAGACTATTGATTTTAGATTATTTTTTATTAGTGACATTTTAATAGTATGGTTACGTAGAGACGCGATTAATCGCGTCTCTACAATTAATATTAATTACCGCGCCAGACATTTACATTTTCTTTTGGTATTACCTTTATGTAATTTGCACTTATATTTCCAGGATTTAATTCAAAGATAGATTCAGGATTTTCAGTATATAGTAAATCTAGACGTACAGGATAATCAATTCGTCCTTGTGAATAACCACGAGACATATTGACTGTGCGAGTTTCACGGCCTTTAGATATTACAAAATAATCATAATGTGGTCCATTCTTTATAAAATCTGATTTACGGATGACACTAACACAATCTCCAATGAAAAATGTACAAACACCTCTCTTGTCAGACCAAACATTTAGATTTTTTGCATTTGGAAGTGAATTGAGAAATTGTGCTGCTTCATAATTACCATCACCCATGTCTTTAGGATTTATAAGTTGTCCATTGGGTAGGATGGGACTGTTATAGCTAAAGTAAAAAGGTTTGAATGTGAGAAATGTATAGGTGGAGGTGGCAATGATAATAGCAAAAAGTACATAAAAGAAGATGGTTTTATTACGTGGAAATAGTATTTTAGATAAATAGTACCAACCAAATGCAGATACAGTAAGTATCAGTGGATATAAAATTATTTGATAACGTACAGTGGGTATTGTAGAACTAAATATAGATCCAAAATAAAAGATAAGAATAAATAATAAAATATTCCATATTGTAGAACGTTGAATGTTCGGTATAGACCATTTATTTAAAGTAATAAAAATTAATGTAAATAATATACCTAGTAGTGCTATTGGAGATATGCCAAATATAAGAGCATAAAAACTTGTAGCAAAGGCCTCTAATGTTGTAGCGCTATCAGTCTCATTAGCTGTTATTTTTGGTGATGTTAAAATTTGTTCAAAGTTGATTGGTTGTGGGGCAAGATATGTATGATATAGAGTAAATGAAATCACAATCAAAAAAATAATTGGAATTATTGCAATAATAATAGATTTGAATTTGCGTAGTTGCAGTGATATCCATAGGATTACTGTTGAGTTGTTAAAGAAAAAGTCGATAACAATAAGTGCGACAAAAATAACAAAATATTGCCAAATTGGTTCAAATGGTTGACTCCAAAGTGTACCGATAAATATGCGATCAAGTTTCACCCAAGTTCCAGGATAAAGTATATAGAATGTCATTATTGCAATAAGTGTAATTATTCCAATTCCTGACAGTGTATTGCGCAGATGGGTGCGTAGTTGATCTTTTGTATATTTACCAAATAGCGTATGTGTGAAAAGTAAAATGAAAAAGAATGGAAATATAAGATTTGCAATGTATTTTGTAAGCAATCCAAGTCCTAGTAAAATACCGGTTGTATAAATCCAATTAATATTTTGTGTTTTTTGATATGTGAAATAGGCATATAGTGTTAAGGGTATAAAAATCCATGTCAAAGCATCTGGATTAATGATGCGACTAACGCCAAGCAGTATTGGGGAGAGTCCAATGAACGCAGTAGAGAGCATTCCTATTGTGGGGTTAAAAAGTTTTCCAAGTACATGATAAAAAAAGAATAGAGCCAATGTGCTAAAGATAATTATAGGCAAACGCATTGTAAAAAGCATGTGAGCAAAAGCATTTTTATCGTTGATGTCATCTTTGAAGTCAGAAGGTGTTACTGATAAGAGTGATGGACCAGAAAGTATTGCTAGAGTGACACCAGGTTTATCGCTAGGACGTGTATTTCTCCAATCATGTTCTAAAATATTATTCCAGTATTTTTCGATACGCTTTTCATTGCTATAAGTCCAGAGGCGTTCGTCAATATAAGCTGCTTTACCCAAATTATAAGCACCAAAAAAAATATGAATAACAGATATGATTAAAAGCATCGTAATGATAACAGGTGTATATAGTTTTGCAGTAGTCTCAGTGTTTTCTGTGCTCTTGTGATTTTTTGTATATTTTTGAATGATGAAAAAACCAAGAAGCAATAGCCATAGGCCACTAAGAACATCAAACGTCCAGTGAAGTTTATGAGTTAAATTATTTACTAACAAGAGAATTAATTCAGTGGGTAGTGTGAGTATCAGGAAATTTTTGATAAATTCTGAGTTCTTGTTTTTGTATAGAAAAAATATTAGAGATATAAGAGCAATTATAAAAAACGCATATAATATGCGTGGAGATGTGCCAATGCGCAATGATGTGAAGAAATGCACTTTATATATAATAATTCCACAAGTGCTAAGAAAAATTATGAGAGAAGAAATATATTCTTTTAATGTGAATCTTTGCATAAATGATAAAAAAAACTATAATTACTATATAAATAGAGTATAGCGAAAAAATGTTGAAAATAAAAGACTTATTAGCAGAAATCAAATCTAATAAAGTGATATATATTTTGCTTGGTATTTTTATTCTACTGGGTATTTTTTTGCGTGTTTATAACTATGCAGATTTATTACACTTTGAGTTAGATCAGGCTAGAGATGTATTTGTTGTATATGATATGTTGAATGGGGGTAGTATTCCATTACTTGGTCCATATGCACGGGGAAGTGAATTATATTTAGGTCCAATTTTTTATTATTTTCAAGCAATTCCAGCTATCTTTTTTGGAGTCGGTCCGAGCATTGTTGCATTGCCAGATTTATTATTTTCTATTTTATTTTTACCGTTATTTTATTTATTTGCTCGATTGTATTTTTCTCGTTCAATAAGTGTAATGTTAGTTGCTGTGGCTGCGACATCGCTTTTTTTGATTACATACGGTCGTTTTGCTTGGAATCCTAATGCGTTACCTTTTTGGATGACTTTGTCGATGTACGGACTTTTACGAGCATGGGATAATAAGGTTTTTTCAAAAAGTTGGTTCTTAGTGATGGTGGGAGCTAGTGCAGTAGCGATGCAATTGCATTTTATAGCATTTTTGACACTGCCATTGATAGTAATTTCTTACATCCTATTTACAAAGATGAAAGTAGACTGGAGAGTTATGCTTATGTCAGTAGGACTTTTTTGCTTGTTATATGCTCCTGTGATATTTAGTGAAATACAAACTAGTGGTGCAAATGCAAAGTCATTGGTAAATGTCATCTTTGAAAAAGGCAACAAAGACGATAAACATAACATTGCTGAAAAAATATTTAGAAGTGCACAAGAAACAAGTACATATAATTTTGTAGTATTAACCGGAAATCAGTCTGGTGGAGATAATATTCGCACAAAAAAAACGACAACAGGATATTTCTTGTGTGATAAGGATTGTAAGGAACGATTGCCAGTACATGTAGTTGCAATGAGTAGCTTAATACTTATTAGTATTGTATTCTTATATCCATTTATTGTGAGTTATAAAAAACGGAAAGAGAGTCAGATTGAACTTAATTTGTATCAAAGGCAGTTACTTATCGTACTCTGGCTTGGTATTGTAAATATATTTTTGGTATTGATGGCATATCAAATTTCTCCACGATTTTATCTTTTGATTGTTCCGGTATTTTTAATTATGTTTGGAACAGTATTACAAGTATTACAAAAGAAATTTGGTAGAGTTGGGATTGGCGTAAGCATTGTCATTGTAAGTTGTTTGCTTATTTTCAACCTCGTGAGTTCATGGCAATATTTTACAATTTTAAATAACGTAGAGACGCGATTAATCGCGTCTCTACAATGGCGTGATTTAATAATGAAACGTGCAGATTATATTACACTTGGACAATTGCGTGAAGTATCTCGGTATATTAGTGAAGAGCAGAATGAGTCTAAATTTCTAATTGTTGGTGATAACCGTTATGCACGTACATTATATTTTTTGACAAATATTGAAAATGGAATTGATAATGCACAATGTTATATAAAAAGAAGTAGTTTTGAAACGGAGCAAGTTGATGGAAAAGGATATTACGTACTAGTGCGAACAAAATCAAAGGTGCATATTGCTGATGAAATGTTGGAAATTCATAATGTTGTTGATAAAAAGAATTTTGGAACATTGATGTTGTATAGAATGAGTCCAAAAAAGATAAATAACATGGATATACAAATTCCAAATGGTTGTTTTGTGAGGTAAATGTTCATTAGTCAAGTAGTGGTAGAACAGTGTTCTACCACTACAGAAACAAAAGTGATATACAAAATAAATAAAAAAACTCCAGAGGGAATATAAATTCCTTCTGGAGTCATTGAGTAGTGGTTCATCCTAAATTATTTAGGCAAGTCGTTGCTTAGATCGTTAATGTTTTTCATTTCAATAGCAATTTTATTTGGAATGGGGAAAACTTTCCAATTATCTGTGCAAACTACTAACAACTTTTGAGCAGCTGTTCTCCAAGTATCTCTTTTAGATAAGCTATTATTGAGATCATTTTGTAAGTCATCTATTTCATGAGCGGTAGTGGTAAGACTGAGATTTACTTCATCCACTTCAATCTCACGTGCGTGAATTTCTCGTTGAAGTCTATCAACAAGATTTTGTGCCACGGAAGCTCTGCCTTTTGCTGCAGTAGTTTGATCTGTCAGCTCCTGCTTGAGTTTGTCAACAAGAGATTGTTCTTCTGCAATCTCTTTTGCCACTAATTTTACTTTATCAGCATCAATTTTGAGAGCAGCATATTTGCATAGAGTATCAGCGTCTATGACATAGTCACCTTGGTTATCTGTGCGGGATGTATAAATTTTCCCGTCGATGAGAGCATCTAAGTCATCCCCAGAAATTGCAATGTGACGATCAGTGGCAAATGATACGAAGTTACGGCTATTATCAATAAATGGGATGTTATCTTTCCATTCAATACCAATAAGAAAAGTTTTTCTAACACCAGTATAATTACCATTCGAATTTCTTGCAGTCACAGTAACTACTATTACCTCATTTATATCCTTAGTCAGGATAGTTAAGAAGGAATTTGAATCGGAGTGACCACCAATTATTTGACAACTCGATCCAATACATTGAACGTCAGAATGACCTTTTGCCTCGATTAGCATATCATTCTTTGATGGTGTTACACTAATATAATAATTCCATAACATAATAGCACCTCCGGTGCTTAATTTTTCCGGTCCATAATGACCGCGAATTGTCGGTCCCGGGCAGTCCCAGCGACCTAGAGTGAATTTTTAATGAACCCTCACCCATAATAGGGTTACCTACTAAAAAAATAGTTGATATAGCATAATAGCATTTTTTGAGTGTATTGTCAAGTTTACGGAGAGGGTGGTGATAATGTATAATTGGACTGTAGTTAAAAGGTGTCATTCCTACCTTCGCAGGAATGACAAATTAATATTTTTTATTATGAAAAAAATAGTAACAGAAGTGAAAAAATACAAGTGGATATATATTGCACTTTGTGGGGTGATTTTATTGTCAGCAATTTTAAGACTGTGGCATTTGGGCGAGACGCCGTTTGTGGCAGATGAATTTTTAGATGTGAATGCTACTTATGGATTTCATAATACTGGGCAGTGGCAAGCTTGGGATTTTAATCATGGTGACGTGAGCGTGCGTGATAATGATGCTAGTGATGAGCGGGCATGGTTGTACCGCTTACAGATTGCAAAGGTGCTAGATTATTTAGAACCAATAGAATTTAATTTTCGTTTAGTGAGTGCTCTTTGGGGAATTCTTACAACCATTATTTTATATTTTGTAACATTTAGCCTTACTAAAAATCGTTGGATAGCTCTAATAGCTGCATTTCTCTGGGCTGTAAGTGTGCCTGCTATTGAAATAAATAGGAAAATCAGGATGTATAGTATGTTTGCTCCAATGTTTTTACTTTTCTCATGGAGCCTATTTAAATTTATAGATTCAAAGGTGAGATGTGGTTGTACAGGTGGTACTTGTCCTATAGGAATGATTTGGAAAGGAATATTTAGAGTTAACTGGATTTACTTGATACCAACAGTTATATTTGGTGCAATCTCATATCATCTGCATCCACTTACAGGAAATATTATTATAGTGCTATTGGCTTATTTTGTAGTGATGTTTCTAATTAAAAGAAAAGAAATTGTTGCTCGTAGATATGGTGCTTATATAATACTCATACTAATTGGAGGATTTGTTGTGAGTATATTTTTGCCACAATTATGGAGTGAATTTACTAGTTCATTAATCTTTTTTGATGATCATTGGAGTTATGTTGGTCATATAATGAGAAATTATTGGCATCCGTTACTGGGTGGATTATTTATCCTATTTGGAACATATTATTTGATATCTAAACAAGATGATGAGCGACCAGGTGTATGGATTGCAAGTACATTTTTTACAACAGTACTAGCAGCAATATTTATATGGGATAGAAATGTTGGTCCGCAATATATATTTTTTGTACAATCATTTGGATTTATTTTAGCAGCAGCAGGTGTTTATTTTGTTGCAAGTTCATTGAATGGCAAATTAAAGATAAAAAATATTTTTGTTAGCATTGTGATATTGAGTCTGGTGATGTTGCCATTTTATGGATACTTTGCATTAGAAAATAATACGTATAAAATAACATCTTCAGCAGATACAGCTAACTATAGAAATGTGTTTGTATATGTGAAGAAAAATACTTCTGATGGAGATGCTCTTATTACACGTAATTTCAGAAATTATTATTGGAGTGGATTAGAACTAAAAGTTTTTGATTTTGGCTCAGAGCGTTCAGAGCAACAGATTGCAGCAGAAGGAAAAGTAAAAAAGATAACAGTTGACCAAGTTCAAAATATAATATCTCAAAATCCAACAGGTTGGGTTGTGTTTTCTGATAATGATGAACAATTTATTACAAAAGAAGCACAAGAATATTTTGAAGAAAATTTTGAAGAAGTTTATGACTTACTTGTTAAAGGAAAAATAAAAGTTTATAGGTGGGACACTATTAATTAAGGATATTGTAATAGTATGGAATTAGAAAATAATAATTTTTTTGATATAAGTAAATTTCCAGCAAAGCATGGTATGATTGTTTTTCCAATTTCAATGAGTCGTATTTATAATGCACAAAGCGGAGATAAGTATTTTGAGTATTTAGAGTATTTCGAATCAAAAGCAAAAAAACCGTTAGTGGGTGTAACTTTTATCTATACTGATAGTTTGTATCGACGATATAATCAAGAAAGTGGTGAACATATGAAAAAATATTTCAATATGATGCTTGATCATAAAAATGCGTATCTTAAAAAATTGCGAAAAACACTTTATCTAGAAAAAGCAACATCATTTTTTACATGGGATCAAATTTGTTTTAATGTAGAAAAATTTGATATTTATATGGAAAAAGTAAAGGATTTCTATAATAAAGATGATATGTGGAAAGAATTCATTGAAATAGACATTAAAGAGTCTGGGCGAGAAGTTAATGAGCAAAATATAAATTTCATTATTGAAGAAGCACTGATTTCATATCTTATTACTAAAGGTAAAGCATTTCTGCCAAATGAATTTGTACAAAATCATGAAGAGTGGATTCTTTTGTGTTATCCAGGTAAAAAAATGACTTCTTTTGTGTACTTTTATCAAAAAAATATATTTAATATTAATAACGAAAAAAATATATATCAAGATAGTTTTTATAATTTAGATGATAAAAAACTCTTCGATTATAATCGTTTAACACTTAATTAAGAATATGAAAAAAAATATTGTAGTTATTTTTGGAGGAAATAATAGTGAGCATGATGTGTCACTTAATTCTGCAAAGAATGTTGTTGATGCTATTGATGTGAATAAGTATGATGTGATAAATGTTGCAATATTGAAAAATGGAAATTGGATTATTGGTGAGGATGCAGAAGGTTATTTAAATAGTAAGCAAGATAATTTTGGTGACAGAAATGATATTTCAGAATTTGTTAAAATGGCAGAGAATATTGATTTAGTGATGCCAATTCTTCATGGCGAATATGGAGAAGATGGACGATTGCAAGGATTTTTAGACATCTTAAATATTAAATATGTTTTTTCAAATCATACAGCCCATGCAATTGCTATGGATAAGGCAAGATCAAAAATTGTTACAGCTACAGAGGGTGTGAGAATTATATCTGGAGCAGTTTTAGGTAAAGATGAAGGATATGATTTACAAGAACTTGTAGTTGATATTGGTTTTCCTGTTTTTATAAAACCAAATAGTGCAGGCTCATCAGTTGGTATTTCAAAAGTAGAAAAAGAAAGTGATCTTGAAAGTGCTATAGAAAAAGCTTTTTTACATAGTGATAAAGTTTTGATAGAAAAAAATATAGTAGGTCGTGAATTGACAGTGGGAATTATTGAATTAAATGGAAAGAAAGAAGTTTTGCCTATTGTGGAAATTATTCCTAAGACAGAGTCATGGTATGATTATGAGGCAAAATATGCAGATGGTGGAAGCGAACATATTTGTCCAGCAAAAATTTCAAGTGATGTGGAAAAAATAGTAAAAGAATATGCAGAAAAATCTTTTGATGCGATAGGTTGTAAAGATTTAGCTAGAGTTGATTTTTTGCTAGATGAAAAGAATGAGGATGTTTACTTTCTGGAAATAAATACAATACCAGGCATGACTAGCACAAGTTTAGTCCCAGACGCAGCTCGTGAAGCAGGAATCCCATTTGAACAGCTTATAAATAATTTGATTGGGAATAATTTATAAAAATATGAGTGAAAGAATTTGTGTATTTGGAAGTAGTATTGGTTATGGTCACAATGATAGTGAATGTGGCGGATGGTGTGATCGGTTGAAATTATATTTTTTTAGTAGCAATAAAGACGTTAGCGTTTATAACTTAAGTATTAGTGGTGACATGTCAAAAGATGTGGTAGATAGATTTGATGTTGAATACAAGGCTAGGCGACCAGAAGTTGTTTTGATTGCTATAGGAATAAATGATTCAACTTTCGATGAAAATATAAATAGGTGTAGAATTTCTTTAAAGGATACTGAAAAAAATATAAAACAATTAGTCTCGATGACAAAATTAGGGGGTAGTAAAATAGTACTTGTAGGATTAACTTCTGTAACTGAAAAATTAGTTATGCCCGTGTCATGGGCATTAAATTTGTCATATAGTAATGAAAATATCAAAAAATATGATAGTGTAATCAAAGGAGTCGCTAAGGATAACAATGTGCCTTATTGTTATATGTATGATTTATTGCAGGATGAAGATTTTGATGATGGACTACATCCAAATACTGATGGGCATAGAAAAATGTTTGAGAGAATTAGAGATTTTTTAGTTGAAAATAATATTGTGTAGAAACGCGATTTATCGCGTTTTTGTATAAAGTTATAGAATATGACAGAAAAATTTAAAAATAAATACCGTAAAAAATCTTTGAGAATACAAGGTTATGATTATTCACAAAATGGTGCATATTTTGTAACAATTTGTACAAAAGATAAAATAAATTATTTTGGTAAAATAAAAAATGGTGAAATGGTGTTGTCGGACATTGGAAATATTGTACAAAAATATTGGCAGGAAATATCAAATCAATTTTCATTTGTACAATTGGATGAGTTTGTAATAATGCCAAATCATGTGCATGGTATTATTATAATTAACATGGATGTTGGTGAAAATACGACTGGTTGTAGAGACGCGATTAATCGCGTCTCTACGAATAATGGTGGTGTTACTGGGAAAAATAATCCTATGATGCATAATTCAATTTCGAGATTCATAAGGTGGTATAAGGGTCGTTGTACATTTGAGATAAAAAAATTACACAAAAACGCGATGAATCGCGTTTCTACGAATCATGATTTTGCGTGGCAATCACGATTTTATGATAGAATAATAAGGGATGATGTTGAATTAAATAAAATACGTGAGTATATTCAAATAAATCCAAGAGAGTGGGATTATGATAAGGATAATATTGATAATTCTGAAATTACATAAAACGCGATAAATCGCGTTTCTACAAAATATAATTATATTATGAAAAATATATTAAAAAATAAAATATTCTGGATAGTTTTAGGTATTGTATTGGTGGGTGCGTTTTTGCGTGCTTATAATTTTGAGGATTGGATGCATTATCAGCTTGATCAGGCTAGAGATTATAGAATTGTACATGCTGCTATGGAATATGGTCCTGGTGAATTACCTCTGCAAGGTCCGCGTGCAGCAGGCTCGTTTCTTCGCCTTGGTCCGCTTTTGTATTACATGGAATATGGAAGTGCTCTTGTATTTGGAGATACACCATCAGGTAGTGTGATGATAATACTTATTTTAAATATTTTGGCGATTCCGCTTTTCTATGTTTTTTTGAGGAGGTTTTTTGATTGGAAAATGGCAGTGGGACTTACGGGTATTTTTGCAGTGTCACTTTTTATGATTGTGTATAGTAGATTTGGTTGGAATCCTACATTAATTCCTTTTTTCATGATCTTATTTGCGTATGCACTTCTCAAGACAAACGACAGGATAAATAAAAATGCTGGATGGTGGCTTGTTGTGGCTGCAGCAACATTGGCGTTTATCGCAAATATGCATTTTGTTGCATTTGTTACAGTTCCAGTTATAGCCGTGATATATTTCTTGTGGGTACGACCATGGATAAATTTCAAATGGTGGTTTTTGGCAGTCGCTGTATTTGTATTTTTGAATATTCCTCTTATTGTAAATGACATGAAGACTGGTGGAGAGAATTTTATAGAATTCATAGATGTGGCATTGAATAGGTCTGGAGATGAAGAAGATACTCATAATATTGTAGATAAGGTTGTAAGAAATGTAGGTGCACACACACAATATTATTGGCTTATTTTAACAGGGGATCAATTTGCAGGATTACCAGAATTAAAAGGGACTGATATTAAATGTGAGTATGATTGTAGGCGAGGACTTGTTCGGGGTGTAGCTTCTTTTGCAATGATATTTGTTGGTGTTGTAGGATGGATTTGGTTGTATAGGATAGAAGAAGATACAAATAAAAGAGATTTTCTCAAGCTAGTTGCTGTATGGGGTGTAGTTGTATTCCTAGTCTATACTCCGTTGGCATATGATATAGCTCCACGATTCTTTTTGCTCAATGCTCCACTCATGTTTGTTTTGCTAGGTTTTGTACCAAAAGCAATAGGTACAGAATATAAAAAGCCCGGAAAAATTATTGCAATAGTTATCATTTTTCTATGCATCATTTCTAATTTATTTTTTGTTGGAAGGTATTTCAATGAGCTATCACAGGCAATGACAAATGAAAATTTTGTATTAGATTATAATGATAGAATCTTAAAGGAAAAGACAAGAATAACTTTTGAACAAATGGAAACTATTTCTAAATGGATGTCGGATGAACATCAAAAAAATGGTTATCCAATTTTCATATATGCACAACCAGAATATAAGAGAGCTTTTTGGGAAAGGATTGATATAAGAAATATTCCAAGGTCACACATCCCAAAAGATTTAGATCCACTATATAGACAAGGAAATTATTTTGTTATAGTTCGGACACAATCAGATCAAAATGATTTTTTGGATAAATTTACAAAAGGAATGGATGTCTTAGAGATAAAAAACTTTGGTACATTAAATGTTTATAAATTAAAACCAAGAGAAGAATTTATAACAGCTGAGAAAAAAGTATTTGAACCAAAACAAAGAGATCCAAAATTTAGTAAAGATGTCCAACCAAGATATCTATGGAGACAAGTATTTGAGGGTTGTACATACAATCAAAAAACAGATAAATGTGAACAGGGATTTGTAAAATAAACATGTTATACTAACCAAGTAATTAAATAACAATAATTTATGAATATAAAATCAACAACATTAACAAATATTTTTATTATAGGTATTTTTGTAATGATGGCATATCTCGTTTTTTCAAATCGAGAAGTTACAATTAATAATACTGCTGACATAGATGATACAATTGCTGTTGATGGTAGCTCTGAAACATTTGTGAAGCCTGATACTGCTTCGGTATCGTTTTCTATTACAAAAAAAGCACCAACTACAGATGCTGCTATGAATTCTGTTAATGAGCGCATGGATGCCCTTGTAACTGAATTAACTACAATTGGTATAGCAGAAGAAGACATCAAAACAACTAATTATAGCGTGCGTCCAGAATATTCATATAATGATGGTAAGCAAACATTTGAGGGATATCGAGTTACTCAAAGTATTACTGTTGTGATTCGTGACCTTGATAATGTGTCAGATGTTTTAGCAACAGTTAATAGCGCTGGCGTGGACAATGTATCTCAGCTTACTTTTTACGTAGATGATGCAGATGAAATAAATGAACAATTACGCGAAGAAGCAATTAATGATGCAAAAGCTAATGCAAAGCAATTAGCTAAAGATTTGGGTGTGACTTTGAATGAAATTGTAGGATATAGTCAATATGATTATAATAATAATATTGAGCCAATGTATCGAGCTGATATGGCATATGCAGAAGCAGATAATGGTATTGCTAAGGCAAATGTACCAACTGGTCAAAATCAATTTGAATCAAATGTTACTGTTATTTATAAGATTCAGTAATGATATTGAAGCAAGTCTTTATTAGTGATATTTATTTCTATGTATCTAAAAAGTATTAAATGGGATATATACGAAATTAAAACTAAATTAACACCTATTACAGGAGTTATGTTTCGTGGCAGGGTTAGGAAATTTTATGTGGAGAAAGATAGAAATATCTTAGTTGAAAATGCTATGGATATTGAAAAAGTTGTTAGATTTGCAATTCCTTCAGGGGAAGATCCTTCAGATATTAATAAGTATGTTAATAAAATTGCACCAGATGCAACTATAGAATTAATAAGAAGAGATATTCCGAATCCTTTATTGTCAAAATTAAAAGTAAATATTGGAGATAGATATACGTTGTAATAAGTATCTTACTTTAAATTATAAAATCATATGAATGAAAGAAAAAATGAGCCAAGGGTAGGATTGGGTATTATTATTGTAAATGATGATGATCAAATCCTTGTAGGGAAAAGAAAAAATAGTCATGCTCCATATTATTCGATTCCTGGTGGACATCTCGACTTGGGAGAGACATTTGAGGCGGGTGCAGCAAGAGAGGTAAAAGAAGAAACGGGTTTGGATATTGAAAATTTGCAAGTTATAGCAATTACGAATAACCTTGAAACGTATCATGAGTCAGGATTACATTATATTTCGATTGCGTTACTCGCTGAGGATTTTGCAGGAACACTGGAAGTAATAGAACCAGACAAGTGTGAAGAATGGGTATGGGTAGATCCAAAAAATTTACCAATGCCACACTTTCATGCGAGTCGTATGGCAGTTGAGTGCTACTTGGAAAAAGTATTTTACAAATAAAATTTAAGGACTATATGGAAATACAATTTATTACAGGAAATATAAATAAATTTAAAGAAGCACAAACAATTATTCCAGAACTTGTGCAGTTAGATATTGATTTACCAGAGATCCAAGAGATTGATGCTCAGGAGGTTATAAAAGCTAAGCTTATTGAAGCTCAAAGGCATCATGGGGGAAAACTTATAGTTGAGGATACATCATTATATCTTGATTGTTTGAATGGATTACCTGGTCCACTTATAAAATGGTTTGAAAAAACTATTGGAAATGAGGGTTTATATGATGTAGCAAAAAAACATAATAATTTCAAAGCTCAAGCAAGAACCATTGTTGGATATTCTGATGAAAATGGTAATTTGCAATTTTTTAGTGGGACAGTAAAAGGAACTATTGTTTCATCAAGAGGTTCAAATGATTTTGGATGGGCTCCAATATTTGAATTAGAAGAAAGTGGTAAGACATTTGCACAAATGATGGATGAAGAAAAAAATATATGCAGCATGAGGACCATTGCATTTAAAAAACTAAAAGATTTTGTAATCTAGGGTAGGGACAGTGCCTTGTGCCTGTCTACAGAAACAAATAAAGTCCAACCTTCGGGTATCCGAAGGTTGGACTTTTGAAGTATGTGTATAATTATTTTTTATATAATCGTATTGAGTTTACTGCTAGAGCAGCTAGAGCTGCGATGAGGAATAGCCATTGTATATCTATTAAAAATAGTAAAACAATTGCTGTTAAATATAGTGTTGATCTACCAATGTGCAAAGCCATTTCTTTGAGGACTGTAAATTCATCAACATAGTGTCCTTCATCTGCAGCAATATCATATGTGATAGCAGCAAGGGTATTTTTTGATAATGCCTGTGTTATTTTGTGATAGGCATCTGCAATGAAAATTTGAAAACCTGTAATAACAAATATCTTTGCAACCCAGCCAATAGAATATAATATGGAATTAAATCGAAGAACATCTTTTTTATTCTTTTTTGTATCAGCATATTTACCAAGAGATAGTTCTAATATTACAGTAATACTAATTGTTAATGTAGATATTATACCTATTGATACAAAGTCACCATTTAGTAATTCATATATAAAAATTGGCCAAATAACCATACCTACACCAGATTCGATGCCATCAGCATAATATGCAATCATTACAGCTCTGTATTTTTTGGAGAATAGTTTCTTCCAAGTTTGTATATAGCCCCATGAAAATTTTTCATATACATTGGATAATGATAATAGGGGTATTAAGGATAGGGAATAAATGGCAATTCCAACAAGAAATAGTACTTGATAAGAACTTTGGGTTATTATAATTCCAGCAATGAGTGGTGAAATAATGCCAGTGATATGTAAAGTTGCTTGGAAAAAACTTACCTCACGCATGCGATTATTTTGGTCAGAAAATGTTGTGAATGTTGTATGATAGGGAACCCAATACAACATGCGGAAAATTGTCAAAAACAACATTGCAATATATATTGTTATGTGAATATTTTCACTTGTTGTAACACTTAGTGTTAGTAAAAAAAGAACATTAGCAATTGTAGCAATATAAAGAGAATTTTTGAGATTATATTTTTCCAGGTGTTTTGTTGTAAACGGATACAAAAAAACGCATATAGTTGACCCAATAAGATAAAATAATAATGTTAGCTGAGCATTATCGCCAAGTGTTATATATAAAAAGATTGGTAAAAAGATAGAAAAAAATCCATTTGAAAAGTAGGTGATTGTTCTACTGATATAGAGATATGTTAAGTCTTTAGATACATTGCCATTAAAATATTTGAAATTCATTTATTTATTTTTGTAAAATTTTATGTAAGTCATGAACATTATTGACAATCCCATAAATGCTGAAGTACATGAAAATATTATTGCAGTTGCACTTGTCCCATACATTGGTAGGAAATGGATATTTGCAAGTATACTAGATAGTAACGCTATAAATGCTATTGTTGCAGGGATTATTGTTTTATTTGCTCCATTAAATACAGACGCAAGAACAAAGAATATTGTTGCAAATAAAGTGCCTCCAAGCATGAGAGGTAGTAAGTTAGCAGAATCTATAAATTTATCACCAAAGAAAAAAGTAATTAAAAATTCTGGAATAAGTGCCATTATGATTACAGTAGGAATTAGTACTGCGAATAAAAATAAGATGACTTTTTTCAAAAGAGAACGAACATTTGTAAAATCTTTTTTCTTAGTTAAGTCTGACATTGTGGGGAATAGTATAAATGTGAGCGCTAACATTAGATAGTAGGGTATAAGTGCTATTGTATAAGCTGCATTGTATAGTCCAGTGCTCTCGTCACTTCCTGTTATGATTTTTATCATGTACATATCAGTCCTTACATAGAATTCATAAAAAACAAGAAATAGCATAAAGCCTCCAGCATATTGCAGGATTTTTTTATAAGGATATATTTGAATAGTTTTAGATTTATTGTCTTCTTCTTTGATGAAGAAGTGCTCTATTATCATCGCAACAATAAATACACTTAGTGGTGCTAATATTGAGCCATAAATAGCTCCATCAAGCTTTAAGAAATAAGCTAGTCCAACAATCCACAGAATTCTGAAGATGCCTCTAGAAATCTTCATAGCTGTCATAGCTTTGAAATATTTGAGGCCGTTGAAGTAAAGAACGTGGAATGAAGAGAGTGCAAATGCAGGTATAACAAAAGCACTAATACGAAATAGTGGTGTAAGTGTTGCGTCATTAAATATATTAGCTATTACTGGAGCTAAAATATAAAATATTGCAGTTAATGAGAAAATTATAATTAACTGTAGATGTGCAGATGATTTGCGTATTGCACGTATTTTATCCCAGTCCCCAATATTTTCACTAATACGCTTCATCATAGCTGTGGGGATGCCACGACCAACTAGAAGTATAATCATAGTAGTAAAACCTATCACAAGGCTGTAGCGTCCATAATGAGCCACTCCAAGCATACGACCAAGACCCATGTTTATAACATAGCTGGAAATATTGTATATAAATTCTGCAATTACGAGAATTAAAAATGATGATTTTAATTTGGTCATATTTTTAGTTTATGTAGTGACAGGTCTTGTGCCTGTCATAACGGTATTGATATCCTGGACACCCACAAGGGGCGTCCCTACAATTTTATATAATATAATTTTTAATTTCTTCAAAAATAACTTCTTTTTCACGATTTCCATCGATTTCCTTTAATTCAAAATCAGATTTATATTTTTCAAACAATTCTTTTTTATCTTGTAAATATTGAAATCCTTGTGATGGGGGATTACTACGATTCATTATGTTATCGGGCTCAACTGAAAGGTGGAATTTATAATTGGGAACAGTTATTTTTGATAAAAAAAATGGCTTATAATCTTTTTTTGAAAGATATGTGATATTCACAATCATATCGTAAAAATATCTATCTGTAAGAATATAATTGTAATTATCCTGGTCTAATTTCTTAACAAGTGATTTAAATCGAAAAATATCAATTAGCAGTGCAATTTTGCGCAATTGAATTTTTAACCAAGATGCTTTTGTGATATTAGTATTGTCATTGCGAGGAGCGTTTAGCGACGTGGCAATCTCAGTAGAATTATCAATAGCTGAGGGGGATTGCTTCGTCGTACCTCCTCGCAATGACAATCTATTTGCAATAGAAAACTCAACAGCATGAAAATAGAATACTTTTTTGTTATTATTTTCAAAGTATTCTTGTAATAATTGTATTTGAGTTGATTTACCAGAACCATCGAGTCCTGAAATTGATATGATTCTCATTAAGCTAGTATAGCACTTTGAGGGGCTCTTTGCTATTGACAAAACTAATAAAAGGTGTTATAATTCACCGTTGTATTTAACACAATGAAAAGTAGTTTTTTTAAAAAAAAGGAGATTGACATGGATAAAAATGCTTTAGTTCTTTCTTTTATTTTAGGTTTAGTTATTGGGGTTGTGAGTACCGCTATTATATTGAGCCCAACTAAAAAAAATGATGAAGATGTGCATGATGCAATAATGGTTAGAACTCTGAAAATTAAGAACTTGGAAGTTAGTGAAATAAATGGACAGAGTATCGAAAATTTTATTCAGGATTGTTCTGGGTCAAATTGGATAAATCCAGATGCTCAGCAAGAGGAATCTACCTTGAAAGGTATAAAGCTTGAAAAAATGGATACAACCAAGTTGAATGTGAGAAAGATTACTGGTGAAGATATCAGGAAGTCTTTACAATTTGTACCCCAAACTCCTATACATCAACTTCAATAGAGGTTATAGATGTATATGAATGAAGCTCAATGTGTGAATACGCATTGAGCTTTTTTTTGTTTTAATACACAATAACACTAACTGGTTGCATTTTTGCTACTACTTTTGCGATTCCATTTGCTTCGACTCCCTCAATTACTTTTCCAATATTTTTGTATCTTGCTGAGTCTTGGTTCAAGACTATTGATGATTTAGCGTTGTACAAATGTACTCCTTTTTCTTCCATTTTAGCGAATAATTCTTCTTTGTTTGATATTTCTTTTTCATCACTATTTACACCTTTTCCTGTGCCATGGGGTGCTGAGTAAAAGCTTTCTGCATTATCGTCTGTTCCTACGCAGATAAAAGCATCGGTGCTCATTGATGAAGGGATGAATGCAGGTTCTCCAGTTTCTTTGTAAATTGGATGGTGACCCATTTTACTTGGTCCGTAAGCTCTAGATGTGTTTGAACGGTGAACCCATACATCTTCACCAAAGTGATTTTCATTGGTTATAGAGATGTGTGGCATGTCATAGATTAAATCTAAGTCTGGATCTCTATTTAAAGTTGCTTGTATTGTTTTATTTATATTATGAGTAATAGTTGCGCGATTTGCTGTTCCAAAGTTACTTGCAGCTGCTCGTGCTGTCATATATAGTTTTCCATCTGGTCCATTAGCATCATATTTAAGTAATGAATCATCACCAGCCATATGCTTTTTGATTGCTTTTTGCATTTCATTGTACACATCTTTTTTACGAGAATTGAATGTCATTTTACCAAGTGTAACCATTAGCGATTGAGATAAATGTTCTCGTTTTTTTGCTGTGTGTGTATACATTGTATATTGTCCAAGAATTCCTGATCCTGTATGAATCATGAATAAATACTGACCTTTTTGGACACCTAATTTTTTAGCGTTTTCTTCATCAACTATATCTGTAACTTTCATGAGGTCTAAGAAATGATTTCCCGCAGCACCTAGTAGTCCAAGTCGGTATTTTGCGATATGTAAATAAAGCTTTGGGATCACATCAAAAATATCTTGACGAGATAATTTTTCGCTAAAGAAGTTTCCTCCATTTTGAGTATTTTCTAGTTCATTTTTTGTCTTAATGTCTAAATAGTCAATTGCAGCACTAGTCCCTTTGCGACATATATCAGTAACTACATCAAAAGGAACCTTGGTTCCCACATAAGCTTTTGTAGGAACTGCTGGAACAAGTTGTTCAAATAGCATTTGTATTTCATCTTCTGTGATATTATTTTCATGAAGATTTGTTTTTACCAAACGCATTCCACAGTTAGGATCAGAATCATTTACTTGAGGTAATATATATTCGTCAGAAACAATTGTTGTACCAGAAGCATTTTTGCGACCTGGCTTTGATGAAACATCAGGCATAGCAACTGTATGACGAAATAAGCCGTCATTTGAAGCGATGTCTTCTGATTTTGCAAATGTTTCTTCGTCCGGTAGAAGATCATCACTCATGAAATATCTTGCAGGAACTTTCATTTTATCTGTTTTGAAATCTGATTGATGTTCTGATAATTTTGTTGTATTTTTCTTATATTTATTTGTTGAATCGCTCATAATATTGGTTGATTGATTATCTATTATAAATTTCAGTATATTCAGTTGCTACTCGTTCTATATTAAATGTTTCATGTGCAAATGTAAATGCATTCTCACCAAGTAACTTTCTTTTTTCAGGATTTTTTTCTAATTTTAAAATTGCATCAATAAGTGCATCGGAATTTGCTCCAGGTATTATAACATTTATTTCATTACTGGAAAACTCTTTGAATAATTCGAGATCAGATGCTATAACTGGTTTTTTACATGCGTAAGGCTCTATCATTGCAAGTGGCACATCAAATTTTCCATTCATATTTTCAACAGGGAAAATGACCGTATCAGATAAATTATACACTGCATTCATATCAGAAAAAGTATCAGTGAAATAAACTTTATCAATATATCCAGCAGCAGTTATTTTTTCTATAACTTCTTGTTTTTTCCGGGCATCTTTTTCATTTTTAATTCTGCAAGCACATAAATATTTTATATGTGCATTTGAGGGGTTATTCCATAGTTTAATAAATGCTTCAACTATAGTATCAGTAGCCCCAAGTCGTACAAATTCACCCGGGTAAGTAACTACAAAATTATCTTTTGAGATATTCCATTTTTTCATTAAAGACGTACTTTTTTCAGTCGGGATATATTTTGATAAATTGAAACCTGGATAAATTTGTTTTGCATTAGTAAAGTCAAGAATATTTAGTTTGTTGTTAGCCCATTTGGAATATGTGACAACAGTATCACCAAATAGCATTTCTTGTAATTCTTCTTTTGAATATAAGTCATCTCTTAGAGTAGCTACTGTCTGTACAATTTGTGGCTGGGGAGAGACGCGATTAATCGCGTCTCTACGATGTAATATTTTTTTCATCAACCAGCTATTTAGTTTTGTTGGAGTAAATAATAAATGCACAACATCGAATTCTTCCGTATGTTTTTTGAGATATCTTAAAAGACGCACTTTTTGTAAGAATGAAAAATGGTTATTTGAATAAATCTTTTTTTGGATAATGTTCTTTGGAGCATCATCAATATATTCATCAACTAAAATTGTAATGTTATGATTTGTAATATTACATGCCAAATTATAAGCAAAGTTTTTACTAGCCTCATCCCATGGAGGAGATAGAGGTCGTGTGACAAAAAGAATATTTTTTCGTATTTGAGATGAGTTTTCTATACTTGACATAAAGTGTAAAATATGCTATATTTAAACATCGTACCTTAAAAGAATAATAACACAGGAACCTTAAAAAAGGGAGTGGAATATGCCTGATGGAATAGTTACAATAAAATTTTTGATATATGTAGCAGTATGGATTGTAGGAATACTCCTGACAATTAAATACTGTTGGAAAGATGGAGCTGATTCAACTTCTCAGGAAGTTGGAGATAATGATTCATGTGATGTGAAAAATTCACTAGAGAGGAAAGTATTATGTTGGAAAAAATAATAAAACTTTTTATTGCATATGTATTGTGGTGTGCTGGAGTGAAAGTGCTAATAGTATTATTTAGTAGTTTACTTTGGGATTATTATGTTTCTATGTTTATGATATGTTTTATATCTGTATCACTTTATGGGGCAGTAACACTATTTTGCGATGTATTTTTTGATGAGGAAAATACAGTTAAAGAGCCAAAAGATGTCGGAATGTATTTGGCGCAATTTGGTTAAAATTAAATGATGGAGAATTGGCTATGTTTGGTAAAATTGCAGTTATTGTAATGCTTCTTGTATTTTGTGGATCATTCATTGTTGGTGCAGTTACACAGAATGAGACTATGTTTGAAAATATGCTATTGGTAACAGGTCTCGTTTGTATTATTGGTGGATTTATCTGCCTTGCTGAGGGTATGATTAAAGAGAAAAATACTTCTAACGAAGGTAAGTTGAAGCAATGATTAAGAAGAGTCAAAAGATGTTAGTGTGCAAAAGCAATTTGATAAAAATTATCAAATTGCTTTTTTTTAATTTTAATAATAAATGTCTTGACATGGGATATAAATCATGACAGTATTAATCGTTGAGTTCCATTTTGGAGTGAAGTGTGAGTAGTAAATTAACAATGAAAAAGGAGGGTTACATGGATAATACTACTGCATTTTGGTTGTTAGATATATTATTAGCACCCGTGTTAATAATATGCTTTACAATTATCATTAGTATTTTGAGTATTGTCTGGTCATTGGCGATTAAAACATTCAAGAAGGTTCCATGGGAATACATGTGGATTTTTATTATAAGTTTTCTATCTGTCCTAACGATGGTGTGGATAAAGTTATTTCCCAAATTATGGTTGAAAGAATTTAAAAAAAGAAAGGAGGAAATTGAATGAGTGGGAAAAGGATGTTTGAAGTAGTTTTGGCAGTGTTTATGCTGATTTATGGTACCGTAGGTGTATGTTTAGCTAGCTCAGATGAGGATACGCTACTTACACTTTCAGAAGTTGAGATATTGCTACGGTCTAAAGATGATAGTTGTCAGATAAAACAAATGGCCTCTAAATATATGAGTAAAGTGGCTATGCAAGACTTGTTTCATAGACTTGAGGGAGATGATGAAGAGTTTCCTAATGTCATATTAACAAAGACTGAGCGGATTAACGCTTTAATGAATGAAGTTTTTATCAGTGAAGGAGAACATCCATGGAGTAAAGATGACAGGAGAGTTCTATATTTGATGCGTGCCTATTGGGAGCAATCTATCGATTCAGAGTGTTTTAATGAAGAAATAGACGATTTTCCATCAGAGGAATGGTTAAATGGAGCTGCATGGGTAATGCGTCAGAAAGAGTGATAAGGTTTGAGTGAAGTGATATTGCAAAATTGCAATATCACTTTTTTATTTTTTATAAATTTCCTTACTATCTGTTTCTACAGATGCTTTTATTAGTATATTTTTATATTCATCATCTATTTCTACTGTTTTGATATTATTTTTTTCAATTTCTATGTCATTAGAGTTTACTATATTTTCATCGATTATTATGTCGTAGTGAAATATTTTTGTTTCAGGTGATTTGTTATCTATTATAAAATCATTAGAACTTCCTAATGGATCCACAAAATAAATACTCCAGAAATCTTGATTGTTTGTACGTTGATCTTCTTCTATTTTTGCTAACAAGAGCATGCTAGATACTAGTGCGATTATTATTGTTAGGATTATTATATATTGTGATTTCATATTTTTGTAGTGACAGGTCTTGTGCCTGTCTTTGTTATTGAATTACTGTTATGACACCCACAAGGGGTGTCACTACAAACTATTTTTTTATAAACAAGCTTAATTCATCATTTTGATAAATTCTGTAGAAATTATCATTTGATTTGAATTGACCTTCGTCTTCATCTGTATTTACTAAAACTGCATGGACATTTAGATTTTGAAAACAAGTAATGGCAAACTCTGAATCTGGATTTGATATCATTTCTCTTGTACATATTTCGCGGTTTGGATTTGTTTCATATCGTTTGAAATAGCTACGTGACAATGGGAATGAATAATCATCTGCAAAAAATACTTTTAGCCATGTATCAGATGTTATGTGGTTATGATCTTTTACTAACCAAAAATTATTTTTACTAATATTTTCTTTAAACTTTTCACTCATATATTCTCCTGAATGGAATGTCTGCAGTGCTTTATTTGTTTTTGGAGCATCATTTAAACTTGTGGCATTATCATGCAAACCACTTACAAATGTAAATGTGATTATTATAAATAAGAAAGATAAAAGTAAAAATTGAGGCAAAATAACAGTTTTCCTCTTTTCATTTAGTATGATATTAATAATCCACATGATTGCAAATGCAGAGAAAATTGCAAGTGGAAATGCTCCGTAAGTAGCAATTCTGGTTGATATTATATTTACTTTTAGTAATTGTGGCACTAAACTCATAAGTAATAATGCCCAACCCCAACCAAATAAAAAGGCAACACCATAAATATTTGTTGGATTATCTTTTTTGCCAATATTGATTAGTTTTTTGTAACCAAATCGTCTAAGTGTATAAAAAGTAGTGAATATAAGAAGTCCAATTAATCCAAATACAAAACGAGCTTCACCTAACATATGCATGAGTTGCGTGAAGGGAACTCCTGTACGAGTTGATTTACTAGGTGCTCCAATTGATGAACTTATGGCATCTCTATCTAGATAAGACGGAGGAGCTAAAAATAGAAGTGAAGTTATAGCTAGAATTAGTAGTGGAATGATATATGGATTTTTTAGTAAAGAAAAAATCTTTTTGTAGGTAGTGAATCCATCTCTATTAAAAAAGGCAAGTCCTAAAACGCTAAAAATAAAAATATAACCAAAAATAAAAGCACTTAAGTGATGTGTGTATGCAAGAGCTGTTATGGTTATAATTGCTGGAACTAGTAACATAGAACTATTATCTTTGTGTGCTCGATATATGAAATAAAGTATGGTTGGTATAAGTAGGTTGCCTAGCAGATTCCCTACAACTCCACCACTTACAAATTTTGCACCAGCACCGCTAATAGCCCAAAGAGGACCTATGAAAAGTAATGTTAAAATAGCTATTTCAGCCCCATATCTATAAGAAGAAAAAAATCTTCTAGTCAATATAAACATCATTAGAATTGTAAATATATTTACAATAAATAACACCAGTGATGGAAAGGTGCTTACGATAGACTGATTGGTAAAAGTTTTAATGACCGCAAAAATAATATGTTCTCCAACTATGAAGTCAGCAATATGTTCTGGCGGAGTAAATATATTTGTTTCTGGATCAATTTTAATTTTTTCATAAGTTGGCAATTGCGCATCAACTGTAATTTTTTCAACCCAAAACATATGATGTCCAAGGTCTGTTGCTGTTGGGAAAATGGTGTTAGTAAGGAATATACCCTTTGAAATAATTGTAAAAACTATCAATACAACTATTAGAAGAGTTTGTTTTTTTGAAAAGTTGAATATATCCTTATTTGAGGTTAATTTTGCATGTTTTTTGAAAAGTGATATTAAGATGAGGGGAGTAATAATTGAAATAAATGTTATAAATAGATTTTGCTTTGTCAAAGAAATACCGAAAGCATTTATCGTAATTACAGATAAAGTTATAATAGAAAAACTAATAGGAACACTTAGAATTAGTTTTTCAAGAGTCGCAAATTTGTCTTTATTGAAAAAGGCAATTAAAAAAAACCATCCTGGAATAATGAGTAGTCCAAATGTAACTGAGATAAATAGTAATTGTTGTAATAAGAATTCGTTCATGCAGAGTAATGTACAATCTAGAATCGACCCTAGTAGGTACTTCTAGGTGCGAATTACGATTGACTTTTAGTGTTAAATATGCTAATTTATTCAATTAGTGCCTTAAAAATAGTATAACATTTTTATAAATAAAATACACTAGGAGGTGTGTATTATGAGTAACTCTGTATTGCAAGAAAATTGTTTTCTTGATGCTGTTCGAAATATTAATATGAGTGGACAAAGTCCAATGGTTGATATTATTGGGTCGTATGAATGTGGTGACAAAAGCTTGTATTTAATGAGAAGTCATTTAATGTCAGATCAAGCAATTGTACTTTGTGATGTTCTGAAGGTTTTTCCAAGTAGTTCAACGGGTATAGCCTTGAAAAAATATGAGAGAAATAAGCAAGTGGGAATCTCTCATGTGTTTCCAGTATTATTTTCAACAATATCAGTTGTTCTTGAGGATTCTGAAACGTATAGAGAAGGTTTTTACGGATTTGCTAAGTGGTGCAAAGATGTAGGTATAAATTGCATTTATACAGGAGATGATCTAAGCGTCCCAAATGGGTGCACTTGGATTAACCATAGCCGAATAAGTGGCAAATGTAACGAGCAGGACAAATTGTATGTTGCAGATTTGAAACAAGCAAAGGAAGATCCACGTTTAAAAGGTGTGCTCGATTTTATTCACATAATATAGAAGCTATATTTTAAAAAATAATCATTACATAAAAAAAGGAGAAGGAGATGATTAAGTATAAAAAAAGTGTGGCAACCGTTCTTATTATTATATTTGTTGTTACTAGTGCTGGTTTTGCAAGTGCACGCAGAGATGGTCGTGGCAATAGAAATAAAAATGTAAATGTTAACAGAAATGTGAATAAAAATGTGAATGTTAATGTGAACAGGAATGGTAATAGGCACAGGCATAACGATAGGTATTATAGACATGGCATGCATCCAGTAGCAAGGGTTGGAATGGGTATTGCGACAGGAATTGTAATAGGAACAGCTATTGCAACATTGCCACCAAGACACAATACCGTGGTGGTGCAAAATACGACATACATCGTTTCCGATGGTGTCTACTATCAACCAGTGTCAAGTGGAGGATATGTCATTGTAGCAGCTCCTCCAGGTTATTGAGTAGTATTGAAAAAAAGCGTTAGATGATGAAGGTCGATAATAATATTATCGACCTTTTTTTATATGCTTTTTAGTATTGTATAATAAAGCTTTGAAACTTTATCCCAACTTAAATTTTCCACAATATATTTTCTTGCAGTTAAGCCAAATTCTTTTCTATTAAAATCATCAGAAAGAGCATGTGTTATTTTATTTTCCCAATCATCAGGATTTTCAGCTTCAACTTGGATACCATTTTTACCATCGTTTATGGCATCTTTCAATCCTTCAAGCCTTGATGCTAGGACAGGGATTCCACTTACACCTGATTCAATAACACTAATACCGAAACCTTCCATATCTCCTTCAACCTTGATATTTGCTTGTATAAATAAATCTGCACCAGCAAAGATTTTGTCGCGTGTAGCATCATCAACATAGCCCATCATAATAACTCTTTTTTGCAAGTGGTTTTCTTGTATAGCATTTTCTATATTTTCTTTATCTGGTCCAGTGCCAGCAACAATGTAAGTAATATCATCAGATAAATTAGGTAATACGTTTCTAATAAACCATGCAACACCTTTTCTGCGAGCTAGTCTTCCAAAAGTTAGAAGTATTTTTTTATCCCTGTACTCATTGCCAATAATATTGAATATTTCATTTCTATCAATATCATCATGAATGAATTTTTCAGGATGAACACCATTAGGTATGAATGTGAATTTATCTTTATTAATGCCACGAGCTACACCTTCTATGATTGTTTGATTTCCAACAGCAATTAATTTGTCGCAAGTGGGTATGAATTTATTAACCCAATATTTTTGATAGAAGGTATTTTTATAAGTTAAATCAAGACCATGCACAATACAAGCAATCTTTGTTTGCTTGTTAAAAAGTTTGATCCACCAAGAAACTATTCCTAATACTCCATCACCCAAAAGAATCACATCATATTTTGATGCGGTAAAGGGGAGTGTCGCAAATAGTCGAATTAAGAAAAAAGGTAAAAACTTTTTACCATGTGTATTGGCAATTGTTTTTGTTGGAGTTATCTTGGGTAGCCACTGAGAAAGTTCATAATTTTGATTTTCAATCCCACCAACTACCGGTGGATACGCTCTAGAAATAAATAAGATTTTAAGATTATTTTTTTGAGATATTGACATAATGAAGATTTAATGTTATGATAATCAGTTGTTCTTTTAAGAAAATGTTACATAAATAAGTGTAGCATATATTTATAAAATTTATCTTAATAAGGAGAAATTGAGATGATTGAAGAAAATACATATAAGATAGTGCTAATAATATTGGCAGGTGGTTTCGTGGGATCAACGTGGATTGCAATACGTGCAGTAAATATGTTAGCAAAGACCAATGAGTGTATTCGTGTGAGGCATAATGTTAAGCTTGTTGATGCAGCAATATCGTTGTTGCAAAAGACCTTTGATAAGGCTATTGACGGAAGTGACCATATCGTTACATCTAATATGGAGTCGTTTCAGCGACATATGGGAGCTGTAGAGCAAAACATGCTGAATTTTATGAATGAAGGCGTTCAGTCTGATGTGTTGATTTCGATAGAAGAAGAGTTTAAATCGATCTTGAGAGCATTTCTTAATGCATACATGAATCTACCTGCTTTAGAAAAAGAATCAGCAAAGAGCTCGTATGAAGCTGTTCAGGAAAACTTGGAAAAATTAATTGGTGTACTGCGAGCTTTTCAAGACTTTCATAAGCGTACTGTAACTTCTAATTTAATTCCGTTGAATACACATTCTCTTCTTGAATTCAATGTGGCACATAAAGAAGGATTAGAAGCTATAGATGAGTTTTATGAAAACCAAAACTAAGAGCGAGAGGCTAAATAATTAAAAGAGTCCGTTGCTAGTTATTGTGGTAGTGGAGATGAATGATAAGTTAGGTATATAACCGTAGCAAACACATATGTGTAGCTGCGGTTATTTTTTTTGTTCGTATTTTTGCTTTTTAATCTGATACATCATATCTTCAGTTAGTTGTCTGTTTGATTTGATCATATCAGCGATAAGTGCAAATATTAGAAATTGCATACCAACGAGTAGTAGGGCAATTGAAGTGAATAAGTAATTTCTATAAGGTGTCACGTGTAACTCTGGAATATACAAAATCAAGAAAATTGTAAATGTGATGAATGCAGCAGTCATGATTATAACCCCAGGAATACCAAAGAATTTCATTGGCCGTACATCTCTCATTGCTTTTATAATAATTTTTGCACTATTATTTACGAATTTCCATACACTTTTAACAACACGTGACTGCCGTCCTTCAAAATACTTTACAGTTACAGGTACCCATGTGATTTTAAGATTTTTACCAATGGCATCAATTATAGTTTCTTGAGTATACGTGAAGCCACTAACTTTATTTAGTTTAAGTAAGGTTTCACGATTATGTGCTCGGAAGCCACAAGTTAAATCATCAATTTCTGTATTTAGAAACTTACCAACAATTTTGGCACCAAGTTTGTTTAGTGTATTTTTTATAACTGGTATTCCGTCAGCACTTCCAGCTTTGAATCTATCACCAACGGTCATATCAGCTTTTCCATCAAAAATTGGTTTTAGTAAAGATACAATTTCTCCAGAATCAAATTGACCATCAGCATCGATATTTACCATAATATCAGCACCATTTTCCAAAGCACTTTCAACAGCAGTATTAAACACTTCACCAAGACGTCTGTTAGTTGAATGTGATATTACGATATCTGCACCAGCCTCTCTGGAAATATCAGCAGTACCATCCTTTGAGCCATCATCAACAACTTGAACTAATACTTCATCAATTCCATCGAAGTCTCGAGGTAAGTTTTTTATAGTCTTACCAATTGCCTCAGATTCATTGTATGCTGGTATATTTATAATCAATTTCATGAATTTTCTCTAATAATTAGATATATTTTTAGTCAGTATTGAATTGATGTAGTATACATCAATTATAGGTCATTGTCTACATTATACACTAGTATAAACACTTGACAAAATGTTTAATTTGCTATATACTTTGTTCACAGCTGGTAGTCGTAAGGAAACAGCACACACAAAGCTCTGCTTGCAGAAAATGTGTCTCCTCCTTTTTCGCATTTTTTGCGTCTCATCTCTAGTTAGAGTTTAGTGCAATGTCTGTGACAATCAGCCCTCCTAACCAACCTTTCCTATGAAAGGTTGGTTTTTTCTTTTTTATACCATTTTCAACTAACCTCTCCCATTTTTAAAGGGGGAGATGTCCGTAGGACAGAGGGGACTTTGCTAAAATAAAGTTTATTGTCATCATTCTAACCCCTCCACCCTGTCGGGTACCTCCCCTTCAAAAGGGAGGAGGTGTGAAGTTTTAAAATATATTTTTGCTACTGATTTTGGTGAAGTGTAGTTAAGTGAAGATGATATTAGTAAATAAAAGGCGAACATTATGATATGTTCGCCAGTATTTTTTGGAAGCACTACAATTATCGTCCAATTCCTTTGTAAATAACCTTATTTTTTTCAATGTCTTTCTTATCAAGGATATTCTTTCCATCAATTATTACCTTAATACCATTCTTTTTAAGAAGTGCTCCATTCACATCTTCAAATTCTCTGTGATTTGTAACAAGTATTATAGCATCTGATTTTTTCAAGAGTGTTGCAAGAGTTTTAACAGATGATTTTTCTTTGATGTGTGGATCAAATGAATGAACTTTTGCTCCATGACCCTCCAATGCTTTTACAATATCATAGTAAGGAGACTCTCTGTCATCATCAACATTTGCTTTGTATGCAATCCCTAGTATGCCAACATTAGTTCCATTTAGAGGCATCTTCACCTCATTTAATTTATCTTGTAATAGTTCTACTGTATATTCGGGCATTGAATTATTTATTGTACGAGATGTTCTTAGAAATTTATGGTCAAAGCCAGCTTGTTTTGCACGTTCTATTAAATAGTAAGGATCAACAGGTATACAATGACCACCAATACCACAAGAAGGGTAGTGAGGCATAAATGCAAATGGTTTTGTACTAGCTCCATCAATTACATCTTTTACATCAATATCAAGTGCATCAAAAGATTTTGCAAGTTCGTTTACAAAAGCAATATTTACATCACGGAAAGAGTTTTCTACAACTTTAACAGCTTCAGCTTCTCGAATATGTTTCATTGGACGAATTGCACCATCTATTATTGATTCATAAAAATCAGTGGCTTTTGTGAGTCCTTTTTTTGTGAAGGCTCCAACAACTCTAGGGATATTTGTGACATTCCACACAGGGTCACCTGGGTTAATACGCTCAGGGCAATGCGCAATGAAAACATCTGTCCCAATTTTAAATCCATGTGCTTCAAATATTGGACGAACAACCTCTTCAGATACACCAGGGTTTACGGTTGATTCAAGTACAACCAAAGCTCCTTTTTTCAAATTATTTGCAGTCATTTCGCAAGCACCTCGCACTGGTCCAAGATCGGGACTGTAAGACGCGTCCACTGGAGTGGGAACACAAATAAGAATAATATCTGCTTTTTTAATTTCCTTCGCATCGCTAGTTGCTTTGATAGGAAATTTGGGTAAATTTTCATATAAATATTCTTCTTCTATAGGAGACTCTTGTTTATTGATAAGTTCAACTTTTTTTTCATCAAGTTCAATTCCAATTACATTATAGCCACGTTCTTGAGTTCGTACAGCAAGAGGAAGTCCAACATAACCAAGTCCAATAACTGCTACAGTTTGTTTTTTCATAATTAAATTTGATAACTTATTAAGCTACCCAGTAGTATATATCATATAGTTTTTTTGACAAATAAAAAAAGTCCTGTAGGTGGTTCCCTATAGGACTTTGTGTTATATCATAATTTAAACTTCATCAATAAAATAGTTATTGCAGTGTGTAAAATACATAGCTATTGCAAAAGTAATTGTAAGTACAGTAAAGAAATAATGTACGAGGCTAAATTCTTTGCATAGACACCAAATAGCAATAGTCATCATTGCTCCAAAGATACTTGTAAATAACCACATGTATCGGTAAATAGGTGCAGACCCAAGGAGAAAGTCATCACCTTTATTGTGAGACCTCTCAGTTATCCAATTTGTTGCAACAACCATTAAAGTGAAAAATAATATAATGATTGTAAATGTTATGTTTATCTGCGCTACTTGTAATGGCGTGACTCCTGAAATTTTAAGAATATAGTAAGCGGATGTTGATCCAATATACATAACTGGAATTGCTAATAACATACATAACGATGATATCTGAAAGTTATTTAAGCCAGTTAGTTTAGTAATTTTATTAGCCATGATTTTTGTGGTTCGTAATAAAAAATTATCCAAACGTAAAACATTAAAACTATTTATTAAAGTTAGCATGTTGTGGACACTCCTTTTTTGTATTGTTAAAGTTACTATTTAGGATACATTTGAAATAAGACTACTATATAAATGTAAAACAATCAATCTTTTATATACCTTTCTTACTTGCTACTATTGTTATATAATGATAGTATCTGTATTTGTGAAATTAAATTAGTTAATTATTGGGGGTATATGAATATAGGAATTAATGCTTCGTTTTTGCGTAAGCAATATACTGGAATTGGACAAGTTACCACTCATGTTTTACATGAAATTGCCCGTAAAGCGGAAGAGGATAAGTCGATGAAAAATCATAAATTTTTTGTTTATTGTGAAGATAGTTGTGATATCGATTTGCCAAAGAACTTTTATAAGAGAAAATTTTTGCCAAGAGTATATAAGCGAGATGATTTATTTCGTAAATTATTGTGGGAAAAATATTGGTTGCCACGTAGAGCTAGGCAAGATGGTTGTGATGTATTATTGAGTATGTATCAATCAGCAACTGTTATTAAATATACTGATATGAAACATGTGATGATCGTGCATGATGTGATACCACATATTTTTCCTGAATATTTGAATAACTTGCGTAAAAAAATGTATTGGCAATTTGTGGAGAAGGGAATGTATTCTTCAAATAAGATAATAACTGTTTCAGAACATACAAAAACTGATTTAGAAACAAAGTTAAACATAAAAGCTGCAAAAATAGCAGTTGAGCCGATTGCTATTGATCCAATTTTTCTAGAAGAAATATCTGATGAAAAATTAGAAAAGGCTATGGATAAATATAAATTAGAAAAAGGTTATATTTATTATGGAGGTGGACTTGAAATGAGAAAGGATGTTGATAGAGTTTTGCGAGCATATAAATTGTTGATTGAAAAAGATGAAAATATGCCTAAGTTGGTTGTGAGTGGAAAATTAATGCCACAGCTAGCACCACTTGTAACAGATGTTGAAAAAATCGTAAAAGATTTAGGAATTGAAAATAAGGTTGAAATTTTAGGATTTGTACCACAAGAAGATTTACCATCATTGTATAAAGGCGCAAAGCTGTTTGTCTTTCCATCAAAATATGAAGGATTTGGAATGCCAGTACTAGAAGCAATGAATGTGGGGACTCCAGTATTAACAGCAAATAATTCTTCATTAGCTGAGGTAGGTGGTGATGCAGTGGAATATGTAGAGCATGATGACCAGTTGCTTTGTGATAAAATGGAAGAACTATTAAAGGATGATGAAAAATTAAAGAAGATGAGTCTGGCAGGAAAAGAAAGATCAAAACAATTTTCTTGGGATGGATTTATATCTGGAATTTGTGATATTATGTGTGGAAAATAAAATTATGGTAAAAAAGAGACATTCAAATATTCCAGCATCTTATATGATGTTATTAAAAGAAAATAAGACTTTATTGTTGAGACGTTTTAATACTGGATATGAAGATGGTAATTATTCTTTACCAGCTGGACATGTAGATTTAGGAGAAAACTTTACACAATGTGTTGTGAGAGAAATAGAGGAAGAAATTGGTGTATTGGTAGAGCCTGAGGATGCAAAAGTAGTTCACACAATGCATCGTGATTCAGGTACTCAGGGAAATAATGAAAGAGTGGATGTGTTTTTTGTTGCAAAAAAATGGCAAGGTGAAATTGTAAATAAAGAACCAACAAAATGTGATGATTTAGAGTGGTTTGATATAGATAATCTTCCAGAGAATGTTATACCATATATAAGACAAGCAATCGATGGCATGAAAGATAAGAAATATTATAGTGAGTGTGGTTGGTAAGATAAAACTTATTAGTGATATAGAATGTAGTGACAGGTCTTGTGCCTGTCTTTTTTATTGTAACAACTAGGACACCCACAAGGGGCGTCCCTACATAATTAAAGATATTTAGGACAAGGTCCAACCCAGTGTCGACCTTCATGGCATAAAGATTGTTTTGCGTGTTGAAATATTATAGCAATACAGCAACTAGGTCGCTAGGTTTAGCGACCTAGTTGCTACTTAAAGATAAATAAAAAACCAGCAGGGACATTAATACAATTATTGTGTAATGTGTGCTGGTTTTATGTTATTTATCTAATGTGGTTGATTTCGGTCTGAAATTGCCTCTCAGAGTAATTGTTGAAGATTTATAGCCGTTTGGTCCAGGGTTGATAAAGATTTCTACGTAGGGAATGATAACCCATTCACTTTCTTCACAAATAGCTTTGATAGTAAGAGTAATAGATTCTCTAAGTGGTTGCAGTTCGTTTACTGGTGAATTGATATCAACTTTAGCCGTAATTTCTTTCATATCAATCTTCTTAAGAGAATTTTCATCAAATGCAATCTCAAGTTCGGTGTTGATGCTGGAACTAAGTCCACTCACTATTGTAAACATCTTTTCTTCCTGTTTTTTCTGAAATAAATCTGTAGGTGTTAGCAATTTCATTTCAAGCTCCTTAAGATATATTCTAATTCGTTAGAATAGTAGATTAATATATAATAAATGTTATTGTATGTGTTTAGGTAAAGATTTTCTTTACTGAACGTTTATGTTAAAATACTAACAGATAAATATACTATATTTTAAATAATTTGTCAATAATGAATATATTAACATCACACAAGAGAATATTAACTGTTGCAAATGTAATTGTTGTTGCAGGTTTGATTTTTTTGTATCATTTTGGATTTCTCAGTAGTATTTCTTTGATTGAATTTTCGATAGCAGTTGCTGTTATATTTGCTGTTGCTCTATACAATCCTATTATTGCTTTTGTACTTTTCGTGGGAGTTATACCACTTGAAATAATAGATATCTCCACAAACAATATTGATTTGATGGTGAGACCTTATCAATTGATTGGGGTGATTCTTTTCGTTGCTGTCGTACTTCGTAAGGCAGTTGGGAATTCCATGCAGCGATTTATGCTTTGGAATATTTTTGATACGTTTATAGGACTTTTTGTTTTAATTGGTTTTATTAATATTTTATTTATAGACACGCAAGCTTCTGCAAAACAAACTATTGTAGTAGCTTCTTTTGCATTTCTGTACTACATAACAAGAATTTTTGTAAGAAATAAAAAAGATATATTAGCATTATTTCCGATAATAATTTCTAGTGGAGTTGTTATTAGTTTGTATGCTATAGCACAAAATATTTTGTATAAATCTGGTGGAAATCATATGGAAATTATGCCAGGACGACCAAATGCAACATTTGCAGAACCTGATTGGCTAGGTGTTTATATTGTATTTTTAATTGCGACAGCGTTAGCTTATTTGTATTACAACACGTATCACAAACATATTTGGAAATTTTTTGATATTGCACTGTTTGGGACAATGACTATTTTTTTCACAGCACTTATAATTACTGTTGCTCGTAGTGCTTGGGTTGGTGTAGCTGCAGTCATAATAGTTTATGGCATCATGTTGTTTTTTCAGAAAAAGTATAAGTTATTTGCTAAGCACGTATTTTGGATTTTTAGTACTGCACTACTTGGTTTAATTATCGTATTTGCATTTAGCTTAACTACATTTGAACTTGGAAATAGATTACAAAGTACAAACACGGGATTACAAGAAATTACTATTTCTTGTGTATCTAATGGACAGGCACAAGGCACTATCCCTACAAAAATTAATGATGTGAGTGAGTTGACGCAATATAATTGTCGACATATAAACTTGGAGGAAATAGATAGTGAAATATCAATTGGAAATGAGGTGATAAAAATACATAGAATAGATCCAAATATATCGGTCCGAACAGATGTATATAATCAGGTATTAGAAAAAATTAAGTTAAAGCCATGGTTCGGATATGGATGGGGAAGTAGTAACAAAATACTTGGCAATGATGAGAGTGGTACACCTCTGAATGCCAGTAATATATTTTTGGAAACAACACTATCTATAGGTATTCTGGGAGTAATAATGTTAATAATGTTTTTTTGTACAGTTAGCATCTTCGCAATTAAAGTTTTGAAAATATCTACAAATATGAGGGAGAAATCAGTTGCAATCTTTGCATTACTCGGAGTTGTTGCAATAATTGTGCCAAATTTATTTAATGCAGGTTTATTACTTGGATTTGTTTGGGTATTTTTTGGAAGCATTGCAATTTTGAGGAAAATGTAGCATAATTAATTACATTAAAAACGTAGTTCTTATTAAAAAAGGTTGTACAGGAGATTTGTCATAATGATAGATTTTGCATGTGTAAATTTAGTAGGTAAAGAAGTTATTGTTTCAAATGGTAATGTTTCACAACAATGTGTAATTGAGCTAGGTATTAATAGCTCAGAGAGAGTTCAAAAACATAAAAAATGCACTCACCCACCAGCATTTCAAGTTAGATCTTTGGAGAGTGGAGAAGTAATTGTGCTTTTTAGTGAAGAAGTTGCAAGAATGCTTAGTGGAGGTGAGGCTTTGAGTATGAAGTTATCTAGGTAGTATCAATTCTAAAAAATGATATATAACTCTACAAAAGGAGGTAGTTATAATGTCAGGAAGATTATCATGTAATCAAGAATCTATTTTTCACAGGAATAGTGTGCATCAAAGCATAGTTGGATCTGGCATTGATAAAGCAACGCCAAAAGATAGTTTATTGCATGGTGCGGAAGTTGATGTATTTATTGGAGGCTCAATTCATCAATGCATCATCGAATCGGGCATTGGCGGTTCACGTCCATTTTGTGCACGTAGTGTACAGTCGGGAATCATACGGCAACAGTTTACAGCAGAAACAGCAAAAGAGTTGCGATTAAAAGGGTCAGTTCCTAATATGATTAGAGTGTGGTAGAACTTTTTAAATAAACGGGATTGTATAACATGCAATCCTGTTTTTCTTTTTTGTAAAAAATTTGGTATAGTGAATAATAGATATTTAATTATAAAAGAATGTCAAAGATTATTGTTGTTACAGGTGTACCAGCTTCAGGTAAAACAGTATTTGCTCAAAAAGTTGGGAACAAGTTCAATTTACCTTTATTTTCAAAAGATTCACTCAAAGAGCTTTTATTTGATTATGTTGGTGTAGAAAATAGAGATCTTAGTCGTAAATTTGGTATGGCTAGTTTTGAATTATTATATGAAATCACAGAGCAATTGATGCGTACAGATGTTGCACATGTTATTGAAGGTAATTTTGATAGAGAATTTGCTAGCAATGTTTTGAATAAAAAAATGGAAAAATATGACTGTGAGTTTTTACAATTTAATTTTTATGCACAAAAAAACATAATACGTGAGAGATTTGAAAAAAGATGGGACAATAGAAATGTAAAAAATAGTCGTCATAAGGGACATATGGATAATGAAAATTTAGAAATTGTAGAAAATACTGGAGGTAAAAATAAGGCATTAGATATCCCAGGAGAATTAATTGAGGTAGATACAACAAATTTTGATAATGTAGACTATAAACAGTTAAATCAAAAAATTAGTGAATTTTTGAAATAAAAAAGTTTATGAAAATAGCAATAGATATACGAAATATTGGTAAGGGGCGCACCGGTGATGAGGTAGTGTTTTTTGAGTTGGTTCGGAGCCTTGCACTTATCGATGATGAAAATGATTATAGATTACTTATAGACAATAGAAGTCATGATGAAATTACCGAAATTGTAAAGAAGTTTGGTATAGAAAATAAGAAAAACTTCACGATTGTTCAGCTAGGTAGTGGAAATAAGTTTTTGTGGAATGGATATAAGGTGTCTAGGTATTGTATACAAGAATGTATAGACATTTATCATACACAATATATAATTCCATTTTTTGTTCCAGTTGATACAAAAATTGTTACGCACATTCATGATATTTCTTTTAAAGTGCATAAAGAATTAATTTCAAAAAAAGATGCTTTTTTTCTTAATCACCTTATACCACGAGCTCTAAATAAATCTGATAAAATTATTGCAGTATCACAATTCACAAAGGATGAAATTATAAAATACTATAAAATACCAGCAGAAAAGATTGCTGTAGTACATAATGCAGTTAGTATTGAGAGAACAGGACAGGACTATAGCATCATACAAAAAAAGTATAATTTACCAAAAAAATATATTTTAGCACTTGGGACAATGCAACCACGTAAAAACATCCCATTTCTTGTAGATGCTTTTGCACAATTAGTAGATAAAGAAATTGAAGATATAAATCTTGTACTTGTCGGTAAAAAATCACATAATTTTGATAATGAGATTCAACAGTCAATTGATAAATACCCAGAAATAAAAGAAAAGGTTATTTTTACTGGTTACGTGGACGAAATAGATAAATTCAGCATATTTGAAAATGCACAAGTATTTGCATTTCCATCATTATACGAGGGATTTGGTGTGCCAATATTAGAAGCATTTAAGGCAGATACACTTGTTGTGGCAAGTGACATTGCTCCACATAGAGAAGTTGGTGGTGCAGGGGTTTTATATTTTGATCCGTGTGACATTGACCAATGCATGAAAACATTGTATGATGCTTTGGTTAATGATAATATAAGAGAAGTGACTTTAAGTGCTTCGGCAGAGCAACAAAATAAATTTTCATGGAAAAAGTCAGCTGAAAAAATGAAGGAAATTTATTTATCAATTTAGTTTTTAGTAATATATTAATATGATGAGAAAAAGGGCAGGAACATCAACGAATTATAGTTCCAAATATAAAGATGGTGGAAATAAAAAGAAATGGATTATTATCTCAGTGATAGTTGTTTTTTTGTTGGGAGGTTGTGCATTTGCTGCTGTGAAAGTTATTGATAAAGTAGCTCCAAATAGTAATATATTAGGTTCTATTGCAAAAAGTTTGCCGATGGTTGAAAATAAACTTGATGGTGAGGAAGAAGGACGTATCAATATAATGTTTCTAGGAATGCGTGGTAAGGGCGTTGCTGGTGGAGGAACTCTTGCGGATACTATAATGGTAGTGAGTATCAAAAAACAAGAAAATCCAGAAGGTGATGATACTTATAAGGCATCGATGGTTTCAGTGCCTCGTGACTTGTATGTGACGATGCCAGGAACAACATCAAATATGAAAATCAATAGTGTATATCACTATGGAGAAGAAAAAGGCGATGGACAAGGAATTGAGGCAATGAAACAAGTCCTTGAAGACATAACTGGTCAGAGAATTCATTATGGAGCAGAAGTTAATTTTGCAGGATTCAAAGAGGTTGTGGATACTCTAGGTGGAGTTGAGGTTGATTTAGCAGAGCAATTTATTGAACCAATACAATTTCATGAAGAAAAAGTTTGTGATGGTGCCAATGGTGGAGTATTTACTGTAAAGAGTGGAAATTTTGAATCAAAGATAGATCATAGAGGGAAAGTAGTTGCTCAATATCCGCTTTGTTATAATGAAACAGAAGAGTGTGGTGGAGTATTTACTGTGCCAGCAGGTATTTCAATTTTGGATGGAGAAAAAGCGCTTTGCTATGTACGAGCTAGAACTACATCAAGTGATTTTGATAGAGCACGTAGACAACAGGATGTTATAGGTCAAATAAAAAAGAAAGCTCTTTCAATGGGTGTCTTAACTGATTTTGGGAAAGTGCAAGAGTTGTTTGGAGCAGTTAGTGGGAATATGAATACAGATATGGAATTGTGGGAAATGCAAAGATTCTTTGATTTGTATCAAAAAATGGATACTAATATGCAGGTAGAGCATAAGGTGCTTGAAAATTCAGAAGAAGGACTTCTTTATTCTCATGAAGGAGATGAAAGAGGGTATATACTTATGCCAAGAGGAGATACCTATGATAAGATTCGTGAAATGTTTGCAAGTATAATTTAGTTAGCATTACAATGCCAAAAGTTTCTATTGCAGTACAAAGCTATAAAAATCCTGAGATGTTATCACTTTGTCTCAAATCAGTGCAAAAATATTGTGCTGATTTTGACTATGAGGCAATAGTTGCGGATGGAGAGACTGGTGAGGATACAAAAATGATGATGAAAGAGGATTTTCCAGATGTTATTTTTATACCACATGAAGAAAATGTGGGTTTTGGAAAAATGGTTAATGCATGTATTGAAAAAGCTACTGGTGAATATATATTTTTTATAAACTTTGATACAGTTTTGGAAAAAGATACAGTTGGAGATTTTATAAAATTTATGGATGCTCATCCAAAAGTAGGTCTTGCTGGTCCGAAGCAAAAAAACTTTAATGGTAAATATGAGAATACTAGATTTAGGTTTTATGAGCCACAAACCATTTTGTATCGCAGGACATTTCTCAAGAATTTTGAATTTGCAAAAAAACATTTAGCCAATTTTGAAATGGAAGATATCAGAAAAGATGAACCATATCCAGTTGATTGGGTGATTGGGAGTGCGATGTTTGTGCGGAAAAGTGCCATGGAAAAAGTTGGGAAAATGGATAATATCTTTTTCATGTACATGGAAGATGTGGACTGGTGTAGGAGATTTTGGGAAAAGGGATTTATCGTGTGTTATAATCCACAAATAACCATGTTCCATTTTTATGGAAAAGGAAGTGCTAAAGGTGGACTTAAAGGATTATTATTCAATAAATTAACGTGGGTACATATTTCAAGTGGAATAAAATATTTCAAGAAATACAAAAACCGGCCTGCACCAAAAACTACTAAAACATTATATTAATATATTTTTATGAAACAATTTGAGCAAGATTTTAATATACAAAATACAAAAAAAGGTTCATCACGTATTCTGATAGTTTTCTCAGCCATTTTTTTCTCAGCTATATTTTTTATAGTAGGGTTTAGCATTGGCAAAAAGCAGCAAGCAGCTCCAGTGCCTTTTGACTTGGCGGTTATTGAAAATAAGGCTGGAAATGAAGAAGTCGATTTCACATTGTTTTGGGATGTGTGGGATTTAGTGAAGGAAAAATATGTTGATCATGATACCTTGGAAGCACAAGACATGATAAATGGAGCAATTGATGGAATGCTTAGTGCAACAGGTGATCCATATACCACTTTTTTAGATGAAGAACAATTCGCAGCATTGAATGAAGAATTGAATGGAAGTTTTGAAGGTATAGGAGCTGAAGTTGGTATTAAGGATAATATATTAACTATAATTACGCCACTAGAAGAATCACCAGCTCAAATTGCGGGCTTACGAGCTGGCGATAAGGTTATTGAAATTGAAGGTGAAACTACTGCTGATCTAACTATAGATGAGGCTGTTAAGAAAATGCGAGGGGAAAAAGGAACTGAATTGCATTTAAAGATTTTTAGATTGGAAGGTGAAAATACTGAGACAAAAGACATAACTGTTATAAGGGATACTATTCATATTGATAGTATACGTGTTGAATTTTTAGATAATGATATAGCTCATGTTAAGTTGATGCAGTTTGGTGAAGATACTATAAAAGAATTTAATAAGATAATTGCACAAATAAGACAGAAAGAATCAAAAGGAATTATACTTGATGTAAGAAATGATCCAGGCGGGATATTGCATACGGCAGTAGTTGTAGCAAGTAAATTTTTACCAAGTAATGCTGTTGTGGTAATGGAAGAAGATGCACAAGATAATAGAACTAATTTATATACAACAGGTGCACACCCATTTGAAAAAACACCTGTAGTGATACTCATAAATGAAGGAAGTGCTAGTGCGTCAGAGATTCTTGCTGGAGCACTCAGAGATAATCGTGATGATGTGACAATAGTGGGCAAGCAATCATTTGGAAAAGGTTCGGTTCAAGAATTAGTGCCAACTAGTTCATCAACTGCAGCAAAAATAACAGTTGCTAAATGGTTAACTCCAAGTGGAGAGCAGATAAATGAAATTGGGATTAAGCCAGATGTAGAAATTGAATATACAAGTGAGGATTATAAGAATGAAACAGATCCACAACTTGACAAGGCTATTGAAATAATGTTAGAAAAGATAGGGCAGTAAAAAATTTGATATCAAAATTCCAAAAGCTTTTGAGGAGAATTGCAATGAATGATGCATTTGCAGTAATCAATGAAAAGGAACTTGAATCATTTGTACAACCGATACATAGTGATGTTTTTGTACCACTGAGTTGCATGGATATATCTAAAAAATGTATAGATAATGCGACTACTGAAGATGTGTGGGCATGTTTTGGATGTTCAAATGATAATTGTTCTTGTAATAGGCGGATTTTAGGGTCATGTTTTTAGTGTCAAAAAGTAAGGTTCATCTACACAGTGTGTATGTGAACCTTTTCATATAACTTGACCGAGTGTTGATGTTTGCTATAATAATTTAAGTTAATTAAGTATTATTTAATATATTTATGAGTACAAAAGTTACACCATTAGGAGACAATGTATTAGTTAAACCAGTTACTCCAGAAACAAAAACTGCCTCAGGTCTTTATATTCCTGACACAGTAACAGAAGAAAAATCACAACAGGGCAAAGTTATGGAGATTGGAAATGATGAAAAAATATCTGTAACAAAAGGACAGGTTGTGATGTTTAAAAAATATGGTGGTGAAGAAATTAAAATTGACAATGAAGAATACGTTATGGTTAAAAATGAAGATTTAATAGCTGTTGTAGAATAATTGGAGTATTTATAAAATCCGAGTGAAAGCTCGGATTTATTTTTTATGAAATATACAGATAAAATTTACGGAAAGATTAATATAACTGAAAAAGTTATTATTGAAATTATAGAATCTTCTGATTTTCAAAGGTTGATAGGCATTGATCAGGCAGGTTATTTTGATGTGTATTTCCCAGGCACAAAACATTCGAGATTTGAACACTCTGTAGGTTGCTATATTTTGCTTAAAAAATTTGGAGCATCAATAGAAGAGCAAATTGCTGGATTGATACATGATATATCTCACAGTGCTTTTTCACATACAGCTGATTATGTTTTTGATTCTGGTAGAGGAGCTGATCATAATTATCAAGATGATATATTTGAAGATTTTGTAAGACAAACAAAAATTCCAGAGATTTTAAAAAAATATAATTATGATGTTGATTATATTTTAAATGAAAATAACTTTCCACTACAAGAAAATGAATTACCTGATTTATGTGCTGATAGGATTGATTATTCTTTGAGAGGCGCTTTTCATTATATCAAAATGAATACAGATAAAATAGATTACTTTTTGGATAATTTAAAAGTTAATAATAATGAATGGGTATTTAATAGTTATGAAGCAGCATTTAAATATGCAAAACTTTTTAAAAAATTAAATGATATATATTACTCAAATAAAGAAACAGCGGCAATGTTTAAACGAACTAGTGATTGGATTAAATATGCAGCAAAGAGGAATTATATAACACACACGGACTTATTTGTTACAGATAAAGAAGTGATTAATCAAATAAACAAACACTTAGCAAATGACAAAAAATTAGCAGAATTATGGGAGTATATGAATAATTCAGAGATTAATATTTGCAAAAAAGGTGAAAGCAATTGTGAACAAATCATTGTTAAGTCTAGAATTGTAGACCCTTCATTCCTTGACGGTGATATTATCAAAAGAATATCAGAAATTAATAGAGAGTGGGGCAGTACTGTAAATATGGATAAAGAGCCAAAAATATATTATTTGAAAAAAAGTAAATAATGTATATTTTAGATATGTAGATGTTGTAACTAAGTGTATTATTTTAAAATAACAATATTTGGCAAAAAAGCCAAAGCATTTTTTGCAAATATAATCATGTATGATACAATGAAAATTGTAAAATGAAAAATTAAAACAAAAAAATGAAAAATAATATATTTAAAAAGATGCTGTCTTTTTTGACTGTTTGTACACTTGTACTAAGTATGGTTGGCAATGCTCAAATAGTACAAGCAGCTCCATCAACTTTTAATCAAACAGATTGGACAACAGGACAATCAGTTAATACTGCAAATAATACTTCAAATCAAACAGGTTGGAGTGAATTTAGTAGTTCTGATGCAAAAATATTAAATACAACAGATATTCAATTGAATAATGTATATAGCGCAAATATAGATTTTAATACGGAAGCTGATTACATTCAGGAAAATGCAACTGATGGTACTGATTTTGATGGTGGAATGGTGGAATTGCATGGAAGTTCATTAGTTGCAACAGGTGGAACAATAACTACAGTAGGAGATTATAAAGTTCATGAATTTTCTTCAGCTGGGACATTTGAGGTTACAGCTCCAGGTGATGTCGATTTTTTAGTTGTTGCTGGAGGTGGTGGAGGTGCTGCAGGAGATGATAGTCGTGGAGGTAGTGGTGGTGGAGGAGCAGGTGGGGTAGTTTACGAACAAAATCAAAATATTTTAAATGGCTCGCACCTTGTGTCAGTTGGAAATGGAGGTAATGGTGGTTGGAATGGTGTAAATGGAGTTGATAGTGTTTTTTATGGCAGCACTGCTCTTGGCGGCGGGAGAGCGGTATTTGGAGCAGCTGGAGGTGCTGGAGGATCAGGCGGAGGTGGATCTAGATATGGAAATATCGGTGGTGTAGGCGAACAGCCAAGTAGTGTAAGTGGTGGTTTTGGAAGCAACGGTGGGAGAGCGTACAATAATGGAACTCGTGAAGTTGGTGCAGGTGGAGGTGGTGGAGCGGGTGGTGTTGGTGGAGCGGCATACTCAACTTATTGGGGAGGGCCTGGTGGTACAGGAGTTGATTATAGTAGTGTTTTTGGTATTGATGTGGGTGAAAATGGTTGGTTTGCTAGTGGTGGTGGAGGTGGTGGACATGGTGTTAGACCTGGTATAGCACCAATTGGTGGAGGTGGTGATGGAGGATCTTATATAGGTGTAGCAGGAATGGCAAATACTGGCGGTGGTGGCGGTGGTGGAAGCGGTGCTTCAGGAGCTGTAAAAGTTGGTGGTGCAGGAGGCTCAGGAGTAGTAATAGTAAGATACTCATCAAACCCAACATACCCAACAACCCCATACTACGTAACAACAGATACAAACTCACAAACAAACACAACAGCGTGGCAAAGTATGCAAGGAGTAACAATAACTCAAACAACTCCAGTAAATACAAATATAAAACAATTAGTTTCTTTTGATAATAAAACAACATGGAAATACTGGAATGGTAGTGCATGGATAACTTCTAATATAGGAGATATAGAAACAAACGGAATGGATAAAACTTCTATAGAAGCATTAACAAATAGTGAATGGTCTCAAGTTTTCACTCAAGGAACAATAGACTTTGCATCAAGCCTATCAACAACAGACAATACAGTAACTCCAGAATTAGATAATATAGAAATAAACTACACGTTAAATCAAGAAGAAGAATTAATATCAAGTATATATAACTCAGAGGA
>SWBW01009629.1_pt1 | contig 55578 bp, 41 predicted proteins | sample 4693041 | NCBI WGS metagenome assembly SWBW01 (sample SAMN10267271, study PRJNA491770) | bioreactor metagenome | isolation source: DHS bioreactor inoculated with marine methane seep sediment | place: Japan: Omine Ridge, Nankai Trough | collected 2006-05-06 | reverse complement strand
TTGAGAAATTATGTGGAGATAGAGTTGTTGTATTTCCTGCTTCATCTCTTACTCTTAGTTCATGGGACCCACTTTGATCTACTGCAAACAGTTGTATCCCATTAACTATTGATGTTGTTGGAGCTATTGAGTTTGAGATTGTTAGGATATTATCTGCTGTTGTTCCGTAGTTACTTGATCCTATTCCTACGTTTCCTGATGTGTAGGCTATATTATTTCCTGTTTGGGTCCATGGAGAGTTTGTGGAGCCTCCTGAGGTTGAGCCTCGATCTAATTCTACCGCTTTAACACCTACAGAAAGACCTGCTGAATCTGCCTTCACCTGAGTTTTTTCTACAGGATGAAACCCTGTCTTATTACCATAGTTAGTATTACTATTTGCTGTAAATAATTCATATGCAAATCCGTTTGCTGAAGGTGTACTATCATATGAGATACGCAAATAACCATTTGTACCACCAAAGAGTACAGTTTCTGCTCGTGTTACTGGAATGATATTTGAATAATTTGGATAATTCCATGTTGTTGACATACTTGTTGTAAATAATGGACCTGTATCTTTTGCGAAATAAATTGTATCACCCTTCATTATAAATTGTTCAATATTACTTGAACTATCTGTTACTACATACCCAAGCCACCTATATGAAGTAAATCCACTAGGTATATTTGTTGCATTTATATCTGTATCAAAACCTATGTCTGTTGTTCCATCATCTTTTTCTATTAGGAATACATAATACATTGTATCGTTTGCTATTGTTCCACTGAATAGACCTCCTTGGTCATCTCCTTCTGAGAAGCTTGCATCTAATTGTTTTGTTAATCCTGTAGCTAATTCTAGATCTTTTAAATCTGTTTCATCTTTTGCGTATCCACTTGATACATATACATCATGGTCTGTATCTCCTGAGTCATTTGATAAGTTGAATCCGTATAGGAATCCTGGGGTGTACGATGATGAGCTACTTCCTGATGATTCTTCTATTTTCCAGATTTTTAGGTCTGTGTATATTTCATATGGATTTCTATTAGAAGATCGTCCTTGTGCAGCAATATTATCTGTGTAAAGAAGGAAATCAATTATTGTTTCTTCTGTAAAGGTTACTTTACCTGTAACAGTAGCATTATCATAATCAGCATATGTTGTACTTGCTGCTAAAAATGTGTTATCAATTTTTTGAATTTCTAAACGTGTTTTTCCTAAAGAACCAGTTCTAAAGGAAAGACCTGTACCTTCTAAATAATAGTCCCCCGCAGGTAGAGTGATTTGATTTGATGCAAGTGACGCACCTGCAATTTCATTTGTCATAACTGTATTTAATTGAAGTTGATTTTCACCCGTTGTAATTGTTTGTGGTGCAGTATTAGTTACTTTCTGATCCTGCACATGCATAAGATTCCAAGTTTGTCCTCCTCCAGATATACTTGAACTTCCACCTCCAATTAATGAACCAGAAAAGTTAGTCCAATAACCACCACTCATATTTTTATTTGCAGCATTATCATGATAAGCTCTTACTTCGAAATAATCTGTAGTTCCATTTGCATCAACAACAACTGAAATTTTATTAGTACGATATGTACCCGTCAAATATCCATAATCACCTGTAACAACACTACCATTTTTATATATATACACTTGAGTTATATCACTATCATTCAAATTTTCCCAACGAGTAGTAAAAGTTAATAAATATTTACCTTGAACTGTTGGAGTAAACTGCTCTGTTGTTAAATCAAAATCGTTATTTGTATCAAATTCCTCAGCATCCCAAGTTACTAAAGTATTTGTAGAACTTGGAATACTTTGGTCTACAGTGTTTTTATTTATACTAAATGATGAAGTGTTTCCAACTACACCATCAGCACATTCCCAGTCACTACTCGCTTCATTATATGAAAGAGTTTGTCCATCTGTACATGTTGGTAATGATGATGATTCTGAACTTCCTGCGTATTCGTATATTATAACTACACCATCGCTACCTGCTGATGCAGATCTAATGGTTGAACCATCATAACATCCTCCACCCCCACCAGAACCATAGCCTATACTTGTTTCAGCATTTTTTCCATTCTGTGCACTTTTAGCATTTTCAAATCCTAAAAATGATAATCCTCCATCTCCAGCTGGACAAGCTTGATAATTTGATAATTCTTTTCCTCGTGAACCTGTGTTATTTATGTCACCACCGACTCCACTACCTGGAGCATCAGATACTGCCAATCTATTTCCTTTACCTCCACCAGTTGCTGATACATGTGTATCAAATGATGTATCAGTACCACTAGTATTTACAACACCACCAGCACCTACAGTAACTGGAACACTTGTAATTGATGATACATCTATTATTTTTTCTGCATAACCAGCACCACTACCTCCTCCACCTCCATAGTTTTCTTCATAGGCTTTTCCTCCTCCACCTCCACCAATAACCTGAACACGAATAGTTTCAATTCCTGCTGGTTTTGTCCATGTATGTGCTCCTGCTATATCAAATGTTTGGATTGACTTTATTCCACCTCCGCCTGAACTACTAACACCAGCACTAACAATACTACTATCATCAGATGTAACTTCTGATATTCTTACACGTGTACTAAATTTTTCATCTGTTGTTCCACGACTTCCATTAATTAATAAAGTGCCATCATATGATTTATGTCTGAATTTAAATTGAATATCAAAATCACCGGTTACACTACCTAATTCTGCACGTGTCATTCGTATCATTCCTGAATGTGTTTCTATGTCAGTAGCACCGTTAGACATCGCCAATTGATAACCAGAATTACCGATTGCAGTCCATGCACCACCATTAAGACTATACTCTAAATAAAGATATCCTCCACCCCAACTAGTAGAAGCATTACGTGCAGGAATATTATAATCTAAATCAACATCAAAGCCATCACGAATTGTGACTGTATCCCATGTTTTACCATCAGTTATTGCTGTGGTAAATGATCTATCAATATTATCATATTGCACAAATGAATGTGGAATTATACTTGTTCCACTTGAACTTCCTGTAGCAAAAGCTCCCCACTGCGTTCCATTACAAAACTCCATGACTTTTGTAGTGTCATTGTATCTCATTGCACCTTCTTTGTTTACATCACATGCATCTGTATCATTTGTTAGAGTTATTGATCCTGTTAAGTTTATTGGTGTTGAAAACTCTATTTCATTTGATATTGTATTATATGATATTACTGCTTCATTTCCATCTTCTCCTATATGTAATGATGATGGTCCTAGGTATAGATCTCTAAATCTATTTGTTGAAGATCCTAGGTCGTATGTATCATCTGTATCTGGTCCTATATGTCCTGCTACTTGTAGTGTGAAGTTATCTGGTGTTGTTGTTCCTATTCCTATATTTCCTGTGTCGTAGTATGCGTCTGAACCATTTGCTGTCCATAGGGATGAACTTGAACTTGATGAACCACTTGATCCAACTGTTACATGTGCTGTACCTGTGAATACTGATGCTGCTAATGTATATTCATTTATATCATCTCCTGATGAACCTACTATAAATACTTTTGTTCCATCGTTGTTAAATGCTATTCCTGACACTACACCTTCTTGTGCTGATAAACTATATGTTCCTATATGACCTTCTGAATCTATATCAAATGGCCTTGCTAATGAATATTCATTAATTTCATCTCCATTTTGACCTACTATATACATTCTTTTTCCTCCTGGGCTAAATTCTATACCATTTGGATTTGCTTCTTCTACACTAACTGATGATTGTTGTATAAAAGCTGCTGTTGTAACATCAAATGGTGTTGATAATGTGTATTCACCCACATCAATGCCAGTGCTACCAACAACAAACATTTTTGTTCCATCATTATTAAATATCACATCATCTGGACCTGTGTCTTCTGTTGCTACTGAAAATCTGTCTGTATATGTAGCTGTTGATACATCAAATGCAGTTGACAATGTATATTGATTTACATCATCACCTGTGGTACCTATTACATACATGCTTGTTCCATCAGGATTAAATGTAAATCCCGTTGGAGATATTTCTTGTGTTGCAACTGAAAAACTATCTACAAAAGTTATTGTTGATGCGTCATATGGTGTTGATAGTGTATATTCATTTATATCATCACCTACACCTCCTAGAATGAATAATTTTGTTCCATCATTGTTAAATTCTATATCTAATACAGTTGTATCTTGTGCTGTTAAACTCGTTGCATCCACAAAGCTCATAGTACTCAGATCATACCCTGTTGCTACTGACTTTATGTCTAATGTAGTATTTGGAGCTATTACTCTTGTTATTTTATCTTTTGGATCTATATATTCTATTGTAATTCCGTCTTCTATTATTTCTATATGACCTTGAGTCATATCTGTTGTATCAATCATTACTGACATTGCCTCTGTTCCGTCTAAACTATCTAGTGCATTCCAAATTTCTGCTGTTGTAAAGATATGATTTATTCCTGAAGTCCCCCCAGAACTCCCAGCAGAAGAAGAACTTATTGTTACAGTTTGTGTTCCTGGTGATTTTTTAACTATTGTTAGAGTTTGATCTCCTAATCCTGTTGTTTGATATACAGTATAATCATCTGTTACATTTTTTTGTGCGTATCCTGTTGCATCAACACTAACATCTATTCTTTTTAGATTTGGGTTTTGTGTATCAGATGTTGAATAGAAAGTTGATGATAGATCAAAAGTTGTTTGATCTATTGCAAAGGATCCTGATGATTCCCAATCTGCATCAGATATTGATTCTAATGTTGTAGAGTTCATTTGATTCATTACTCCACTTTCTACTGCTTTTGATATTGCACTATTTGCATTATCTTCTATGCCTACTGTACTCCAAGTATCTACGTTATCTCTGAAATACCAAGTTCCATCAGTTCCTCCATGAACTGATGCTTCTTTACTTGCAATGTATCTCCATGCTGAACCAGTCCATACTTTGAAAGTATGTCTATTATTGAAACTTACCCCGTAGAATATTGATTGAGAGTTTAGGTTTTCTAATACACTTACTGAGTTTATATCTGTCCAATTTGCGCTATCTAAACCATCTTGGTTTGTTATTGTTGTTACGTATGCTCCTGTGTAGTTTCCTAGGGTTTTTTCGTAGAAGGTCATTTCTGAAATATCTGTATAACTAGCATCACCATTATTTGCAGTAATATTTAATCTATAATATCTATATGCTGTATTATTAGTAAATCCTGAGTAATTTCTTTTTTCGTTAGATAACCAATTCATTTCAGCTGAACGCACATCTAAAACAGTCCAAGTATTTGCATCATTACTTCCTTCAAATGTCCAATCTTTTGGTAATCTTGCTACAGTAATACCTTGAACAGAATACTCATAAACAATTGCTTCATTTCCTGATCCTAAATCATATTGAATGTGTGCAGCGCCACCCGGAGTACTTAACCATTGTGTTGAAGTGTTATCATCAAAGGCTCTACTTGGCACATAAGTAGCATAAGCTGAACTTGCCGTAGCAGCACCCCCAGTAGCAATATCACTAACATATTTAACACTAGTAGCCTGTCCCAATGTATGAGCTGCATTACTTCCATCGAAGTATGTTCCATATATATTATCTACATCATATATTCCTAATTCTATTTCATTATCATTTGTGATATGTACTGATTCATTTGCTGTTCCATCTCCTGTTACATCTGTAATTGTGAACCACGCATCTTCCATTTTAAATCTTGATCCTACTCTTACTTTATCTGCTGTATTTCCACTTCCTATTGATACTGCTGTATCTGATACGTCTTCGAAGTGTCCTTTGTTGTTGTGTTGGTCTGCGAAGAATTCTAATTCTGAAATATCTGTATAACTAGCATCACCATTATTAGCAGTAATATTTAATCTGAAATATCTGTATGCCGTATCATTAATAAATCCTGAGTAATTTCTTTTTTCATTAGCTATCCAACCCATCTCAGCTGAACGCACATCTAATGCAGTCCAAGTATTTGCATCATTACTTCCTTCAAATGTCCAATCCTTTGGAGCTCTTGTTACAGAAGTGCTTCGAACAGAATATTCAGAAACAATAGCTTCATTTCCTGATCCTAAATCATATTGAATCTGTGCAGCGCCACCTGGAGTACTTAACCATTGAGTTGACGTATTATCATCAAAGGCTCTACTTGGTGGATAAGAAGCATGATGAGCACTTGATGTAACAGCCCCACCCGTAGCCAAATCAGGACCAGTACCTCCACCAGTATCAACTAAGTCAACTTGAAATTGAGTTATGTTTTCTTTTAAATCTTCTTGTGTATAATTATCTTCTGAATTGTAATTTATGTTTTGTATTTTATCAGTTTCTGTTTGTTCTTCTGTAATACTTACAATTGCTGAACCTGATACTGTTGTTGATTCTCCTTGTGCTAGAGTTACTTGAGTTTGAGTTACTCCACTTCCTGATGTTCCTGTTGATAATCCTCCCCATATAGTTCCATTACAAAACTCCATGACTTTTGAAGTGTCATTGTATCTCATTGCACCTTCTTTTGTTACGTCACAAGCTGATGCGTCATTATTGAGAGTTATACTTCCTCCTATAGCTAGATTGTTTCCATCGTATGTGAAGTTTGAGTTTTGAGTTATTGCATTTCCTGCACTATTTGTGAATTGTATTTGATTTGCACTTAGGCTTGCTGGTGTATCTGTTAGTCCTGTATATGTTGAAGTTCCTCCACTTGATGTTAGAGAGTTCCATACTGAACCATCGTATCCTTCTAGATCTGTTCCACTCCATCTTATCATTCCTGCTACTGCATTTGTACTTGTTCCAAATACTGCTGCTTTATCAAAGTTGAAAGCTTCGTTTATTGTATCGTAACTTATTATTCCTTCATTTCCGTTTTCTCCTATATGTAGAGAGTTTGGTCCTAGGTATAGGTCTCTGAATCTATTTGTACTACTTCCTAGGTCGTATGTATCATCTGCATCTGGTCCTATATGTCCTGCTACTTGTAGTTTGAAGTTTGTTGGAGTATTTGTTCCTATTCCAATATTACCGTTACTATTTAGAATAGTAAACAAACTAGATGAAAATAAATCAGTAGTACTTGCACCACCACCTCTAGTAATTACAAAATCATTCCCCAAAAGTCCTTGTTGCCAAGCAGTTTGACCGCCTCTATGAAAAGACAAGTATGGAACATTCCCATCATCAGTGGAACTATTTGAATAAATTTCTTGAAAAGCAAATGTACCATTTCCAATTTGATTTTTCATTGTTGAACCTGAATATGCACTTTCTACTTCTAATTTACTATTTGGTACCATTGTTCCTATGCCAATACTTCCTGCAAAATAATTTTTTGCAGTACTATTTTTTTGATATACTCCATATTTATTTATAACATTTGCTCCACCATCTAGATTATCAAGAAAAATTGCATATGAATTTGTAATTGTTCCTGTCGGATTGATTGTATTAGAGCCCACTCTACTCCATATACCATACTGTTCATTTAGAGCTCCTTGAAAATTTGAATCATTCGTAAAACCTTGAACACCTAATCCAATTCTATATCCCGAGTCTAAAACACCTGCCGCTATTGGCAAATCATAACCTGTGATATCTACAACTTTATAATGATTTGTTCCACTAGCTATAACATCTGGATATGTTTCACCTATGTCTAATGTATTTGCTATTGGAGGATTTACCGCTATCCCAATTGAATCATAACTTGCATCTATACTAAATAGATTCAAAATGTTTTCTCCTTCAATTCTAAAGTTATTATCTCCACCTTCTTCATTAAAAATCGCACTTCCTCTAACATCCAACATTGCATTTGGACTATCCGTCCCAATCCCAACTCTCCCATTAACAGTATCAACAAAAAAATCATTTGAATTAACTGTAAAGTCATCTCCCAGAGTTAATCCTCCAGTTTTATTTTGAATTGAGTTTGAAGTATTTAAATAGTAATCTTCTGTTTGTCCATTAAACCTATGTGAGTTTAAAGCAAAACCTGTTGGAGTTATTTTTCTTCTTGGAGTCATCTCTGAATTTGAGTTTATTGTTACTCCTAGGTAATAGTTTGAATCAAAAGTTATATCTAATACATTATCTCCACTTTCTCCTAGAGTTGTACTAAATATCCCATTTGTTATTGTTAAAGTTTTTGAAGTTGGAGTTCCACATGTTCCTCTACTAGTCCATAGACATGTTCCTCCTGATTCTGCATCATATATTGTTAATGTGAAATCATAATCTCCATCTGATACTGCTACGTTATTAGTATCTGTTAGTTTTCCATGATATGTTAGTTCACTGTCTGGTGCAGCTTGTGTAATTGAAAAATTAAGAATTATTGCTAACGCAATTATTCCTAATATGTAAGTTAATTTGTTTTTGAAAGTTTTTTTCATTTTTTGTGTTTATTGTATCCCCTGTTCTCTCGTATTTACTAAGTTTTTAGTGTTTTTTATTATTTTCTTTTGTTTGTTTATGTAGGGTTATTATATCATATTGTTTATTTCTTGTCTTGTTTTGTTTGTATGGGTTTTTAAAACTGTTTGTTTTATTGACAAAATAGCCAAAATGGTGTATAAAGTAGACAAGTCGCAATCATGTTTATTTTACAAAAAGGAGTTTTAAATTGGAAAAAACTATTAAAGTTGGTGGAATAATTCAATTGACACTAGATGGCAGGCCCCCAAGGCAAGCTACTGGTAAAATGACAATTTTAAATGAGCTTATAGGTTACCTATATTGTTTTTTAGGTGGTAGCGTATACCCTGGTAATAAACCGCAAACAACCAAAACTCTTGCCAAGATGTTAGTAAATGCTCAATTATATGATAATCACAATAATTTATGCTTTTCCTTTCCAAAAAAAATTAGGCAGAAATTTGATTTGAATCAATGTTATTCAATATCATTGATAAAAGGGGATGTTTTTGGATTTTATTGTAAAGATTTACTTCCAAAAGCAAAACTATCCTGCATGATAAAAATTGATGCTTTTGGAAAAGAACAAAAATATGCCTTTCGCCGTATTCAACGAATAATTGTGAATTCGGAGCATTTTCTTAAATCTGTCACCATACAAAGAATTGATGATGGATTTATAACGACAATTAAATCGAGAATGGAAGGCATAGACGATATAACCATTGAATCACAAAAAGATTTATTATCGGCTATATACGAATTACAAAAAATATTAATTCCACTTACAAAAGAGGAAAAAAAGCGCAAACAAGAACGTGAGGAAGCATTGAAGAAATTACATCCTCAAAAAAATTAATTTGACGTAGCTATTTACCCAGGAACAGATGTATTCATCTGTTCCTTTTTTCTTTTACAAAATCACTTTTTGCATGTACAATCCAAATTATGTTTTGGCTTATATTTCGTACAACCATATATTTATCACTTTTTGCACTCATTTGGTATGGTGGTCAATTTTATATTTCCTCAGAATTAAACAAGGACTTACATAAAATGACACCTGATACAATTTTTGTAAATAAAAAGATTTTAGAAAATCAAGATTATGCCATAGAGCAAGATGGATCGTATACATATCCCTTTGCAACCATAACGCAAGCACTTGAAGTTATCCAAAAAGATGACACTATAACAATCATCATTTCTGACGGCTCTTATGATGAAGAGTTAATACTTCCTGAAAATACTACTCTATACGGAGATGGTGCTGTAACGATTTCACAAGGAATTGATGTTCCCTCCATTAGGACAATAACAACTGCCAATAATACAAAATTAATAAACTTAACTGTCACTGGAGGCAATCATACAATTTATATACCACACAATACTTCTTTGACATTATTAAATTCTACTATAAGTGGAGCTGATGACTTTGGTATAAAAATGGATAAAAAAGAACGCGCTCCCGACTTTAAAGAAAGCACAACAAATCTTGTTTATGAATTTTTCAACAAAACAAAAGAAGAAATAGAAGCTATGCCACTTGTACGAATCAGTAACTCAACTATTACAAAAAACGATAACCAAGGATTATATCTACAAAATGGTCGTGTTGAAATATTAAACTCTCAAGTTATAGAAAATGGAGAGGAAGGCATTGATTTACATCCTCATATGCATACCACAATCAAAAATACAAATGCATCTAATAATGGTGAGAGTGGTCTTGAGAGTGAAATTTATGACAACATTATAATTATAGAAAATTCTACGTTTAACAATAATATAAAAAATGGATTGGGATTTATAACTTCACATGGACTTGGCAATATCACAGTATCAAATAATACAATAAATGATAATCAAAAATTTGGTATAAGGTGTGCTGTACACAAAAGTAAACCAAAGCAACCGAGACCTTTTTTCTCTTCCATGATTACGAACATTAATAATACATTAGAAAATAATATTAAAGCAAATATAGATTCTACTTGCATTACCTTTTAATATACTACTGAAATTCCATATAAAAAACCCACCTTTATTTTAGATGGGTTTTTATTATTTTATACTATATAAGAATAGATATCTTTAAACTCTAGAAACTACTGAATCATTTTTTGATAATACAAATCCACATCTTGTATCCATTTAGCAGAACCTGCTCGTGCTGCCCCATTACAACTTCCACATTTCCATATCACCATCTTTTGTGGGGTATCATAACCTTTATCTATTAAATCATCGATTCTGCGAGCAACTGTATTTACAGCATCTTTTGGTGAATCAAAACAAGTATGTCCTCCACTCCCCATTCGCTCTTGCTTCTTTCTAAAACCCCAATAATTATAACATTCTTGTCCATTTAATTTTGGAGTTCTCTTTCCCCATGCACTTTCTTTTTTTGCAATCGCAACCAAAAATGCTGCAACTTCCCTATTTTCTGTTGCAATATATGGCGCCATCTCAGCCATTGGATAACCTTCTAACATCCTTTCTACGTCAACAAGAATCGTAGGGTTCGGCTGATTGAATAAATATCTTCCAGCGTTTAGTAAATTTGTATCAGTATTGATTTGATATATACAAAATAAAACAATAAAAATAAAAATATTAAAAACCACTGCAAAAAATAGCAGTGGGTGTTTATGTTCATATCCTTTTGTAACTTTATGTGTAATTTTACAAAAAGTATTTTGTTTTTTGTTTTTCATAAAATGAATTATGAATTTATTTTGATGTTTTTATTATATCACATTCTTTTTAATTCCCTAATCTCATCCCGTATCATTGCAGCTTCTTCAAAATTAAGTGCTTTCGCTGCTTTTTTCATATCACCCTCCCTTTGTTTTATATAACCTTCTATATTTTCAATACTCGCTAACTCTACAAATTCTTTTACTCGCTTTTTTTCATTTTCTGCCTTCTTTTTTATAATTGATTTAATATTTTTTTGAATTGTTGTTGGTGTAATATCATTCTCTTTATTATACGTCTCTTGTAATTCACGACGACGCTCTGTTTCATCTATAGCTCTTTTAAGTGAACCTGTTATTTTATCCGCATACAAAAGCACACGACCTCCAGCATTTCTAGCAGCTCGTCCTATAGTTTGAATGAGTGAGACTTCACTTCTCAAAAATCCTTCTTTATCAGCATCTAAAATCGCCACCAGTGAAACCTCTGGTAGATCAAGTCCTTCCCGAAGTAAGTTTACACCTACAAGAACATCAAACTTCCCTTCTCGCAGTTCTTCTAATATCGTAATTCTATCTAATGTATCAACATCCGAATGGAGATATTGAGATTTGATTTCATTTTCATCTAAATACTCAGACAAATTTTCTGCCTGCTTTTTTGTGAGTGTAGTAATTAAAACTCTCTCACCTTTTTTAATAGTTTTTCCAATTTCTTTTATCACATCAGCTACTTGTCCACCTGTAGGACGAACAATTAACTTTGGATCAAGCAATCCTGTAGGACGAATGATTTGCTCTACAATTTGCGAGCTATTATCTTTTTCGTATTGTGCTGGAGTTGCTGATACAAAAATAGTTTGTCCCATTCGCTCTTCAAATTCAGAAAAATTAAGTGGTCTATTATCCATCGCACTAGGAAGCCTAAAGCCATGCTCAACAAGGTTGTGCTTACGCGCTTTATCACCATTATACATTCCACCAATTTGAGGCACACTAACATGTGACTCATCAATTATCAACGTATAATCATCTGGAAAATAATCTATGAGAGTATACGGCGCTTCTCCAGTTTTTCTACCCGTTAGATATACTGAATAATTTTCTATTCCATTGCAATAACCAAGTTCTTTCATCATCTCTATATCTTGCCTTGTTCGCATCTCCAATCTTTGAGCCTCTAACAATTTTCCTTCTTTTTGAAAATAATCCAGCCTATCTGTTAGATCTTTTTCAATATGAACTATAGACTTTTCCAAAACTGGTTCAGGTACAACAAAATGCTTAGCTGGATAAATAATTACCGTTTCCATATCTGCTCGTTTTTCTCCACTAGTTAATTCTATCTCCATAATTCTAGCAATCCTATTGCCTTTCATGATAATTCTCACAACAGCCTCACGACCAGCTGGTACTATATCAATAGTTGGTCCAACAGCTCGAAATTTTGCTCGAGATAAAATTTCATTTCTCTCATAGTATTGATCAATAAAATTTTTTAGAAGCTCTTCTCTATCAATTTCATCACCAACCGCAAGCGTTATCATGCTTTTTTTATAAAAATCAGGAGAACCTAACCCATAAATACACGATACACTAGCTACCACTATTACATCTTTACGAGTCAACACTGCTGCAGTTGCCGCATGTCTTAACCTATCAATCTCTTCATTAATCTGTACCTCTTTATCAATAAAGGTATCCGATGAACGCACATAAGCTTCCGGTTGATAATAATCATAATACGACACAAAATATTCCACAGCATTCTGTGGAAAAAAAGTTCTAAACTCCTGCACTAACTGTGCAGCTAAAGTTTTATTATGTGCAATTACAAGTGTCGGCTTTTGTATTTGCTCAATCACATTTGCAACAGTAAAAGTTTTACCACTACCAGTCACACCCAAAAGCGTCTGAGCATCACTGCCCGATTTCATGCCACTGACCAATTCCTTTATAGCCTGTGGCTGATCTCCTGTTGGTTCAAATTGTTTATGAAGTTTAAATTTCTGCATATACAAAAATTGTTACACATTTACATACAAAAAACAATACAGTCAGTATACAAATAAGGTACTCTATTTTTAAATAATTCTAATTAAAAAAGAAATGAGATTAAATCATCCCATTTCTTTTTTGTGTTTTTGGTTGGTTTTACTTTAAACTTTAATATCCTCCCTAACAAGACCTTTCCTAACATTGATATTACCTTGTTTTTCAAAAGGTTGTCCTGATATTGGTTGTCCTTTTACTTTCATATTGTAATCTCCATTTTCTGCTAGAAGATAATATCTTCCTATTGCATCTGTTACAGCGAATCCTGTTTTTTGATTTGTTTCTTTGTTATGGAGTGATACTACTGCAAAAGGTACTGGGTTTTTATCATGTTTTGTTACTGTTCCATATTTCTTTTGTTTTATGAAGTTATCATAAATGAACAGTGCCATATATAGAGATAGGAATATGTAATTTAGAGTTGATGGGTACAGGTAAGTTATTGCTGCTGTAGCTATAAATCCTACGTAAAAAAGAATTATGAAGCTCCATTTCTTTATTGCTGAGAAAGTTCCTGTATAGCTTTTTACTTTTTTATCTGCATATTCATTCCAGTTTATATTCAGGGCATTCATTGCAATATTTGTTGCTAGAACTTTGTTTTCTTCTATTGTTAATGCTTCTCCTGTATATACATCTCCGTATAGTGAATCATGGTTATGAGTTAGGTCTTCTTCATATTTTGGTTTTTCTGGATGTATCAGATATGTTCCATTTGTTGTTAAGAATCCAAATCTTCCATGTTGATCTGAGTATGTTGTTTCTATTTCAAAGCCCTCTATATCAGTTAGAACTAGTTTTACTCCAGGCAATGGTTGTTTTGTTGTTTGTTCAAACACTGTTCCCCAGTTTTGTTCATTTTTTCTTCTAGCTAATATTCCTAAGAAAGGCATTATGAATATATCTGTTGCTGCCATTGGGATTGTTGTGAATAGAGGGATTGTTGTTGAAGCTAGAGCTATTAGTGTTCCTGTTGTTAATCCTACTACTGCAGCTGCTTGATATTGTTTTTCTTTTTGTTGTTCCTTTGTTGGTTCTTGTACAGGAGGATCTGTTACTTCTTGTGCTGGTGGTTCAGGATCACTTCCTCCTTGTACTACTGGAGGAGTTACTATTTCTTTTTCTTCTCTACTAGCGCTACATGTTATTTCTTCATCATCATTTGTACATGTCCATGAAGATGATTCTCCTTGATTTGGAAATTCTGGTATATTTAATACTTCTCCTGTTTGACAGAAGTCTCCTGTGAATTCTGATTCATCTTCTGTATATGTTTTACTTGATTCTCCACATTCTGGATTTACTATTTCTTTTGTAGGTCCTAGAGTTGTTTTTTCTGTTGTTGCTGTTTTAGAATGTGGACAGTATTCGTAGCTATCATCTTCTTGATATGATACTTTGAACCTATATTGGGTATCTTCTTCTAGGTTATCTATCTCTAGAGTTACTCTTCCACTATCAGATGGTTTATCCGTTAGTTTTATTGTTTCTTTTTCATTTGTATATAGATTCTCTACTTCTACTTTGAATTTTATTTTCTCATCTGCGTATTCTTCATCTACTTCTACTCTTAGAGTTACTGAATCTTTTGTTATTTCTTTTATATTGTCGGTTTTGCATTCTTTTTCTTCTTCTGGTTCTTCTGGTGGAATTATTGGATCTACTGGATTAATAGGCAATATTACTAAATCACATTCTGGATTTCTCATTGTCTGAAAATCTATTTCTTCTTCATCTGTTTCTGGATCTGTTGTGTAGGTTGCTTGCCAACTGTTTAAGATTGGAGTTTCTTGTACATCTGTTGTTTCAAAGGTTATTTCGAGACAAAGTTCTATATTGATTGTATTTATACTTGATAGGTCTATTGTTGTATTCTCTGTTTCATTTATCAACGTATTTGTACATAATTGATCTAATATTTCGTATTTGATTGTTGTGTCATCTGGGGTATTTTGATCTATTGTTAATTCTTTCCATTCTTTTATGTTTGTTGAGGGGATTTTGGTTTGGTAGATTCCTGGTGATTTGTAATATTCATACAACGTTCCGTAGGTTCCATCTGCATTAATTTTTGTAAGAAACATAGTCGCATTCATATAGCCTGTGTGAATATCTGATTCACCTGTTCCAGTTTGATTGAAATCAAGAGTGGCATTAAATAATCCAGTTGTATAAAGGTTATTTAAATTGTCTGTTGTAATGCTAAATCCAAAAACAGTTTGGTTATCACCTATTGTGTGCGTGTAGCCATATGAACCATCTGCATTGTATTTTGTTATAAAAACATCATAACCTCCTCCACTAATTGCATGAACATCTGGATCACCTGATCCAGTTTGATTGAAATCCATATCTCCCCCAAAATATCCTGTAACATATACATTACCTAAATTATCTACCGTGACACCTTCCCCATGTTCAGATTGAGAACTCCCCATTGTATATGTGTAACCATAGCCATTATCTGCATTTATTTTTGTGATAAAAATATCATACGATCCATTGGTTGTATGCATATCTGATGCACCTGAACCAGTTTGATTAAATTCTGCTGTTGAACTTCGAAAATATCCTGTAATATATGCATTCCCAAAATTATCTATGATAATATCTTTACCATCATCATAACTTGAACCACCCATTGTGTAAGTATAGTCATATGAACCATCTGCATTGTATTTTGTTATGAAAATATCACGAGAGCCATTATTGGTATGTGTATCTGATGCACCTGAACCAGTTTGGTTGAAGTCAACAGTACCACTAAATGAGCCTGTCATATATATATTATCCGAACTATCCACTGCTATGCCATACCCATAATCATAACTTGAACCACCCATTGTGTAAGTATAGTCATATGAACCATCTGCATTGTATTTTGTTATGAAAATATCACGAGAGCCATGACTTGTGTGTATATCTGATACACCTGAGCCAGTTGTATTAAATTCAACGCTATTTTCAAAAAACCCTATCATATATACATTACCTACACTGTCAACTACAACACCCTCTCCATAGTCATATCCAGTGCTACCTATTGTGTATGTGTATGCATATGAACCATCGGCATTGTATTTTGTTATGAAAATATTTTCTAGGCTACCAATGGCTGTATGTTCATCTGAACTACCAGAACCCGTTTGATTGAAATCAACAGTATTCTCAAACCGTCCTGTAATATATACATTATTTTGATCATCTGTAATAATATCTAATCCAGTATCATCGCCAGTACTACCTATTGTATATGTATAGTCATATGAACCATCTGCATTATATTTTGTAATGAAAATATCATAAGCTCCATTATTAGTATGTATATCTGACTCACCTACCCCCGTTTGATTAAAATCCGTAGTATCTCCAAATTCTCCTGTAACATAAATATTATTGTTACCATCTACTACAACACCATAACCCACTTCACCACCAGTACCAACAGAATAAGTTCCCATTCCACCTTTTTTTATTTCAATCTCTCCACCATCAACATTGACGATTTCTGTGTCTGTAATTACTCCAGTAAACTCACCTTCCAAGTCTTCGCCTACTTCACGAGTATCATCATTGTATTTCACTTTTACATTTGTGACATTACAATCCATTCCTCCTCCGTTGTCTACTGGTATATAATCCCATGAAAATCCATCATCTTTTGAAAAATATAATATTGAATTTTCTGGCTGTTCAGCTTCGGCTGACCCTATCACATAACAATCACAATTTTGTATTGTACTTTGTGAAATTGTATTAAAATTAAAGTCTGTAATATTTCTCTCTATTGCATATGTTGCCGTCCATGAATTTATTTGCGGAGTTACTTGTGTATCTATTGTTGTAAAATTTGTCTGAAAACATAACCCCGCATCACTATTTCCAATTGACGATAAATCTATCATAGTATCAGATATTGGCCCTACGAGCGTGTTTGCACAAGTATTATCTAATATTGTATATTCCAAGTTTGTGTCTATTGGATCATTGCTCATTATCTCTAACTGTTGCCACGCCATAGAATCATTATGTGCTATCTGTACTTGATAATCTCCTACTGTCTTGTAACTATCTGAAAAAAATGTTCCATATGAACCATCTGCGTTATATTTTGTAATAAAAATATCATAATCACCCTTACTTACATATGATTCTGCCAATCCTGCACCTGTTTGATTAAACTCTACAGTGCCTTTAAAAATCCCTGTCACAAGAACATCATTGGAATCATCCAGTGCCACACCAAGGCCAAAATCTGAATCTGTTCCACCAAATGTATTAGTCCAACCATAAGAACCATCTACATTTATCTTTGTAATAAAAATATCATAAGCGCCATTGCTCACATACACATCTGAACTACCACCGTTCGTTTGATTAAAATCTACTGTGTTATTAAAGGATCCTGTAATATATACGTTGTCCTGCATATCCAGAGTAACTCCATTTCCATAATCATAACCCAATCCACCCATTGTATAAGTGTAACCATATGAGCCATCGGGGTTATATTTTGTAATAAATATGTCTAAAATACCATTACTAGTATGACTATCTGGTAACCCACTACCTGTTTGATTAAAGTCCACTGTGCCACTAAACTCTCCTGTAATATATACATTATTTTGTGTATCCACCACAAGACCTCGTCCAGCATTATAGGTTACATCCCCCATTGTATAAGTATAGCCATATGAGCCATCTGCGTTATATTTTGTTATAAATATGTCTCTACTACCATTGCTCGTATGACTATCTGGTGAGCCACTGCCAGTTTGATTAAAATCTACCGTGCCACTAAAAGCACCTGTAATATATACATTATTTTGTGTATCCGTCGTAATCTCATGTCCATAATCATAACCTACTCCTCCCATTGTATACGTATGACCATAAGATCCATCTGTATTTATTTTTGTGATAAATATGTCATAATAACCATTGCTAACATGATTATCTACTGAACCACTACCTGTTTGATTGAAGTCTATTGTTCTAGAAAAATTTCCCATACCGTAAACATTGTCCTGAGAATCTATTGCAATTGCATACCCATAATTATTATTTCCAAAAGTATCTGGAAGTCCTCCAAATGTATACGTGTAGCCATAGCTACCATCTGCATTTATTTTTGTGATAAAAATATCACGTCTACTATTACTTGTGTGTATATCTGGCAATCCACTACCCGTTTGATTAAAATCAACTGTCAAATGAAAGCTTCCAATTATATAAACATTATCTTGAGAATCTGTTGCGATGTCATATCCAACGTCATTATTTGTTCCACCCATTGCATAAGTATAACCATATGAACTATCTGCATTATATTTTGTAATGAAAATATCTTGATAACCAGTGCTAGTATGGTTGTCTGGTAACCCGATACCCGATTGATTGAAGTCTACCGTGTCACTAAAGGCTCCTGCAATATATACATTATTTTGTGTATCTACTACAATACTCTGCCCATCATCTCTGTTTGTGCTACCAAACACATATGTTCCCACATTATTATATACTAAACCAACTTCTCCATCATCATTATTAGTAACTTGTGTATCTATAAGTGTTCCCACAAACTCGGTTTCTAAGTTTTCACCAATTGTTTGTGTATCTGCAAAAACATTAAGTCGTACATCCGTAATATTACAGTCCCCTCCAGTACCCTGATCTTCAGGCACATAAGTCCAAGTCACTTGATTATCATTTGAGTATGATAATTCTGTATTTGTTGGCTTTTGTGTTTCAGCAGAGCCAATTTCATAACATCGTCCCTCTGAAATTGTTTTTATAATATAACCGTCCCCTGTTGAAAAGTTCCATGTTGTATTATCACTTATTTCTAAATATGCTTCATCATCTATATCTTTAAATGTATTTTCATCTACTGTTACATAATATTGCGTATATGTTTGTAATTCAATATTTGTTGAAATTGTAATATCTACTGTTCCAAAGCCCGTTACTTGACCTGCTGTAACATCTATCATTTCTACAATAGAATTATCTGATTTTTTCTTTATTTCAATATTGCCTATTCCTTGATATATTTCAGTATCAAAAGTTATTTTTAAGTCTGTATCCAAAAACACACCAGCTTCATTATCTGCTGGAAAAAAACTCTCAACACCTATTCCAAACTCACCCCATGCTGATGTATCCACTTGATCAAACTCTGTATTTTGATGATAGACTGATTCTGTATATATTATGCCATCACCTTTAAGAATTCCAACTACTGCGCCACCTGAAAGTGCTATATCAGAATTTCCATAATTAAACTTTATATTTCCATCACTATACAATACTACTTCAAAGTTTATTTGATTTGATGTACCATATTCTGTTACAGCCCACCGTATAACAACATTATCCGAACTTTCTGTTATAAATATATCATTCGTTATAAGGTCTTTACCTAGAGCTGTTATAACTGGCCCCATCCAACTACTATTTATTTCTGCATACCATGTACAGTTTTGTGCATTATCCAGACAAATAGCTCCATTTGAACCTATTTTTATATTAGTATAATCTACTCCATAAAAATTGAATGTGAATGGAAGTGCATAATCCCAATTATCATCATCCCCTTGCCATCCTTGCGCTATTCCACCTCCTTGAAATTCATTTGGAATAATTTCTTCAATAGTTGTTTCATCTACTGCAAAAGTTGTAGTAGTGGACATTGATACAAGGTACGCAAAAAAAACAAATACACCCAAAAGCTTGACAATATTTTTTTTCATATTTTTATGTGTGTTTTTCTAATAAAAGTTCTTCACATTATACCATGTACTAAGTACTAACCAAAATTACACCTTAGATAATTTAAAAAAACGCCTTATTTCAGCGTTTTTTTAATTTTTATTACATCTCAAATTTATTTTTTAAAAAGATTTTTATAATATCTCCAATGCCATCCTATATGAAATGCTGTGACTGTCATCATTACAATTCCTGTTACTACATGCCAATACATTATATTAAATGGAGGTGTAGATGTATTACCAGAATTAATACGCATAATCAACATTATGCCCAAAATAGATGTTGCCAAAAATGCTACTGTAAGCACGCTATTCCAAATCTTTTTATGCATAACTACCGTTATTGTCTTATTTTGTGCAAGGATATATGTCATGCTATACAATAAACTAGTTACTATAACAATCATAAACAATGGATACTGATTTCTTGTTTGTGTTTCTATTTGAGATTCATTATTTTTAGTCACATCTTGCACACTTGATATAACAGTATCTTTTGTTATCTTAATTTCTTGAATCGGAGCATCTTGCGAATGATCACAAATCTGATCACTATTCGAATCTGTATATCTACCACATTTACCAGGTGCTGAACAGCTATCATCTGTTTCGCCAAAGGGACAATCATCCCACTGTGCAAACGTAAATAACGGCATTAATAAAAATACACTTATTATAATTATTTTTTTCATAATTTTATTATTATACAAAAACAAAATTCTCACTAAAAATATTAGTGAGAATTTTTTACATACTTATTGTACACGATTCATACCCTGCCCACCGCCACCATTACCTCTACCCCCGCCTTGACGACTTCCTGTATTTTGCCCTTGACCTTTTGCATCCACACTTCCACGCTCTTGTTCTCCTGCAATAATTTCATCATATTCTGCCTGACTAATATATTGTGGTGTATATTCTCCACCATTGCGCTCCAACTGTCGTACATAAGCTCTCAAATGATTACGTGAACCCTTATTAAGATTTTGGTATGCAATTTGAATATCCTCATTATCAGTTTCTGCCAAAAGTTTATTTAAATCACTAATATCTAAATCCTCAACAATTGTCCCTACAGTTAAGGCTTCTACAAGACTTACATTACCCTTTGCAACCAAATCATCATACAACTTTTGCATCTCTGGTGCCGTAAACACACCAACTTCACTACTCACCACAGGATCTGTAATGCCATACTTATCAAGTAATACTTTTACAGTGTCTGTATGTGTTTGCTCACTTTTTGCAATATTTTGAAATGTATTTTGACCCCATTTTTCATACAATGTCATGTATACATCATGTGCTAATTTTTCTTCTTCCCGCATCAAAATTAATCCAGCTTCCTCAGCCTCACTCAAGTCTCCAGCTGCAATGTCACTAATTAGAGTATGCGGTTGTATATTATCACTTGGATCTACAACATATTCATCAACTGCTGCCATATCACTTGCTAAATCCTTCACTTGTTCTACCGCACTTTCTTTTTGAATTTGTTCACAACCTGCAAAAATAACTACCATCATCATTGTCATTGTTGCGACTATAATTTTTTTCTTCTTCATAATTATTTAAAATTAACTTAATTATTGCCTTCAGTTAATTAATACGCATATTATGCGTAATTATTTCAAACTAAATAATAAGACCATCCTTTAAATCAATTGTACGTGATGCAAAACTTGCTGTAAATGCATCGTGTGTTACCAAAATAATTGTTGTACCACCTTCATTTAATTTACGAAAGATTTCCATCACTTCCTTACCCGATTTTGAATCAAGATTTCCCGTTGGTTCATCTGCAAAAATTATATCTGGACTATTAATAAGTGCTCTTGCAATTGCCACACGTTGTTTTTGCCCACCAGACAATTCATTTGGTTGATGTTCTAATCTTTCACCAAGTCCAATTTCCTCTAAAATCTTTTTTGCTTTATCAATATCTTCATTTCCAGCATACAGGCTTGGCAATGAAACATTTTCCAACACAGTTAAATCTGGTATTAGATTAAAACTTTGAAACACAAATCCTATATGTTTATTACGTATTTCTGATAATTCATCTTCACTCATATGCGACACATCTTGCCCATCCAAAAAATACTTTCCTTTTTCTGGCACATCCAAACAACCCAAAACATTCATAAGTGTTGTCTTCCCTGATCCAGATGGACCCATGAGTACAATGAATTCTCCCTTTACAATTTCAATATCAACACCTTTAATAATTGGAACAAAGTTTTTGCCCAATTGATATCCTTTATGAATTTTTTGCAATGAAATTAATTTTTCCATGTCTTATTTTATAATTACAATTTCTTCTCCCAACTTTAGTCCTGATGTAATTTCAACTTTTTTACCATTTGTAAATCCAGTATTTACTTCTTTCTCCTCAAATCCATTTGAAGTTTTGATAATAACAATTTTTTTACCATTTTTATTTGTAACAGCTGCACTTGAAATCATAAGTACATCCCGCACCTCTTCTGACACTAATTCAGCAGAACCAAACATATCACTCAATAATTGCTCTTCAATATCATCAACGGCAATAATTACTTTGTATGTTGCTAAATCATTTGAATCAAGCTCAGCTACAGGTGATACAAAAATTGCACGGCCTTCAAACTCTTCATTTGGATATGCATCCAGAGTTATATATGCTTTCATATCTGGCGTAATTTTTAGTGCTTCCACATCTTCCACATAAGTTTCAAACCAAAAGCTATCTGGATCAACCATAACAATAAATGGCTCTGTTGTACTGTTGTTATTATTTAAAATAACACTACCCTCAGTACCATTTATCTGTGCAATTATTGCACCACTTACAGGAGCTGTGATTTCATAATCATCATATGCCTGCAACGACTGTTGGTATGCGGAGCTACTTTTATCAACTTGATATTGTGCATTATCGTAACTAACCTCCACTTGTTCTAATTGTTTTTTAGTTATTTTCACATCATCTTCTGCTGATTCTTTTTTGATTTTTTGAGACAAAGCTTGTGTTGATTCCTTGCCATATTGATCTACATATTCATCATATAAATCATCTTCTGTGTCTGCCTTATCTTTAGATGCACTATACTTCTTTTTTTGAAGTTCATAATCAACACCATCCTCACTCATACGATCTCTATTTGCAACACTTGCATTTAAATCTGCTGTCGACTGAGCTATACGATTACTTTCTGCACTTGCATCTAAAACCGCAATGACTTGATCTTTTTTAACTTCATCACCTAATTCAACATCAATTGTCTGTACAATACCAGAATTCAAAAACTCTAAATTCCACGTATCAAAAACAATAGTTCCATCAACTGAAATTGATGATTGAATATTACCCTTTATGACTTTTTCTGTAGTATATTCCAACTCTGGGACATCCTTTTTCAAAAATCCAAAATAAATTATACCGTAAGCTATCAAACTAATCGTTACGATTATTCCTACAATTTTTATCACTTTTGCTTTTTTCATATAAAATTATAAACCTTTTATCTTAATAGCCTCCACGTTATCTCCATCCATCCACACAGAAATATAAGCACCCTCTTTTAAATCATCAAAAATAGCTTTCATACTTCCTCCGTCACCAGTTCCAGTCCCTTTTATCATCATAGCTCCAACAGGTACAACTACTGACACATCATCAACCTCTACAGCCTCCATTTCTTGCGCACGTGCTGCTTGTTTTTCTTCCTGAGTCATACTTGCTCGATCTGCCTTTCGTGCTTCCCGTTCTTCATCAGATAGAACTTCTCTTCCTACTTCATTCTTTACAACAAGTTGATTACCTTCCATTGATGCAATTGTACCATTTATTTCAGCTGGCCGACTAGGTGTACTCAAAGACTCTGTATCACTTGATACAATATCCTGTAATTGTGCAAGATCATTATTTTCTTCAGTCCCACAACCACTTAAAAATGTGACAGCACCCAGTAAAACAATTGTTCCTACAATATAGTTCTTCATACTTTTGTTATGTTATTAATTTAAAAAATATATTTAACCTTTTTTATAAAACTTATGTGTTTTGTTCAGTTCAAGGAAGAAGTACATTAATGATTGAAGTGTATGAAAATACACTGATTGAATTAATTTACTTCTGACGCAGAAATGTGCAAAACACATAAGTTTTATTCGTATCGCAATGTATCTATTGGTTTTAATCGTGAAGCATTCAGTGCTGGATAGTATCCAAAAAATACACCAATAGCAACTGTAAAAAATATTGACAATACATAACTCCACCACACAAACACAATATCTAATCCATACCCCGCTAATATATAGAATAATCCTGTGGCAATAATTATACCAACAATAGCACCAAAAGCACTTAGAATTATAGCTTCAAACAAAAACTGTAATAATATGTATATTCGTTTTGCTCCAATTGCCTTTCTTATACCAATTTCTTTTGTACGCTCTTTTACTATAATATGCATAACATTCATAATTCCAATGCCTCCAACAAGCAAAACTATAAATCCAACACTACCTAGTAGGAGTGACATTGTCCGTGCACTATCTTTTGCAGATTGCACATTTGCACCCATATCACGCAGTCTGAAATCATCTGTCATACCTACACGGATATTATGTTCTTTACGTAAAATATTACCCGCGTCCTCCATAGCAAGATCCAATACATCTACATCTGCAGCTTGTACGTTTAAATTAAACTTACCACTTTTACCTAGTGCATACCTATATGCAGATGAGTACGGCATCATCACGCTATCATCAACTGACGTTGGGCCAATTGACCCACCTTTATATGCAGCAACACCTACAATTTCAAATTGCTTTTTTCCAACCATAATATCTTCACCAACTACTTTTGCGTTTCTATCTCCATACAACTCTTCTGCAACTGTTGCTCCAATTACAACAACCTTAGTATGATCATCCTCATCTTCATCAGTAAAAAACTCCCCACTACTCATCTCAATGCTTGCAATATCTGTAAATCCCGAAGTAGTACCGACAATATTTGACTGATATGAATTGTCTCCACCAGTTACCTGCATTTTGCCTGATAACTGTGGAACAGCATTTGTAATATTTTCACTCATAAGGAGAGCATCGATATCTTCATCACTTAATTTAGACCTATTACCATCAGCCCCTGATGGTGCATTAATCAAAATTGTTGTAACACTCATATTTGAATACTGCTCTTCAATTTTTTCACTCGCACCAGCCCCCATTTCTATTACTAAAACAATTGTCGCAGCACCAATGATAATTCCCAAAGACGTCAGAAAAGACCGAAATTTATTTTTATGTAAACTCTTCCATGCTAATTCAATTGTTTTGATGTGAACATACATCGATTTCTTATCTTGTTTCACCCTGCCTAATATAATTAATTAAATAAATTCATAGCCCATCCAAATAAACTAAATCCTCCACTACTATCTGCAATTTGCTTTTGCAATCGAGAACCAGCAGATTCCATTAATTCAATTTGTTCATCAATAAGTGATTTATCTTCTAAATCTGTTGTTGATGCACTAATGTCTTTTAATTGTACAATACGTTCCTCATGCCTTGCAAGTTGATCTTCTGCACTTTGTACATTAGCTTTATTAGCACCTACAAACATTCTTTTGAAACCACTTTGTTTTTGTAAAGTTGCTATATCATCTGCAATACCTTTTTGCAACCTCTCTTGTTCTTGTGCTATTGCACGTACTTTTTCTCCAAAAACTCCATCATTTTGATTTGCAACACGATTTTGATTACGATTTGTCACACGATTCTGAATTTCAGATGCTATATCATCAGCATCTTGCTGTTGTATTTGTTCTCTGTTTTGTATCATTTGCTTCTGTCCTACTGTATCTGAACGATTAATTCCATTTTCTGCAGGCTCGTAATCCTCATCAATACGATTTGCAATACCATCCTCATCTGTATCTTGCATATTTATATATTGCTTTTCATAATCATCATCGTCACGATTAATTATTCCATCACCATCAAAGTCATCTAAGCCATCTGCTATTCCATTGCCATCTTCATCTATCATATTTTGTATACCTCTTTGTCCACTTCCATTACCCATTCCACCTCCTGCACCTTGACCTCCTATAGCTTGAACTGATGTTGTTGCCATTACTCCCATTGCAGCAACGCCCACATACATATATATATTTTTCTTGTTCATAAATCATTTGTTATTTATTAATTAATGATCTTATGCTAAGGGAGAAAATGTATTTCTCCCTTAAATAAGATAATTAGTTCATGTTGTCACATGTCCCATTACCATCAGCGTCAACAAAATTTCCACCTTTGTTTTGTCCACGATTTTCACCTTGTCCACGACCCTGTCCTTCACCTTTACCATAACCATGTCCACCTTTTTCTCCATTACTTGTACGAAGTCCAAGTTCAGCTCTAATTGCATCTGCTCCAGCAGTGTCTCCTGCCAACCCTAATCGATGAGCTTCTGCAAATCTAGCAAAATTTTCTTCTGTTACTACAGCTGTTACACGACCACGACCATCCATTTGTCCTTTCCAAGTGTTATAATCACCTGATTCAAATGCTTGTGTCATCGTAGTATGTCGTTCCTCAGAATAATTCGGTCCTTGCTTTGTGTAATCACCTTGATACGCATTTGCTGCGATTTGTGATCCTGTTAATGCTATTGCTGCAAGAGCAAATACACCAATTGTTGTTTTATAATTCTTTTTCATTTACTTATTTTACTTTATAATCCTATTTTCATAGTGCTATAAAATATATAGATTTTACATTAATTATTTTTTAGAATGGCCAGTTCTGCTTCTTATTACGTAACTATATATTTTTTCTTTCATGTCATAATTATGCAATCTTAAGTAGAATACCAATACTATTAAATATTTATAATCAAATTTTTATATTTTAATTTTATACATACAAAAATATATTAATAAAGTGTTATTTTAGTATTGCGCTCAATCTTTTTTTATGATATAATTCTTTTAACAAATTGAAAAGTCCTTATGTATCCCGCCACTTTTTTACTTAAGTATGGATAGGATACAAAATATTTCCATTTTAGAAATATGCAGGATTTTTGTATATTTGAATGGATTTTTTATTTAATTATTCATTTTTTATTAATTAATTGATAACTATTCTTATGGAATACGAATTGATGTTTCTCATTTCTGAGAAAGACAACCAAGATTTTCCTCGCATCAAAGATGAGGTAAAAGCACTTGTAGAAACTGCAGGTGGTGAATGGGCTGGTGAGTCTATTGAGTTTGAAAGAAAACTTTCATATAAAATCAACCACAACTGGCGTGGCACATATTTTGTGCAAAGATTTACATTGCCTGACAAAGATACAAAAGAAGAAAATCTAGAAGCTGATGAAATGGCACCAAACGTAATTGGTGAAGTTACACGACAAATGAATCTTAGGAAAGATATCCTACGTTATATCGTAGTAAGTGCAGAAGAACTTCCTTCACTTGAATCATTTGCAAAAGCATTGGCAGAAGAAAATAAAGATGGAAAAACACAATTGAAGGAAAAAGGTGAAAAAATTGATGGCAAATTAGAAAAAGCATTGAACATCTAAAAAGTAAACACAAAATTATGAATGTAAATAAAGCAATTGTAGTAGGACGCTTGACTCGTGACCCCGAAAAACGGACAACCCAAACAGGTCAATCTATAACTAACTTCTCTGTTGCTACTTCAAGCAAATGGAAGGGACAAGATGGACAACAAAATGAAAAAACTGAATTTCATAATGTAATAGCTTGGGGAAAACGAGGAGAAGTAATTGCACAATACATGACTAAAGGACAAGAAATCTATGTTGAAGGTCGCCTAGAGACTAGTAGCTGGGATGACAAAGATACTGGGAAAAAAATGTACCGCACTGAGATTGTAATGGAAAACTTTGAATTTGGAGCTAAGGCTGGTGCCGGCGGAGGTGGACAACAGGGTGGTTACAATAATAACCAAAACACTGCTCCAGCAGCTGCACCTGAACAACCCAAGGAAGAAGAAATTCCAACAATCAACCTAGATGATGAAGCAGATGAAGTGAAGATAGAAGATGTACCTTTTTAAGTAAAAGTTAAAATTAATTTATTATGGCTAAACGAAAAATCAGAGTTGGCGATAAAACATTAGATGCTATTGATTACAAAGACAGCATCTACTTACGTCGATTCCTAAACTCACAAGCAAAGATATATCCACCAAAGAGATATAATGTTGATGCTTATTCACAAAGACAAATTTCACGCGCTGTAAAGCGTTCACGACATATGGCTCTATTACCATTTACTGTAAAATAGATATTATGATGGCGGGCTTATGTCCGCCTTTTGTCTTAACTAAAATAAAACTATGTTAAATATAAGTGATTTAAAAACTGGCAAAAAAATTGTGCTAGATAATACTCCTTATGCAATTATATATAATGAACACTCTAAGATGGGACGAGCTGGAGCTGTAATGCGTACAAAGTTAAAGAACCTAACAAACGGAGCTGTAATGGAAAAAACATTTCAAGGCTCTGACAAAGTCCAAGAAGCTGATATGTCTAAATCAAAAGCTCAATTTTTATATACTGAAGGAGAAAATTTTAACTTCATGGACAATGAAACCTATGATCAATTCGTGATTGGCGAAAAGGCTATTGGTGATGCAAAAGATTACCTCACAGAAGGTCTTGAAGTGACTATGTTAAATTTTAATGATAATCCAATTAATATTGAACTCCCTGTAAAAGTAACATTAGAAGTCACAGAAGCTCCTCCTGGATTAAAAGGAGATACTCAATCAGGTGGTGATAAATTAGTAACTGTAATTACTGGAGCAAAGATAACAACTCCTCTTTTTATAGAAACTGGCGAAAATATCATAATAAATACGGAAAGTGGCACTTATGTAAGTAGGTCTGACAAATAAAATCAGTCTCTTAAATTATACCTATTTTAAAAACCATGGAATTAATTCCATGGTTTTTATTTACTCACATACTTTTTATAGTCCAGCCTCCTTCTTAAAAAATTCCTGTACATCAGGACCGCCTATATAACATTCATTATCTGAAAAAAGAAAAGGAACTCCTATCGTATCCAAATCAAATTCACATATAGTTGCCGCTTCTTCTAAGAGATCAGCATTTTCTTTATTTTTCCAAACTTCCAATTCATCAAAAACTACCTTATTTTTTATAGCATTTTCCTCATTAAATTTATCAACATCTTCACAATGTGGACATCCGTCTCCATAAAATAAAGTTATCCCGTCCATATTCAGCTCTATTTTATCTTCTGCTACAATATCTTCACTTTGTCCAGCAAGCCAAACTAGGCCTCCTACAGCAAAAACCATAAAAATACCTACCCAAATAAACATCTTATATTCTTTCATGAAAAAATTCATTAATAAATTAATAACTTATATATTACTATACTTATTCATTATAATAAACTTTCAAAATAAAAAACAGATGCTTTGATTATCTGTTTTTTATTAATCTTATTTTAAATAAGTCCCATAAGATTAAAAAGTGTCATAGTCATTGCTGGCACAAGTGCAAGTAATGCTGCAAAAGATATATCCTCCTTTTGCTCTATTTTTTCATGCCCCTTCTTCACAACTTCTTCCTGCACATTATCTCCATCACAAACAGAGCAATGTTTATCATGAACCATATTTTTGTTTTTAGACAAGTTACAAAAGAAAAAAATCGAGTAATCGCACGAACAAAAGCTCATACAAATCACCCGATTTCTCACTACACATAGTATATCATAAAAAATCAGTTTTGTCAAAAACCTCACTTTTTGCAAAAAGTGAGGTTTTAAAAATATTTTTTATTCTTAAGCTTATGGCCTAGTCTCAATAATCCTACCACTAGAACAATCTGCATTTGAATTACATGTACTTGAACATTGACTTAGATCTGAAGCTGCTATTGGTGTTGATTGGCAGCTTCCTTGTGCATTACATTCTTTTTGAGCACACATAGTTGATATTGTAACTGTTTTTGTTACTGGATCCGGACATGATCCGTCGTCCTCACATGTTGGATCAGAAGGATCTACAAAATAACATTGTGCTGGATAACTTCCTGCTACTGGCACAACTATTTCTTTTGTTCCTTCTCCTGTACATATATGTGTTGGATTATTCACTGGATTCGAACCTACTTCTACTGCATCTATGTCACAACATATTTTAGGAGGATTTGGATTATCACACACAACTGATACACTAACTGTTTGATCATTTGGATCTTGTTTTAGGTACACATTTGATGAATAGTTTAGTAGATCTCCTGCTAGGCATGATGGTGCACTACATGGTCCAGCTGTTAGATTTAATCCATTATATTTACAATTCCACTCCCATCTACCTATACTGTTTAATGCTGGTGAATTAATTTCAGCTGCATTAGCACTGCATAAACTTGAACTTGGAGATGGCGTTGTATTTATTTCTGTCTCATTATTTGCAACTCCACAACTTATTGATGGTGGATTATTTATTGCTGTACAAGTAGGGCTATCTCCTCCAACAGTTCTACAATTCCATGATGTTGATATTGGTTGTGGATTATTAACATCGATTTGAGGAAAGGTACTTGAATTTTGTGTTGGAACTGCAACACCAAAGCTACAAAATGTTTCTGTTCCATTCCAGTCACTTTTATAATCATATGGAGTTGATGTTGTTCCACATCTACCTGGATTCATTCGTACAATACAACCCGTTTGATCTGTATGGACTGGACCGGATCCATTACAATCCCACCTCCATGGACTTGCTACAGAACCATCTCCTGTTATTGTTGTTGCAGTTCCAGAACTACATAAAGTTGAATTTGATTGTGTCGGCTTACTATCTAATGTATTAATCGGGGATGTTTGTAGCTTACATACACCATCAATTCTTGGCGGTTCACTCCTCTTTGCCCAACAATTTGCCGTGCTACCTCCATTTGAACCACTACATGTCCATGTTGTTGTTGCTCCTTGAGCTGGAAATGAAGGCCATGTCGGCACAGGTGTTCCCACACTACAACGACTATAACCACCCCATCCAACTGCATCATAATTATATGTTCTCTTATGTCTTGTGCCACATACCCCGTTACGTGCTGGATTTGTACAAGTAACCGTTTTTGCAACTTGCCCAATAGGAACATTGATCCCACACATTGACCCGTTCGTTACGCCCGGATGACAACCACTACCACCAGGTCGTGGACAACAATGACAACCATTACGTATAAACCATGCTTTTGCCCACATCCGCGTACTTCGTGAGATACGCTGTGTAAATGCATAATATCTTGTTGCACTACTATAATGTCCATATGACCAATCTTTTCTGGTACCAGCACTCGTGGTGATTCGTGTTGCCACTCCATTAATACATGAGCGACATGATACGCGCAGCGCTACTTCCATCCGTGCATTAGTACCACATGTTACACGTGATGGTGGTGCACGCGTGATCCAAATATTAGCACTTGGAGTTCGTGAACAATCACACGCTGCCTCTACAGCATACGATGTAATAAAAAACATATTTACTCCCAAAAGAACTATTATCACCATACGCATCATCTTTCGTCCTACCATAGTCTTATAGATCACGATTGCTAAAAGTCCAAAAATTATAGTACCCACTACCCAAATGATATATCTATTGTTTTGCAAAAATACTAGAAAAACATTTTGTTTTTCTACTTCTCTACCATACATCTCGTCAAAATCAATATCCGTATTGTAAGCATCTACTACAATATTGTTTTCAACATCAACTAACGATACTTCAACATCCGTAAGGTGTGCATCAGATTCAATCTTCTTATCAGAAAAAAGAACTTCTTCCACATCATCACCAACAAATGTAACTGTCTTTGTAATTTTTTGTTCAAAGCCATTCCTCCCTTTCAACACAATATCAAATCTTCCTTTTTTATCCTCAGAATTAAAAAGTGCAGTTGTAACCATAAGATCAATTGCCTCACCCTTTTTGTACATATTCTTTCCAGATTCTACACTCAAAACTCGTCCAACAATCTGTCCAAATTCAATAAGCCACCGCATATTTCTCTCATATAACTCTGTCCCATCTTCATTTAATACTGCAATATGTACATCAAACGAACCACCAGTTTTGAGCTCTTCATTATCAGCTAATAGATCAACAGTGATAGAATTTTGGCCATTTACATCTTTGCGATCAAATCCCGTCTCAAATTCTTTGACCATACCACCATCTTTTACTGTACGAAAGATCTGCACCTTTGCACGCAACTGCTCTCCAGCATCCACGAGATCTTTTACGCTTTGATTTTCATCAAGCGGCAACATAAGCATCACATAATCATCTGGTTCTGTTGAAAGTCCAGCTGCTGGAAACGTTTTTTCACCATAACGATCTGCGTAAAAATACACCTTGAGCCCCGTCAAGCGACCGCCAGTTCCCGATAATTCAAACGGCTGTTCTGTGTATGTACCATTTTGAAATTTCAAATTCTTATCATTGACAAAAATTTGCAAAACATAATTTGCTGGATCGATATTATTTGGCACTGTCATCGTAAGCTCAAACTCCTTTTTCTCGTATGGCGCCAACTTACCGAGGTCATGTGTTTCTTGATATACATATTCAGTAGCTCCAAAGATATCTCCATTTTCTACCAATTCATCACCTTTTCCCAATTCCAGCGTATACTCTAGATTAGCCAAAAATGTATCAGTAGTATTTGTCACCGTTGTTACAGTATTAAGCTCATAAGTATTTTCATCAAACAATATATCACTTAATTCTACCACCACTTCTGGTACATATATCTCATCACTGCCATATGTCGCACCATCTACATCACTATCTAACAGCGGCTGATTATCTACAAATTCTATATTTTCAAACGATCCTGTCAAAGATAAATCATCTACTACATTAACATCATCTTGCGTAACTTCCTGTGCAACAATACTTTGTATATTAAACAAAAATAACATTGTGAAGATGCTAGATAGAAAAAATTTCATACTTTATTTTTAATAATTTATTTTATAATACTATTGTAACATATCTACACAACTAGGAACATACAAAGAAATCATTGACAAACAAATTAAATATGCGCATAATAGAGTACTAACTTAACAATATTTTATGTCTGAAAAAAATTCAATTACACACAAATTAACATTACATGCACGCAATAGCTTAATGCATGCTGAAAAAATTGCTAGTGCCAATAAATCTAATACTATTACACCAAAACATCTGCTTTATGGTATTTTTTTGGAGCGTGGCAGCGTTGGTACAACCGTTTTAAAAAATATTGGACTTTCTAAAAAAATATTTGAACAACAAATTTTTGCTACTAAAATCACTGAAAAAAAAGTTTTGTCTAAAATAAAATTATCTGAATCTGTAAAAAAAATAATAACTAATGCACATGCTTTAGCTTCTGAATTTGGTTACAATTATGTAGGCACAGAACATCTCGTTTATGCACTGCTTAATTCTGAGAATACATCAGTTCAAAAAATATTAGCAATGGCAAAACCAAAAAAACAACAAGGAAACCCTAATATGTCACCACCAATGCCTCACAACAATCAAGGTCTTTTTGGAATTGAAAATTTATCAGCTCTTATGAATGGCGGTGATACTGCATCAGATTCTTCATTGGATCAATTTTGTACTAATATCTCTGATTGTGAAGCTGAGCCTTTTATAGGCAGAAGTTCCGATATCGAAAGGATCACAACAATTTTAGGTAGAAAAAATAAAAATAATCCAATGATTATTGGTGAACCTGGAATTGGAAAGACTGCAATCATTGAACATATTGCCCACCTGGCAAAAAGCCCTGATGCTCCCCACTACTTATACGGCAAAGAAATAATCACACTTGATTTAACATTATTAGTTGCTGGAACAAGTTTTAGAGGTGAGTTTGAACAACGTTTAAAAAATATAATAACAGAAGCTCAAGAAAATAAAAACATTATACTTTTCATAGATGAAATTCATACAATTATAGGTACTGGTAACATTGGAGGTAGCTTAGACGCTGCAAATATATTAAAACCTGCTCTAGCTCGTGGAAATGTCCGTATAATAGGAGCTACAACACTAAGTGAATACAAAAAACACATTGAAAAAGATCCCGCATTAGAAAGACGTTTTCAAAAACTGGTTTTAGAAGAATCAGATATTTCAAGTACTCGTAAAATTTTAACTGGTGTACGAAAGTCATTTGAAAACCATCACAATATTAATATTACTAAAGATGCCCTTGATGCAACTGTAGAGTATAGCAACAGATACTTGCCTGAACAATTTTTCCCAGATAAAGCTTTGGATATATTAGATGAAACTGCTGCTAGACTTTGTAATGCACATACAAAAAGTGACTTACGTAAACAAATAATTTCTCTTGAAACTGATTTGAAAAGATTGATAGAGCAAAAAACTGACCTTGTTCAGACTGAACAATACGAAGAAGCTTCTCAATTCAAAGCAGCTGAGGATGCTTTGATATGTGAAATTTCAGCTAAACAAGATCTTTTGAAAAAAGAAATACAATCAAATACATTAACAATGAATCGTGATGATATTGCCCAAACTGTTTCATTACAAACTGGTGTACCTGCTTCAAAAATATTACAAACCTCCACAAAAACATTATCAAATATATCAAAACAACTATCTGCCCATGTTATTGGTCAAGATAATGCACTACATAAAATAGCAGATACACTTGTACGTAGTGCTAGTGGCATCGGAAATGAAAATCGTCCAAATGGCTCTTTTCTCTTTTTAGGAACAACAGGAACTGGTAAAACTCTCACAGCCAAAGTTCTAGCTAATGAACTTTATGACAACAAAAATGCACTTATTCGCATTGATATGAGTGAGCTAATGGAAAAACACAATACATCAAAACTTCTTGGAGCACCTGCTGGATATGTTGGATATGGCGAAGGTGGCACACTTACAGAAAAAGTACGTCGCAATCCTCATAGTGTTGTACTTTTTGATGAAATTGAAAAAGCACATCCTGATGTTTTCAATATATTACTACAAATTCTAGAAGATGGATTAATAACAGATGCTAGTGGCAGAGAGATAAATTTCAAAAATACGGTTATAATATTAACATCCAACATAGGTGGAACTGACATAAGTAATATAAAAAACTTAGGATTTGGAGAAGCAAAGCCTGACAAAAAACAATACAACAAAAAAATAAGTGCTGCCACAAAAGAAATTTTATCCCCTGAGTTACTATCTAGATTGGATCATATAATAATATTCAATCAACTTACAAAAAAAGACTTACAAAAAATTTCACGCATTGAAATGAACGAATTAAAAAAACGATTAAAAACAAAAGGTAAAACCTTAACAGTTACACCAAAATTAATTTCACATATTGCTAATTTTGCATTTGACAAAAAAGATGGTGCTCGTGGAGTACGTCAATTTATACAAGAACACATAGAAGGAAAGATTGCTCATACTATAATAGAAGATCCATCTAATACTTCTATCAAATTAGACTATGTCAAAAATAAAATCACCCTTAAATAATTTGAAGGCTTTTTTAAATGGAATTCAAAAAATAATTTTGGATGGTCTTTTTCCTATTAGGTGTCTAGGATGTGGAGTATTTGATGAGTGGATTTGCACAAACTGTCACTCAACACTTCCAATTTTGACTGAGCAACATTGCCCTATTTGCAAAAAACATGAAACAAAAAATGGACAAGTATGTCCTAAATGTTTATTATCTTCCAATAATTCTATAGCTGGTGTTTTTATTGCATCTCATTATAGTGATAAACTCCTAAAAAAATCTATCCACTATTACAAATATAGATTTGTGTATGCCCTATCTGAACCGTTAGCATTACTGTTAGCACAATCACTTCAAAACTCATCTTTACCATCTCCAGATATTATAATACCCATACCACTACATAAAAGACGTTTACGATGGAGAGGTTTCAATCAAGCAGAATTACTAGCTATTAATCTTGACTTACAAATTCCTATAAATACTGATATACTACTAAGAGTAAAATATACGGCACCGCAAGTAAAAGTAAAAAATAAAAATAAACGACAAGAAAATTTAGCAAATGCATTTATAATTAGTGATACTTCAAAAATCATTAATAAAAACATACTACTAATAGATGATGTGATAACCACAGGCACAACACTAAAAGAATGTGCTATGGTACTAAAAAAAGCTGGTGCTGATAAAGTCTTTTGCCTAGTTTTAGCAAGAGAATAAGATTATACAACCTAATTTCTACAAATCCATAAATATGTCAAAAACAAAAAAAATACTCTTTTTCATGATACTACTATTACCTACACTGCTCACAGCTGCTTATATATATGCATTTTCACCCTCATTTTCTTTCTCTCCACAAGCATATAAAAACAATCAGGAAATACTACCTACAGAATCATTCACGATTAATTTTGAGAAACCCATTGAAAAAAAATACTACCAAAATAATATTTCTCTACTGCCCAAAACCCCGATGCAAGCTATTATAAATGATAGTCATACACAAATAACATTAACTCCTACAAAAGGATGGGATGTTAATACAACATATACAGTAAATATACCCGAAGGTCGTGCAAAAAACTTTACACAAATAACAAATGGTACATTCAACTTCACAACAACAGATTACCCAAAAATTATTGATATTACTCCACATTCTGGAGCAACTAATGTACAACTCGATATAGAAGATCCCATTACAATTCAATTTGATAAATCAACTGAAGGTTTTTATATTGATTTCAATCTTGAACCAAGTGTACCTCTAGAATACCAAAACAATGCGAGAAAGACACAATTTGATATTTTGCCAACAGAACCTCTTGTAGCTGGACAATTATACACATTAACCATACGAGCAAAAGCTGATGGTGCTGATAGTGAAAATTATGCGCCACTCCACACTACAACATTCACAACACTCCCACCAAAACCAAAAACATGGTCAGAAAAATTAGAAGATAGACTTATTGAAGCAAAAGAATTGACCAAGGCAAAAATAGAAACTGGCAAATATATTGATGTGAATTTAACCACTCAGATAATGACTATTTTTGAAAATGGGCACGTAATTAATACATTTTTGATATCAAGTGGTAAAGCTGGCATGACAACACCAACAGGAACTCATCAAATTTACAATAAACATCCTAGGCCTTGGTCCAAAAAATATGAACTATTTATGCCATATTGGATGGCTATCACATCAAATGGTAAATATGGGATTCATGAGTTGCCTGAATGGCCTAGTGGCTACAAAGAAGGTCAGAATCACCTAGGGATACCCGTATCTCATGGATGTATGCGACTTGGAGTAGGACCTGCCCAAACATTATATAGCTGGGCAGAAATTGGAACGCCTGTGATTGTATATTAAAACCAACTCATGATAAAATAACATTATATTAAATTATAATGTTATTTTTTAATGAACCTCAATTTACATAAAATAAATAATTATTTATTTTATACATTCATTTTTTTGATTCCATGGCACACTATTTATATAGTACGTGAAGTTTTTTATGGTAGTGAAAAATGGCAATATGGGACTATTGGTATATACCTATCTGATATAAGCTTATTCCTATGGATTATACTCAGCATTTATTTATATAAAGATAAAATTTTTGAATATATTACACAAAATCAAAAACTAATCATACTAGCAATTATCTTGTCACTGTGGAGTTTTTTGTCTATTTTTTGGGCAACTGACAAAATGCTTGCATTCTATTTTGCGCTCAAACTATCGATTATTATAGACCTCTTTTTTCTAATTCAAATTGTACCCCTCAAAATTAAAACTATAAGTATAATTCTTATAATCAGTGCTTTTTTACAAAGTATTCTTGGATTACTACAATTCATAACACAACAGACTTTCTCACAAAAATTTCTTGGCTTAAATACTTATGATGTCTGGCATGGTGGCACAGCCATTATTAACACTGATACTGAAAGATGGCTTAGAATTTATGGTGGTTTTCCTCATCCAAATATTTTTGCAGGATTTATGCTATGTGCACTTTTAGTTAGTCTATATTTATATCTAGAAGAAAAACAAAATTTATACAAATTTATTTTACTATTAATTTCCTCATTTTTTACAGCTAATATTTTATTAACTTTTTCTAGAACGATATGGATAACAACCCTCTTATGTATATTTTTTATAATTATTTATATTTATAAAAATAAAAAATATAAATTAAAACAAGTCCTACCATTTTCATTAGTCACAGCTTCAACAATTATCTTGCTCTTTGTTTTTTATCAGTCTATATTCTCAATAAGAACATCTCAAGACTCGACACTTACCCACAATTCAATTACAGATAGAACTTTATACATCAACCAATCAAAAAATCTTTTTCAAGAAAGTCCTTTACTAGGAACAGGCGTTGGAAATTATACAAATACATTGCATACCCTATCACAAAATACAAACCCTATTTGGCAAACTCAACCAGTCCATAATGTTTATCTACTAATAATTTCTGAACTTGGGCTTATTGGAATTATTATCTTTACATCATTTATTTTTTATATTTTATACAACATTTATTTACAAAGAAAAAACATAAATCTTTCACAATTTATGTTTATATTACTATTTATCTCATTTTTATTTATCTCACTTTTTGACCACTGGCCTTGGACATCTCATTTCGGACTGCTTTCTTTTTTCATTCTAGCTGGACTATCTTTAAAGAAAATATAATCTGTTAGCTATTCACTCAAGAGATTATTTAAAAGTTTTTCCCTTCCTTTACCTGTTTTGGCACTGAACTGAAAAATTTCTATTTCATCACCAAGTTTTCCCTGTATCTGAATAAGTGATTTATGCAATTTTTTTTGATTCAATTTATCAACCTTATTTGCAACAACTATGAATGGATGATTATGTTCCCTAAGTACTGCAATCATTTCAACATCAAATTCTCTCAATCCTGCCTTTGCATCAATGATTACTACCACTTTTGTGACTGGAGCTTCACCAGAAATAAAATACCACAAAATAAGTCTCCTCAACTTCTCCCGATACTTAAGTCCCAGCTTTGCATATCCATACCCCGGCAAATCTACAAAATAAGTATCTTCATTTATCAAGAAAAAATTAATATGTTGAGTTTTTCCTGGCTTACTAGATGATTTAACAAGTTTCTTTTGATTAACAAGTTTATTTATTACACTAGACTTACCAACATTTGAACGTCCAACAAACGAGATTTGTGGCAAATCATCAACAATCAGGTTATGTGACCCTACAACACTCTTTATAAATTCTGCTCTTGTTACCTCCATTTTTATATCTAAAAAATATTAAATTAAATCATACCATATTTTTGCAGTATATACAATACTACCTATACCCGCGTCCAAATTCCCACCCATATCCCCATCTCCAAGGAGTCACTACAAATGGAGTTCCCATAACTCGCACGACTCCATACATTACTTGAGAAACTACTTTTTGATTAGATTTTTCATACACACATTTCTTAAATTCTGTATCTACATTTTTTCTTTTTTGCGTATTACCACCTAACCAATATTGTTCATCATGCTTCATACAACATTCTTTCCAAGTGAACTCAATAAATAATGTACAACCGTCTGTTATGAATTCTTTTTGAATAGCAGTAGATTTATCATAAAAAGAACTTGCTACCAGATACCAAAAAAATAATAGGAATGCAATAGATATTAAAATGGCTATTATTATACTTTTTTTCATACTATACAAACTGAAATTTCAATCTATTAATTTTAAATCCATCCTCAACTTTTGCATTTTCCCACTTTGTAGTTGCTCCATAAGGAGACTCATCAAAAAATTCTATACCTATCCAGTCAATACTTTCTAATAGCTCTACTGTCTCGTCGAACAATTGTTGTTGGTCTGTTTGAAAAATCCATTTAGTTTCTTTTTGTGTCCATTTTTTAATACTTTCCAAAAATTTTATATTTACAACACGCCTTTTTTTATGCCGTTCTTTAAACCAAGGATCTGGAAAATTTATATATATTTCTTCTATCAACACGTTTTTTTTAATTGATGTCCTTACAATATTCTCAAAATTTCTTGTCATATCACCATCAAAAACTACAACATTACCATGTTTTTCAAATTTTTTCTCTAATTTCCTTGCTAGAGGTTTCCGTATTTCGCTTACTATAAAATTTTTATTATTTTCAAATTTTTCTAACAATTGTTCTATGAATTCTCCCCTATCAGCTCCAATATCAATAATAATGGGATTATTATTTTCAAATCCACTAAACTCATGTTCTGTTAAATCCGAAAGTGGATTCACATGATGTCTAATTCTGCTACCTTTTGCCATATTTATAAAACTTAATTATTTTCTTTATCTAAAAAAGATACTGACTCAGCTATTATCTTCAATAAATCAATATCTTCCCTTACATAACTAGTTTCTTCCTCCAAAATTTCTTCTACTGCAAGTTGTATCATATCATCTTTTTTTTCAATTCTATGTTGATTCGTATAATCACTATACTCAATATCCACATTATTAATCAAGAAATCCCTCCTCACACCATCATATTTTTTATTTGTTTTTGAATAAATTGAATTTACAATATTTGCAAACATCTGCTCATTTATTATAAATATATTATTTTCAATTTCACCAAAAGATTCTTCTCTCATATCTGGATACAAACCATACACTATCACAAAATCATCCTTGATTAGAAAGTTTTTATAATTATTTATCAAATATTCAGTTCTTGCTGATATATCAATATCTTCACAAATTTCATTTTTATAGCAATTTAACAATATTTCAATTTCTTTTTGAGTTATCATATCTTCACCAACCTTGTTTGTTAAATCATAATTAACTATATGCACATCATCCACCTGCCTAGTATCATATTTGAAAGACACATCAATTTGTTTTGTCTGATATTTAGGCTTATTCCAATTCCCATACATATTTTCTATATCTATAGTTTGATTTGCTAATTCTACATCTTTATTCAACTCTCTAGTACTAAGATATATGAAAGCACCTGCGATACTAAGACACAATGTTATTATAACTAAACTATGTAATGATGGTATAATTCTATGTTTCATTTATTTATTTTAATCTTTTATATTTCCATCATAAGAGGACAATGATCGGAGCCTATATGATCCCCTAAATATTTTACATCTTGCACATTATCAACTGACTCTCGATCCATAAAAAAATAATCTATTCTCCAACCAACATTTCTATCACGTGCTCTCGTCTTCATATCCCACCATGAGTATACACTTTGAATATTTGGATTTTTATATCTCCAAACATCTACCCAATTACTTTCCATTACTTTATCCATCCATGCTCTTTCTCGAGGATGAAATCCTATTTTACCATCATTCTCTTTTGATCTTGCAAGATCAATTTCTTCGTGAGCAACATTCATATCCCCACCAATTATAACTTCATGACCAAGCTTCCTTAGTCCATTCATATAATCCAACACCTTATCAAAAAATATTAACTTATCTTCCCAAGCCTGCTCACTTTTACCTCCATTAGGAAAATAAATTGATGCTAGATCATAAATTTTTCCCTTATATAAAAAAGAAAGATGTGAAACACGACCCTCATCACTATTTGGTAAATCCGTCATATAAATACCAATATTCTCCTCCACGCCTTTAAACAATTCGTCATTTTCAACATAAGAATCTGTAGGCTGTGGTACATGCATATTAAATTTAATACGTCGCGCATCTCGAAGTAATTCATATTTAATCCAAATTCCAGTACCTGCATATCCAGGCTTCTCAGCGCTATGGTAAAACTGTCTATACTTAGTACTATCAGTTAAATATTTACTAAATTGTTCCTTTTTGCCTTTAATTTCTTGTAAAAATAAAATGTCTGGCTCTTGTTTTTCGATTAAATCCTGTAGAGCACCCTTTCTCTCAACAGCTCTGATTCCATTAACATTCCATGTGATAATTTTCATACAGTTCTGATATAAATTATATTATTTTAATTATAGTACATAGTAACTAATAAAAAAAGAGAGGTAATTAATTAAAATCACCTCTCAAATATATAAATATTCTTATGAATGTTTATTATTTAATTTATAAATCTTTGTTTAAGTGACTGAATAGCAAAAATAGTAGCTAACATTAATGCGATATTTCCAAAAGAAATCAATACATCATTTATAATGATAGAAGCTGTAAACAATCCAAGTGCAACACATTGTAATACAAATTTTCTTTTACCTGATGAAACAGCTCCTCCAGATTTTGTAAAATGCAAATAGGTTGATACTACATCACAAAAAAATAAAATGACTAAAGCTGGCATCCATACAATGTCTACAAAAACAACGCCCATCGCCACATAAAACAATATTTTATCAGTAAGAGGATCTAATATTTCACCCAATCTAGACCGCTGATTATATTTTCTAGCAACCCAACCATCTAATAAATCAGGTAACATTCCAAATAAGAAAAAAATTGCTGCACCTATCATAAACATACCCGACTGTGTAGCAATCATTATTCCCAAAATACCAATAAAGCCTCTGCTTACAGTTATACAATTTGGCCATGTAATAATTTTTTGCATTATGCTCCCCTTTCTAATTTTCTAATCTCTCCCAAAGACCAGTTTTATAATGAACTACTTTTTTAATGTAGTAATTATACATAATTTACAACAAAAATCAATCAAATTGCAATATTTTCTTGCATAAATATTTCTAAATTTTTCTTAGCCTCATTATGAAATATAGACTTACCATCTTTATCCATATAACATTCAGTTAATTTAATATCTTGTTTTAGATAAAATCCAATGATTACCTCTACGCTTTTCTTCCAATCCTCCCAAGATATTTTATTTCCAGAAATAATTTCTGCCTCTTCTCTAAGCTTTACTGCATTCTTCCTAAACTGTTCATAATCACCCGCAAGTCCAACCAGATCAGCTGCCCGAACAATCTTTTCTTCCAATCTATTAAACTCCTTATCTTTATGTGTACTAATTATGCATTTTTTCACATTTTCTATAGTCTCCTCAGCAATATCCAAACTTCTCAAAGATTGCTCTGCAAGATGAGCAGAATATTCCTCTTTACTATCAAAGCCTTCTTTCCCATGATCCTCATGATATCCAGCATCATGAAATAACAACGAATACCTAACTAAATCACTATCAACTTCAATTCCACTAGCCTGACACTTGGCAATAAGCTCATATCCCGACTCAACTGCATCAATTGCATGTTGAAAATTATGATAAGGAATATCTCCATAAAGCCCCTCAGCTAAATGTTCTGCACTTTTCAATAATTCCACTCTTTTTTCATTCATAGATAAAACTTCTTTTTCTTTTGTTGGAATTGAATGAAAATTTATTGCTTCTAAATCAAGTTTCATAAATTTATTGTTTAAATATACTTATTCAATGATACCTACATTCTACCACAAGGAGAATATGGAACTACTGTTAATTTAATTAGTATATTATTTAGCCTATAAAAAAAGTCCCCCAAAAGACTGGAGACTTTTTTAACCCATATAAATGTATTGCATCTTAAACACTAATTATTGAAAGAAATTTATTCCAAATATTTTGTCTTGTGTTTTTTACATTTCCATTATCATCAAGCTCAACATTAGATTCAATAGAAATTTTGAAGATTCCAAATAACTTTTCATAATTTTTTACAATTGCTTTATTGCCATCAATCAACACAACCGTATCAAAACCCTCTATGGTTTGTACAGTATTTCTAACTTGTTCTTTAGATTCATTTTTTGTTTGCATTTTTTCCTCTGAAGTTTCAGTTTTCATTTCAGTTTTCATCATAGCCTCACTTTTATCTTCATTACCACCCACAGAAGTTACAGACTTTGAAGGTGTCCCAGTAGTAGTTACTGTAGACGAATTGTCATATGATTCTTCAGATAAATCACCTTCAGATTTTTCACCATAACTTGAAGTCTCTGAATTCTCACTATATTCCGACTTTTCATCATTTTCAGATTCTTCACTATTTTCTGATTTTTCTTTATTACTTGATTCTTCAGAAGTCCCTTCTTCACTTTTTGCATTTACTATAGTTGTTGTGACTGGATTCTTACTAAATACACTAAAAACAAATATAAATAATAAGACACTCATAGACGCTAATAAAAACTTTTCTATTTTTGACTCTATTTTAAACATAATCGAAAGTCTTACTTATTACAATATAATTGTACCACATTAGATACTATTTAGAAGTTTCTAAATAGTATTTCACACAATTATTTTTTAAAATAATATATCCCAATAGTCCAATAGCTAAAACTTCCAGAACTTCTTCTACCAATCTCATTAGATGTATCGCAGATTTATTACAAAATTCATTAATACACAATACTATTGTTTCATCTTTTTGAATCACCCCATCAATAAGATCTAAGCAAATCGCCATTATCAGCATTATTAATATTATACTTATTATTTTTTTATCTTTATTTGAAACCTCTTGCCAAAGTAAATACACTAACATTCCTATAGCAAAAATAAGTATAGGTGAATAAATAAATGCCCAAATATATGTAGGAAAAATAATAAAAAAATCTACATTATTGACCAAATATCCACTAAATCGCTCATGAAAATAAATAGCATCATCCATACTGAAAAATAGAAATACTGCTGATATAAAAAACCAAATATTCTTTTTTGTCTCAAAGTAAATACAAAAACACGCAATAGCAACAGCAAACAAAGTTAGAGCGCTTACCCATGTAAGTGGCGTCTGTTCACGAGTAGCTAAAAAAATATCTCCAAAAATAGTTTACGGATAATAAAAAAAGGTTATCAAATCTACAATAAAAAGAATGCTCACTAATAAAAATCCTAACCTGTATATTTTCTGCAAAAATAAAATTGAAAAATACATATAATTTAAATTAATATACCAATATCATAACATAATCATCTTTTTTATAATATCTAGCGCCGAGTAGGTAATAACGTTCAAACTTTTTATAATGAAAATAACTATTTAAAAGTATTTATTATTAGTTATAAAAAGTAAAACAGGACTTGAATTTATTCAAGTCCTGTTTAGTCAGTAATATTCAGGAGATTAACTTAAAATAGCCGCAAGAAATGCAAGGTCAGCTGCCCACCATGGAGCAGAAACTAAAAGTCCAATAGCTGCAATAAAAGCCAATATAAACACTAAAACATATTTTGCTAAATTCCAAAAAGAAAAGTGAATGGTGATATTATCGCCATCTACGCTAATCTTTTTGATAGCTGCACCTATAATTTTCTCTTTGCCAGTTTCAAGTTTTTTGATTGGATTTTTATTTAGATATCCCACAATAGCACTATGAGTCATTATTTTAATCTTAGCCTGAATCTTTTCCGTTATTGCCTTTTTATCAATCTTAATATCAGTTCCCTTAAAAAGATCACCAGTATACTTTTTAATAGTATTAGCTGCCACAATACCTAGAACACGACTGCTTTTTTGAGCCTTTTTTGAAAACACAAATTCAGTAAACTCAAAGGAGTTAGGTCTAAAATAAAAAGCATTATTTCTAAGATCTGGAACACCTACAGTTACAACAGAAAAATTAACACCCCCCTTACTACTATCAACAATGCCACTTGCTTCAATACCAATTCGATCACCCTCAACAAAATCAACACTTACCTGATCAATGGTAATTGAATATTCCATACCAACAATTGTATCAATCTTGGTTGTTGGAATATGTTTTGCAATTTGCTCACGTGCATCATGCTCAGAAAAAGATATACTATCCTTGCCAAACATCATCCACAGAGTGCTTACAATTCCACAAATAATAACAACCGTAATTATAATAATAAGCTTTTTAGAATATCGTTGTGATTCTCTCATTTTCATCTCCCTCACTTCAAATTTATTAGATATAACTACTCCATATTTATTACATCTTTTGCAGCAACCTTAAGATGCTCTATGTCAAAATGAAATTCACGAAAAAATAATGCGTCCAAATTGCCAAGTAAATCTCCAACTACTCCGCCAGACAAGACCTCTTGACGAGCTAATTCATCAGCCTGTCTCATAATCTTATCTTTATCGAGATTAAGTTCTGGATGATTATCAATAAATCTTTCAATATTACCAACTGAAATCATAATTCGATACCCCTTTAATTGAATTTGTAATAAAATAATTATTTAATGAACTGACTATTTATTCTATATCAAACTACATCTTTTGTCTATCTTAGTTCGATCCTATCTATAGTAGGTACTACCGTTCGAACTTTTTGTGATGTTAATTCTTCACTAAAAGTCTTTGTTTTACAATAAAAAATACCACCACTCGATATTAAATCGAATGGTGGTATTAACATAGTTTAATTTATGGTTGAACTTCAGTCTCTGGTGCTTCAAACGCTTTTTTTACAGCTTCCCAAAAGGTTTTACTTTTTCCCAACTTTACAAAATTATACCGATGTGGATTAAGGCCTTTACCATTTATTGGCGATGCAATCACGTTAACACTGACACCCATGCAGGTACCAATACTTGAAGGTTTTGATAAAAATATAAAACCTCGATGCTTCCATTGCACGGGTTCAAATGTTCCTATTACCTTATTATACACGTCCTTTGGCATTTTAGATTCTCCACAACCATTTAATACAAAATGAATTTCATCTCTCACTTGAAAACAATCAAAGGTACGTCCCTGTAAAATCCAAGAATCCAAATTACTAGTAGCAATAGATTCACCAGTAAGATAGTGTGGGTACAAACCTCCGTACACATCTTTATACTTTCTGCTACCAGCCAAAAAGTCTTCTTCAAGATGATTTAAAGCATCTTCAATGTGTGGATGTTCACCGTATGCCATATTATCATCACTACCATCGCGACGCATATATACAACTCTTAAGCCACCTCCAGAACAAAATGCATGGATTTCACCACCATCTTTAAGTCCTTTGTAAATGCCTGTAAATTCAGGCATTACATCAGGAAGAAATTTATATGCATTTTCACGCCTCTCTTTCTGTTCATCAGCTATCTTTATCAGTTCGGCAAAAGTCTGATTTTTGGGTTGTTGAAAAATAATAATATCAACTTCCGCATCAACAAACTGATCAAACAGGTTTCCACCTGTTTTTTCTTCTCGCTCTTCAGATGAAGGCGTATACCAATTTATAGCACTTGCCCACACCAAATAATCTACTTTTTCTGGAGATGCTATTTCAAATATGTCCTTTGACATTTTTTCAAAATCACCCCTATCCCATTCCAAATATTCCATTGGCTTGCCATCACAATCAATAGCAATCATATATTCAGTCCTGGTACCCCGTAGATTATTTTTTCCGCCAATATATGAACGATCTTTATATCTGCAATTACTTGCTTGTAAGTGCATAGTTCCTGGATCAGCTCGCTGAATATGAACATCTGTTTTTGGCAATTTACCATTCCCAGATCGTTGTGCAAATCGAATTAGACCTACAATTGGAAAATCCATAATTAATTTAGCAATCTGAGTTTCAGTTTTGTGTTCCATGACTTTCTCCTTTGGCATTCCGCCAGTTTTGTTAAAGAACTAGCATTCCGCTAGTTAGTTGCTGTCCTCTAATGGACACTATACTCTAATATAAAACATATAAAAAGTCAATCAAAAATTTAATTCAACTTACTTACACACGATAGTATTTCATTATGCAAAGTTCCATTTGAAATTACACATCCAATCCCATCTTTATCATATCTGCGTTCATCACCATTTAAATCTGTAACCTTACCTCCAGCTTCTTCAATTATAATTTTTAATGCAGCAACATCATGAGCATATGGATGAAAAAATACAGTACCTACAAATTTACCGTTAGATACCTGCACACCACCATATATAATTGATAACAATTTCATAACTTTTGCTCCATTGTTTTGTAGAGAATTTATTGTATTTATACCAGAAAAATTCATATCTTTACCTGTTCCATCAACATTTAAATAAGTCTTTTTGAGACTGTCTTTATTTGAAACTTGAATTTTTTCACCATTCCGAAAAGCTCCTCCATTCTTATGTGCCCAATACATATTTTTCATCATAACATCATTCACAATACCAACAATTGGCTGACCTGTTTTAACATCAACCAAAGCAAGTGAAAAAGTCCACATAGGCAGTCCACAAGAATATGGGATTGTTCCATCTATCGGATCACACACCCATATATATTTTGAATCGTTTACTAGTTTACTCTCCTCTTCACCTACCACGCTATGTTCAGGATATTTTTCTGATATTCTTTTGATTACATACGAGTTAATTTCTGTATCAGCTTTTGTTAACGGTGTATTATCACTTTTCCAAGTATTTGCAACATCAAAACCAAAATATTTCAATGCTATTTCAGATGCACCTTCCGCAACACTTTTTGCAAATTCTAAATAATTGTTCATATATACTATATTTTTATAATTTATTTATATATCATTCAGTCATAATACTATCACAATAGTTCGATCCTATCATAGTGGATACTCAAAAAGCCCCATTTAATGGGGCTGTTTATCGATGAGCCGACTAGGTAATGACGTTCGAACTTTTTGTATTGCCCATTCTTCCCTAAAAGCCTACATTATTACTCCAAGATCACTCAAAATATGAAAAAGCCATTACAGTTATTCCTGTAATGGCTTTTGAGTTTATGTTCCTCCTTTATTTTTTGTCCAACAACTTCTCAGCCTCTTCAAGCCAAAGTTGTTTAGCCAGTTTTTCTGCATCAGCTATATTTGGACTTTTCTTTTTCCACAAAGCATTACCAATAACACCACCTGTTACTTTCCAACCTCGTTCAGCATTAATGAAAGTTGCTTTTACTAAACTCACACCCTTACCATTAACAATAAGATTATCTACATTTCCTATTAGTATTCGAAGGTGATTATCATCCTTAGGATTAAATCTTTCCTTTGGTAACAAATTCTCAACTTCCTCTGGCCATAACTGTTTAGCCAGTTTTTCTGCATCATAAATTTTTGGACTTGAGTTATTCCACAAAACTCTGCCAATAACACGACCTGTTACTTTCCAATCTTGTTCAGTATTAATGAAAGTCACTTTTACTAAATTCACACCCTTACCTTTAACAATAAGCTTGTCTACACTACCAATCAGGATTCGAAGATGCTCATCATTATGAAAATCAATATCCATATGAATACGCGCATCTCCTCCAACAATTGAACGTAGCGCTTCAACATCAAATTCATCTGCTGTAACAAAATGTTCATATCCATTTCTTGACGGATATACAGTTGTTTGTGCATCAGAATCAGTATCAGCTAAATCATTCTCTACGATTTCTTTTTCATGTTCATCTTCTTTTTTGTCTTCTGTTACACTACTTACACGTACAAGTTCCCAAAGTGGTTCAATCACATAAGTATTTGAACGATCCTTAAATGCATGTACGGTATTATCAAGAAGTGTTCGCATCACACGACCTGTACCTTGAAGATATACTGCAGATGAACCTACTGGCCTAAGCCAAATGGCACAGCGAAGTGTTGGCACATCCCAACCTTCTCCAACCTTACTTACTGTAACTACAAGATCGATTTCTTCGCTGTGAAACATCTCTCTTGCTCTGTCAGGATTTACGCCACAATCATACTGTTTATTAGAACTTGTAGAGCGAATTGCCCTTAGTCCTCGTGACAGTAAATATTGTTTAGTGGCCTCTGCATGAGCAATAGTTCCACAAAATACAACTCCAGGTAAATATCCATCATGCTTTTCTTTTAACATAATGTATTCATCTATAGCTGCCTCAGTTACAGATTGGCCATTATCCATGACGAACTTCTCACTTTCTGCAAGACTTTCAAAGAACTTGTCAGAAAATTTAATATCATCAGTAGTTTTGTATGTGGCTGTACCAAAATGACGAAATTGTGGCATGATAAGGATTCCATCTTCAACAGAATCTTGTACACGTACCCAATCTATCACTTCAATATCATATATGTCACATACATTTTTATGACCCAATTGTGGAGTTGCTGTCATGTGCAAATGCACTCGATCAACACCATCTCCAATGATGTCATCATTGTATTGCTTGATAACCTCTTGCGTTTCATCTCCAAGTCCTCTATGAGCTTCATCAGATATGACTACCTTGATGAGTTTCATAAAATCATCAAGAGTATACATATCATGCTTTGAAATACTCAAAAACGACTGATATGACATGATGACAACTCCTCCAAAATCCTGCATTTTAATGATATTATCAAAAATGCTTTTTAAAGCAATGGCTGCTTTTCCAAATTCATCACTCAAAAGAAATATATCTTCTTCCAAATAACCCACACCTTCTACATCTCTCATCTCGTTACCAACAAGTGATTCCTTTGTATCAGCTACAAGGTTCGTTCTTGGTACAAGAATGAGCGAAGGCATATTAAGTGCTGACAAAACTTCGCAAAAAAAACGAGTTTTGCCTGCACCTGTAGGATGTTTTACTAAGCCACTCAATTTACCAGAATTGATAAAATTGATAAGCTTTTCAAAACCGCCTACCTGTACACTACGCAAACTACTTTTTGAAAACTCTAAATGAGTTTCAAGAAGTTTTGCAACAGATTTACAAAAATTAGAAATACTCATATTATCTCCTTCCCTTTTATGAGAAACGTATTTTATTATCTTCAATTATTAAGTCAACAAACATTAAATATTAGCATAAAATACATAAAAAGTCAATCGAAATACAAAATAGTTTGATCCTTGCATAGTGGGTACTCAAAAAGCCCCCTTAAATGGGGCTTTTTATCGATGAGCTGAATAGTTACTGACATTCGAACTTTTTATACCACTAGTTCTTCACTGAAAACCTTTAGTTTTACAAAATAATAGTAAATGATGTCATTAACACATATGCAATATTGTTAACAGAAAAAACTTAAATTTACATAATTTAAAATTTATCGCCTCAAACGCAAACTATTTAAAACAACGCTTATGGAACTAAGTGCCATTGCAGCGCTTGCAATAGTCGGTGACAAAACTACACCAAAAAATGGATACAAGAACCCCATTGCAATCGGAATAGCTAGAACATTATATCCAAACGCCCAAAAAAGATTTTGTTTTATTATGTGCATTGTTTTTTTAGATAAATTTATTGCATCAACAATCTTTTGCAATGATCCCTTAACAATTACAATATCTCCTGATTCAATCGCAACGTCTGAACCTGTACCCATCGCAATTCCAATATCAGCTCTAGCCAGCGCTGGTGCATCATTCACACCATCACCCGCAACTGCAATTAATTCACCTTCTTTTGATTCCTTTTTAATTTTTTGCACGATTCTATCTTTGTCTAGCGGCACTGCATCACTTACTACATTATCTATTCCAACACTAGAAGCAACCCACTGTGCAATATTCTCATTATCACCTGTTACCATAGTTGTTTTAATTCCTTTTTCTTTCAATGCACTAATTGCCTTGTAACTAGTTTCTTTTATTGGATCTGTTACTGCAAAAATTGCCTTTATTGAATCTCCAACTATAAACACTGATATTGTATATTTTTTTTCAAGAAAACTGTTTGTAACATTTTTTTGTTCCAAAGTCAGTTTTGCATATTCTTTAACAGAACTCATTTTCACCATCATGACTTTTTCTCCGTCAATAATACCTCTCACGCCTACGCCTTCTAAATTATGAAAATCCTCAACCTTTTCTTCACTTAAATTATTTTCACTAACTTCCAAAAAATTTATTATCGCCTTAGCCACAGGATGCTCTGTTTTATTTTCCAAAGCATACACATAATTTGCGTATTTTTTTTCATCGTCAAAATAAACAGAATCTGTTACAGCTGGTTTACCTTGCGTAATTGTTCCTGTTTTATCAAAAACTATATTTTTAATCTTGAATGCATTTTCAATAATTTGTGCATTTTTAATTAAAATTCCCTTTCTGGCTGCATGTCCTACCGATACAATTATCGCAGTTGGCGTTGCAAGTCCAAGCGCACATGGACATGCTATGACCAAAACAGAAATTGTCACATATACCGCAAATGGCAATGCTTGTGAAGCCTCTATCAAGTTCATATTTGGCGCAACAAAATACCAAAAGATAAATGTGCCTACAGCAATAATTATTACAATGGGTACAAAAATACTTGAAATTTTGTCTGCAAGTTTTTGAATTGGCACACTACTCCCCTGAGCTTCTTCAACCATTTTAATAATTTGTGAAAGCATTGTATCCTTACCAACCTTAGTTGCTTCAAAAACAATATAACCCGTTGTATTAAGTGTGCCACCTATGACAGCATCACCTTCTTTTTTATCCACCGGAAAAGCTTCTCCAGAGATCATTGACTCATCAATTGCTGTTTTACCTTCAATTATAACTCCATCTACAGGAATTTTTTGTCCCGGCATAACGACAACATTGTCTTTTTTTACAACGTTCTTAATTGCAATCTCTACCTTTTTCAAATCCCGCAAAACAACAGCTACTTTTGATTGTATTGCATATAAACTTTCCACACTTTTTTGTGTCGCTGTCCTAGCTTTTTCTTCAAAATATCTACCTACTAAAATAAAAAATATAATAAACACAGATGCCTCAAAAAACACAACAAACTCCTGTTCACTGCCTGCAAAAAATATCGTAACAATCGTAGAATAAATCCAAGCAGTAGTTGCACCTAGCACTACCAATGTATCCATATTACTTGAACCTTTTTTTATCGCTGCAAATGCATTAACAAAAAATAATCTTCCGCCAACAAACAGAACAAATCCAGCTAATACAATTTGAGCTATACTCACAACTGATATTCCAAAAAGCATTATACTATCTAACCTTGTTGAAAAACCACCCAAAATATTTAAATCAAATATTCCATTTATTAGCATGAATGCCATACTCATGATAAAAGGTGCTGCAGCAATTGATACATATATTAAATTTCGCTTCATCTTACTTAAATTTTCATTTTTCTCTTTCTGATGTTTACTTCGCCCCCCATCATTATCTGGACGCGTATCATAATCACCAATGCCTCTAACTAATTTTTGAATATCACCATCACTTAATTCTTTTTCATTAAATGTAACTTGCATTGTTTCAGCACTATAATTCACGGAAGCTTCCTCAATTAATTCATTTTTCTTTAACTCATTTTCTATATTCACCTTACAAGAAGCACAATGCATTCCTGAAACATAATATTTTTGTGTAATCATAATTTTATTATTTAACAATAATTGTAACTGGTGCAACCATTCCCATAGTACATGTTAATTTATACGTTCCCGCCTCTGGTATAAATTCTTTTTTATTAATGCCTGGCTTTAATTCAATCATGCCCTCAAACAAACCTCTAGCTGCCATAAAAACACCACATCCCACAATACCCTGATTATCCACAATAATGGTTGTTGGCACGCCTGCCTTCAGTATTTTTGATCCCAAAACTACATATTCAAAACCATCTGCTACAATATTTAACTCCTGAGTATTCTTTTGGTTAGTTTTACTATTTTCAATTTGCTCAACAGCTCCTGTTTTTTCAAAGCTAATATCATTTAAGCTAGGTAATCCCAAAACATTAAATTGACCATTTAATATATAAATTGCAAATATTATTATAATCGTTCCTATTATAGTATTAAAAATTACTTCAAATCCTTTTTTGCCAATCATAGTAGCACCTCCTAAGCTCACACCTATTAATACTGGTAATGTTCCAATTGCAAATGCTGACATAATTGCGGCTCCTGACATAAAACTGCCCGCAGTCAATGCCACTCCTTGTGCAATCAAGGTAAATCCACAAGGAATAAAAAATGTTGCCGCACCTGCAATAAAGGGTGATTTATTTTTCACGTTATCATTAATATGAATTTTTTTCAGTGTATTGTCATACGCAAAAACATACATTCTCAAAACCCATTTTACACCTAACATTTGCAATCCTACCAACAACATTATAATTGCAACTAAAGCAGTAAGTACTGCATACACACTTGGATTATCAAATGTTATAAAACTTCCGATAGAGCCCAAAATTCCACCACCTATAAAATAAGCCACCAACCTTCCAATATGAAATTTCATATGTGGTTCCATTTTTTTTGAAAGTGAAGCTTCTTTGCCTACTGTCTTTGTCCAACTTTTTGTCATAGCTAATAAGATTCCTCCCACCAAGGCTACACAACTAGATAAACTAGCCACTATCCCCAACACAACAAATGCCATCAATGATGAATTTTCATCAACATTTGTTCCACTAAACAACATGAACTGTTCATTTTGTATCAATACAAAGCTTACCATCAAAGCCACAAGCAAGACCAACCCAACCTTTTTATATGCTTTTTTCTTAAAAGGTTGCTCTGAAAAAAAATACCCTACATCCTCAAACTTTTTTGTAATTTCATCTACTTCTAATACTCTACTTTCAAACACAATTTCAACTGTTCCCTTTTTCAAATCAACATCTGCACTTTGTACTTCTTTTTGTTCTTGAAGACGATCTTCTACAATTCCTTTACAAGAAGCACAATGCATTCCACTAATATAAAATTTTCTTTCTTGTGACTTATTCTTTTTTGCTGTCATATTATTTATAATTATGCTAAACTAACTTCATTATAAACCATGGGGTTAACCCCACTGTCAAGTATTTATGTATACAAAAGATTTGCTCCAAAAAACGAACATAACCAAAGACGCTCTTCGCCACTACAACGACCTCGATTTAGTTAAGCCTACTATAAATAGTACAAATAATTATAAAATTTATTCCACTGCTGATGTAGAGGCTATCTTATTTATTAAGAAAGCAAAAAAAATCGGGTTTTCTCTAAATGAGATAAAAGAAATGGCAACACAATTAAATACATCAAAGTGCAAGCATCAATCCTTACTGCCTTATCTAGAAAACAACTTAGAAGACATTGAAGAAAAAATTATCACTTTAAAAAAAATGAAAAAACACATCTCCCAACTAATAAAAGATTACAAAAAAAGAAACTGCAACGTAAAACCAACTGATTTAAAAATGTGATCAAATTCAAAGTTCAACCATACCATAGCGGAACATACAAAAACTCCATTAAATGGAGCTCTTTATCGATGAGCCGAGTAGGTAATGACGTTCGAACTTTTTGCATTGCTCATTCTTCGCTAAAAGCTTACATTATTGCTACAAAATCACTTAAAATATAATAAAAAAAACCTCACCAATCATTGTTATGATTGGTGAGGCTTTATGTTCCTCCTTTTCAAGATTTCTTCTTTTTTCTGCTATTGCATCGTTTACATTCTGGACATCCTCTACCAGTTCTTCGATTTGCTCCAGTCGCTTGCCATTCATGTTCGCATTTCGAACAAATCCACCAAAGCTTTTTACCAGT
>SWBW01009705.1_pt1 | contig 56479 bp, 47 predicted proteins | sample 4693041 | NCBI WGS metagenome assembly SWBW01 (sample SAMN10267271, study PRJNA491770) | bioreactor metagenome | isolation source: DHS bioreactor inoculated with marine methane seep sediment | place: Japan: Omine Ridge, Nankai Trough | collected 2006-05-06 | reverse complement strand
GGGGGGGCCAGGAACTTCTGTCTAATTGCTGCATCGTCGCTCTCTACAATGTCTTTTTTGATTGTTGAACGTAATAAATGCATGTCAATCTCACCTAGGCCTGTCTCACTTTTTATTATGCTATACACTTTTCCTATGTCAAAATATTTTGGCGTAAAGGGAATGAATGAGTCCCCAATAGTTGGACTTACAAAATTCGGTTCCCGCTTTTTTATCATTTCTTCTCTGAATGCAGGTGGCATCGTGTCGACACCAAATTTGATCTTTGAGACATCCTCTTTGGTCAGAAGGGTGCCAAAGTCGATAATTTTTACTTTGCCATCTGGACCGAGAATAATGTTATGAGGCTTTATGTCCAGATGTAATATCTCTGACTGGTGTGCTTCTCTTAGTGAAGAGATAATTTCGGGCAGACTGCGCCAAAACTCTTGTGGGGAAAGTTCTGCCCTGCCTTCGAGTACTCGGTCATATGATATTAATTCTCCTTCGCTTGCTAAGTTCTCATAGATTAGGGTGCTGCCGTCTTCTGATACTGCCTTCACGGCCATAAATCCTTGCAATTTGCCTTCTGCCTGTTGCTCCATAATTATTCTTGAGTTTCGAGCTTCCAAATACAGGAGATACTTTTCATTCAACACCATTTTTATCGGTGAGTTTCGGGACAATTTTTTACCTGTAGCCTTCTGTAATATCATAGAAATCTCCTCTTTTGCCTTATCTAACGGTGTCCTGTCAATGGAACCATCAAATTGAATTCCATCAATGACTGCTTTTACTTCTTTTCGTGCCTCAGCAGCTAAGTTTACATATGTTGGTATTTTCTCAAGTGGAGTTAAATTATTCATGTTTTTCATCACCACATTTTCAGCAAGTGGCGCTCTGGAGTCAAACAGGAATGTTTCGTATACACTCCCCATTCCTCCGGTATCTCCGACTTGTTTTCCTTCAATGGCCATGACGTCTCTTTTGGTTCTAACCCCATTGTGTATTACTTCGACTTTCTTATACTCCGAATGTCCCTTTAGTAGGGACATGATCGCATTGATCGGCAAATCCTTGGCTCCGGATAGGATTATTTCTTCAGGAGAGGGCAAGTTTTTATTTCCTTTTTCTCTATGGCTGTCTCTGAGCTGCTTAATCGTATTGGAAAGAGTCTGCATGGAAAAGGCATTTTCATATGAGCCTCTTAGATCAGGATCTTGAATGTACTGCAGTTGTTTAATTGATTGTAAGCGAAAATTCTCTACGAGTTTTTCCCGGACGGCTTCAGGAATACTTTCTATTGGTAGTTTTTGATCGCGAATTCCTTCTTGTATTTGTGAAATGCCCGTGGGAAAACCTGCAATAATTGTTACTCCTTCAGGGTGCTGAAATAACTCATGAAGCACAGTCTGATTTATTGCTATTACCTGATGATCAATATCGAATTGCAGTCGTTTATAATCTGACTGTTTCTGTGTTTCGGTTTTTGCTTTCCCTTCTTTCATGTCAGAAAGCCTATCCTGTGCCTCCTGTCGCTCGAATTTCATCTGTTTGTATACTTCAACTGTGATCGGACTAATTTCCCCTTTGGCAATCTGAGCCGCAAAAAACTCTGTGTTTTTTTGGCTTGTCATTATGCCCTCGATATATTCCTGAACTCCTGCATGAGAGTCTGGACCACCTTTTAATGCATTCTCCATTTTATCTAAAAGCCTCATTGACATGAATGGTTCTTTGCTTGCTTTAAATTTATCAAGCTCTGCTTGTTCCTCCAGTCTTACTAGCCACATCATGCTTTTAATGATTTCTGTCGCGATTTTGTAATCAATTGGCTTAGTTGTCTCTGATGTTAATATCTCGTTTAATTGGTCAGATCCAGTAATTTTGTCCATTACTGGGGCTGCTGGTTTCTCTCCTCCTCTTAATACTGGCTGCGTTGCAGTTCGATTGTCTGGGGTGCGGCGTTGAGACTCTCCCATGACATGGCCTACCGCGTCTTTGGTTTTATCCCGGCCGATTTTTAATTCTTCGGAAGGTTTCTCTGCCGTCTGGCGGGCTGCTGCTTCTTGTGACTCTCTGGCAGCAAGAAATTCCAAACGTGTGCGTTCGTTTTCGTCACCTTCCTGGCCTGTGTTTATTATTGGTCCTGTCATGTGACTTCCTTTTGGTTTTGCAATAATTTTGACGCATTGGCAATCTTGTTATTGTACCACAAAAAGACTCTTTTTTTGAGCTCTGGAAGCCTTTGTTCGATACCTTCGGGTTGACTAATTTTAGTACTTGGGCTGTAACAATAAAGGGTGAGGCGCCAAAAATTGCCTAGAAATGGAAATAAATATCTTGGAACTTGGAATTATCTCAGGGATTTGATTCCGTGTATTCCGTTTTTAGTATGCGCCACTATGCCTTTCCTCTGTCTGAATCTGCTTGAGTTTTTCGTCCCTCAATGCGTCTTTTTCAAATAGTACAAAGTACATTGTGGGCAGTAATACCAATGTGAAGACGGTGGATGTTGAGAGTCCGAAGATAAGTGCAGCTCCAAGTCCTTGCCATGTTTCGTCGTAAAACGTAATTGGGATCATTCCAATTACAGTTGATGCCGTGGTTAAGAAAATAGCTTCCATACGGGACTTAGCAGCGTCAGTAATGGCCCCTCGAAAAGGGATACCCACCTTTATATTCATGTTGATTTTATCAATCAAGATTATCGCGTTTTTCACCACAATTCCAAAGAGTGCCAGTATTCCGATTAAGGTTGGGAATGATAATGTGAGTCCTGCAATGGTTAGTCCATAAAACACTCCGGTCATAGCGAGTGGGATAGTCAGAAGTACTAATGTTGCCTTTCTGAAGGAGTTGAATTGGATAACCATGGTTCCAATTATTAGTATGAAAGCTACTATCATGGCTCTTAGAATGGAAAAAATTGACTCGGTGCTTGAGTCGTTTTGGCCTCCAAATACAGCGTTGTATTCTTCTGGTAATGGTTTTTCTTCAAGGATTGATTGAAATTTCTCTAGAACTTCTCCGGGAAGCACTGGCTTTTCTACACTTGCCGAAAGTACAACTACTCGCTTCTGATCTATACGACTGATTGAAGTGAGAGAGGAACCAATTTCGACGTCTGCTACTTCTGCAAGTTGGAAAGTCTGTCCTTGCATATTCATAAGGCTCAATGACTTAAGAGCATCAAGAGATGCGACTGCTCCCTCCTTGTATTCTGCGTTTATGCTGATTTCATCTTCCCCATCAACAATTTTTGCAATTTGACCACCAGATATTGCAGTTCTCAGTGTGCCTGCGATTTGACCAGGTGTAATTCCCCGAAGCTGCATTTGTTCTGTCTTGAGCTTAAATGTAAACTCTCCTGGGTTTAGTGTGAGTGAAGTTTTTTCGTTTACTGTCCCTGGGATTTTATCAAGATATCCCAAATATTCATTCGCTATTTGTTCAAGCTTGAGCAAGTCTTCTCCTGTGAATCTGACTTCAAAATCTGATCCAGAAGGCGGACCTCCAGACATTTCTTGCAGAGTAACTTTAGCCCCATTTACATTGACGAGTTTTTTGCGCAATTCTTGTGCAAAAACATATGATTTTTGTTTAATTGGGCGCTCTTTTTCAGGCCATAGATTAATAGCAAACTGCGCTCGATTTGATACTCCCCCTGATCCTCCACCGCCGCTTGGGCCTGCCCCTCCATCACTAACGTCTATACCCGTGGCCCCGACTACAATAGAGAAATTTTTAATTTGCTGTTCTTGTAGTAAAATCTCTTCTACTTGTTCTACAACTTTTTGAGTCTCTTCTACTACTAGGCCAGGAGCGCCTTCTATGTTTACAAACATTAATTCAAAGTCTGCTGATCCCATAAACTCTGAACGAAGTATTCCTGATGCTGGCAAGAAAAGCGCTCCTGCGAAAGCGATAATTACTACTGTGAGCAATAGATATGCCCTAAATTTCTTATCAATTAACCAATTGAGTAGCCCCTCGTAATGAGGCAGGATCTTTTCCATTTTGACTATTCCGCTAGTCAGTTTAGTCCATCTGCTTTTTGGGACATCTTCGGAATAATGTTCTTTAAGTTTTTTGGTCATTTCTGCGGGAACTGCAGTTTCTCGTAAAATGGTTTCTTCATTGGCCAGTAACTGCTTTTTGAGGGAAGATCGATACCAAAGTAATAATGTGATTATCGCGAATAGGCTTATTCCCGCAACAATTCCAGTAAATACGTCTCCCTGCAATGCGCTTAGAAGTGATGTAATGAATACCACAACTAGGGCAATGACTATTAATTTGAAAACAGTTCGATTAATTCTGAATCTTTCCAAAATAGCCGTCATTGGCAGATTCACTAGAATGGCAATTATCGTTGAAGCAATCAAAGTGATAGTTGCTGTGACTGGAATTGATCTGATGAATTCACCGATGATTCCAGTTGCAAGAACTAATGGGAAAAAGGCGAAAACCGTGGTTAAAGTTGTTGTTAATAGTATCGCGAAATAATCTTTGAATACCAATAATGCGGCTTCTTCCGGCGTGAATCTCCCAGTCGACATATACTGTTTACTAGCCTGAACAATTACAATAGCGTCATCAACGATTAATCCTAAAGTTAGAATTAAAGAAAAAAGTGATAGAAAATTGATGGTTTGGCCGAAAAGTAGCATTACGCCAAAGGTTGAGGCAAATACTAGAGGGATGACTAATCCTGCTGTTAGTGCTTCCTTAAGCCCTACGAATAGGAAGAGAATAATTGTCACTAGCATTATTGTATTACCTCCTTCGCGGCTCAGGTTTATGAAGTCCTCTCTAATGATTTCGGATTCATCATATGTTGTTTCGATTTCTAAATCTTCGGGAAGACTGTCTTTTTTTAACTCCTCAACTTTTGCTTTTCCTCCGTCAATTAGGTCAATAATTGAGAATCCAGTCTTTTTTACAACGTTAATTTGAATGGCATTCTGGGGATTTCGTCCTTCAATTGAAAACCGCGTTTTAGTTTTTCTATCAATGGCTCTTTCAACAACGTTTGCGACGTCGCGTAAACGAATAACGGACTCTCCAAAAGTCGCTATTGGTAGTTCACGAAGTTCTTTAATATCTTTGAATTTGCCATCTAATCTTAATGAATATTCATAATTGCCCACCTCTAAATTGCCAAGTGGGAGGGTGAGATTGTTGGAGCGAATTACGGCATTGATCTGATCCATTGTAACTCCGTATAGCTCCAACTTCTGTGGATCGTATGAGACCCTGATTTCTTCGATGTCACCACCACTAATGAGTACTTCGCTTGTCCCAGGTAGTTTGAGTAGGCTGTCTTCAACCTCTTCTGCGTATCGGCGCAGTGTAAAATTGTCGTATGGGCCAGTAAGCATGATGGTCCAAACAGGAACATTGCTAAAGGAAATTTCGCTTACTACTGGGTCATTTGCGTCTTCAGGCAGTTCGTTCTTAACTGTTTCTACTGCATCTCGCAGGCGTCGTATTGCGTCTTTTATATTTTCTTGCGCTTGGAATTCAACAGAAACTGCTGCGAATGATGTCCCCGCGGTTGACGTGACCTGCTTCACACCTGTTAAGTTGACTACCTTGTTTTCGATTTTTTTAACTACTAACTCTTCCATATCGGAAGGGCCAGCTCCTGGCATGGTTACTGAAACAACTCCAAAAGGAATTTTAACCTCTGGGGTCGATTCCATGGGGATCAAATTGAAAGAAAAAATCCCCCAAGACATGATGCTTATAATAAACAGGATAACTACCCGATTATTTTTTAATAGGAAATTGATAAATCCGTTTGATTCTTTGGGGTCATATTTAAGTTGATCCAAATACATTGAATCTGAGCTCTTGGGCTTTTTTGGTAAGTCGGTCTTCTCCGTGGTGTCGGACAAGTTGTCTTGCTGCTCCGGTTGTTCAGACTGCCCTGGATTGTGTGGGTTTGGATACTCCATGATTATTTTTCGATTATCACTTCGACTGTTTGGCCATCAACTAGATCTTTGGCTCCTTCTAAAATAATTTCCATATTGGGGTCCAACTTGGTTTTGATTTCTACTTGATCGCCGGCAATTTCTCCGAGTTCGACTTCTACTTGTTTTGCTGTTCCGTGATCATTCACGAATATAAATTGTTTTTCGGTGCCGATGATTACCGCGTCAAGTGGAAGAGAACGACTGTTTTGAAGCGTTCCACTACCAATTGAAAGTGGCAAATATACTTTCATATTCTGATTTAACTTAAAGAAAATATTGGGTAGTCGCATGGTCACTTTTACCAATTTAGTCTTCTCATCTACCTTTAGACCAACTGATGTTATTGGCACGTCAATGCGTCTTCCTCCGAGGTCAATCTGAGCTGGAATGCCTTGAGCAATACGATTGGCAGTATTGATGTCTACTCCAACCTCCAGTCGGAAGCTTTTTGGATCCAAGATTTCTGTGACAATCTGCTGTGGCCCAATAGTTTGTCCTGGGTACACATCAAGTAAAGTAATTATCCCTTCAAAAGGGGCTTTGATTGAAAGCGCAGCTGTCTGACTTTTGGCCATTTCTACATTTAGCTCTGCAAGTTTTATTTGGTTGGCAGTGTTTTCAATTGCGGTTTCTAGCTGTGCTTTTGTTGCGTTGTAAACTTGTTGTGAGAGTTGTAGACCATCACTGGAGTCGCCGTTGTAACCAAGTTTTGTTTTGGTTGATTGTAAGGTCAAATCCAAAACGTCGGCTTGGCTTTTGCTTTGAGTGAGTTGGGCCATTATCTGATTCTCGCTTAGTTCTGAGCCGTTTTCTGCTGATGCCAACCCATGTTTTGAAAGGTTGATAGCTGAGTATACATCTTCAATTCCTTTGTCTTGTGTAGCTAATGCGGCTTGGAGTTGTATAAGCTGTTCTTCTAATATGGCCAATTTTGCTGAGTTGAAGTCGGCTTCTGCAGACTGGGAGTCGCTACCCGGATTTGTTGTTGAATCGGTGCCTGAGTCTGAACTGGGAATGTTTGTAGCTTCGGTTCGAGGTGGAGTTGAGTCGTCTTTTAGTTCTTCGATTTCATCTTTTAAATCGTCGATTTGTCTTTGAGTTTGTCCGCGAGCATCCTGGGCATCGTTGAGCATGAATATCATATCGTCCAAATCGTTAACTCCTTTCGTCCTATTTCTACTATTCATCTCACTTGTATTGTCTAGTGAGTTTTCTAAAATGTTTATCGAGTCATCCAAGGAGGCTCTATTCTGTTCGATAATGGCTAGGTCATAGGCTATGGCGGAGGCTTGGTTGACTGCACTTTGCAATTGCAGACCTGCGGTTTTTATACTTTGATTGCTGGTTTTCTTTAAGTTTTCCAGAGAAGCCTTTGCGTTTTCTAGTGTTGCCTCTGCAATTTTGAGTTGAGTTTTTGAAACATGTTCGCTCAGGTTGGTACCTGTTAATTCGACAATTTCATCTCCTGCTTGGACATAATCTCCTGCTTGAAAATTGACTGATTTAACAGCCCCGGAAGTTAGGGGATAGACAGTGACAATACCGGTTGATGTTACTGTACCAATAGTTTGAAAATATGAATTTTGTAGTGCAGCAAGTTGAGTAGTGCTGACTTCCTTAGCAGCGCGAGAGCTGCTTTGTGTGGCATTTGAAAAGGTTTCTGAACCGAGCTCGTTCGTTGTTTGAGATTCGCTAGAATTAATACTGTTTGATGAACCTTCATTTACAGTATTTGAATTCTGATCCTTGTTGTTTTCAACTTGTTGCGCCTCTTCAGGCAACGCGTCTAGCTGATTGTTTATGAGACCGTATAGAAACCAAATTATTGCGACTATTCCGGCACAAAAAAGTAATAAATAAATGAGAGCTTTGAGTGTTTTCATCACACAAATTGTTAATGAGCGGCGAGAATAGTACATTTGCCTGGGTTTGTCAAAACTACTTTATGTTTTTTAACTATAGTGTTTTTGCCTTTATTTGGCTTTTGAGTGGGTCTTTGATAGAATGCTGTTTATTAGCTTTTACTCTTTCCATATGTATAAAAGAAAATTGGTGATTTTGATTGCGACAGTCTCGATCTTTTTATTAAGTGGTTGTTCAGAAGTGGATGTAGCTGGAGAGAGAAATGGTGCGGACGAGAAAGTTTATAGGATTGGTTTCATAACTGCTATGACTGGATCTGAAGGCGAGTTTGGCCAGCAACAAAAAGCAGTTCTTGATTACCGTTTGGATGAATTGAATGCAAAAAATAATTTTAAAATGGAAATGTCTTCAGAGGATGGAGAGTGTGATGTGTCGGTGGCAAATGCGGCTTTGCGAAAACATATTGATCAAAATAAATTACAGTTTGTGATTGGAGGACATTGTTCTGCAGCTACTTTTGGAATAGCTTCACTGGCCAATGAGTATGATGTGATTCTATTGTCAGCAAGCACTTTCAATGATGATTTAGAAGGGGTGAGTCCAAATATGATGAGTTTGTCTTATAGGGAGAGCGGTTTGGTAAATGAAATATCGAAAGAGTTGTTGAATTATAACAAAGTCGCGATTTTGTATGAAGAAGGTGGTGAGACTGAATCTTTGGGAAAGAATCTGACAAATTTAATTCTTACTTCAAATGAAGAGGCAAAATTGCTTGTAAATAGTGCTTTTCCTCGGGAAAGTACTGATTTTGGGGCACTTATTCAAAAGGTGAGAGATGCAAAGGCTGAGGTTTTATTTTTGAATCCTGCTTCTGAACAATCAGCTATGGCGCTGTTGGATGCTATTCAACAAGCGAACTTAGACGTAAAGTTAATTGGTCAGTTTACATATAATAACCCAGTAATCATAGAATCTGCGCCGCAGTCTATTGAGGGGATGCTGGTTATTGATAACCCGACTGCTACGAAGAGTGGCTTTGCTGAGTATAAACAAAAAATGCAGAGTTCAGTTGGCCGATTGGATGCGCTAGGAGATTATTATACGGCTTCTACGCTCGATGCATTAGATCTTTATGCTAAGTTGATTTCCGAGAATAATGGGGACTTTGCTTCGGTACAAAAAGCATTAAGCACTGGCACTTTCACTGGTAATATTGGAAGGATTAGTTTTAACGGAAAAACTTTTGTTGAAGGGCCAAAACTTCAGAGGAAAGTGGTGAAAAATGGGGAATTAGTGAGTCAGTAAGTGGAATTTCCAAATTTTGGCAGCAGACTTGATCTTAAACATTAGTTGCCTGTTTGTCAAGTTTATTCTGCGGTATTTTTTGGCCCAGTATTTTTTGGCTTACTGCTCCTACTTAATACATGTGTGAAGTAGGAGCTTGTTATTGTGTTTTGCTGTAGAAGTTCTTCTTGTGATAATCTAGGGCGGAGATTAATTGTATGAATTATGGTCACAAAAAGGATTTCAAAACATCAGTATTATCTAAATATTGCAGAGGAGGCCTCAAAGAGATCTACGTGTATAAGTCTTAAGGTGGGCTGTATCATTGTTAAGGATGATCAGATTATTTCAACGGGGTATAATGGTGCTCCACGCCAGGCTAAAGACTGTCTGGAACTTGGATATTGTCTTCGTCGTAAGCTTGGGATTCCTTCTGGAACTCAGTATGAAACCTGTCGAAGTGTCCACGGTGAACAAAATGCGATTATAAATGCCGCTCGCGTTGGGGTGGGCGTGCTTGGAGCTGACATGTTTCTTTTTACTCGCAAAGGTTTGGAAGGGGATCAAGGGCTTTCCAGGGCTTATCCTTGTTTTATTTGTAAAAAAATTATTATTAATGCTGGTATTAGCAAACTGATTGGTAATGATGAAAATGGAGGAATGATTGTTTATGATGTAAACGAGTGGCAAGAAGAGTGGGCGAAAAATGATATGGTGACTGATACAACTAAATATGATGCTAACTATAAAACAAATGCCAAATAAAATTATTGGACTCGTTGGGATGTGTGGATCTGGGAAGTCGGTGGTAACTGACTTTTTTAAGGAGAAAGGGTATGGTTCAGTTTATTTTGGAGGAGCTACCATGGATGAGTTGAAGAAGAGGGGGATGGAGGTGAATGAGGCTAATGAAAAATTAGTTAGAGAGGATTTACGGAAGACTCTGGGCATGGGAGCGTTTGCTATTGTAAAAATGCCTGAAATTGAGGCCGCACTTGCTGAGGGAAATGTTATTGTGGATGGCCTTTATAGTTGGTCTGAATATAAGGTTTTGAAGGAAAAGTTTGGAGAGAATTTTGAGGTTTTAGCAGTTTTTACTCCTCGGAAGGTGCGTTATCAGAGACTTGCGGAGCGGAAAGTTCGTCCTTTGACTGCGGAAGAAGCTTTTGGCCGTGATCAGGCGGAGATTGAGCATTCTGAAAAAGGAGGGCCCATTGCGATGGCAGATCACTTGGTTTCGAATGATGGATCTATGGAGGATTTAAATACTCAGTTAGCTGAGCTGAATTTGTAATATTTACTTTGATAGAGAAAGATTGCCTGTGAAAGGTCCTAGATTAAGAAGGCCGGTAAAGACTAATCAGACTGTAAGTTTGACTTTTGAGTGTTTTAGTTTAGAGTCGTTACTTGGTATGATTGATTAATTTTTTATGGGACCTACGGACAAAATGCTTTGTGAACCTTCTGATGAGCCTGTTTCAATTTATGATGCCCTAAAAGAGACTACGCTGCATTGGAAAAAAGTCGGAGCTGGGCGAGCGGATAGGATGATACAACCCTTAAATGAGGAAACTGCTATGCATATAGTAGAAGTGCTATATGGAGATATGTATAGATATTTTGAGACTTACTTGTATGAAGCGCAAATTAATCCTGAGAATTTTGAAGAGATACGTGAAGAGATTTTTCAAGAGGTAGTCTGTGGAGGAATATATGATACAGCTAGTATGGCAATAGCTATTGCTACGATTCTTTCAACAAAATTTTCTTCTACTGATTTAGCGATGATAATTAATAATCTGGAAATAGTTCTTTGCGCCTTTGTGGCAGATAATCCGGAGGTGGACTTTCAGACTACAAATCCTTCTATGTCCTCGATGGATGATTTGCCATATTTGATTGGGGATATTCTGGCGACTTATGATGAATAAAATATGGCTGAAAAGCCCGGGCAGGGCGCCTTGTGTGGCGCCCTGCTTGTCCCGAGCTGATCAGTCAGCTACGTCGTGTTCAAGGGTTTTCTTGAACTTCCTATTAAACCTCCTGAATCCCCGGTACGCCAGAAGCGTTTTCCAGGGGGTTAGTCGTGAGAGAGTGCTTATCGTTCCGCTGAGAACTCCAAGTCCCAGTATTATACTGGCGGCAAGGGAGCTCGTTTCCAGCTGCTCGTTGTTGAGCCATCCGGCAAGGGCGGGCGTGAGGACTAGCAGAGTGAGGAGTTGCCACACCACCTTGGTTTTCCCGAAGGGGCTGGCTGCTTCCTCGACTACCCAGCGGTGAAGATACCTGAACCCAGGCACCACATCGAAGGGCTTACGAAAAACGGTACTCACTAGGTCACTGATGATCATAGCAACTGTCACAGGCGGCCAGATGTAGTCACCCCACAAGAGGTGGCTTAGGATTGGGATAAAGCACGCCTTGTCCATGAGTGGGTCAATCCACTCTCCCATACCTGTTAGCCTCATGATGAGGCCAGGGTAATCGGTCAGATCGCTTGGTGTTACCCGGAACATTGGGATGCGAGTGTGGTGTTGAGTTAATCTTTGAACCCAATCCTCGTATTGAATAGGTGCGTATGTGAGATATTTCTCTCCCTCTTCGTCTAACGCTTCCGTTTCAAGCCAAACCCACAGTTTCCCCTCGGGAGTCATGGGTGGGCTTTTTACTCCACGGAAAACAGGTGTTTCTGTTCTGCCACCATTGCTGATGGGTGATAGCGTCTTCAATCTCTTGAGACTTTTGAGGATGCATTTCACGATGCGTCCGTCATATCGATCCAAAAGAAACCCAAAACCAGTAGTTGCAAACCCGATCCGGATCCAGAGTGGATCCCCATCTGCAACTACGATCATGAAGACCCCAAGTAGTGTTATAGGAGCCCTTTCAATGGACACCCAGTTTGCGGACATCCCCGGTAGGGAGCCTACAAAAGCCACTACTCTTCGTGGGATTACGACAAGGAGGAAAATAGCCATGACAGCCACAGTCCCCAACATGCACATATATTCTGGGACCCATGCCATGGGCTTCCTCCTTGTGTTTGGTTGTGGTTTTCCAAGGCACTTGTTAAGTGACTCGGCGTTTTCAGAAAGTTTTATATAGGATCGCAGTCAGCTGACTGATAGATCTGTGCCACACAGATAAAGACTTTTCTCCAGTGGCAGAGAAGGCTTTATATTACTCGTGTCGATTTGATTTTCAAGTAAATTGTGCCTAGACTTGTGTGTGAAAAAATAATTTTGACCCAATGGCCAAGCTGAAAATATTAACTGGAACCGATAATAAGGTGCTTAGGGAGGTGTCTAAGCCGGTTAGACAAATTGACCGTGCAACTCAAAAATTGATTACTGAGATGGAAAAAACTATGGAAAATCATGATGGATGTGGTCTTGCGGCTCCTCAAGTTGGGGTGCACAAGAGAATCGCGATTGTGAAGCTGAACCAGCAAACTGACCAGGAAGTAAATATTGCTATGGTTAACCCCGAAGTCGTTTTTCATTCAGAAGATACGGAAATTGATACGGAAGGATGTCTGAGCGTACCCGATGTATATGATCAGGTTAGGCGATTTAAAGATATTATTGTGAAATTTCTGGATAAGAAAGGGAAAGAGCAGATGTTGAAATTAACTGAATTGAATGCGCGGGTTGTCCAACATGAAGTTGATCATTTGGATGGGATTTTGTTTGTGGATAAGCTTGAAAAGGGAGAAGAGTCACTATTGACGGTGATGGAGAAGCAAGAAAGGCATTTGAACCTTTAATGAACGTTGCAATAGGCACGACGTGTAGGGAATTTTAGTGACCGCTTTTGCCTGGGTACAGGCAGCGCTTGCAAAGTCACTAAAATTCCCTACACTTTGTGCTCGTGGGGTACATATATTTTACTAGCGCCTTGTTTGTATGAAACCATTTGGATTAAAACCTGAAATTATGGCTCCGGCTGGGTCTTTTGACTCTTTACGGGCGGCTATTAATGCTGGGTGTGACAGTGTTTATTTTGGGGTTCAGCATTTGAATATGCGGTCACGGGCGGCTAATAATTTTTGTGTGGAGGACTTGGCTGAAGTGGCGAAGGCTTGCCGTGAAGCTGGCATCAGATCATATATTACTTTGAATACTTTGATGTATCAACATGATTTAACCTTGATGCGTCGTATAGTCGATGAGGCGGTTCGAACTGGGATTAGTGCTGTGATAGCTCAGGATATGGCTGTTATTTTGTATGCGAAAGAGAAAGGGATCTCAGCGCAGGCATCTACACAACTTTCTATTTCAAATTTGGAGGGAGTGAGATTTTATGCACAATTTGTGGACACTGTGGTTTTGGCGAGAGAACTGGATTTAAATATGATTGAGGCAATAATGAAGGGGATTCGTGACGAAAATATTCGAGGGCCGGCGGGTGAATTGGTTAAAATTGAAGTTTTTGTACATGGAGCTTTGTGCATTGCACAAAGTGGACGCTGCCAAATGAGCCTTTTAGAAAGCAATACTTCTGCTCAACGTGGAGCGTGTTTGCAAGAGTGTCGAAAAAAGTATCAGATTATTGATGAAGAAACTGGTGCTGAGTTTGCTTTGCAAGACGGATATGTTTTGAGTCCGCGGGACTTATGTGCTTTACCTTTCTTGGACCGTTTGATTGCAACTGGCGTTGATGCACTTAAAATCGAAGGCCGAGGTAGACCGCCTGAATACGTAGACGCTGTTGTGGGAGTGTATCGGGAGGCTGTTGATACAATTTGTTCTGGGGAAAGACCTGAGAAAACTCAAATGGCTAGTTGGATGAAGCGACTGGAGACAGTGTATAATCGTGGGTTCTGTGATGGATATTATCTTGGGAAACCACTTCCTGAATGGGCGAGAACTACTGGTAGTCAGGCTACAGAAGAAAAAGCTCATCTTGGAAAAGTTACTCATTATTTTCCGAAAGCTGGGGTGGCGGAAATCACATTACAGAGTGCGGAATTGAAATTGAGTGATGAGCTGATGTTTGTAGGTCGAAAAACTGGTGTTGTTCGAACTAAAGTAAGTGAAATTATGTTGGATGGAAATATGGTTGAAAAGGCTGCAAATAGAGAGATTATCACTATCCCTATGTCTGAACATGTAAGACTTAATGATAAAGTTTATCTGATAAAGCAAAGAGTGAATTATGAGTAAGATCAAAGTTATTCATTATCCAGAAAATTGTATCGGGTGTAATTCCTGCTGTTTGATGGCTCCACAAAACTGGAAAATGAATGATGAAACGGGGCTTGCCGAGTTGATTGGGGGTGTGGCTAAGGGTGATACTGTTGTTCTGGAAATCACTGAGCATGATCGTGTTGATAATGTGAATGCTGCAGAGGCGTGTCCGGTAAGAATAATTAAAGTGGAATAAACTTAATTACAGAGCCTACTAGGGTTTTGTCATTTGAAAATATTTTCTCTCTCTTGTACATTTTTTGGGTTTTTCATAAGCTACATTGTGTATTTTGAGGGTTTATTGTGTTGTAACTATTGATTTGCAATGTTGATTGATGATGCTCGAAAAATTGGTGAGTCTGAAGATGAAGGTCCACACATAAAGGAAGGGGACACTATGCCCTGTCCTACTTCTGCGCCTGTTTCAGGGGTGCACTCTCGTTTTCCTGAACAAATACCGGTGAGAGCATTCGAAAGTACTACACCCCCACCAAGTTTGCATCTGGCACATCAAATTACAAAATTAGAGGCTGATTTAGAAGCTGCTAAATATTTGAATGGAATTCTTGCCATGACAGTACATGATGTGAATAACGCATTAGCTGGGATGACTGGACTTGCTTTTGAACTTGAAATAATACTTCAGAAACTACCACCTAATATATCCCCAGAACTTGCTGCTATTCTGCAAGATGTAGAAGATGCTACTTCCAGATGTGCGACACTTGGACACCAATCTCTTTCGTTAAATCGTTCAATAACCACAGCAGAATTTCCTATTAGTAAGCGCCCACATCCCCCAGTGACTTTAATTGAAAACTGTATACATAGACTTTCTCCAAACTATAAAATTTATGATCCAGACCAAATTTCTGCAATTATGGTTGATCCTATTCATTTCCCGCGAGTAATAGTCAATCTGGTTCAAAACGCACAAACACATGGGAAATCGGGAAAAAATCCTATAGAAATATATATTATGGAAACTCAAGACTCACATGTAATAGAAGTTAAAGATCGAGGGAAAGGACTTCCCACTGACTATGAAAAACTCTTTGATTATGGTGTGCAGGGGAACAAATCACCATCTAGCGGATATGGCATTGGATTATCTGCCTGTAGGTTAATTACTGAAGCACATGGGGGGGAAATCATGGCAATTAATAATTCAGATGGACCAGGCGCAACATTTCGTGTAATTATTCCAAAAGACTGATTCTTGGCATCTGCTCTGAATGTAACTCAGGGCTGTGGGCATCTGCTCTGAATGTAACTCAGGGCTGTGGGATGTTTATTTTTTCAGTTCTGCTTCAATGAATCCGTCTAGTCGACCATCAAAAATAGCGTTTACATCATGTTCCTCGTGGTTTGTGCGGTGGTCTTTGACCATGGTGTATGGATGCAGGACATATGAACGAATTTGATTGCCCCAACTCATTTGGACAGGCTTGCCTTTAATTTTGGAGAGCTCTTCAACTTGTTGTTTTTCTGCTAAATCAATCAGCTTGGCTGTTAACACCTTCATGGCTTTGGCTTTGTTTTGTACTTGTGATCGTTCGTTTTGGCAGGAAGCAACTAAACCAGTGGGGATATGAGTTAATCGGACGGCACTGGAAACCTTGTTCACGTTTTGGCCGCCTGCTCCCCCTGAACGGAAAGTGTCTATACGTAAATCGTCTTTGTCAATTTCGGATTGGTGGCTGGTGTCTACGTCTGGCATAACTTCCACTAGAGCAAAACTTGTTTCTCGCGAATTTTGTGAATTAAATGGCGAATTACGTACAAGTCGATGTACTCCTTTTTCACATTTTAAATAACCATAAACAAAGGCTCCGCTGACCTGAACGGTTACTGATTTTATGCCAACCTCTTCTCCATCCGAGCGGTCCAAAATTTCGCAATCGTAATCTCTGCTTTCCGCCCATTTTAAATACATTCGCAGTAGCATATCGGTAAAATCCATAGCATCTTTGCCGCCTGTACCTGCATGAATAGATAGAATTGCATCATTATCATCATATTTTCCACTCAAAAAAGTCTTTACCTCCTGTTTTCGCCACCTTTGTTCCAGATCATCAACCATTTTTTTGAATTCCTCTGCGCTTGCGGGGTCCTCATCTATCTTAATAGTCCCTGCTATTTCATTTAACTCACGTTTATCAACGGCAAGCCCCTTCCAATGATCGAATTCTTTCTGATGGGCGGCCAATTTTTTACTTACTTTCTGAGCGTGTTCCGTGTCCGACCAAAAATCTACCTTTTCTGTCTGCCCCTGTAATTCAGTTATTTGTTCTTGCAACTTGTCCATGCCGATTTTCTCGATAGCATGGTCAATTTCTTCGCTGATTGTGGTTAATTTTTCTATGTATTCATTCATAACAAAGGGTAGTTTCGATAAATTTCATTCATTCGCTGCGTATTTTAACAGACTAGTTATAGATAATCACGAAATGTTTCCGCTGCGCTGGATTGGTGTTAGAATACCCGCGCTGTAATTGAACGAAAATTACTTTTTTATTATTCTGAATAATGTCCCACAGCGCTGCGAAGTCTGGTTCTAATGCAGGACAGCCTCATATTGCTCGGAAAATACTTTTTAATACTGTGGCTCAAGTCGTAGCCAAAATAATTATTGGTCTGTTTTCTGTGTTTATCCTAAAAATGTTGACCACGTATTTGGGTCAGCAGGGGTATGGGATATATAAGTCGATTTATGAGTATTTGGCCTTGTTTGCGATAGTTGCGGATATGGGGTTATATACGATTGGGGTGCGTGAAATGAGCAAAGACTCTTCAAAAGAGGAGATGGTTTTGGGGAATATGATGACCGTTCGTACTGTTGTGATAGTGTTGATTTCGATTGTGGCGTTTGCTGTTGCTTTTCTGATTGATGAATATCGGGGTTCCGTTGCTCCTTATGCGGTGGCTTTGGCTGCGGTAGGGGTAGCATTTGCAATTATGACGGGAACGGTTTCGACTGCTTTACAGGTGCATTATAAGATGGAAAAGAACTCAATTGGGTCAATAGCTGGAAAAATTGTTTCGCTGGTGTATATGGCCGTAGTCGTGTTTTACTTTTTCCCACATGCTTGTAAGCCTGAAATGGTTGAATTTTTATCGGGTGACGGGGGGGCCTGTGTTGTTTCTGATACTGCTTTCCTACATCTTATAGTAGCAGGAGTAGTCGGAAATATTGTGATGTACTTGGTCACTTCTCACTATGCAAATCAGTTGGTGAAAATTAGGTATCGCGTTGATTGGTGGTTTTGGAAGGCCGTTTTGTGGAAAGCTTTGCCGTATGGAATTGCTCTCGTTTTGAATCAAATATATTTCAGAATCGGCTCAGTGATGCTACTAAATATGAAGGAGGCGACTGATGTAGCCACCTATGCAGCCCCTTCTACTATGCTTGAAGCCGCGGGGATTATCCCACTTTACTTTATGAATGCAATTTTACCTTTCCTCACGCGGGCGTTGCATGCCAAAGATGGCTCTCACAAACCAATTATCCAGACTGCTTTTGATTTCCTGTTGATGAGTGCGATGCCTATAGTAACTGGCACGTTTATTTTGTCTTATCAATTTATAGCCCTGATTTCTACTCCTCAATTTTTGACCGATTGGAGTACGGGATATATTGGGTCTGATGTGGTTATGCAAATCTTGATAATCGCCTTGTTGTTCAGCTTTTTAAATGGGCTATTTGGGTATGTTTTAGTTGCTTCGGATCACCAGAACAAATTGTTGATTCGAAATTTGATTGGTGCCGCTTTGACTGTTCTTTTGACTTGGATGTGGATACCCGAATGGGGAGTTCGAGGGGCAGCTTTCGCGAATATATTAACTGAGTGCTATATTTTCATAGCTTCATATGTTTTAGCTAAGCGCTACGTTAAATTTAATATTAAGTTGGACAGGTTTTGGAAGATTTTACTCTCAACTATTTTGATGGGAGTTGCTGTGTACTATGCTAAAGAGCCAACTTATCACCTATGGGGACTTAAAAACCTTAACTTTGTGCTGCTGATTCCTTTGGGAGGAATAGTCTATATTGGCATGTTGCTCCTCACTGGTACTTTAACAAAGGAAATGATTCAGCTTGTTATGAAGAAGAAAATGCCGGTAACTGCAGAGGGGCCAAGTGCTCATATTGATGCTCTTGCGAAAGGTGGGCCAGAGAATGAGGATGTTTCTAAGGCGAGCGGGGAAGAGAATAAGGATAGTGAGAATATAAAGTAGTACAACTCACTTTGAATCGCTTATCTGTGTTAGAATATGGGGATATAAACATTCCACATGGTCTTGAACTCACTAACACCAGAAGAAGATAATCGTCCCCACAAAAATAGGGATGATCTTACGGGTTTTGCCATGCCAGATTTACCGGATTTTAGATCTGGTGAGGTTATTGAAACTGGGAAATATACAGGGTGGGAATTTAATCGTTACTCATCCAATAATGAAGTCCAATTGACTAAGCAATTGCCATCTGGGAAATGGGAATTTTTAAGTTTACCGATTAATGATTTTTTGTTTTCATTAGTATCTGAGCCGGCCTCGGAAAAACCGAAGGAACGTGTCTTGAAAGCAGTCCCTGAGATTAATAAGGTTGGAGAATTTTCACATGGAGACAATATAAGCTTTTTGAGTAGTGATGGAATAAGCATTCGTGAAGGTAAGGTTGCGATAGAAAGGGGCCTTCTTCTTGTGCGCGGAAAGGGGTGGGAACGTGAGTTTGATTCACCGGAAGAATTGAATAATTTATCCATACTGGCTGAGCAAAAATCATTGATTGCCTCTGAATTTGATTTGTTTAGCAGTATGGGAGATAAAATTTATAGAAATTGTTTTATTAAACTGCTTAATCCAGATACTGGAGCGGTTACGGTAAAAATTCCTAATACAAACAAAATAATTCCTTTTGCAACTCTTACAGAGTTAATTTTGGATATCAGGAGCACGGACGTGGAGTTGGCTGCTGAAGCGACGGAAGAATATTCAACAAAAAATAGGATTTCAGGCAATATCCCTGATGGCTTCTTGACTACAAGTAGAAGCAAAGAGGGGGAAGCGATATCTGTTAATAGAAAACTTGATCCATATTTGAGGGAACAATGCCAGGATGCGGATTCATTGAAAAAGCTTCCGGAAGTTGAACGTGCCCATCAAATCGCCAGAATGGTTTTTCATCTTAATCACACCGATCACGCAGGCATGAGAGCTGACTATTTACAGGGCAATTTGCAACTGGGAGCCATTTTTCAAGCGAGATCAGCTATTTGTAGACATAGGGCTCTTCTTTTTCAGATACTTGCCAATGAGGCCGGTTTAGACGTGACCATGGTTAGAGGGCAATACAGCGACTTTGGAAAACCTGGAGGGCATGCTTGGAATGAATTACGAACCTCGGACGGCCAGTTGTTAATTGTTGACGCAAATAAACCACATAGAAACGAATTGTATATTTGTCAGCCTTCCCAAATCCGTGGGCAGTATTATGATGCGGAGGACGAGCCGCTTTATGGTGACACTGGCCTGAGTCTTAGGCAGTAATTAAGAGAGGAAGGATTTTTTCGATTACTTCTTGAAAAGTATTCGGACTGCACTTTTCGATAAATTTGGCTTCGCGGGCACGCCAGTCTATGCTTTTTAGCTGGTCTGACAGAACAACGCCTTTTATTTTCAGAGTGTTACCTAATGGTGTTTCAAAACTGAGTCCTTTTCTCTTTGATGTGATTGGACAGACCAGGGCTAACCCCATAATAGAATTGTATGGTTTTGGAGAAATTACCAGCGCAGGCCTGAAGCCCGCCTGCTCATGGCCAGATTGCGGGTTAAAATTGAGCATAATAAGGTCACCTCTTTGTGGGGTGTATTCATTTACCATATTTCTTTGCCTACAGGGTCTGAATCATCCCAGATTTCACCATGCTTCTGGGGGGGGTTTATGCCTTCCAGAAGCTCCTCCAAAGAATACTTACCTTTATATGGAGAGCTTGTCTTTTTTATTACAATGCGATCGCCTTCTAATTTAAGATCTATGCCTTGATTTGGATCAATATCCAGTTCCTTCAAATAATTAGCGGGGAGACGTATCGCCCAGCTATTTCCCCATTTATTTAGTTTAATCCGCATCAACATAATTAACATTCACCTGAATTATACATTGTATATACATCTAATACAATAATTACTTTAGCATATAAAGATGAACTCAATATTAATTATTTTACTACTTTTGAGTGTGTGCTAATCTGAGGCTAACTTCTATCCTATTGTGTAGTAAGCATGATCTAGTGAAATTGCGTGAAAAATAACCCTTGTTCTAAACTCTATTATTTTTTTGACCCAATTTTTACAATGACAACTTCTTCTTACTTACAAAATTATTTAAATGGCCGTGCGGTTTCCGATGTGCCTTCTGAGGGCGTGGCTTTTCATGCTTCTTTGGATTCTGTTGCGGCTGTGAATCCCATGGTTGCGGAACTTATTTTGAAAGAACTGGCGGACCAACGGGCTAATTTGAAATTAATTGCATCTGAAAACTTTTGCTCCTTGGCTGTACAACAGGCAATGGGTAATTTAATGACTGATAAATACGCTGAAGGTATTTCTGGTGCTCGATTCTATGCGGGTTGCGATAATGTTGATGCGCTTGAATCCGAGGCCGCCAGGCTGGCTGTGGAGCTGTTTGGAGTGGACCATGCATATGTCCAACCCCATTCCGGTTCTGATGCGAATATGGTGGCATATACTGCTGTTCTTTCTGCGAAAGTTCATCGTGGCTTTGTGGATAAAATTGCCGAGATGATGGAGGGGGCGGGCGCGGATGGCGAGCCTCCAAAGGATATTCGAGGATTATCGCCCGAGGATTGGGCTAAATTACGTGCTGAGACTATGAATCAACGGATGATGGCTTTGGATATTGGTTCAGGAGGTCATTTGACCCATGGTTATCGCATGAATATTTCGTCTTGGTTATTCGATGTTCATCAGTATTCAGTGTCAAAAGAGACTGGCTTGATGGACTATGATCAAATTGCTGAAATGGCACGAGAGGTTAAACCTTTGATTTTGTTGGCAGGTTATTCAGCTCATCCTCGTAAGATCGATTTTGCTCGGATGAAGGCTATTGCTGATGAAGTTGGAGCAGTTTTGATGGTTGATATGGCTCATTTTGCTGGATTAGTCGCAGGGAAGGTGTGGGAAGGGGATTTTGATCCTGTTCCGTTTGCAGATATTATTACGTCGACTACTCATAAGACGCTGCGCGGCCCGCGGGGGGGGCTTGTGCTTTGTAAGGAATGGCTGAAACCGTATGTGGATAAAGGATGTCCGGCGATGTTGGGCGGGCCGCTTCCCCATATGATGGCCGCTAAGGCGGTTGCATTTAAAGAGGCCTTACGTCCTGAATTCCGTGAATATTCGGCTAGAATCGTTGAAAATGCACAGGCTTTGGCTGCTGAGTGCATGGCGCAGGGGATGAAGGTGCTTACAGGTGGAACTGATAATCATCTTCTACAGATAAATGTCTTTGATAGTCATGGATTGACCGGTAGACAGGCTGAGGATGCCTTGCGGTCATGTGGACTTACGATGAATCGGAATTCTGTGCCTTTTGACCCAAATGGCGTTTGGTACACGAGCGGATTGCGTCTGGGGACACCTGCTTTGACTACTTTGGGGATGGGGGTTGCGGAAATGAAAGAAATTGCTTTGATGATTAAGGAGGTATTAGGCGTTTGTAAGCCAGCGATTGCAAAGAATGGAAAGACGAGTTTATCTAAATATGAAATGGATGAAACTGTTAAGAAAGATGTGAAGGCGCGGGTTCAACTGCTTTTGGATAAGTTTAAGCTGTATCCTGAATTGGGATAATGTTTGATTGGTGTATGCCGCCGCGAGCTCCTGTGGAGGATCTCTAACGGCGGCGTTTGGACAAGGAGTACAGCTGACTGGTAGCCCTCATTGAAAACAATATGTCCCGCAGATCACTCCCAGAAGGAAACTGGCAATGTTTATTATACATCCCCAGACCAATATCCTGGAGTCCTGCCACAGTTCGAAGACAAGACTCTTCCACGTAATTGAGGCCAACCACATACTTTTTCTCCTTGTTGCAAATATCGCGCGATAGAAGCGATTTATGGTCCTTTTTTCGCCCTATCGAGAACTGCTAAAGTATAGGGCTATTTGCTTTTTTGTAAAGTTTATGTAACAATAGTTCTCTTAATTCGTGGTATAATTGTAGTAATCAATAAAATACACAAAATAAAATAACAAATAAGTATTAACATAAGATATGGACGAACGCAGAAAAGATGAGAAGGATAAGAAACTCGACATTCTCGACCAGTGGTTGAAGCAAAATTTAAACATCGGCAAGACAGAGACTTTTTCACACTCACAGCAACCCTCAAAAGGGAAGCAAGGCTCTTTTAATAAGGGCCAAACAAACAAACAGAATCCCCCAGCATCAAATGCAAAGAATTCTGGACAAAACAATAAAGGGAAGAAAAAAGGACAATCTAAACAACGTTTCGGAAAATCTGCCTTTAAAGGCAATTTTAATCAACGTCACAAATTCCAAAGTGCTCTCAGACGGGCATCAGAGGCCAAACCAAAGCCAGTGAATTACGATCCAAAAGGACTTCTACGAATAATTCCTGTTGGTGGATTGGATGAAGTTGGGAAAAACACTATGATTTTCGAATATGAAAACGATATTTTCTTAGTTGATCTTGGGTTTGAGTTTCCCGAAGCAGATATGCTTGGCGTGGACTATGTAATTCCTGACATCAATTATTTAAAAGATAAGGTTCACAAAATTCGTGGAATAGTGATTACTCATGGTCATTTGGACCATATTGGAGGCATCCCTTATTTATTGGAGACGCTCGGTAATCCCCCAATTTATGCGGGGAAACTTACTATGGGTTTGATTAGTAGACAACTCGAAGAGCGCGGACTAATCCAACAAGCAGACTTACGTGTAGTTGATTATACAAAAGACACTATTACTTTTGGAAAAATGAAGGTTTCGTTTTTCGGAGTCACTCATTCAATTCCAAATGCTGCTGGACTATTTATTGAAACACCTGCGGGCTCTGTAATTCATACGGGTGACTTCAAAATTGATTTAAGTCCTTCAGGTGGTCAAATGCCACCAGATTTCGCAAGAATTTCGGAATTTGCTGCAAAAAACGTAACAGCTTTACTTAGCGATTCTACTAATTCAATGAAACCAGGTTTCACAATTTCTGAGAAGAAAATTGGCCAGAACTTGGATGCTATTATTAAAGAAACTGATGGCCGCTTAATCATTGCTTCTTTTTCTTCACAAATTGGGAGAGTGCAACATGTGCTTGATTCTGCCCAAAGACATGGACGTAAAGTGTTCTTGAGCGGAAGAAGTCTGATTGATAACGTTGCCATGGCAGCAGAACTCGGATACTTGAAATTTCCGCAAGGACTTGTAAATGATATCCGTAAGTCAAAAAAACACCCTGGAAACAAGAGCATAATTTTAACAACAGGCTCACAAGGTGAACCACTTGCTGCGTTGAGTCGAATGGCCTTAAAAGAACATCCTCATGTCAAAGTATGTAAAGGGGATACTGTTATTCTGAGTTCCAAAACCATTCCTGGAAATGAAGTTGCAGTGATTCGAGTGACTAATAATTTATCACGCCTTGGCGCTAAAATAATTACAAACTATATAATGGACGTTCATGCCTCTGGGCATGGGCAGCAGGAAGACCTGAAGCTGATGTATAGTCTGGTAAATCCAAAATACTTTGTTCCAATTCATGGTGAGTATTTTATGCGTAAAACTCATGCTGAATTGATGCAAAATTCGCTGGCACATCCTGTGGATAAAACCATAATGCCAGAAAATGGGAGCGTGATGCTAATGCGTAATGGGGAATTAACACTGAGTGATGAAAAAATTCAGACTAATTATATATTGGTGGATGGAATGGGAGGTGGAGATATTGGCTCTCAAGTAATGATGGATAGGCAAATTTTGGCCGAGAATGGCGTAATCGTTCTATCTTTACCGATTAACCCAAAGACTCGTGTGTTGCGCGGAAAGATCCGTGTGGAGACACGTGGATTCATTTATATGGAAGAATCTCAGGAGATAATTGATGGGATCTGTCGCAGGGCAGAGCAAGCTTATTCTCAATTTGTAAAGGAGTACCCAAATTTCAATTTTGAAGAAGCCAAACTGCATATTCGAGAAAGTGTAGATCAATATGTGGTCAGTAAAATTGCTCGACAGCCTTTGATTCTGCCGATGTTGGTTGATTAATCCTGAGGAACACTTTTGATGTCTACTTTTGGATATTTCGTTTATGCATTCCTCGTGTTGTTACCACGAGGAGGACTGTAGTTCCTATAGTTCCTTTTCAGGCTAGATGTATATCTCTTGTATGTAGCTGAGCCTGGTTTGGAAGTGTTGTACTGTGTGCAAAATTTTCCCCATTGATGGTTTTTCAAGGCTCTATTCTTGCCAACAAGCTTTGCCATGGCCCTTACCTGTGCTGCTGCTCCTGTTCTTTTGTTTGAAAAAGCTTCATACATTTCTTTACCACTTTTGTATCCACCTGCTCCTGCGTATGCTCCCATTAATTGAGGCAGTCCCATGCTAATGGATGCATATGCCGCTTTTTCGTTAATCTCAATTGCTCTTTGAAAGCATTCTTGCTCATTGACTTGTCCTGGCTCGCAGCTGACCCCATCTACGTGCCTACCTACCAATTTAGTTTCCCCCCATCCAGCTTGTTCTGGTCCCTTGTGTCGAGCGTTAAAATAGTGCGGCTCAAATCTAATTATGGGCTTGTTTGTGGTTTTGCTGAAGGGACCGTTACCAGGACCAATCTCAGTTTTAATCACTGCAAATAGCGCAGCGGGCTCAATACCAACACGTTTTGCTTCTGATTCAACCATGTCTTCCCAATTTTCTGAAACTGTTTCTGAAGATGCTTCTGTAGAAGATGAAGCCGTTGAGGCTAACTCTGTGGTGGTTGAACTTGCTGCCTCTGGTCCTTTTCCAAGGAATCCAAACAATTTGTCTTTAATTGTGCTGAAAAAGCTTTTAACATTGCCAAACATCTGGGAAAAGAAAATTTTCACTTTGTCCATTACACCGGGTTCACTCGCTTCCTTTGCTCCCACCAACGCCCCTGTGGCGGCTCCAGCGCCGGCGGAATTCGATGGAGGGGGAGGTGTCGATGTGGAGTTACTGGGTGAGTCTTCTGCCGTTGTTGATGTACTTGCTGCTTGTTCTGCTCCTTGCTGTTTTTCTTTCCCCTTTGAGCCTTGGTCTTGCTCTACTTCAACTGAGATTTTAACTCTTTCCTGAGATTTTTGAGATTCTGTTTTTACTTTGTTTACACCAGTTGTATGTTTTATTTCTGCTTCTGTTCTCTCTTTTTTTTCTGCTTCAGGTTCTTGTGGTCCACTATCCAAGCCTTTTCGAGCAAGTTCTCGATAGCTCTCTCGGACAATTTCGTTTGATTCTTCTGGTTGTTTACCTGTTTCAGCCACAGAAATGTATTTATATTCTGTTAAGTATACCAAAAATTGACTTATTTATTAAGTCCATGCTGTCTTATGGATATCTTATGCTACCCCACTGGGTCTTCTGGAGGCACAAAATGCTTCAAAGCATCTATTATCTATCAAACCGTCAGAACGTGTGCTGAATTTGGCAATGCCGGCATTCTGCTTGGCAACTTTCGCAGCACTGGTCTTGCTGGTTCCAAAGACGTAGTCCGTTGCTTTTCCGATGGATGCAGACCAAAACACTGCTCTGTAAAGATCTGAAAATGTTTTCAGCCTTCCTCTCTGCCCTGAAAAATACTTATCTACCATATCTAGTTGTTGTAGCCCGGTCATACTTCTAACCTGCTCGGGTTCTAACTTGTACATGCCTCTGGAAACAAAGGGCATCCACTGAATTAAACCGCTGGCATTGCTGCTTGGATTTCTGGCTGCTGGATCTCCTCCGGACTCAATTTTTATTATTCCATAAAGTGCTGATTGTGAGACTCCAATTTTTTTTGCAACCTTTGCGGCTTTTGCACTGAATTGTGCATTACTGAAGAGTGCAGAGCCCTTTAGTCCACGAGTAGTATCATTGGCATCTGTGGCAACTTCTGATGCTGTAGTGGTAGCGGCAGAGACACTGGCATCTGTTGATTTATCACGTTGTGTATCCTGTGTTGATGTGGATGCAGTCGTATCTGTCTCGTTATCTTTCTTCCCTACTTTTCTCTTATCCATCCACCCTGAAAATTTGGCGGACATGCTTGAGAATGCAGTCTTTAATTTCCCCCAAAGATCGGTCAAAAAGCCTGATAGGTTTTCCCCGATACCTTTAAGTTTGTCTCCGAAACCGTTGGAAGACGCCCCCTGGGCAGAATTAGTGTCTGCTGCGGCTGCTGTAGTAGTTACTGATGCTGCTGCAGAGTCAGTGGAACTAGCATTCTCTGGTGCTGCCGTAGTCGGTGTTGCTGATGGCGTTGCACTTGCTGCTGGAGCACTTCCGGCCTCTGCAAGTACACCTGCGCGTGCTGCGGCAGCGTTCTGTGCCGTCTCAGCCCTCTTTGCATTATGCGCTTGCTCTGCTTCTGTGGTTTCCCGCTTTTGCTGCTGCTCTTGTGTTGCACGAGCACCTGCCTGCTCTTGTCCTTGGACAGCTTCAACTCCCGGAGTGTTAACCTCCTTTTTCTGATCCCCTGATTGTTCACCGGTTACAGCCACAGAAATTTATTTATATTCTGTTAAGTATACCAAAACTTACCTTAAATAATAAGCTCCAGCCTCTTTTTCCATATTTATGCATGGCCGCTCCCACCTTTTGATTTACAGTAGGTTTAGCCTTGGCGCCTATGCAACCCTAGTATCGCCGCTACCCTCTTGGGCTTTGTATCTGTTGTAGTATTGTTCCATTTTAGCAGTATATCTCGCGTATAGTGGAGAGCCTGGTTTTGAGCCGTTGTAGCCTCGTGTAAAGGCTCCGAAATCTTTCCTTCTACAAGCGGCGAGTATTGTACCTGTTTTTTCTATCAACCTAGTCATAGACTTAATCTGTGCCACGGCTCCGGTGCTCTTGTTTGAAAAAGCTTCATACATTGCCTGAGCACTTGAATAACCTGCGATGCCTGCATTGAAGCCCATTATTTGGCCCTGCCCCATGCTAATTGAGGCGTAGGCAGCCTTTGGATTTATTTTTATTGCTCTTTGAAAACACTTTTGTTCATTTACTTGTCCTCCTTCACAGCTAACCCCGTCTACATGCCTTCCATTTAGTTTACTTTTTCCCCATCCGGCTCTTTTCTCCCCTTTGTTGAGCCTCCCGTTGAAAATGTGAGATTCAAATCGAATTACTGGTTTATCTGTGCTTTTGTGAAATGGGCCTGCATTTCCCGCTTCGACTTTCAGAACTGCTCGTAAAAAAGCTGATTCAATACCAAGCCGTCTTGCCTCTGAATCAACAACACGTTCCCAACTTCCAGGGGAAGCTACTTCCGCACCTGAAGAAGCGTTTGATGCCGAGCTTGTCACCGCGCCGGCAGAACTTGCAGCGTTTGCAGGGCTTGCAACACTTCCACCACTCTCCGGCTCTTTTTTCTTCCCAAACCATCCGGAAATTGTGTCTGAAAGTTTGCTAAAAAAACCTTTAAATTTACCCATGAAATCATTGAAAAAAACACTAAGCTTCTCTCCTATTCCTGAGCCAGGAGTCTCCGTTGCAGCTGACGTACTCCCAGTAGCTGTAGAAGCAGGAGAAGTAGAATTCCCTTCTACCTGACTTGCACTGGAAGGGTTGGGTGGGTCTGCATTATCTCCTGCGTCTGCAAGTACGTTAGCTCTGTCTGCTGCAGCTTTCTTTGCTGCTTCGCTCCTTTTGTCCAGATGTTGTTGTTTTGCAGCTGCCATTTCAGCTGCTGCCCGCTGCTCTTGTTCAGTAGCCGCACCTTCTTGTTCGGGATTTTGAGCAGCCTCAATACCAGAGGGACTTGCCTCCTTTTTTTGACCACCCGCTTGTTCGTCTTTTCTAGCCATTTTTGGGCATAATGCTTCTTGTAATTATACCAAATTATCGCTTTTTATTAAAGGTGGTTCCGCTTTTTCTTAGTGAAAAATGCAATTTTGTAATACACTGCGACCTAAGTTCGTTTAACTGTCGAGTATTCATTAATTAATCAAAATGTATTCAAAGAAACTCTCCGGCCTGCTGATTGCAATATTGGCCATGACAAGTCTGACTGCTTGTGACGTAGATCAGATCGAAATTAAAAACAAAGATGGAGAAAAGACAGTAGTTGATGTGACCACAACGAAGAAGGATGAGGAAACTCCAAAAGTAGAAACAGAAACAGCAGTTTCCGACGTGGATTATCAGTTTCCTGAGAAATTGGACACAAATGATGTCTTGGGGAAGTATCTTGACGTCATTAAAGCTTCCATTCCGGACGCTTATTCCGACGTAGATGTCGACACAGTCATTGATCTAATGAACTTTTACGATGTCGGTGAAATTAAAATTGCTCCTTATACTGGTCAAAGACTTTTGGTAATGTCTTTGGAGTGTGAGGGTCCTTGTTTTACCGCACAAATCGTTCGCTTTGTGTGGGATGAGGCAGAAGAAGAACTCACTTTATTAGCAAAGCATAGTATGAATGATTACACTCCATATTTTTTGGAGTCGTTTTATGACGTCGCTGATAAATCATTTTCTTTGGAATCATTAGTAGTTCCAAATACTGTTATGCTTCCAGATGGAAGTAATTCAATGCAACTAAAATCTAGAGATACTGATGTTAAAGTGAATCAAAACTCCAGTGGAGATAACCCATATGGACTGCGGTTTGCTTCATTGGATAAGATTGCTTTCACAGACTCTGTTGTTGGTAATGTATATTTGGCTGGGACTCACATCGGGTGCTTGTTTGTTCTGGGTCCAGATAGTGTTGTTTCTACTTATGCGTATAATCCTGGGCTAACTGATGAAACTAATGTTCAACTTGTGAAGTGGGATGATGGCTCTGATTCAACGTACTTGGGATCTGCATATACTGTAAAAACTGGTGGCTGCGGGATCGGAGCGGCGTGCTACTTTATTGATGATGTGCCTGAAAGTCAGTTGGAAAAAGTTGGTCAGACAAACCTGGGTATAGATATTTATGTTGCAAAAAATACCGCACGAGCTGAAGGTAAAAGCGAAATGGGGGATTTGATTCTTTCAAATAAACCGCAGTGGGAATTGAATAATGCGTATGACACTTATGTACAAATGAATGAGAATGGCTATTTGGCAGATGACTCAGATAGGAAAGCTATTATTTCTTATGAAAAATTTTTAGCTGATTATCCAGTTCTGTATTGGAAAGATCCATTTGGACGATTTTCTGGGATCTCAAATACTGAATATAAACCACCGGCTGAATGTGGTAAGCCTGTAATTTACCTTTATCCAGAAGAAGAGATCACAGTAAGTGTTCAAGTTGATATTGATGAGTTCACAGTCACAGAGCCTGAATATGGAGAGAATGGATGGACTGTTGTTGCGAAACCAAATGGAGAACTATTGAATTTGGCTGATGGTTTACAGTATGAGTATCTTTTCTGGGAAGGGATCAGCAGCAAGAAGCTGGAAATGAACGCAGGGTTTGTGATTGCCAAAACTGAATTAGAAAGTTTCTTGGAAAACAGTTTGGATGAATTAGGTTTAAATGAAAAAGAATCTGCGGACTTCATGGAGTTTTGGTTACCCAAAATGACAGCTACGGATCATCCATATGTATTGGTTAGCTTTGTTGGGACAAGGGAGTTTGATAAGATTGCTCCTTTGACTATTGAACCAAAGCCAGACACAGTGATTCGCGTATTCATGTATTATCAACCATTGTGGTATGAGATCGACATGCAACCACAAGTGTTGAACGCTCCTGAACGAAACGGGTTTACCGTTATCGAATGGGGTGGAACTTCTTCAGACGGATGGCAAATAAGATAACTAAAATTATAATTCGTGCAGTGAGGGGGATACTTGATATCTCCCTCTTGAGTATGCTCCTTGTGGGTTGTCAGATGCAGGTTTCTTCTGATTTGGCTTCTCACACTAATGCTCCGGAAGATTGGCTCACACCCCCCTCAGAGATTTCCGAGAATGTGCACGGGGTTATTCTGCCTCATCATCTTCTGGTTGAATCATTTATGGAGGAATTCTATTCTCAATTGGCGGCTACCAATGATTATGACCGCATTGTTATTCTTTCTCCGAATCATTTCGGAGTGGGAAATAGTTATATTCAGACAACATCATCCGTTGACTCTGAAGGTATTAGACTCAGCTCTGATTGGATAGATGCTTTAGTGCGAGTAGATATCCTGAACGTGGATAATCGAGACTTTGGACTCGAACATGGTGCTTTTGTGCAATACCCTTTTATTGCCAAGCATTTTCCTGATGCGCATGTTCTGCCGATAATAATTAAACGTGATACACCTTGTGGTCTACTTAACATGCTGTCTGAGAAGTTGCATAGATTGGACTCCTTGGAAGGTGGAAAAACTTTGTTTCTTGCTAGCTTAGATTTCACACATTATACAAAGGAATCTATTGCCGTATTGAATGACAAGAGAACTATTGAGTGGTTGGAAGAAGTTACGGAAACAGAAGCTGACTTGTGCTCATCTGCAAGGACAATTGCGATAGGATCGAACTTTATAGATGATGAGGCCGTGGCAGTGGATTCCCCTGAAACTCTTTATGTTTTTTCAGAACTTATGCAAGTACCGGATGGTGCTGAGTTTCAATTATGGGCAAGAACGTCCAGTATTGCATTAATTCCTACTTTGATACCTACCGAGAATACCAGTCATATCTTTGGGTATTATTCAGGCTGATCCTGCTGCATATCAGGTGATGTTTTGATTACCCCAGCTGCATGTAGTTGAGCTGTAATATTTACTTCTCTCATTTGACGCTTAAGAGCAAGGCGAAGTGTATTCGCGTTTTTTTGGTCTTTTTTTCTCATTGCTGCACGTCCTTCTTCGCAAAGTAATATTGCATCCTCCGCATTTTTATCGAAGTCGGTGAACGCCTCTTGAACAATCCCATTTTGTGGACTCTCTGCAATAATACTGCGCAATCGTTTTAGGTCTTTTGCAAACTCGATGAACCTTGGCATTTTGTCGTTTCCAAGGTGTGTGTCATACAAAGTCTCCCATCTAACCCATATTTGATAGAGTTTAAGATAGCTGTGCAATAAAGATAAGCGTTCTTTTAACTGGGCAACTGTGCATTTGTCTTTTAGAGTCTCAGTAATTGCTAAGTCTATTGATTCACATACTCGTTCACTGAAGCTGTTGTATGGCTCAAGGAATGGGCCTTTGGAGATGGGAGCAATGATGAGTCGTCGCCATTTGTGAAGTCTGCTTTGAATGTTATTTATGTGATTTGGAGGAAGGATTTTGTTATTGTCTCCAGCACGGATTGGCTTCTTTTTCTTTTCTAGATGTTCTAGCAATTCTCCGAATGGGATGTTTTCATGCCGGGCCATTTCCTGCTCAAGAATAACCTGGTCGTTACTAACATAATTGGAAATTCTGGGGATTCTTTTGTGTAGTCGTGCCTTTAATTTTCTCATGGCAGTGTTTAATTGCGCTCTAGTTGCTCCTGGGTTTAATTTAAGACGCCATTCTTTTCGTGGAGGTGTCCCAGCTTCTTCGACCGTTTTGCAATACATTGTCCCAAGCAATGCGGCTTTCTCTAATAATTCTTTTGCAGCAACTTTGTCCTCATCTCTCACATGTTTAAGTTTGTCTACTGCTTGAAGAATTGCTGCTTTTGCCTCTTCAAGTTCCTCGGAATTTTTGACTTTTTGCCACTCTTTGGAAAGCTGTTGATCTAGACCATTAATCATTGTGATGATTTGTTGAAGACCTTTTGCCTCTGGTTTATAGCCTCTGGTTGTTTGCTCTTTGCTGCGGCATGCGTCCCAAAGGGAAGCCTTGTAAAGGCTTGGCCTTCCTTTTTGTACGTTGGTTCTTCCAATGACCTGGCCATCCTTGCTGGCATAAAGTCGGTATCTACCAAAACGATCATGGTTGCCCCACTCTCCAATTTCTCTTAGAACAGGTAATTCTTTCTTTATTTTGTCTATAGCATCATCCCTGAATGTTAATTTCTCAACTCGTGAGAATCTACGACCGCTTGGTAATGTTATTCCCAGATTCTCCAGTTGCCTATCTGTGAGTAGTAGGGGGTCGACAACTTGATTTTGAATCACATATGATGACCTTGCCTCTGCTTCATCATGAATAACGTGCCTATTTGTTGGATTTACCATGATGCCCTGCACTAATTTTGCAAAATTAGCTGGGGAATGTCTGAAATCTTCGGTCGAGCTTGATACGTATGATCTGCGGGCCAATCTGGGCTGATAGAAGGGTTTCTTCCCTTGGGCATAAACGGCTCTTTCTGCCTGTACTCTTCTATTGTCCTGTTTTTCAAATGCCCGTCTTTGAGAGCTCCACAAAAAATTATCTTCCAGCTGCCTAATTCTTGATCGGATGCTGACAATCATCGCTTGTAAATTGCCTTTAATTTTTCTTGCCGAAAGTAACTCTGTGAGCTTTTTGTCTGTATAGAATAATGCAAGGATTTGCTCTTGAGCTCTCTTAGATGGTTCTGTTTCTACTATTTGATCCTTTCCATTTGGATCTGATATTGTCTCTAGCCAAAAGCCAAATTCGGGTACGCGTATGGCTAATGCATGTAGGTTTTCTTGAAAGGTAGGACATAACTTGTCGACCTCAACCTGCGGGGGAAACTTTCTGTACTTGTAAAGGCTGCAGTCTTCTAATCGTTGGGGCATGGTGATACTGTATAAGGTTAGTTTTTTGTCGAGTTCGAAGTATCTCATTTTGAAACAGTTTGTCAAAATTAACTTTTCGCTATTTTGCACGGCTTTATTCAAGCTGCTTTTTTTGTTGGTCTTGGAAAATCCGTGTATTGTTGTGGGCACTAACCTTCCGAATATGAAGAATGCAAAAAAAATAAATGTAAGTGTAGTTCTTGGAGAGCCTCTTGCGAATCTGATGAGGCCCAAGACTTTGAAAGAATTTTTTGGACAGAATGATTTGGTTGGGGAAGGCAAAACTTTGCAAACGTTGATTGAGTCGGATCAATTGCATTCGATGATTTTTTATGGTCCGCCGGGGGTGGGGAAGACTACTTTGGCTCAGATTATTGCTGAGGGGACGGAGGCGAAGTTTGTGGCTGTGAGTGCGGTGACGGCGGGTGTGCCGGAGTTGCGTAGGATTGTGGGGGAGGCGGAAGATTTTCGACGTTTGGGGAGTTCGACTATTCTTTTTGTGGATGAGATTCATCGGTTTAATAAGGCTCAGCAGGATTTTTTGTTGCCTCATACTGAAAAGGGGACGGTTGTTATGATTGGGGCTACAACGGAAAATCCTTCTTTTGAAGTTAATTCTGCGCTTTTGTCGAGGTCTCAGGTGTTCGTTTTTACATCTTTGGATGATGCGGCTTTGGAGGGGATTGCTTTGAGGGCTATGGAGAAAATTACTGTTTTGTTGGAGCAAGAAGGGCAAAACGGGGTGAAGTTGTCTTTGGACCAGGAGGCAATGGAGCAGTTAATTGGGTTTGCCAATGGGGATGCCCGTAATTTGTTGAATACTTTGGAGGTGATTTTAAAAGTGGCTGATAAATGGCCTGTGGATGTAATAGAAATGCAGAGGGTTTTACAGAAAAAAAGCCTGCGATATGATAAAAAAGGGGAGGAACATTACAATATTATTTCTGCATTGCATAAGAGTATGCGGGATAGTGATCCGGATGGGGCTTTGTATTGGATGATGCGGATGTTGGAAGGAGGCGAGGATCCATTATATATAGCTCGTCGACTAATCAGATTTGCTTCGGAAGACGTGGGGATGGCTGATCCACATGCTTTGTTGGTTGCTGTGGCTGTGAAAGATGCCTGTCATTTCAACGGTATGCCCGAGTGCGAGGTTAACTTAGCACAGGCGGTTGTACACCTGTCTATGGCCCCTAAATCTAATGCCTTGTATATGGCGGTTGGGGGGATAAAGAAAACTATTGTGAATACAGGAAATTTAGAGGTTCCGCTGCATATACGGAATGCTCCAACAAAATTGATGAAAGAATGGGGGTATGGAAAAGGTTATCAATACGCCCACAATCAAGCTGATGCTAAGGTGGAGCAACAGCATTTGCCGAATGCTCTGAAAAAAGAGCGGTTTTATTATCCGACTGATAGGGGAATCGAAGCTAAAATTAAAGAAAGATTGGAAAACTAAAAAAGCAGGACTGTATAAGCCCTGCTTTTATGATTATTTCTTTAGTTCAGTCGAGTTTTGTCAACACTTGAGCGCTTGATTGGCCAATAAGGTACCCTTTTCTTTTGCTCAGGATGTTCATAAAAGCATAAATATCCGTTGCTTAGTGATAAATAATAGGTCTTTCCATCTTCACATAGAATTGATAACTCGACTGCGCGATCAGGAATTGAAAACCTTTTTCTGTATAAATCAAAATGGGAATCAATAATATTAAGTGTATTCCTTCTTATGTGACTGAAACTACTTTTGTCACCCTTCATCACTCCTCTATAAAGAGCAATTATTTGTTGGAATTCTAGTGAATTGTCTAGTAATAGCTGTAGAATTGCTGCTTGAGTGTCTAATCTGGCGTTTTCATCCTCCAATGCTGGTAATTGTTCAGGTTTTTCTGCAACTTGTTCCGTTTCAACTCTGTATTGATCAGAGCTCTCTTCTCTTTTTTCGAATAGTTTCTTACTCATTATTATTGCTTAATTATTGATTGGAAAGGGGGAGGCCGGGAAGCCGGGAATTTGAGGTAAGTTTTGACCTAAACCAGGTAACCCTTGACTAGGCATCCCGGGAAGGCCTGGGATTGCCCAGGGGGAAGCTGGTCCGTTTGGAGAGGCTCCAGGGGCAGGAACTGTTATGGTTGCAGGAATGCGTCCTGTGTTTAATGCAACGGGCCCGTTTTGTCCAATGACTGTAACATCGTTACAAGTTACGCTTTTTACACCTGTGCATAGAATACCACTGTTATATGTTGGTTGATGGCAAATGGCCTGCATTTTATAACCACCGCAATTGGCCTCTGCAGGTAAATCTCCGCCTATGAGGCAGGATTTTGCTGCTGTTGCTGTGTCGACTGTTATAGCGGGAGGGGTTTGGAGACAAATAAGGGCTCCTTGTGCGGCTCTGGCAGTTGGACGAATAATGTCCTGAGGAGATCTGGGGATAGGAAATTGTAAACTTGGGGGGCGATATATCTCCTTTTTAGCACATCCAGTTAATACGGGGATGGCAGCTAATGCTGCAATTCCTGCTGTTTTTGTGGCTTTTTCAAGGAAGTTAGACAACTTCATAATTTTTCTAGTGAGTAAATAAGAGTACACTTTATCATGTTTTCGTGTTTTGTCAACCTTTTGGTAGACCATTTTTAGAGTAAAAAGAGCCCCTTTTGGGGACTCTTTGGGGGCTCTATTTACACAATATTGAATGATTTACATTGACCTAGCTTTAAACCTTTTCAACCTGAGCGCATTCAAAACCACAGAAACGGATGAGAACGCCATTGCCCCAGCTGAAAATGCTGGACTCAAAAGCCCAAATGCGGCTAAAGGGATGCCAATCGTGTTGTAGATGAATGCCCAAAAGAGGTTTTGTTTGATGTTGCGGAGGGTTGCGCGGGAAAGTTCGATGGCATCTACAGCCTTTGAAAGGTCACCTTTTACCAATACAAGATCGCCGGTTTCTATTGCGATGTCCGTCCCTGTTCCCATGGCAATGCCTACGTCTGCCTTTGCAATTGCTGGGCTATCGTTTATTCCATCGCCTGCCATAGCTACAAAATATCCCTGTCTTTGAAGGTCGGTGATTATCTCAGACTTTTTATCGGGCGTAATACCGCTGTGTACCTCGTCAATTCCTACCTCTTTGGCAATTGCATTAGCCACTTTTTCATTATCACCAGTTATCATAATAGTTTTTATGCCTCGTTTGTGTAAAAGCTCGATGGCGTTTTTGGAACTTTCTTTGATTCCATCCTGCACGCCAAACATTGCCAAGATATTTTTACTGTCTGCAAGGCAGAGTAGAGTATAGCCATTATCTTGCATTCTGCTGACTTCTTTTTTGCCTTCTTTGTCTAATACTTTGAGCCGCTCCATGTATTTGCTGCTGCCGAAATAGTAAGGCTCGTTTTTGATTTTTCCGCTCACGCCAAGCCCAGCAATAGCTTTAAATTCTTTAACTTCTGATTCTCTGTTTGTGACCTTTAGGTTCTTTGTGTATGCAATTATACTTTTTGCTAATGGGTGCTCTGAGTGTCCTTCCAGCGCCAAGGCAATTTCATATGCCTTGTTTTCTTTACCGTTGAGTAGTTTAAATTCCTGTACTTCTGGGTGTCCTTTTGTGATCGTTCCAGTTTTATCAAATGCAATAGCTGTGATTTTATGAGCTTTTTCCAAGCTCTCTGTTCGTTTTATAAGTATACCCAGTTGTGCCCCCTTTCCAGACCCAACAACAATGGAAATTGGTGTCGCCAAACCAAGGGCGCATGGGCATGCAATAATCAGAACTGCCACCGTTGGAATTAATGCCTGAGTAAAATCCCACCCGTGATATGCTGACCAGCCAATAAAGGTTATTACTGCAATTGTGATGACTCCCCAAACGAAGTAACCAGCTACTTTATCCACTAATTTTTGTATAGGTGCTTTACTCATTTGTGCTTCCTGCACCAACTTAATGATCTGTGAAAGAACTGTCTCGGAGCCTATTTTCGTGGCCTGCATCGAGAACGAAGTGTTACCATTTAATGTGGCTCCAACAACTTTATCTCCCATTTCTTTATCAACAGGGATGCTTTCTCCTGTAACCATTGATTCATCAATCGTAGGGCTTCCTTCAGTGACCATTCCATCAGTGGGAATTTTTTCACCTGGTTTCACACGCAAAAGATCCCTTACTTGCACTTTATCAACAGGTATATCCACCATTTTCCCATATTCTCCGATTTTGTGCGCAATTTTCGCTGAGAGCTCAAGAAGTTTTCGTATTGCTGCGCTGGCTTTTCCTTTTGCTTTTGCTTCCAAGAAGCGTCCCAGAAGTACAAATGTGGTTATGATTGCGACATCCATGAAGTATTCCTCATGTTTTTCTGTGAAGAGAGCCAGGTATGTGGAATATGAGAATGCAGCACCTATCCCCAATGCGACAAGGGTATCCATTGCGGGTCTGCCTTTTAGGAGGTCGGGGATGCCGCGTAGGAAGAACTCTCTACCACTATATATAATTATTATAAGCGACAGAATCATCATAATTTCCATTCCTTGCTCGATTTTCCACACAAACCCTAGACTTAAGATAATTATGCTTAAAAATAGTGCTACTAAGAGTTTGGTTAACCGTTCTCGTACGTGTTTTTTACTTTCTGCTTCTGCGTGACCTGCATGATCTTCGTGATCTGAGGTTTTCATGTGATCACTTCCATGCGCTGCTTCTTTTTCATCCATGGACTCAGCTATATATCCTGATTTTTTAACCGATTCTAGAATGTCCTGAATGCTGATTTCACCTGGATCAAAAGTTACTTTTCCTTTTTTGAGAGGAAGATTTACGGTTGCATCTTCCACCCCCTTTAATTTTTTGAGATCATTTTCGATGTGCAGGACGCATGAGGCACAAGTCATTCCGGTGATTTTGATGTTGGTGGATTTGTTCATATTTTTGGTTAATCAGTAACTATAAAGCGGCCGCTTTGCATCCCCATCCAACACGAAAAGGGGATAACTCCTTCTTTTTCTGGTGTAAATTCTACGATATTGATCCCACTCGTGATGTCCTTTGTAATATTCATTTGTGGAATTACAATTTGATTGCTGCAACCTGACACGTTTATTCCGTTTATTTCCCATCTGACTGGTATACCTTTTTTCACTTCAAACTCTGACGGCTGGAATGTCCAATCAATGTCCATTTTTACAACTTGCATGTCTCCAGAAACCTCTGAAACACTGCTTTCTTGACCCTGATTCCAAACATCAATTGTGACAGGGGACCCCGCTAAAATGAGCCCTGAGTTAAATGAATACACGGAGAAAAATATAATAATTACTCCAATAATATTATAGAAAATTTTCATTTTTTCTTTGTGTGCATACGTTGAGCCAATCCCCACAGAAAACAGTACTGGCATTGTGCCTATTGCAAAGGCTCCCATTATTAGGGCGCCGGATAAGAAATTCTGTGAAGTTACGGCTGCCAATTGCATGCTCTGGGTAAATCCACATGGTAAAAAGAAAGTAAGTGCTCCAATTATTGTGGGCATTAAATGATGATCGCTTTTTTCCAGATCATGTATTTTGCGGGATAAAAATTTGGGTAAATGAAAGCCGAGTTTGGTTATGTTTGGGACGATATTTAGAATTTGTAGCCCCATATAAAGCATCACTATTGCAATTAGTATCGTTAAATACCCAGTGAAAGACAGCGAATAATTTATTTTACTTCCAATGAGTCCCAGTAGGCCTCCAAGTAGTATAAAACCGCCAATACGCCCTATATGGAAATATATGTGAGGCATTGCACGAGCTAGAAAATGGTTTTTGCTGCCTTCCGCCACCTGCACGGTTGCCCCGAAACTCATGACAATCCCACCTGTAATGGCTAGGCAAGTTGAGAGTGACGCAACAATACCCATTAATAATGCAATTACTACGGTTACTTCACCTCCAAAACTTGGCAGAAAGCGCATGAAATCAATTTTAGCGATTATGTAAAATATGATTAACAGGCCCAGTGTAATTGCCAATATTTGGCTAAATTTCGGCTTTTCTTGTCTCTCCTTTTGCTTTGTGTCACTTTGGTTCTTTACTAGTTTATAACCGCATGACCGAATGATGCTTTTAATTTTTTTTCTAGGAAGGTTTTCATCACATTCAAGTTCTGCAAAACCTTTCTGATGTGATACTTTACAGCTTTTTAAGCTGGGGATTTTTTTGAATTCTTTTTCAAGCAGCATTTCACAACTTATGCAATGCATTCCCTTAATATATAGTTTCGTTTTTTTCATATTTATTTTGTTTGTGCGATTTTAATGACCTTCATTAATTCTTCCATTTTCTCGTTAAGTTCTTTACCTCCCTTTTTAGCTGCGTCTTTAATACAACAATTGACGTGCCCCTCTAGAAGAGTTGAATTTGCGGATCTTAATAGGCCGATAATAGCGAGATTCTGCTGTATCACGTCGATGCAGTATTTATCTTCCTCTATCATTTTCATTACTTTTTCGAGTGACGTTTTTGCCTTTTTCATGGCTATTAGCACTTTGTTGGAGTTGTGGGTCATGTGTTTTTTGATTATGCTTATATACCTGTACCTATGGTGTAGGTTATACTAGGTTTGGTGAATGTGCAAGGGGGAAGTGGTTTTTTCGTTTTTTGGGGGGGGGGCGAAGTGGAGTACTTCGCACAACCTTGAAGGATACCAAAAAAACTTTGTTTTTTTGGGCCCGCTTTGCTCACTCGGCATATCCCAAGCAAGCTTGGGATATCCTCTCGTTCGCTGCAGGGGGCGAACCTACGGTTCTATCCTTCTCTGCCCAATAAAATAAAATACCCAGTTATTCTGGGTATTTTATTTTATGGTGGGCGGAGAAGGATTCGAACCTTCGTAGACTAAAAGTCAACAGATTTACAGTCTGTCCTCGTTGGCCGCTTGAGTATCCGCCCTGGACAGGGTATTGCCGAGGTTTTCGGCCTGTTTAATATAAGTGGCGGGGGAGGGTTTGGCAATAGAATTTTGCTTTTATGGGCTGCATTTCACTAACTCTTCTTCACTTTCAGGTGAGCTCTTTACTTCTGTTTGTTCTTCACCACCTTCGAACTTGCTAGCCTTCCATGCTGCTGAACCCTCAAGGAATTTTCCCGACTGCTCACATTGCTCATTTATTTCAGGATACTGGTAAAATACTGATATTGGCATCCCTGCATACAGATCAGATATTTGATGACGTACTTTTGCCAAGTATTTTGACACTGGACTGTGTTTCTCCCCATATTCTAGCAGTTTCTGGGTTTGGTTTCCCGCCACATTACTGGCTAACCACTGAAGATTCTTTCTAAGTTCTGCTTCAACTTCTGGAGAAAGACCTTCCATAACCGCCCCTTCTGGCTTATGACTTATCCCCCATGCAGTTAAACCAGTCCTCATATACCCCATTTTTTCAATTGCATTAAAGATCTCTCCTAGTTTTGAGGAACCGTCCATAACTGTACGATATATTTGCCGTATTTTCTTGTTCGGAAGTGTATTTCCAAACATTGCGCGAAGCATGAATGACATCCCTTGAGCTTCGTGCTTTTTGTCAATTCTACTCTTTTTGTCAAAAGTGATATCCCCAACGACACTTTCTACAAAATCATGTACCACCGCAGACATCATTAGAACCTGAGAATCTGAATGGTTCAAAGCAGTCTCCGGGCTTTGACCGAGTAGATATTCTTTAGCTAATTTTGTGGTATCCCACATATGACGCATATTGTTAACGTCATCCCCTAATAAACTAGAACTACACCACTCTTCATTTGAAATTCCTTCAGGCTTATAACGTGCATATCGCACCTGATTTGCCAGTCCTTGGCCCAGTTGGGAATTTGCTAATTTGTGATATGCTTCTGCAATGAATATCTCCTTTCCATCAACAGTATCTAAGCAATCTGGCACATGTATTTGTCTTTCCATACTATCTATATTTATTCTCTTCTAATGCTAAATGAGCTTAGCACAGCCCTCTATACAATACAATAATTCGTATTTTGGACAAGCTGCCTACTTTTGTGTATTTTCAAAAGACCGGTCCATATAAGCGATGCCGGTCATTTGAATTTATTCTGGAGCCACTTGTCGGACTCGAACCGACGACCTACTGTTTACAAAACAGTTGCTCTACCAACTGAGCTAAAGTGGCTTGTACCTACCGTTAACGAGACCTTAAAACGTCTAAAAGACGCGAAGATGATAAGCGAAAGGTTTGGGCAAGTCAAATTGATTTTTTTGGATAATCATAGGGCTGTATTATTGCAACAAATAATGATCTCTCAATCGTTGGGAAAATTTAGCTAAATAGGGTAATCTGTCCGCGAAATATTCCTATTGGAGCTTCAAAATGACATTATTAGAGACAATTGAGGGGGTGCAAAAGAACGTTAACCTGAGCGAATTTACCACTTTTAAACTTGGGGGGCCTGCTGATTATTACTATGAACTGACGGATGTGATGATGATCCCCATACTTGTTGAGGCCTGCAAGAAAGATAAGGTTCCTTATTTATTGTTGGCATGGGGAAGCAATTTAGTGTTTTCAGATAAGGGGTATCGAGGTTTGGTTATACGTAATATGGCTAGGAATATAAAGTTAGCTGAAAACATGGAAGCCTCTGGAGTTGAGGGAGAAGACAATTTTCGGCCTGCGGGACAGCTCATAATGACTGATAGTGGGGCTTTACTTTCAGAGATAATCCAGTTTTCTCATAAAAATGGGCTAACTGGGATGGAAAAGATGATGGGGATTCCTGGCACGATTGGGGGGGCAGTGAGAGGCAATGCGGGAGCTTTTGGGAGGGAAACAAAGCATTTGTTTGATAGTGCATTAATATATGATCCTGAGGCCTCAGCTATCAAGGAAGTGGACTGGGATTATATGGAATTTAGTTATCGACATTCGAGGGTGAAGCGCACTTCGGAAATACTTTTAAAAGTGGCTCTGAGGCTTGCTCCAGGTGACATGGAAGCGGCTATTCAAGAGGTAAAAGAAATCTTTGAATATCGTCAAGGGAGGCATCCACATGGGCATTCAGCGGGGTCGTTTTTTAAGAATCCTTCACGGAATTCTGTTGGGAAGGGGGCTTCTGCGGGCCAATTAATTGAGGATTGTGGTTTTAAAGACAGTAAAATAGGAGGGGCATATATTAGTGTTCAGCACTGCAATTTTTTAATGAATGATGGGTCTGCCACAATGGATGATGTCTTGGAGCTTTCCACACAAATCCAGAAAGCTGTTTTGGAGAAATGTTCGATTAAACTGCAACGGGAAGTCGCTTTAGTTGGAGAACATGGTTTTTTGGAGGATGAATACGCAAGCTAGCATAGATTGACTCTTAAAATTTTTGTGTTTATATTTATCGTAATGTAGTAATTATTTCACCAATGAGTCAAAGCAGTGATGTCCCCAGCACAACCTCTTTTCTGAGCTTAGAGACTGATGAAGTTGATCAACTGCCTACTATAGACTTAGGTGAGAAAGAAGAATTTGATTTAGCTGCTGCTGCCCTGAAAAAAAACGAGGGTTTGGCCGTTTCTCCTGTTTCGACTATTCAACGGAAAGCTCAGGATGAGTCGATTCGAAATATTCTTGCAGGTGTTCGTTATCAAGGGCTTTGTGAAGATGTGAGTTATGTGGATGACTCTCTACTCAAATTAATAGATGCAATAAGAAAAGGGGAGGTTGCTTTTGAAAATCATGTAATTCCTCCTACAATCTTGCTTTTACCTGTTCCTGTCTGGGACAAAGAAAGAGGGGTACCACAAGTGCTGGTTTCTGCTTTGGACCTGTTAGAAGATGATCCAGCAGTTGTTAATACTAGCCTAGAATTTTTATCAAAATTGCCCCGTTTCCCGCGAGCTAACTATATGGCACATTGTGTGAAAGATGGCTTGAGTTTTGAGAAAAAAGTGAATTTAATAAAAGCCTTGATGGTCTATTTGGAAGAGATGACTGGAGTAGATACGGGTGCGGAGGAAGGGTTGTCAGTTGATTTTCATGAGGCCTCTTTATTGTTACGTGATATGCAATTCTCTCCTCCTTTCCCTACCTTGGATACTTTTCATTATCCTGGACGAAAAATTGTCATTGATGATATGAAACTTATGGAATTCCGTGCTCGTTTGTGTTGGTATCTTCAGCAAAAAGAGAGGGCCTCCTCTGGGAAAATCTCCCCAGCTTCTGATATTATTAAAAGCGTACGTTTTAGCACTGTGCCACCTGGTCAAATAAAGAGATTTTCTTTTTGAGGTTTCTATACAAAAAGGCGACCCCTCGGGGTCGCCTTTTTTAGTGTTTTATATCATTTAGCGATCCATTTTTCGTCTTATGAACGCTGGAACGTCTAATTCGCTTTCAATGTTCTTGCTGGCGCTGTTAACGTTACTGCTACCACTGTCTTGATTTCTGGTTGCCGCGATGGCTTCTGATCCTTTTCCACTAGTGCTACCAGCCCCAGCTGATACTGCTGAAGTGTTAGAACCGCGTAAGCCACTGGCTAATGGCATGTGTTGTCTTAAAATGGTTGGTTTTTCTCTTGGGCTGTCATCGAAACCTGTGGCAACAACCGTAATCTTGATTTCACCAGTATATGAATCGTTGATAACTGCTCCGAAGATGATATTTGCCTCTGAATCTGCAGCTTCTGTAATTACTCGAGCGGCCTCATCTACCTCAAACATACTTAAGTCTGTACCTCCAGTAATGTTGAAGAGTACTCCTTTGGCTCCATCGATAGAAAGCTCTAAAAGAGGGGATTCAATGGCTGCTTTTGCGGCATCGATAGATCTGTTTTCTCCTGTACCATATCCAATTCCCATTAAGGCTGATCCTGAATTTTCCATTACTGTCTTTACATCGGCAAAATCCACATTGATCATTCCGTGAACAGTAATTAGATCGGCAATACCTTGAACACCTTGTCTCAAAACGTCGTCTACAACAGTGAAAGCTTCTGTGATTGGTGTTTTCTTGTCTATAATTGAAAGAATCTTGTCGTTTGGAATGGTAATCAGTGTATCTACCTTGTTTCTTAGGTTCTCAAGTCCGTCTTCTGCTTGCTGTCGTCTCTTATTACCTTCGAATGAGAATGGCTTAGTAACGACTGCAACGGTCAGAATTCCAAGCTCTTTAGCGAGCTCTGCAATAACTGGGGAAGCTCCTGTTCCAGTTCCACCACCCATTCCTGCAGTGATGAAAATCATATCTGTATCCATCATTGCTTCTCGTAGTTCCTCTGAACTTTCTTCGGCAGCTTGACGACCGATATCTGGATTGGCTCCTGCTCCAAGACCACGGGTAGTCGCTTTACCAATATTGATTTTGTAATTAGCGTTGGAATGATGCAAAGCCTGAGCGTCTGTATTAACAGCAATATATTCAATAGAGTTTAGACTTGATTTAATCATTCTCTCTAGCGCATTGTTTCCACCTCCACCAACACCAACAACTTTAATGCGAGCTACAGGAGTGACTCCTTCAGGAACAACCTCCATGGTTTTTTTACCAACAGTGCCTGAATTTGAAAAGAGGTTTCGGAGAGAGTCTTTTTGATGATTACTAATTGCCATAGTTTATGGTGCTTTAATGTTACTTACGGTAAAGTTAAGGTTAGTCGACTTGTTTTTTTAGCTATACCTTGCTCCTTTTTACAACGGAGTGTTTATTATTACCGTCAATTTGATAATGTGTCAATAGTATTTTCTAATTCGCCTTACTAATTAATTATTATCAAGCTCGTTACTCCTATAATCAAGGAAAGAGACTCTTAAACCAATCTTTTACTCCTCCGAGTGATTTCTTGATACTTAACCCCTTTAGGCTAAATCCGTATGAGCGATTCTCTAATCTGGACCCCCATAGGACCAAACCGATAGCAGTAGCATATGCTGGATCGTCAATTTTATCAACAACTCCATCAAAATTCTGAGGGAAGCCAATCTGCACAGGAAGGTTCAATGTCTCGCGTGCTAGGTCTAGTATTCCAGGGATTTTCACTGTTGCTCCAGTTAAAATTGCGCCAGCAGGAAGCATTCCGTCCCTATTTATCCTGGCTAATTCGTCTCTGACTAGTAAGAATATTTCATGATATCTGGCCTCGATTATCTCTGCCATATGCCTTTTGGCGACTTTCTGCGCGTCTATTTTACTGATTAACGATAAGTCGATTATTTCTCTTTCGTTTACATCTTGAGGTGAACATGTCCCGTATTCCATCTTAATTTTCTCGGCTGTGTCGATAGATGTACGTAAGCCAATTGCAATATCATTCGTGACATTCTCTCCGCCCACTGGAATTACCGCAGTGTGCAGCGTTGTACCTTCTTCGAAAACGCTCAGAGAGGTTCCACCAGAACCAATATCTATCACAGCTACACCTAGTTCTTTTTGTCGTTTCGACAGCACTGCCTCTGCTGATGCCAGACAGGTAGGTATAATGTCATCAATATCTACGCCCGCCTGCAAAACACATTTTTCGATGTTTTTTACTGCTGGGACAAGGCCTGTTATTATGTGTGCTTCCACTTCCAAACGAATACCCGTCATTCCGACTGGATACTTGATTCCCTTCTGATCATCCACGGTAAAGGATTTGGGTATAATTCTGAGTATACGTCGATTTGAGGGGATAGACACTGCTTGTGCAGCTTCCAAAACGCGGTCTACATCGTCCTCTGTGATTTCGTTTCCTGCATGAGAGACCGCAATAACACCTTTCGAATTGATTGATTCGATGTTGTTACCTCCTACTCCAAGGAAAACATGATTAATCGGTTCTCCCGCCATTCTTTCAGCATCTTCTAATGATGAGGCGATGGAATTAATTGTTTCTTCGACGTCGATGATCGCCCCTTTTCGCATACCCGTTGATGGTGCGATTCCTACCCCAATAATATTGGGGACCTGTGATCCTTCTTCCAGGGTACCGACAACGGTACGGATTTTGGAGCTACCAATGTCGAGACTAGCTATTACTCTTACTTTGGCCATTTGTTGAAATGAAATTCTCTAAGTTCTTTTTTGTTTTGTGACTCTTTCTTGTTTTGTGGCTTCTGTTAGTGCTTGATAGACATGAATAGACACTGGTAGACAGCTCTCGACAAACAGACTAGTCCGACTCGAAATATATAGTAATAAACAATAAAAAACAACTTTTTTACCTTGGAAATCGTTTTTGTTTACTCAAATAAACTTGGCTGTCTTTCCTGTTGTTGCCTGGCTCCGAAGAGACTAGACAGCTGTGTTAGATATTTGGTGAGTGACTTAAACCCCAATTCTTCCAGTGCCTCCTGCGCTTTTTCTATTGGCCAAGTATGCAATGTACATTGTTCTAAATCTAACTCGATGGACATATCTCTAATAATAGTGGCCATTCTCTGGCTGAGATACGCCGTTTCACGATTTTCTGTTAATTTGGTTTTTTGACCGGGCTTCAGCTCGTCTAAATGATTGTAGAGATTGTCCAAATTTTCGTATTTTTGCAGCATCGCTACCGCCTGCTTGTCTCCAATTCCACGTACTCCGGGGATATTATCAGACGCGTCACCGCGTAATGCCTTGTAATCAATAACTTGATCCGGACGAATTCCCATCTTTCTTTCAACACCTGATGGATCGTAAGTACTGGTTATTCTTATACCTTTTTCAGGCATAATGACCTGCACACGGTCGGTTACAAGTTGAAAAGCGTCTTTATCACTCGTTAAAATTAGTGTCTCCAGATTGGGGTCTGCCTCTGCCAGCTTGGATAATGTTCCAATGATGTCGTCAGCTTCGAACCCTGGTGTCTGAAATATTGGTACTTCAAATACTTCCAAAAGACTCATCAGGACCGGAAGCTGCGGATACAGCTCTGGTGGTGGAGCTGAACGATTTGCCTTATATTCCACAAATTCCTTGTGTCGAAATGTTTTGTCTTTGTGGTCAAAAGCAATTGCTAAATATTCCGGATTCTCCTTTTTGATTATCTCAAAAAGCATTCTTGTGAAGCCATAAATAGCATTTGTGTAATTGCCTTTCTCGTTGGTTAGTAGTGGCATGGAATGAAATGCGCGATAGAAAATGGCGTTTCCGTCTATTAAAAGTAGTTTTTTCATATACCAAAGTCTTTATAAAAAGTGAAAAGTTTGGTAAAATGATAGGATTTAATAATTTAAGAAGCAACTATAAATAGATTGAAAACAAACTGATTGGAAATTTATTAATAGTCTTCTCTTTCAAACTCTCTCTCTTATGCCTAAAACACAAAGTAAATCTCGTAAAAAAACTGCAAGTAAAAAAGTTAAAAAAAGTGACTTAGCGGCTTTTACCAAGGGCCAGGATTATTTGGATATGATGGAAGAAGAGGGGAATGCTTCTTCGCAGAAGACAATTGCTTTTCTTACTGATGCAAAAGAAGCTGCAAAAAAAGAGATATTTAATTCACTCGTCAAAAAAAGAGGAAAGAAAAAAGTTTTTAAACCTGAGCCTAAGACTGCTTTAGTTCTGCTTTTTGCTACAGACTTAAATGGTGAGAAAGAGCTATTCCCTAGAGAAGGATTGTTCCGATTATTGGAGGGTTTATTAGTTCTAGATGTAAAAGTGGTTGTCATTGACACCCAACAGCCAGCAGATTTAAATAATTTAGGAGAGTTTGCGGGACGTCCCACCGGGCATATTACTTGGTATAATCCCCAACAGGACAATAGTGGACAAGCCAAAGAAGAAAAAGAAATTGATCGTCTATTGTTAGCAGCTGACCTGGCAATTTTGTTTAATCACCACGCTGATCTGGTCCAACTGTTAATGCACTATGGGGTAGTCACCGTTGCTGATGAAAATTGTCCCTTGCTAAGTACATACAAACCCAATGAGGAAACTGGAAATGCTTTCTTGTTCAAAAAGAGAGATTTGTGGAGCATCTTTGCAACTGTAGTAAAGGCCTTGGAGACTTTTCGTTTCCCTTTTGATTGGAAACATATTATTCGGAATATGCAGAAATAAACTTAGGCTATGTTTGGATTATTTTTAATTTGGTCAGGAGCATTGTTTGAAGAAGTAAGCTCTGTTGCTGGCAAGAATGAATTAGAGTCCAAAAAAGAGGCTGTCGCGGTTTTTGGTTTTTTGCAAACATTGATTCTGTTAATTGTGTTTTTTGTTATTTCTCAAGTAATTCCTGATGGTTTTGTTTTTTCTTGGAAAAGTCTGCCTACGTTATCTCTGCGAATTATATTCGAGATAGCTTTATGCTATTTCGCGATTATGGCTTTAAAGTTGACTGACCGAAGCAGTTTTGGTTTTGTTCGCTCGGGTACCATTCCTCTATTGTTGATAGTCGATATATTAGTTGGATATACCGTGACTCCTTTTCAAATAGTTGGAGTGTTACTTCTTTTTGTTGTAATTGCATTTGTGTTTAAAGAACATGTAATCAAAAAGAAAGGCCTTAAATATCTTGTTGCGTGCACGTTGCTGCCAGTGGTGACTGTTTCACTCTATAAATATGATATTACTCATTTCAATTCTTTTGCTGCAGAAACAACCATTGTGATGGCGGCTTTGGTCTTGTTCTGGACGGTGGTAAATATCTATCAGCGACATTCTCCTTTGAAACATCTGAAAGACCCACAAGTTGTAGTGCAGGTTTTAGCCGCTGCAATAGGATCGATCCTGATAAATATTGCCTTTGTTTTTACGATACCTTCTGTGTTAATTGCTGTAAAAAGAGCATCTAGCATTTTTTGGTCGACTCTTTCTGGAATATATATGTATAGGGAAAAAAGAGTGGCCACCAAAGTTTGTATAGCCGGAGCCTTACTTGTTGTTATCTTCACGCTATTTTAGTCGAGCATCAGTCCAAAGAAACTCGTCCCCCTGATCCTCCACTGCTACCGAATGATTCCCCAAGGCTTTGAACGTTTTGGAAGATTTCCCTTACGTCGAGATGTTGAACTACATCTAGTCCGATAAATTGGCCTACTGCTTGGACGATTACAACGGAAAGAATGGTAATAATAAGTCCTATAATGGCGTAACGTATAGTTCCTACGGCTTGTTTTATTTTTTCTTCATTTCCACCTGAAAGAATAAATGAGAAACCTCCAACTATGATAAACACAACTGAAAGGATTCCTGCCAAGATGATGGCGTAGGCGAGCCCTTTGTTGATAATTTCTGGGAGATTGTAATTGGCTGCATCATCAATGATAGTAGTACTATTGCTCATAAGTGGCTTGTTTGAAGGTTTGTATTTGGTTTGGATCTCGCTAAGATTACTAGGAATTTAAGTTATAGGCAACTAAAAATCCGCAATAAAAAAACGGGGCAACTTTGTGAGTCGTCCCGTTTTTCTGTTTTTTGTATAAATTAGATGCCGAGGCTTTCGTCGATATCTGCTGTATCTGAGCTTGCTGCAACTGCTGTTCCATCTGGTTCAACAATTTTAAGATTAACTCTAGCATTGTTTTTGGAACCAATGACTCTTAGTAGAATACGGATGGATTTGGCTGTTTGTCCACTTTTGCCAATCACTTTACCCATATCTTCTTTGGCCACTTTAAGAGTAATCAATACTCCCATCTCATCAACGCTTCTTTCAACAGAAACCTGGTCGGGATTGTCTACGATTTGTTTTACTACGTATTCTACAAATTCTAGATCTTGCATTTTCTCGTTATCCATGAGGGTGTTGTTAGTTGTTAAAGATTTCTACTATCAATTGTGATTTATTCTGCAGCAGGAGCATCCTCCTTTTTCTCTTCAGCTGGGGCAGACTCTTCTTTGGCCCCTTCAGCTGGTTTTTCTTCTGTTGCTGGGGCTTTTTCTTCTGCTTTCTCTTCTACAGGAGCGGCTTCCTCTGCTGCTGGAGCTTCTTTAACTTCTTCGGCCTTGGGTTCTGTTGGTGCTGCTTCTGCTACTGGAGCTTCCGGAGCCTTTGCTTCCTCTGCTTTGGGTTCATCTGCCTTCACTTCTGCAGCTGGAGCCTTCTCGCCAGAAGCACCTTTCTTGCTCTCCTTTTTCTTCTTGGCTTTTTTGTTGGTCTGGAATTTTATGTATTTTTCCATTCCTGAAACTCCCTCGGCTTTTAGCAGAGAGGCTACGGTTTCTGAGGGTTGCGCCCCCTTGGATATCCAATAAAGGATTCTTTCTTTATCGAATTTGAGCACCTTGGGATCTACAGTTGGGATGTAGTGACCAACAAGTTCTAAGTACTGTCTTTTGACAGCCTTAGATTTCTCGGCTACTACCATCCTGAAACTTTCCTGCGATTTCTTTCCGGTGCGCGTAAGTCTGATTACTAACACGAATTATCTGGTTAAAAGAATGTCTAAAGCGGGTCTAGTGTATGGTGACCCGAATTGAAAGTCAAGATGATCTTGAGCCTGCAAATCAATTCGCTTTTACGCGGACTTTAGTGATGGTGTTTTCGCCTAATGTTTGATTTAATTCTTGCTGCAGCATATGCGATTTAATCTGTATCTGTTGCGATACTGCTGGGTTTTTTGTGGTGATTGTAAGGCACCCTGTTTTGAAAGATGCTACTCGGTATTCTTGCTGATAATCTGGGAAGCATTTATCTAAATACTTGCGGGCGTCGTGACAAATTTTGATGGCATGAAATTCCGTGCCAATTCCCATACGATTGGCTGCAATCTCGAAGAGACTTTGAAAATCTCTATTTTTATTATTTGCTTCTTGCTGCATGCAGATATAGTTGATGGGTTTCTTTAGCCATTCTTTTCCAAGAATATTTTTCTACGTGTTTCTTGCCGGAAGTGACTAGTCTAGCGTGAAGTTTGCGGTCTGTGAACAGTTTTTCAATTTTTTGGGCCATATCTTCAGGTGAATGTGGGTCGAAATATACAGCGTTGTTCCCACAAACCTCGGGTATACAAGAGCTGTTAGATGCTGCTACTGGTGTCCCACACTGCATTGCCTCCAATGGAGGAAGCCCAAAGCCTTCATAGAAAGAGGGGAATACGTAAATATCTGCTGAATTGATCAGAGCGATTAACTCGTCCTCGCTAATTAAGCCTGGAAAAATAACTTTTGGTACTTTCTGAGCGGATTGATTTTCTTCCATCAAATTTAGCTTTTTGGCGGTATCGAAAGTTTCATCAGCATAAACACTGTCTTTTCTCCCTGTTATTACTAATTGCAGATCGTGTTTCTGGCGAAGGATAGCAAAAGCTTTGAGTAGACCTTTGAGGTTTTTGTGATCTCGCCAAACCCCCGTATATAATAGGAATGGTTTGTGAATTCGATATCTATTGAGTATATGCCGCAGCACTTCCTGGTTGTGAATTTCTTTAAAATCTTCATTTACTCCTTCATAGATTACGTGGATTTTTTTAAGAGGAGTATGGAGAATTTCTTGTAAATCCTTAGCCGTGCAACGAGAGACGGCAATGATTTTTTTAGCTCTTTTTACCGCAGCGCGGATGGTGAGATTGTAGGCCCAGCGAAAAAGGAAAGAGGTCATTTTTTTACCGGGAAAGAAGTGAAGAGTGAGGTCGTGAATAGTCACTATTCTTGGTTTTTTGTAGAATATTGGAGCATTAAAATGTGTGAAATGCATGAGATCCAAATCGTATTTATTGAGTATGGTCTTCAACTTGGTCTGTTCGGCAAGGGAGTAATGTTTCACATCAACTAATACTTTGTGGAAGTTTGGATTTGAGGCTTGGAAATTATTGAATTCGGGCTCGTTAAAAAAGAGATAGTAATCATTTTGATTATCTAGCTCTTGAAGATTTTCCACTAATTCAAAGACATAGCGGCCGATTCCGGTAAAATGAGAAGAATACATTCTGCAATCTATGCCGATACGCATGGGCTTTTGGGAAAATTACGGTGAGATTAGGATAGCTCTTTTATCGTCACTTGCCAAGGTTGCTCAAAATTATTAAGAATGGCCTTCTTTTTGCTTGCAAAATGGAGGAGCCTTGAGTATATTTGCGGCGCACGAGACGGTAAGATATGGGCGGTGCGGCCATGGCACCATTAAATATGGAGACGTAGTTCAGCTGGTTAGAACGCCACACTGTCACTGTGGAGGTCGCGGGTTCGAATCCCGTCGTTTCCGCCATGTAAGGATTTTGGGCTTGTGGGAGCCTTTTTAGCCCCCTCCTTTCTATATTAGCGCGTTTATAAACACCACATGCTAGAGAGTGGGTGTGGCGAATTGGGAAGGCACTAGCCATCAATTCGTTTTGGCTTTATTTTTTCGCTCTTCATATGTTCGTGGGCCAGAGTGCGCAAAACTTCTAGGTTGAGTCCATAGACCTGTGTTTGTCCATTTTCTCTTTGGAGTCTAATGGTGCAATGCTTTTCTCCTTGGTCATCATTGACAATCTTTAGTTCCCATCCATCTAGAATTTTTAAACTTCCTCCAATTTCTTCAAGGCTATTAAAACCTGTTATGGTTTTATCTCCTTCATCTCTCTCAATTACATATTTCAAAAAAGCTTCCGTTGAGGTTTTGTGTCCTACACTTACCAGATCAATTACTTTTTCTGAAGCTATGTAGTCAGTTAAGTTGATGAATTTGTTCATTTTATACGCCACGAATGCAGCGTGTTCTCTTGGGCTTGGGGTATTTGGATCTGGTTGCTCGTTATCAAAATCTAAATACCACTGGAGAGCTTCCTCCTCAGCTATCTCAGCAACCTCTTCTTGTTGGTTTGGTGTTAATTCTTCAAATGTGTTCCCACGAAAGTTGTTTCGTATATAGTTTTCTTGGTTTCTTTTGAAAATCCCATTATAGGTTTTTAAAGATTCTGGGCTAATTGGCATACCAGGAAGAGAAAAGAAAGCGTTTGTAGTTTTACCTGGCTCCAAAACATCAGTATCCTCGACAATGGCAGCCGCACTTAGAGCAGCATTTAGTGTTTCTCTTGTGCGTTCAACTTGGGTGACATAGCCTTTGTTAATATTTCTTCCAGTGAATATCTGGGAGCCTATTTTCTCTGCACGCTCGACCCCTTCTGGACTTATACCTGATGTAGAAATTCCACTCTCACCATTATTCAGAATATTGCCTGAATTCTTTTGAGAATGGCGAAGAAAAGTAAAAGTTGCAGAGGTATTACGACCTCTAATATCTGCAGACGATTCGTCTACATTATCGTCTCGATGTTCCAAACTTGGCTGCATGATAATTATTACTTAGATCTATTAATTATAACACAGCCCTTTGTAGCGTCAACTTCTATAACATCTCCATTTTTAATTACTTTTGTAGCAGTTTTCGTGCCAATAACACATGGAAGGTTTAATTCACGTGAGACAATAGCAGCATGACAAATAATTCCACCTTCGTCTGTAACGATCGCAGCTGCATTTCTAATTCCATTTAAAAATTCTACTGCTGTCATTGGTGAAACAATTATTTCTCCCTTTTTCACTTTATTAGAATCTTTCTGAGTAAAGACTAAGCGCGCTTTTCCTTTTACTTTGCCCTTATTCGCTACTGATCCATAAATAGTATTGGCTTTGTCCCCTGAGTTCGGATTCAAGTCTAATTGTTCCTGTTCTATAAATTTTTCAATTTCCTTTATGTCGGAACTTATTAGGAGCTTTGAGTCGTTGAAAAATAACAAGAAATGTTTTTGCCTTTTTTTCACCTCCTCGAGGTTAGGGAGCGACCCCGAGTTAAGATAATTTTCAAACTCTTCAGGAGTTAGATGGAGTAGAATTTCTTTTTTTAGTTCATGTACATCTGACGACTGAACTATTGCCCAGGCTAACCTAACCATAGAATTCCTTCCTTCTTCATATATATAAATTATCTTCTGGATAATTCTAATGAGGTCAGATTGAGGATGATTTTTATAGTTCGTTATCTGATTTGTAGCTGAGGGGTTTTTGTTGTCTAGAATTTCTTTTTTGTACCCTTCACTATCCAAGCTTTTTCCCAAATAATCTTGGTGAATAAAGCCGAATTGTGATTCAAGAGATTTTGCGATTTTTTCTAAATTGGATTTATCTTTTCGGTACTGTTCTCGACCTTCTATTATTGCTTTATTTTCTCGCTGAATAGTCGTGTATTTAATTGGAATTAATACTTCGGAAAGCTGGAAATCATCTGTTTCTGCGTTTTGTTGCAGTAACTCAACTAGCTCATTGACGATATCAAGACACATCAACATATAACCAAAACTCTTTTGATGATTTTTATTTAACTGAAGTAATTCCTTTTTACTCTGGACTGGCTCGGATTTAATCGACTTATCAATTAGAGAAATGATCTTGTCTAAACCTGCTTCAAGTTTCGATTTCTGCTTTGGAAATACTTCTAAAATATTGGAGACGTAATACTCATTTGTATCAAAAATTACATGTGTCTGATCTCCTCCGTTTTTGATAATTATTTCACGGTTTCGCTTCCAGGTGACGGGGCCAATAGTTAACCCCTTTCGTTCATAATAAGCACCAGCTGCCCATCCGAAGGGAGGGATGTTTCTTGAGATGGTTAGCTCCCAATTGGCCTTATGATTGCTTTGGGTGGAATCCATCTTTGAGAGTGTCGTAATTGGCCTACTTTGAACAATATAAAAGCTGTCCTCAACCCATGCCCATTCAATATCACATGGGAAATTGTAGTGCTGTTCAATTTTAGTGATTAGTCGTCCAAGTTCTTTGATTTGTTTGATAGATAGCACCTGCTTTTTGCCTTCCTCTTTTAAATCTGTCCATTCATTACCTCCTTTTGAGCTACGATTGAAGGCTTTAGACTGCTCACTAACATTAATATCCACAATCTCCTGATCTGACTTGGTAATAACATAGCTGTCTGGAGTGACTGATCCTGAGACTATAGCCTCGCCAAGACCGAACCCCGCTTCTATGATGATTTGATCTGGATCTTCAGTCACAGGATGAACTGAAAATGCTATGCCTGATTTTTTAGATTGAATCATCTTTTGAATAACCACGGCGACTGATATTTTTTCAAGATGAAGGCCTTTTTCAAAACGGTAGAAGATTGCTCTTGGGGTAAAGAGTGAGGCCCAGCATTCTTTGATGTTTTCTAGTAAATTGCTTTCCGTGGTATTGAGATAAGAATCCAACTGACCTGCCCAAGCTGCTGTCGCTGAATCTTCTGAGGTTGCTGAAGACCGCACAGCAACATATTTACTGTCTAGTTCCTTGAAAGCTTTTAAGATAGGTTTTTTGAGGTCCTGTGGAAACTCTTGAGCTTTAATAAGCGCTTGGATTCGTTCTGAAGCATGTTCAACTGTGTGAATCTCTTTTATATCTACTTTGTCTAGAGTTGCTTCTATTTCAACAATTAAATCTGTTTCATGAATGAAGTGATCATATGCCTCTGAGAGCACAACATATCCAGGCGGAACTGGTATCCCTGCTTGTGTCATTTCCCCTAGCGAAGCTCCCTTCCCGCCAGCTATTGCAGTATTCGTTTTCGAAATTTCCGTAAAATTCTTGAGAAATGTCATATTGTTAAGAATGGTTTGTGTAAGTTAGCCCCATTATATACAGACTCCTACTAATTGGAAATGTACTTCTGTAGTCGGTTCATTTATCCAGCAATGAGTTCATTCTTGTCCATGAAAAATGTTCGGAAAGCGTTCACTCCCTCCCGCCATATTCCATATAATTGCGTTCTGACTGCGTTGACTGCGCTCGTCGCTCGCACGCCTACGGATGTAGGCTTTGCTCGTCTCCTCGCTGGGCGCCTTGCAGAACACAATTATATGGAATATGGCGATTAGCCTTGGAAGGGTTTTGGCTTATTAAAGCCGTTATTTAATCCTCTCGGATCTCAGTAATTTCTGCAGTTGTTCGCGATTTTCTTTTTTTGCCTCTTCCCATGGACCGCAGAATTTTTCAGGCCAAGTTGGCGCTGGATCTGTGTAGAGAGTTTTTTTGGTTGCATAAAGGACTAAGCGAACACCGTTTGCTTCTGCGAATTCTCGAAGCCTTTTTTGCTCATGCACCTCAAAATGTCCATCCCCCATGCATCCTATTACCATAGAATCTTTTGCCGCTCTCTTTTTTGCTAAGCTTGCTTTTAGCAATGCTGACGTGCGATGTATGTTTGCCATCTCGAAGGAATATAATATGAGGCATTGTTCGTCCATTGGAATATGGTCACTCAATGCCTTCCTGTCTTTAATCTTTTTAACTTTAACCGCATTAAATAGGAGTTTTTCCTTCTCACCTGCCCAAAGTTTTACTCCCTTGCTGGCTGCATCATAGAGTAAGCTTCTTATGCCACTATGTATTTTGGGGTCTAGCTTTACTTCCTTTCCGGGGGG
>SWBW01001813.1_pt1 | contig 58683 bp, 51 predicted proteins | sample 4693041 | NCBI WGS metagenome assembly SWBW01 (sample SAMN10267271, study PRJNA491770) | bioreactor metagenome | isolation source: DHS bioreactor inoculated with marine methane seep sediment | place: Japan: Omine Ridge, Nankai Trough | collected 2006-05-06 | reverse complement strand
GCTTTACCCTCACTATCAATTTTCATGCCATCTTCTCCAATACTAAGTGCACCATCCTCATCTTCAAATAAATCCCAAGTAGATGATCCAATTGATAAAGAATCTGTATGAAAAACACCAGTTGATGTACCTCCACCAAATACTAAAGACTCTGTAGTTGTGGCACCACGGGCTGTTATTGACGCCAAAGTATCCATCTCTTCATATAATGGTGAACCAGTCGCTAATTTCACCCAACCAGTTGTAGTGTTGTCTCCAGTTTGTTTGATATACATTGTACCTGCCTCAGAATCTACAGCCATATCACCTGGATGAGCTTTAATTATTCCTTCTGGCGATTGACTCAATCTATACATTTCAAATTTCCCACCTTTATTCTCTAAAATCATCACCGGGATATTCTCTTCTTCGTAAGATTTTACATGCAAAGCAGCCTCTGCCTCCTCAACGCCAACTCCCAATCTACCTCCAATTGAAGTGTTTCCCTCCGAATCATAAGAGGCAATTGTGTCACCATTGCTATTTAATAATTTAAATTCAGTTGCGCCCGCTTCGTCGCCCAAATAAATCGCAACATTAGAGCTTGTGGCAGCCTTTAATTCTAAATCATTATTACTGTCATTAAATCCGATACTAGGTCCACCTTCAGCACCAAAATCAATCTTATTCGTTCTAAGAGAATATGCAATAATCTCACCTCTAACATCAAGCTCAGCTAAAGGTGCGTCCGTACCAATACCTACAAAATTATTCACTGTATCAACATTCATAACCGGATCACCAGCAGAATTCATAAACCTGATACCAGTTGTAGAATCCATCAAAGGTCGAAGAACTATTTCATCACCCTCTGGCATCAAATATAAATCCGAATTATCAGTTGATAATATCGTAGCCTTGCCATCATCAGTATCAAACGAATAATACTGCATCGTATCAAATCCCGGCTTTAAGTCAGCTGATATTGCTACCGCATCGCCATCATCAATAGAAATCTCACTTTCTGCTGAGTAGGGTGTATTTATTAAAAACTTATCTTGAGTTGTACCACCCAATAATGTCATCGATCCTCCATAAGAACCAAGGGCATCCATAAGCAATCCTGTTGAAGATGGTGAAATAATATCATCAATCGCCATAGTGCTTGATGCTGTGCCAAAGAAATATCCAGTCTGGACAAACATCATCACAGTACCTGATGAAGCACCCGAAATTGTACTCGAACTAAAGCTTTCCATCGCCTGACCAATTACCGTACCCGCTTTTGTAGCTTTCATGGCATAGCCAGGATACGAAGCCGAAGTTAAAGGATCACCCGGCTTAATAGGTCCACCTTCTAAAGTAATCTTAACCGGCACACGTCCAACGAGTGCAATTGGTTGAGTATTTTCGTCTTTTGGACCTGATAGTAAAAATCCAGGATTTGTAGATACAACACCCGCTAAGCTCTTATCATAAGGCTTCGTTGATTTACGCATATATCCTTCCCACACTTCATCAATAGCAACCACATCCCCAGCCTCCATAGTCTCATCATGTGTAGGATACATCTCAGCCAAATCGTATGCACCAGCTTCTGTGATTATTCCATGTGAAAACTTAAATGCGCCAACCTGTTCAGATGATCCTTCACCAGAGATACTATAAGCCTCGCTATCAAACCAAACTGACCCGGTTGCATTACCTGCTTCAAAAGCTAAATTATACGAACTCTCTCGAGCTGTCTGGTAATACCAAACTTCACCATCATCGCTACCATTACCACGTCCTGCATATAAATAACCGTTAAAATCAGCAAAAGCATAAGTCGCCTCATAACTTCCCGTATCATGTGAAATTCGCTCCACACCATTTTGATATTCAACAATATCTCCCTCTCCACCAGAACCTTGATATCCAAGGAACAATCTTCCATCATAAACAGCTATAGCCGGAATACTATCTATTTCTCTATTATCTATTACTCTTTCAATATCATCATTATCATCACAAAGTGCTGTCTTATCTCTATCAGGTGAACATCTATGCAAATCACCATCACCTCCGCCTCGACCAGCACCTAAATATAGATGCCCATCATAAACAGCTGCACTCTCATAAGAATTCAAGCCATTTATAGGATCTGATAAAACACGTTTCCAATCATTCGAGCTATCACATTTATCATCATCTCCTGATTTTGTTGGATCACACGCAAAGAAATCTGAATCATCTGTTGAATCACCTGTAAAAGCGTATAAACGATTGTTAAAGACTGCTAAAGTCGGTACCTCCTCATAACCTGATTCTGGTAAAGAAATGTTAGACCAATCTGAACTATTATCACAAATATTTACGTTCCCTGCTGCTGCAGGGTTACAAATACCAACTTTATCATCACCGCTTCCTCTATCATTCGCTGCATACAAGTAACCTTCATATTCTATCAACTCTCTAATATTGTATGGCCCTGAAGGAAAGTAAGCATTTTGCCAATCTCCAGATTCACAAATATCAGGATCCCCATTCAAACCAGGATTACAATAATATACATCTCCATCACCCGAACCAGTGCCAAAACCAGCATATAAAAATCCGTTATATATGTTTAGCGTAATAACTTGCTCTCTCGATGTATCAAATGATACAGACCAATCCGCTGCATTATCACAAATTCCTGTATGCCCAGCATTAGTCGCATCACAAATATAAACATCTCCATCTCCAGATCCATCTCCACGTCCAGCATATAAATGACCTTTATAAGCCTTAAGTGATCGTACAGAATTATAACCCGATCCAGACAGGTTCGAATCTTGCCATGTCGTCTCTGTTCTCTCTGGTGCTGCTCCAATTGTCATTGTGTCGTCAACTCTGCCATCAAAACTACCTCCGCTACCTCCGCCTTGATTTGCAGTAATCGCAGCATCCAAATCAGCTAAGACACCTTGTACCGAAGTCGCACTAGAATTACCAAACTCATCAAAGACTCCAACTAGCGACGCACCCGATGTCCAACGATTATTTCCAGTTGAATCCAAGCTAATTCCACCTACAGTTAGTAGATCTGCAATTTCCAAACTACCCTGTATAACAAAATCAGCAGTCGATGTACCACCAGCAAACTGCAATCCATTTGTAGTAAGCGCACCATTATCAGTAATTGATTGTAGATCCAAACCAGCCAACGTTGATGACACAACCGCGATATCAGTTACATTTTGAGAAGCTGTTGTAGAAACCGCTGTAATATCCGCATCAAAACCAGCGACTGTTGACGATACTACAGCCAAATCAGATTGCAACGATGTGATATCACCCAGCGCTGTCGCAAGCGTCGAAGAAACAGAATTCAAGTCAGAAATTATTGTAGCCATTGTAGACGTTGCCGCACCAAGCTCACTCATTGCATAAGCGATGGTTGTTGCATTTGTCGTGATCCATGAATCAAAATCCGCAAGCACTCCCTGAACGGTATCTGCATTAGAATTTGCAAACTCATCAAAAGCTCCGATCAAACTTGCTCCAGACGCATCATTAGACGTACCAACTTCATCCAACTGAATACCATTGATAGTTAAATAAGATGATAGCGCCAATCCTGTTCCAGTTGCATATTCAAAGTCTAAATTAGACAAACTGAAATTGGTTGCCTCTAAATTTGTAGCAAACAAATTAGTTGTAGTTGCATTACTTGCTACAAACTCAGCACCAACAGCACTATTAAAATTGAATGTCTCCGCATATAACTGCGTAGACGAAGCAGTCATAAAAGTTGCATACGTCGAACTCACAGTTCCAGTTGTAATCAAATCATTTACAATCGTCATTTGACCTGAAGCATTTACCGTCATAAACGGTGTCGTAGATGTATAAGCCGGATCAATCGAAACTCCATCCAATAATGGTTTCACCATTCCATACTGTTCTTGCACTGCTTGTGTCAGCAATGCTGTCATAACATCATATTTTACACCAACTAACTCCCCATCATCATAAGATGCAAGCAATGGATTAATCGCCTCAACTTCCTCTGCAATAAAACCAAGGTCATGCTGACCACCCATTCCAGACACCCAATCAAACTCACGAGGCGTCAATGCCAATACCGCATCTAAACCAAGTGTTAAATTCTGTGAATTCTCTTTATATTTTTGTAACGATACACACATTCCAATAAAGGAACCCCCCGAACCATCATAACAAAGCTGATTATTAGGCATTGCTGGGAATGTCCCAATACTTAAACTCTGCTCTGCATAAAAATCCCCAGTACTTGTTCCACCAGCAAACTGAATATCATTTGTAGTAACTTTTCCCTGATCTGTAACGTCTTGCAAATTTTGCGCACCGCTACTACCTCCTGTAATCTCAACACCATTTACAAACAACTGTGTCGTCGATACTACTCCGGATGCATAAAGATCTGTAGTCGTTACATTAGTCGCTTCAACATTAGTTGCATATAAATTTGTAGTTGTAACATTTGTCGCCCATAATCCCATCCAACGATGTGTTGCATCTCCCAAATAATACTGATCATTTGTCTTAGGCATCAAGTCAGATCCAATCAAACCATTAACCACTAAATCCGTTGTTGTAACATTTGTCGCCGAAACACCTTGTAGACTAGCCGATCCCTGTACAACAAATTGACTACTTACTGCAAAATCACTTGTTGATGTACCTCCGGCAAACTCCAAAACATTTGTAGTTGTAAATCCTTGATCTGTAACTTGCTGCAAAGTTGGAGTCGATCCTCCAGATGAAGCTCCACCAATAGTAACTGCCTCAATCAATAAGGAAGAGTTCAAGCTAACAATTGTAGATTCACCTGTATCTTTTGCTGCCTGAAGTTCAAGTACATCACCAACATCCAAATCAATAACAAATGGCACAATAGCAGCAGTCCCCTCACCCTGATCAGTATTACGACTGTATGCATAAACGACTGGCGAAATAACAGTGCTATTATTCTGATATATTCTCGCTTTACTCGAAGATCTATCGCTACCAGAATCAACCGTCATATTAAATGTAACATGACCACTCACTCTATATGTTCCGGTTGCAGTAATTGTCACTTCAGAATTTCCATTTGTATGAGTATAATATGAATCTTTTCTTGAACTATTCATTAATACATCCTTCCAAACATTATTCTCACCATTCACCGCACTAAATGCAGTCGACTGACTTCCCTGATATATATTCGGTGAGACTTCCATCTTCTGTCCATTAATCCAAAGCTCGGTTGTAGACACTGTGCTAGCCGATAAATTACCTTGCACACCAAAATCTCCAGTTGACGTTCCGCCAGCAAACTCCAAAGCATTCGTAGTTGTAAAACCATTATCAGTTACATCTTGTAGATCTAAATTAGCCACTGTTGTTGAAACAGTACCAAGGTCAGTCTGTAAATCTGATATATCAGATGCATTCTGAGCTATCGATGAAGTCGCTGATGCTAAATCTGTCTGCAACGTAGCAATGCTAGATGTTGCTGATGCAAGATCTGACTGCACGCCCGCAATTTGATTTGAAAGCGAAGTAAACAATCCATCAAAATCAGCCAACACCGCTTGCACTGTAGTTCCATTCGAATTTACAAACTCATCAAAGACACCAACTAAAGTCGCGCCTGATGTTAAGTTATTTATCCCAGTTGCTGATAATGAAATCCCTCCAATTGATAATGAATTTGTAAGCTCAAGATTTGTTCCAGTTGCATTTCCAAAAACCAAATTTGAAAGCGTCGTAAGCCCTGTGACGCTTAACATGCTCTGTATATATAATGAAGCCGTTGATGTTCCACCTGCAAATTGCAACGCATTAGTCGTGATCGATCCTTGATCTGTAACTTCCTGCAACGTCTGAGTCGATCCTCCAGCTGATGCGCCACCAATTGTCACAGCCTCAATCAATAAGGAAGAGCTTAAACTCACAATTGTAGATGCACCAGTATGCTTTGCCGCTTGCAGCTCAATTACATCACCCGCATTTAAATCAACAATCACTGCCGGAATTGTCGCCGTCTCCTCAGCTACAGCTAATAAACGACTATAGGCAAAAATCTCAGCTGATATTGCAGTAGAATTATTTTTGTATATACGAGTTTTACTTGCCGATCTCTCTCCACCCAAATCAGCAGTCATATCAAAAGTCACATGACCGCTCACTCGATAAGTACCTGTCGCAGTAATTGTCACAGTTGAATTTCCATTTGAATGAGTATAATAACTATCTTTACGATCGCTATTCAATGTAATTGATTCCCAATTATTATTTGTTGAATCATTAAATGCTACCGCCTGCGTAGCTTGAAAAATATTTGGTGATACTTCAATTTTTTGACCATTAATCCAAAGCTCGGTTGTAGAAACTGTGCCAGCAGTCAAATCACCCTGCACATCAAAATCTCCAGTCGACGTTCCTCCAGCAAATTGAATTGTATTTGTCGTTACATTCCCTAAATTTGTAACTCCCTGCAAATCCTGTGATCCGCCTCCACCAGTTGATGTGACGTTTGCAATTGCCGCATCTAAATCTGCCAACACCCCTTGTACAGTCGTCGCATTAGAATATGTAAATTCATCAAAGACACCAACCAGCGATGCGCCTGATGTCCATTTATTTACTCCCGTGGCATCCAATCTCACTCCACCAACCGATAAGAAATCAGTAAGCTCAAGTGCTGTTCCTGTTGCAGCTGCAAACAATAAATTATTTAAAGATGCCAAACCAGCAACGCTAAGCGTACTCTGAATTACAAGTCCAGCAGTTGATGTTCCACCCGCGAACTGCAATGCATTAGTTGTAATTGATCCATTATCAGTTACATCTTGTAGATCAAGATTCGCGACTGTTGTTGAGACACTTGTTATGTCTAATGTATTTTGTGCTGCAGTTGATGATACAGCGACAATGTCACCATCAAGTGCAACAATCGCGTTCGCATTATTAACAATATCAGATGCATTCTGCGTAGCAGTCGATGAGACGCTTGCAATATCCGCAGCATTAGTCGCTATCGACGATGTTGCATTTGCCAAATCAGTTTGCAAATTAGAGATATCAGTTTGATTTGTTGCAATATCAGTCAACGCACTTGCGAGCACAGTGTCCAAATCTGCAAGCACTTGTTGAACTGTAGTCCCATTCGAATTTACAAACTCATCAAACACTCCAACTAAAGTCGCACCCGAAGTTAGGTTGTTAATTCCAGTAGCAGATAATTGAATACCTCCGATTGATAATGAATTTGTAAGCGCAAGATTTGTACCAGTCGCATTTGTAAATACAAGATTCGATAAAGTCGTAAGCCCAGTGACATTTAATAAACTTTGTAGATAAAGTGCGCCAGTCGATGTACCACCAGCAAATTGAATAGCATTAGTCGTCAACGATCCATTATCAGTTACATATTGTAGATCCACACCTGCCAAAGTAGTTGAAACATTTGCGATGTCTGTCGCATTCTGAGCGATACTTGATGTTGCAACCGCCAAGTCTGTTTCTAAATCTGCAATATCAAATTGATTAGTAAGAATTGACGATGCGTTATTCGAAATACTATTTTGATTGTTAGTTATATCAGTTGTATTTGATGCAACCGTACTTGATACTGCTTGTAAATCAATCTGAGTTTGAGCTAGCGTCGATGAAACATTTTGCACATCAACTTCCAATAATGCAACTGTAGAAGACACTGACGCTAAATCTGTTTGCAATGTTAAGATGTCCGAAGAAAGTGAAGACAAAACAGAATCAAAATCAGCCAATACAGCCTGTGTGGTTGTCGCGTTTGAAAATACAAACTCATCAAAAACTCCCAATAAAGATGCTCCAGATGATTGATTATCAAAACCAACCGCATCAAGCTGAATTCCATTTACTGAAAGATGAGATGAAAGAGCCAAAGCAGTACCTGTTGCGTAACCAAATTCCAACTGACTCAATTGAGCATACGCTGATGTTAAATTAGTTAATGCTAAATTTGTACCGGTCGCATTACCAAACTGTAGCCCTTCAATTTCTGCGGACATTGCATCAAACTGCGATGTAAATAACTCTGTAGTAGTAACTGATGTACCAGAGGCAGATCCAAACAATAATTGATTCCCAACTTCAAAATTTGTGAATACCGCATTCGTTCCAGAGATACTACCAAACCCAGCTGATACCGCTGTTAAATTTTCTGCAAATAATTGTGTTGTCGTAGCTTGTTGAGTAATTATCGATGTGCCGGATGCAGAACCGAATGTAAATACTTTTGCAAAAAGATCATCCGTATCAACAGCAGCCAATACTGCATACGATGATGATACTTGCATCGCTGTTAAGCTACCCTCAACTGCAAATGCATTGGTTGATGTTCCACCCGCAAATTGAATTGCGTTTGATGTTGTAGCACCTCTATCAGTTACATATTGAAAATCAAGTCCTTCAACAGTTGTCGAAACATTAAAGATATCTGTCGTATTCTGAGCAATGCTAGATGTCGCAACAGCTAAGTCAGTTTGCAAGTCGGTAATTTCATTTAACGCGAAGCTCAACACTGTATCAAAATCGTTTAGCACCATCTGAACTGTTGTAGCATTTGAATTCGCAAACTCATCAAACACTCCAACCAAATATGCACCCGATGATGTTGGTGATGTTCCTACATCATCCAAACGAATTCCATTGATAGTTAAGTATGACGACAACGACAATGCAGAACCTGTCGCATTCCCAAAAGTCATATTCTGAAAATATACAGGATTGATAACCGACATGTTTGTAAACGTTGCGTAACTGCCTGTGATGTTTGTTGAATCCAAATTTGTATATGTACCCGATAAAGCATTTAAGTTACTCGCATACAAATTTGTGGTTGTAGCATTTGCTGTAACCAAATCAGTTCCAACAGCTGAACCAAAATTAAATACTGATGCAAATAAATCTGTTGATGATGCAGCCAAGAAAAGCGCATAAGTTGATGAGACGCTATTTGCAACTAAATCTCCTTGAACATTCAAGTCCCCTGTCGATGTTCCCCCAGCAAACTGAATATCATTTGTTGTAACATTTCCATTATCAGTTACATCTTGCAAAGTATCAGACGAACTAGCAGTAGCAAGCGCGTTTAAATCTTCACGGATACTTGCAGTTTCAGCGGCAACATTTCGAACATACTCATAATTTCCAGTAATTCTCTCTGAGAGATATGTCATTTGCAATTCCATGTCTCGTATCGTTGACGAAACAGAATCTAAATTTAAAACAGCAAGTGCAAGCGTAGATGAAACTGATTCTAAAGCTGAATCAAAATCCGATAAAACCAATTGCACTGATGTGGCATTGGAAAAAACAAAGTCATCAAAAACGCCGATCAATGATGCTCCTGATGTTTGACTATCAACTCCCATGTCATCAAGCCTAATTCCGTTGATAGACAAATACGTAGATAAAGCGATTGAGTTTCCATCCGCATGATTGAAACTAAAATCTTCTGGAAAAACAAATCCGGAACTCATCGTAACTCCAGTTGCATATGTTCCTATGATCTCGTTAATTAAAACTTCCAAATTTTCTTGAGACAAATACTTCGTATCTCCTGTTGTTGTTGCCACACTTAAAACTTGAGTCGTTGTTGAGAAGTAATAATTATTTATTGTTTCGTAATTATTTACAAACGTTTCAGCCGTCTGAGGTTCTAGCTTTCTCAAAACTTCACTAACAACATCTTCAAAACTAAATACTTGTGTTATCAAATCATGCGATGACGAAGCATAAATCGTAATAACAGACTTCGCATCTTCTTTTGGGGGGAAAACTGGGAGTGTGTCTAGTAAAGCGATGTCCTTCTTAGGAACTAAAAAAGTTTTGTCTAAATATTGAAATTCGTAAGTGTCGTCGTTAATCGTGATCAAACTTAAATACGGAGCAGGGCTATAAAACGGCAATTGCAAACCTTGAGAGAAAAATTGAACAACATCTGTTGGTTCTAATTGAAATTCTAAAAATTTATCGTAAGTTGGGAATCCAATTGTGTAAGCTTGAGCACTTCGAGAATACAAAAAAGTTAGAGACAGTACTGCCCCCACGAACAAAGCAAGATTTTTTATTTTATTTAAGCCGAATTTTTTGTTCATACTTACCTTTTTGTTTGATGGTTATATTTTAGTATATATATGGACAATTTGGTTTTTAGCTAAAATTAGTCAAAAAACAGCCTTTAGATATAAATACATACTGTGGGTAAAAATAGACAAAAATGTGGAAGTAATTTTATTAAATATTTAGATAGCACAAAATACTAAAAAATGGCTTAAATTAGAGAAACTTATGCACATTTGAGTGAAATCTATAAAGTATGAATAATCAAATTCAGATGATATTCATTTCTTCTCTAAGCTTAGCCAAAAGACAGGAAAATTTAGATCCAATATTGCGGAAATATTTCTGATTTTTTACACAAAAAAAAGTGGTTATATCCACTTTATCAACAGTTCGTACCCAGTCAAAAATGATTTAACAAACTATATCTAAATTAAATACTTCAAAATCTAGTATCTTTAACTCAATAATAATAAATAATTATAGATAGCTATCAAGTAAACAATTCTAAAACTAGCTAAACAAGGGAAACAATATATAAGAAAATATCTGTTTCGAATAACATTAAAAAACAGGTATGACAGGCCTCAGCCGTTTATACTTATATGATAGACGAACCATACAGGTTGTAAAATAATTCAACTCATTATCCATATATAACTTAAGTACAGCAAAACCTAAGCGTCGTAAAATATATAGATATTCTCTATAACCATGTGGAGACAGTGAAGACATCTAACTCCAGAAAAAATTTGAAATACACTCGGTCTGAAGCCTCCTTTAGCAAAGGAGGTGTCGAGTGAAACGAGACGGAGGATTTGTTTCACGTGAAACAATTGACTCAGCAGATAATTTCAATCATTCTCAATTTGGAGGTAAAAATAATGGGACGATCACTATTATCCGTTGCGATGCGTGATATCAGAATTGGACAAATTGTATTCGACAAAAACGGACAGCTGTTTGCTATTACGCGTCTAGAGCCCGCTCTACCTGGAAACATCTGGCCGATGAACAGAAAAAGCGATTACGATGCTATAGGCTTAGTTAATCCAGATGGATATATAAGAACAGTTGTAAAATGGATTCACAGAACTGGATTTTCAGAATTTGATGAACTTTTTATACTTGATATCGTTCTTGATAGGTTTGGCATACAATCCCTCCTCGCAAATCTCCAAGCAATTCAATCTTCTCCATAGACTTCTCAGTCTATTTTTTGTTTCACATGAAACAATTGCGACCAATTTTGAAATATACGACATCCTGAACTCGTTTCAGGATTGTTTCACGTGAAACAATTGACTAAAATAAATATCAATTGTAATCTCACTTTGGAGGAAAAGATGACTTTAAAAGCAGAATGCACATTAACTCAAATGGATTTCTTTCAAATTGTAATCGGGCAAGTACTTGCAGATAGGCACGGTGTACTCCATGTAATTACTGGAATGCAATATGCGATTCCAAGTGTAGATACTACAACAAACAATATCGTCCATTCAATCTCAATAGAAGGATCAAAATTTAATATATCTAGTTATCAAGATATACACGGCGATAGCAGCTTTGATGATTATTTAGTTCTTAATACAACTATTCCGGGCGAAAATCTGAACAATTACAAATTTCTTCTTCAACAACTACATGAATCTAAATAGACACTACAGTCTATTTTTTGTTTCACGTGAAACAATTCAACTTGAATTCAATTAATATGCGATATCCTGAACTCGCTTCAGGATTGTTTCACGTGAAACAATTGATTATATAATCTTATTCCAATAAAATATTTATAGAGGAGACACTTCATGACAAAACAATTAAATGATGTTCCTTTTACTCAAATTCGTATTGGACAAGTAATCTACTATCGTGGAATAGATCAATACTGTGTTGTAACTACATTGCTAGCAGCATTTTCAGATAGAGGAACTCCAGATGAACACGAATTAGATATAATTACCGAAAATCCGGAATTAGATATAGAGCACAACTTTCTTCATTCTGAAACAAATATCTTGGAGGTAATAGATCGAGTACTTTCTGCAAATGAATCTTCATCATATTTACAAGTTCTTGCTGAAATTCGAAAAACTCATTCGACATAAACTGTCGTTTTTTTTTGTTTCACGTGAAACAATCGGATTGAAACCTCCTTTAGGAAAGTAGGTGCCGAGTAGAACGAGGCAGAGGATTTGTTTCACGTGAAACAAAAAATCACGATCTGATCGTGATTTTTTTTCGAGCAAAGCTCGGTGGTGTCCTCGGGTGGAATCGAACCACCATCTGAGACTTAGGAGGTCCCCGTTTTATCCATTAAACTACAAAGACGTAAGCGTCGTAAAATAACAATATATATCCTTTTTTGGCTTTGTTTAGCAAAATTTACTATACTCTAGAACTTATTGACTGTCAAATATTCATCTCTTTAGCAAGTTTCATCAATATCTTCATTGAAGATAGAAGTCTTAATCACAAGACTCCATAATAATTTAAGCACACTTTTGTTGTTGACATCAATGTAAACTTGCCCTATTATAAGCCCATTATATGGCAAACACGAAATCAGCGCTTAAAGAATTGCGCAAAACAAAGAAGCGTTCGGTACACAATTACAGCGTAAAGACTAACTTTAAGCATCTTTTCCGTGATTGTACTGATCTTATTGAAGCCGGCGACATGGAAAATGCAAAGGCTAAATATATTGAATTTCAAAAATCTGCAGATAAAGCAGCTAAGTGTCACATCATATCCAAAAATCGTGCTAATCGCAGAAAAGCAGCACTAATGGAGATGCTAAGTGGTAAACGTGAAGTTCCAGCTGGAAAAAGAAAAGGTAGAAGTAAACCAAAAGCAGTTAAGAAAGTAGAAACTGCTCCAACTCCAGCACCTGCACCAGAAGCTCCAGTAGAAGCAAAACAAGAAGAAGAACCAAAAAATGAGGCTTAAACCTCATTTTTTCTTACTAAAAATTTAATTTTACTTTCTAACGTCAAAAAATATCTACGAAAGTATTTGCGCTATCTCATCACCTGCAGCAAGTGAGTTCCTTGAGCCATAAAAAGTTTTCAAAAATTGTTGGAATCTGAAATCAGCATCTTTAATTCTCATTCCAGACAATTTTCTTTGTACAAAAGGATGCGCACCCTTCGCCATACCTTCCTGTGCCATGTGCCAAGTTCTCATCTGCGATACTGTAGAACTTAAAATTGCATTGATATCAAACGCTGTATATTGCCCTATCCAACTTTTCTGATTTTTAAGCAATTTATCAACTAAACCAAACATATTATCTATTTGCACATCACCAGATTCCACTGTTTGTTTATCCAAAACACGGATCATTTGCAACGCAGTATCAATCGCCCACAAATCACTTTGATATCTTTGGATTAAAGAGGGGACCAACGTAACTTCAACTCCATACCTCTTACACAAATCCGCCACAATTTTATTTAATTCCGTTCCTTTTGCCATTTCATGCGCATAAACATACAATTCTTTTTCTTCGAAAGATTTAATCGCCGTTGCTTTAGGTGCTTTTTCTTCATAATCAATAACCACCGTAATATCACCATCTCGATAAATCGCATCGCGTAAATTGGATGCTTGCTTTGCAGTCAACTTACTCATCAACCCCTCACACACCAACAACTTTTTAGATGCAAACAAAGTTTGATTCCCCAACTTAGATAACACCGCCTCATAAAGGTTATCCAAAGGTAGGCTCTCAACCGTATCACCCTTCTCATCATATTTTTTCTTATACGCCAAAACCAAATCCCGGTACTTCAATCGAGCCCTAAAACTATCCGGTCCCGCACATATAACTAGCATGAGGGTAGCTTATATTAAGGTCATCTCTGCTGCAAATACCTTGACATATATGCCAAATTTTGCTTAAGTCTCATTGCACCTTTAACCACTCCATGGAGAAGAAATATCATGACAAAAATCCTACTTGTCGGTTATCTTTCGCTAGGCGCTACTGCATCTATACTTATTGCGCTCATATGGGAAATGTATAAAACCGTAATCATCATCGATAGCTTTGTGCTGATGTCGGCAAGCGTTATTTTGTTTTTTTCTGCAATGAACGAGACAGACAAGCATCTGCAGCTTCAGCGAATTATAAAAACTTAAATCTCCAAAAACCTACTCACAATCCCGACCCCTTGTCGGTTTTTTGTTACATGCTACATGTTACAAGTTACATGAAGAGGTATTGACAAAACCCCATTTTTATGCTATATTTAGACGTTCCTATAAAAAACAACCTTCAAAAAAATGGAGTGTCTAGATGGATAATGCGCTCAGCATTTTCACTTTTAACACAGGACTCGTTCGAATTGAAATGTTCGGCAAAAAGCTCATCGAGCCCATGCCCCACGTCAACGAACGCGCCGAGATGCTACCGCAAGCCATCTCATCACAACGCGCTGATGTGGTAGCCCTTCAAGAAATTTATGACACCCGTGATCAGGAAAATGTCATTCAATCCTTGCAAGGAACTTACCCATTCGTTGTCACTTCAGGGATCCATCGAGCCGTTGGAATGAATGACGGTCTCATGATTCTATCGCGTTTCCCGATTACCGAATGTGGTTTTCAGGCTTACCGAAAGAATCTACTCGATGACCACCTGTTCACTCTCAAGGGTGTGCTCTGGGTCAACATCGATACTCCTGAAAATGGACGCATTCGTTTGACCAACACACACACCGTGGCTGGTGGCCTTTTCCGCCATCCAGAAAACCCCAGCATGGATGCAGTTCGCGCTGAGCAATTTACTCAGCTACACGGACTCATCCAACACGGCAACGCTGATCACCGCATCGCTGTAGGAGATTTCAACGCCGGTCCCGAAGCATCACCCGGTAACTACGAGTGGTTGCTATCGAAGGGCTACGCAGACACCTATGCGGTCAAAAATCCCAACCCAGTCGACCAAGGTGTCACGTGGGATCTAGCAAACCCGATGAACTGTGATGGACCACACAAAACCAGCCCGCCACAACGAATCGATCACATACTCGTTCATCAGCCTGGAACCTCATTCCAGGTTATCAAATCAAAAATTGTGCTCGACCAACCCCGAACCGCAACGAGTGGCACGCAAACCACCGTCTCGGATCACAACGGGCTCGTCTCAACAGTTCAATTTTGACTCACTCCCAAGCCTTCGTCATCGACGAGGGTTTTCTTATATCCAAAATACCCCCTACATCATAAGCCCCTTCTCTCGTTTACGGGAGAGGGGGGGGGTTGGGGGTGAGGGAAGATCGGAAACTTGGGGGTGAGGGAGCATTGACAAAACCCCATTTTTATGCTATATTTAGACATCATCTTTTCGGATGCAGGTTCAAGAAAATCAACCATTTGACCTTCTTGAACCTTCACCTGACGTTGATAGGGCATCATTTTGGTAGTGGCATAACGCTGCAATCAAAGGGAATAATCCTGTTGTCGCTATAACGCCGGTTTCACCAGTACGATCTCCCTTGGAGATGTGCTAATGAAAGGGAAGGAATCATGAAACAAGCACTTCTCAAAAACCAATCTCTAATCTTAATCCTCTTGCTGAACCTTATCAGCGGAATCGGACTTCTGGGCGCCTACTACCAATCCTACGCAAGTGAATCACCAGCATCCAATCCACTAGTTTGGATTGCAGGTGTGTTCATCGTAGCTCACATCGTGACGGTCATCGTGTCCATTCGCAGTAATCATAAACGCGAAGCTGCGAATAACGAACACTTCAGCAAATCCTCAAAAAAACAAGAGCAGCTCAAAGAGGATCTCAAGGAAACTACCATAGCACTCAACAATGTCGATGCTGAAGTGGTAGCCCTCAAAGAGGATCTCAAATCAAAAGAGCGCATCCTCGAAGAGGTGACCGAAAAGGCCCAGACCCTAAAAAAGGGTCTGGACTGGGTAAACACAGAATGCTCCAAGGCGCACAAACTCAACGATGATAAAAGTAGAGCGCTTGATTCCATGATACTCTCGCTCGGCGAGATCGCCGGATTGATATTCAAGGCACCAAAGGATCTTTCCGGAGCTGATCTCAAACTCCTACGGTTTAAGGTCTTACGTGTTGCACTCATAGGATTTGGCAGCCTACAGCAATTCATCTGGAGAGATCGCAGTCCAATCAAGCCCGAGGTCTACCGTGACTACGTGCAAATGGCTCTGGGTGAAGAGATCATCGATCCCAGCAAGACCTGGGCTAAGGACATGATCATCGCCGCCCACGCCAAGTCCGCAGACAAATCTGCGGCATAGCACCTTCCCACCATCAACCCTCTGGCAAAACCGGCATTAACCGATCAGTCGATCATTTCAGGAGATAAAAAATGAAAAAAAATTCGAAACATGTTCTTCTCGTCACGACACTTTTCATCACGGCATGTGGGCCCTCTGCAGGTCGACTTCAGATGGAAGCTATGGAAGCAGAACACGAACGCATCATGGCCGAGATTGAGGACGAAAAGTTCGAAAACGAGATGCAAGGCAAAGCCATTACACTTGCCCACGCATCCGGCATATCAGTACCATTCATGCTGACCATCAATGACCTCGCACGGCGTTGCAACAACAAAGAAAGTTGCGTCGCGAAGTTCTACGTAGCATGCAAACAGCGAGCCGGTGGTGACCAAACCACCGAACAGCAAAATGCCATGGCAAAATGCATGACATCCGCCAGGTAAAACCCTAATTGTCCGCGGACAAACCCACGGCATAGCACCTTCTCACCGTTACAATCCCACCTCCCAAACCTTCGTCATCGACGAGGGTTTTCTTATATCTAAAAAGACGCGCCAGCGGGGCGTCTCTACGGTATGTGTGGTTAGACGCGATAAATCGTCGTCTCTACGTTTCAATAAATTGTTAATTCGTAATTGTTAATTCGTAATTGACCGCATCTCTTCCCAATTCTTCCCAGCTTTCGCATCAACCACAATCGGACATCCAATCTTCTCAACATTCTCCATCGCATCAATAACAAACTTCGCAACTTTCTTCACCTCACCCTCAGGAACCTCCAGCACCAACTCATCATGTACTTGCAAAAGTACTTTCGCATCTTTAGAAACTTTAGGTAACTCTTCCGCAACTTTAATCATCGCAAGTTTTATCAAGTCTGCCTCAGTTCCTTGAACCGGCATATTAATTGCCATCCTCTCAGCCTGCGCTCTTACCATCTGATGAGGAGAATCAATCTCCGGCAATGGTCTCTTACGTCCAAACAAAGTTTCAATATAACCCTGCTTCTTAGCAAGTGCCTTCGACACATCCATATACTCACGAATTCCAGAAAAAGCTACAAAATATCTATCAATAAAATCCTTAGCCTCTGCAAACGAAATATCAGCTGTTCGCGATAATCCCTGCGGACCCTGTCCAAACAAAAGTCCAAAATTAATCGCCTTGGCAACTCTTCGCTGGTCTTTTGTAACATCCTCATTCTTCAAATCCCAAATCTTTGCCGCTGTCGCCGTATGAATATCTTCGCCTTTCTCAAAAGCCTCAAGCATCGCCTCATCTTTCGCAAGCGCCGCAGCAATCCTCAACTCAACCTGCGAATAATCACAAGCCAACAACTGATAACCTTTCTTTGCAATAAAACCTTTCCTCACCCTTCTACCCAGCTCCGTCCTAATCGGAATATTCTGCATATTAGGATCAGATGATGAAAGTCTCCCAGTCGCAGTCACCGCCTGATTAAACGTTGTATGCACTCTACCCTCATCGTCAGCAAGCTCCGGAATCGCCTCCACATAAGTCGATAACAACTTCGCTAATTCTCGATAATCCTCAATCATTTCAATAATTGGATGCAAACCATGCATTTTTTCTAATTCTGCCGCAGCTGTGGAAATCCCAGTCTTCCCGCGCTTAATTCCTTTTGATGGAATCTCCAACACCTCAAACAAGATGCGCCCCAACTGTTTTGGCGAAAGGGGATTAAACTCCTCACCAACCAACTCATGCATCTTTGTCTCTAAACTCGTTTTCTCTTCTCGCAACTCCTCAGCTAACTTTTTAAAATAATTCACATTCACCATTATTCCTTCTTCCTCCATCTCAGCCAAAATAGAAATGAGCGGCATCTCAAACCTCTCCAGAACAGACGTCAACTTCTCCTCTTCCAATTCTTCACGCAGCAATTCCTCTAGCTCTCGTATCATATCCAAAGCATCTTCATGCTTACTCTCATCCAATACTTTCTTCAGCTTCAACGCCGTCACAGACTTTAAATCATGCCCACGCTCCCCAGCAGCTAAAAGATAAGCCGCAAGCTCTGTATCAAAGTCCAAACCCTTAAGCTCAAATTCCAAAGCATCCGCCCAGTGCCAAACTTCCTTAAGGCAATGTCCAACCTTCTTTACACCTTCATCCTTAATCGTTTCTCCCAATACTTTCATCGCACCTTTTTGCTCCATCACCTTCTTAGCAACCATCACCGTCACCTTTTCACTCCCAAAAACAATCGAAGGCAAATCCTCAAACAAACTCTCCTGCACAACCTCCGGCAAATAGATATATAACTTGCCCTCTTTCTTTACCTTATCTAAAAACTTCTCAAATTCCTCAGTGGTTTTAACCACTTGGTGTTTGATTGTGCCTCGGGCAGACGCGCCATGGCGCGTCTCTACGGTTTTTTTGGTTTCGGGTTTAGTGTCATCGATGCGTTTCCCAAACAACCTCGAGATCAAACTCGTAAATCCAAACTTAGATAAAATCTCCACTACCTCATCCTGATCAACCTTCCGTCTTACTAAATCCTTAACCTCATACTTCACCGGAACATCAGTCACGATCTTCACAATAGGAAGGGTCTCCATAGCCACGCTTTCGCCTTCTACGAGCTTTTGTCTTACTCCAGGTTTAATATCACTACTCTCATCCTTGGCTGCCTTAAAGACGCCTTTTAAGTCATCAAACTTTTGTAGTAACTCAGTCATCGTCTTCTCACCAATACCTTTAATCCCGGGAATGTTATCCGATGTATCTCCACGCACTGCTTTAAAATCTACAACCTGATCCGGCCTTAACCCTGTAATCTCAACTAAACTTTCTGGCGTATAAACAATTGTCTCACTCACACCTTTCTTAAAAGCGACAACAGATACATTTTTAGATATCAACTGCCAAGCATCCTTGTCACCAGTCAACAACAAAACAGTATAATCATTTTTTTCCAAATCAACCGCCAAGGTACCCAAAAGGTCATCAGCCTCATAACCATCCAATTCCAAGTTAGTTCCACCCAAAGTTTTCACAACATCTTTAACATCCGGAAATTGATCATAAAACTCATCCGGCTGCTTCACGCGCTGTGCTTTATAACTCTCCAAAGCCTCATGCCGAAACGTCGGAGCCTTAGTATCCCAACAAACAGCCAAAACATCCGGCCTTTCTTGCCCAAGTATCTTTATCAAAATAGATGTAAACCCATAAACCGCATTAACAACCTTCCCATCAGGTGCTGTCATAGGTGGTAACGCATGCCATGCGCGATGAATCAACGCATTTGCATCAATAACGAGTGCTTTTTTCTTTGCCATAATGTAACTAAATTACAGCATAAAACATGCCAAGTCCAATTGTCTGAACCTTGATTAAACTTGATTCTCGCTCATATTTTCCTGATTACCATAGGATGAAATTTATTCCTATAATAATCAAGTTTAATTAGGTTCATAATCTGATCGAAAATCAAGGCGTCGCCCATAGGGCTTATGCCCAGTGGGTTCAGACAATTAAAAAGCCGTGTATTTCTACACGGCCAAGTTCCTTTCCCTCGCACAGCGAGGGAGAGGTGTCGAGCTCAGCTCGACGGAAAGAGGAAATCTACTTCACCAACACAGCACCAGCAAATTCCTATCCTCATCAAGCCCGAAAGGAAAATTACCAGCGAGGCACAAGTCTAGAAACGGCTTAAACCTATCAGCTTCCGCTGAGTTACCTGCACATAGCGCCAAGCCTGTATATTCAAGCATACCTAACAACGCATTCGCGATTAGTCCCCAAACACCCGCAATGACTTCGCCTTTTTCTAGAAAGGTATTTTGAAGAACCTCGTTCCAGATATAACACCTATAATCCTTTATTGCTCCTGAGAATTCCCAAGACGATTCTGGAATCGAATCAGAAAGCTCCCCGCTAATTCCCTCAAGCCAATCCAGTAGATAGGTATCCGGTGTCCACTCACTAAAACCAGCATAAGAAACCGCAGTATTACAGTCCGATTCTTCATCACGATCGTTCAATCTCACAACACGAACACCCGTTATCGTACTAGAAACGGCTGCTTTCTTAACCCTTTCCTCCAAATCAAGTAAAGCTGGTTGTAGCACAAGAGGCTTAACATAAAAAGGCCGAAAAACTTGCCACAAAGCTTCGCCCTTTCCTGGAAACACACCCTCCCAAAAAGCTACGCATTCATTATATTCATTTGCGATGAGCACATTGTTCTGAATAATCGCTTGCGCTAACACACGATCAATAATGGGATTCTTGCCAGTCATCATCTGCAAGATCCTGGAAGCTTGCTCTAGTGTTGCCTTCTTTTGCGTTGTCATTGTACATCTCCCATCATCCATAACCTTGCCATGCGTTAGCTAATGCTGCAGCAGAGGGTATCAAGCCATGGAGGAGTATTTGCCACGTTCCGCGTAGCCCGGAATCCTCTCAAGAGGAATAAAGAAATATTGGCACAAATCGAACGAAATGTCAACCCGTCTTGAACCACGATTCGTAGGATTAACTGATTAGCATGATTATCTTTTAACCAACTCTAACCACAGTTTATTGGCTAAAATATAAATAATAATCAAGGTTCAGACAATAAAAAAATCCTACGAATCAAGGTTCAGACAATAAAAAAATCGAGCCCCAGCTCGACTCACCTCAATCTTTATTATTTATTATTTTTTATTTATTAATTGCCGCGAGCAATTTGCGAGCGACCGCCGGTCTATAAGTAATCGCAATATCAACTCCTTTATTTACAATCCTTTTTGTTGCCATATTCGAATTCGTTTTATCATATGCAGCAACTAAAATTTTATACTCTCTAAGCCATCCCATCCTCTTCTTCGTCAAAGATCCTCTCCTTGCACCAACAGCCCAAGGTTCTATCGCTAAAACATTCTTCCACATTTCCTTTGATCCACGCAGTGCAGACCAAGTGTGCAACAACACAAACCGTCTCACGTCCGGCAACTCATTCTGAAACCCTTCCAAAACCTCCAACTCAAACGACGAGATAATCGTCCTCTCACGAAGTTGCTTACTAGTCTTAAGCTTTGCAATAAGTAGGGGAATAGCTTTCACATCTTTTACTTCCACATCCAAATGAACTGGCGATGGAATCGATTCTGTAATTTCGTTAAATGTAAGAATCTGCCCGGCGCCCCGTAGCTTTAAAGCTTTCAATTCTTTTACCGTCAATTTATCCATGGAATGTGGCACTCCAGCGATCCTCGATAAATCCTTATCATGCCCAACAACCAACTCCCCATCCTTAGAGACCCTAACATCAAACTCAATACCATCAGCGCCAGCTTGAATCGCCTGCAAAAAAGACAAGAGTGTATTCTCTTGCACATGCCGCGTAGGCATACCCCGATGACCAAATACCAACATAATTTGCTAAACCCCTCGAAGCTTTATGCGAAGTGGGGCAACGCTAGCATACCTCATCACCTCTAAACTGCAAAGTAACAACTATAAAAGAGTCATTATAAAAAGTCAGAGCATTAAAGCTCCGACTTTACCTTCTCTTCTCTTTAAAGTTTACACTTGCTACTTTTTACTTTTCTTCATCTCCTGTGCCAACCTCACCGGCATCATCATAAGTGCAATCAAGATACCAAATAAGAGAATAAAGATACCCGTCAAAATCTTTCCAACTCCAACTAACTTCAATCTCAACAACTCTGATGGAGTCTGCTGGATCTCAACTAAATTTTTATTTAACTCAGAATCAGCTGGTGCTCTATCGCGCGTAGCCTTATCTTGCAAGAAATAATCCTTCTGCACCTGATGGAAAATTTTCTCCTTCTCATCAACCTGCTTATGCATATCAACTCCCTGCCAAGCAAAAAAGACTGCCCCCGCCATGATAGCCAACATAACTATCATCAAAATCATTTTCATTGGTTTCATAAAAAATAGCTTAAAACTAATATTGCCAGTATATCACACACCACTCTTGCTATTTGCTATTACAGTTGACATTTTGTCCTATTTAGACTTATATATAAAGATCCTTAAACAAGGAAGGGACATGGTTACTCTAAAAGAAGTATTTGCAACCATCAAGCTCGCCGAAGAACAATACAAAAAAAGTCCGGAGTTATGCGGCACAGTTATCGATCGGGAGATAAAACTCCGTACTAAACTTGCTCGCGCTATTGCTCGTGACAACCCTCCTCTAGATCCAAACCATGAGGAGGATCTCAATCTGGGTATAGTTGCCCTTCCAAAAAGCACTATACTTTCAGATTTCGCAAAAGCAATCTTTAAAAAATATTGCGCGCACCTTTTTAAGAAGTTCCATATCAACCCGGGGCCCTATCTTTCTTTCAAAGATATCCGAAATGTCTTTCAAGATATACGGTCTCAAAAAATAAATATTGGCATGGAACGCAGCTGGCGCCCCAAAGAGCTTTCCGCTTTCAACAGGCTCTGTACCAGAATAGCTAACGACAGCGACATGTCGGCTAGTGAAGTCATGCTCGAATTCGAAGAAGATAACCATCCGCAGCTATTCATCAACGAAGCGTCAATTGAATTAGCTCTTAGCCTTTTCAAGGCACTCAAAGCTTGAGCAACGTCCACCTGGACGTTTTTTATTTTCCTTGATAACATCTTTTCACGTAACACATTACTCATATCACATAATAACAACAACCTGATATGTGATCCATGATACGTGAAATGTGAGTACGGCGTGGTAGCCAAGTGGTAAGGCACGGGTCTGCAAAACCTGCATCGCGAGTTCGATTCTCGCTCACGCCTCCAAAGACACGAGTAATCGTGTCTTTTAGTTTTCAAGAAAATTCCCCCTCCTCCCGCAACATTGCGGGATTCCTCCCCCTTTACCAAAGGGGGTCTTGCCCCCTCTCTCGTTTACGGGAGAGGGTAGGAGAGAGGGGGTATCGACAAATCCACAATTATCCGCTAATCTCATCGCGGAGGTAAACAATGACTTGCCTACGTACTCAGCTCAGTCCAGAAGAACGAAAAGCATACGACAAGGGCATAAACCGAACTCTGCTTTTTTACTTCTTAATAGTAATGCCCTCAATCATTGCTATCTCATACCTTGTGGTCATAACCCTAGGTAAACCATGACCGAACCTTCACAATCAAAAGAACAGCTACACATAGCGATACATCGACTCAGCTCTCGCCCACCACCAGATATTTGCGAGTCTGAAAATAACATTCCTGTTATTGAACAAGTAACTCTAAAAGAATCTGGTGGCCAAATACTTATTGTTTTTTTGGCAATCCTAAGTTTTATTGTAGTAATTATTATCGCTTTACTCTGGAGTCACAACTAAACTCAGGAGGAGTCAATGCCGACCGAAGTCTACAACAGTAACGGCATCAAGGCAGAGCTAAGCGACATACCTAGCGCGCCGCAAGTAGGCACTCCTTACACCAAAGAAGAATTCGCCAAAGTAATCTCCAAAATCCATCCCACTTGGAGTCCTGAAAAATGCATGGATGATGCTGAATATCAGTTCCAACACTTCCTTCTTGGCAAACGTCAGGAAAGAATAGAATTGATCGTTGGCACAACTATCATAGTCTTTCTTCTAGGCGTCGCTTGCTTCTTCGTTATAAAAAGTTTCACCGACATTCTTTAAAGGAGGCGCTAATGTATCTCAACGACACACCACCAATGGATCCGGAGCCTCCTCTAAAAGAACTAAAACCTTTTACCGGAGGTCAACAATACCTGATTCTAATTCTAGTAGTAATCATTAGCTTGTCTGCCTTTACGATATTCTACGGCCTCATGTTCTACCTCGACGGACATCACTTTGGAGCAAGCTCATGAACCGTTACGATTGCCCCGATCCACTCGGTGAACTTCTCCTTCAAATACAAAAACTCGGAGAGGAGGAAGATACAACAGCAAAACTCTTAGTACTTGGTTTAGTATTACTCGTAATTTGCATCCTACTGTCAATCAAGTTCATTGCTTTTCTAGTCCAATGAAACGCAATAATAAAGAACGTGTCTACATTGTCATCGAATTCACGATATTCATTTTCAGTCTCAGTGTTCTAATCTTCGTAGTACTTCGCTACCACTTCAACCTCCCACCTCACTAGGGAGGTTTTTTTGACCTTGATTTTCAGGATTCCAAACCGATTAACAGGATTGTTACTTAAGCATCAATCAAGTAAATCCTGTTAATCCTGAAAATCAAGGTCAAAAAAAGAGCCCCAGCTTTCGCCAAGGCTCTTCATTTCTATTCTAGATTCTATCTTCTAGATTGTAGATTTAAAATTCTAAATTTATTTGTTCGTTAAGAGTCGAGTACTTCTACAGTAAGATTTCTCTTACCCCATTCCTTAGCAGCCTGAATCTGGTCAGCACCACCAAAGTACAAATCAACACGATGAGCAAAACGTGGATGTAAACGATCATGGACCGTACATACACCAAAGCCAGGAATGTTAATCTTTGTACCAAACGGAAGATGGGAAGCACAACTCATTTCACCCTGCTCACGAAGCTGACAAATATTAGAACCGTCAGCCGAGATACAAGGAGTTGAGTCTGTTTGCCACGGAACACTATTATAAGCAGTCACAGTCGCACTACGGGTATACTTAACCGCAAGTGATTGATAGACAGGCTCAGGTTCTGGAGCAACAACAGTATCCTTAGGTACTACAAATCCTTTACTCTTAACCACGTCATATACTGCACGTGTGGCCGTTGTAAATGTCGGCACTAAAGGAAGTAAGGACATCGCATTAGCAGTTTGCACCTTAATAGATGTAACTGTTACAACTGCGATAAGTAATACGATAATATTTTTACGAACTGGGTTTATTGTTGAATATTTACCTTGTTTCATATACAGGGTCTTTGAAAGGCACCTCGTAGCATTCTCGATCTTCAAATTCAGCTAACTTAACTGACTTTTCGATCGTTGGGTCAAGCATTTCGCTTAATTAAGCAAATTATTTAACCCCTGTGGAACACTCTTCTGGTACTTCTCATTGTTTAAGACCAAGAACTATAACATAAAATGGCCATTTTGTCAAGGGTAAAACCCCGTTTCTTCTCTAAACTCAGCCAAATATTTTTTCTGGACATCTCTTATCAACCCACCTAAATCATGTTAAGATGTTGCATATCTTACCGAGCAAGAAACCGCTCTTCAAGATCGTGTCAACCAGACTCATCTAACTCAAATCTCATAACACATATCACATAACTCATAACAACGTTCCATGTTACGTGTTATATGTTACGTGTTATATGAAAAAGTAGTATGCCTATTCCCGAACTCAAAAAACCTTCCCCATACCTTTCCGAAAAACGCTCAAAGCGTAAAAAAGATTGGAAATCTAAAGCAAAATCAGTTGCTACTATTCTAGTTGTCGCTGGCCTCGCGCTCTCACTTGTAGGTGCCCTTACCTTTACCATCATGATGGCATGGATTTCTCGCGACCTTCCAGAACCAGGCACACTACTCACTCGCGAAATCGCTGAGTCAACTAAAATCTTTGACCGTACAGGAGAAACTTTATTATACGAAGTTCACGGAGATGAAAATCGAACACTCGTAAAGCTTTCCGATATGCCCGAATATGTTAAGCAAGCTACGATCGCCATAGAAGATAAAGATTTTTATGAGCATCATGGAATTTATTGGAAAGGCTTAGTCCGCGCATTTACTGTCGGTTTCCTACAAAATAAACGCGTCGAAGGCACGTCCACGCTAACACAACAATTTGTAAAAAATGCAATTCTAACAAACGAACGAACCATCACTCGTAAACTCAAAGAACTCCTTTTATCACTTCAGATCGAACGCAAGTTTACAAAAGATCAAATTCTACAACTATATCTAAACGAAATTCCATACGGTTCCACGATGTATGGTATCGAAGCAGCAGCCGAGGGATATTTTGGTAAAACCTCAAAAGACTTAACCCTTGATGAAGCCGCTTTGTTAGCCGCAATGCCTCAAGCCCCTGGTCGATATAATCCATATGGAACTAGCGCAAGTGGCGATAATCGCGATCTTTTAATTCTACGTCAGCAAATTATTTTAAGCGCGATGGCCGATCAAGGTTACATTACAGAAGAAGAGGCTGAAGCAGCAAAACAAATTGATACATTAGAAAAACTTGTACCGCACACAATCGGCGGCATCAATGCTCCTCACTTTGCTCTCTACGTTCGCGATCAACTAATCGAAACTTATGGTCAAAAAGAAGTAGAGCAAGGCGGCCTCCGCGTTATCACAACTCTAGATTGGGATAAGCAACAAATCGCCGAAGAAGAAGTTACTGCAGGAGTCGAAAAAAATGGTGAACGTTATGGATACGAAAACTCAGCTCTTCTTTCACTTGATCCTAAAACCGGGCAAATCCTCGCCATGGTCGGCTCTGCCGATTACTTTAACGATGATATCGACGGCCAAGTAAACGTAACCATTCGCTCACGTCAACCAGGTTCATCCTTCAAACCTATCGTATACACTGCTGGTTTCATAAAAGGCTACACTCCAGAAACGATTCTTTGGGATGTCTTCACCGTCTTTAAAACCGAAGTTGGCCCATACAAACCAAACAACTATAGCTTCAAATATTCCGGCCCTCTCACAGTCCGTCAGTCACTGCAACAATCACTCAACATCCCAGCTGTAAAAATGATGTACCTCATTGGCACACAGCGCGTTATCGATTTCGCAGAACAACTTGGCTACACCACATTCGCAGATCGCAGCCGCTTCGGAATGTCTCTCGTACTTGGTGGCGGTGAAGTAAAACTAATCGAACACGCTAATGCTTATGCTGCTATGGCAAACCGCGGTGTGCAATATCCAGTTGCCAGCATCCTTAAAGTCCTCGATTCAGATGATGAAGTATTATTTGAATGGGAAGAAACAGATGGCGAACAATCAATCCCCGAAGATGCAGCATTACACATTACAAATGTCTTATCTGATAATAGCGTTCGCACCTTCGGTCAAGGACTTCTAACCCTCCCCGGTCGCCAAGTCGCAGCAAAAACCGGTACTACCAACAACAACAAAGACGCTTGGACAATGGGCTACACACCAAATCTAGTTGCTGGTGTTTGGGCAGGTAATAGCAGAGGCGATGAAATGGAACGCGGCGCAGACGGTTCGGTTATCGCCGCACCGGTTTGGCACAACTACATGAAACGCGCCACAGCCGACATGCCAGCAGAAACCTTTAAAGCACCTCCAGCAATTACAACCAACAAACCAGTACTAACCGGTAAATCTTTTAAAACAACTCTAGAGATAGATACAATCAGTGGCAAAATCGCAACCGAATATACCCCAGAAGAATTCAAAGAAGAAAAAGATTTCTTTGAAGGTCATAACATTCTCTGGTACGTCAACAAAAACGATCCTCAAGGTGCACCCCCATCAAATCCAAAAGGTGATCCTCAATACTCTGCCTGGGAATCAGCTGTGCAAGCCTGGATCGCAAAAGAAGAATGGAACACAACCACAACAGCACCAACCGAATACGACGATGTTCACACTAAAGAAAACAAACCATCAATTTCCATTCTTTCTCCCGACGACAATGCCAACGTCTACTCCAGAAACTTCAATATCAACATTAGTGCTCAAGCGCAGCGCAACATCGCTCGCATCGAAGCTAAAATCGAAGACACGATCATCGGCGAAACAACTGGTTCCGGCACCATCAACGCTCAAATCCCCAACAACATCCCTCGTGGTTATCATGAAATAGTTGTCAAAATCACAGACGATGTTGGAAACAGCAACGAAGCTCGCGTCATCATCAATCTAAACGCAGATCTCGCTCCCATCAAAGTCTCAATTTCATCTCCAGCATCCGGATCACGCATAAGCGGAGTCAGCTTCCCGATACCAATCTTTGTACAAGTTAACGAAATCAGCGATATCACAAAAATCGACATCCTATACAAACAAAAGGGTCAAACCAAACTAATCGGTACTGTCCTATCCCCAGATAGCTACAACAATCAACTCAACTGGAACTCAATGCCAGAAGTCGGCAAAGTCCAAATCTTCCCAATAGCCACCCGCACCGACGGCTCAACTATCCAAGGAGACAACGTCAAGCTAACAATCGATCCGTAACTCAACCAATAACCAATAAAAGAATCGAGCTTAGCTCGATTCTTTTTAAAAAAACGATATCCTGAATCATGTGCTGAACGGTTCGAGCTGAGCTCGATGTTTCAGTATTATTTCAGGAATAAAAAAATCCCCCTCTCCCTCAGGAGGGAGAGGGGGTTGGGGGTGAGGGGCCTAACTAGCCACAAGGATCAACGCTGTGTTTTGCATTCCAATACCCATCGGGATCGTTCCTCTTAAATAAAGAGCAATCAACTTTTTAAACTTTGCAACATCTTCCATTCGATTGTGTAACACGAATCCGCATGCGTAAAAAAGTATTTCCCCTAAACCTAAAGCTAATCGGAGTGCATATGCATCCCACAATTCCACCCACAAAGCCTCACCAGAACTTTGCATGATCTGAGTCCAACCAAGTTGCTTCATAGCCACCATAATCTGCTTTTTTATAGTATTGCGAAACTTGGGCTCAAGCTCATCCCAAAGCGAATCACGCAACAAACCACGAAGCTTTGGCTGATCAGCGCCAAGCGTGTCTGCCATCAATCCAGCATAAGATTCTTTAAAAGATTCCCACAAAGGAATCTCCATTTGATGGTACAAAACATCAAATTGTTCCGGAGGATAAAATAAGGCCCTATTCAAATCTTGCCAAAAGACAGCATCAATCGCATCTTTCTCCAAGGTGTCGTAAACGAACTTCAGTTCAGGCTCCCAATCATAAAGCGGTCGCAAAACATCCATCAACGCCCGGCCAAACCCAGGAAAATGCTTTTCCCAATACAACAAACGTTTATCACTGGGATCATTTACTCTCTTATCAGCAATAAACTCTGCCAACTCATCATCCGAGAAAGCACCACTCATAACCAAAGCCACCATAGCAGTTCTTACATCTTCACGTTCAGCCATCACTCTCTCCTTTTTTTACTACACTTCCATTGTTACATGCTACAAGTTACATGCTACATGAAAAGGTTCGACCCCAAGTTAACCATCAAACTAAAATTTGAGCAAGAACTCACCTCATTACCATCACCCACCACACACTAAATCTTACGAACTATATTTATTATCATTGACAAATACCCAATTTTCGATAATATCTAAATATTCTCACCAAAAAACCTCACTCTGAACGGAGTTAAAATGTCTGAGAACGAAGCTTCACAACAAGATGATTGGGATCCACTAACCAAAGAAGAAATTGCCAGCACTCTCCTACGTGGCCCAAAGGGTGTCGAAAAATTTAACCAAATCCGAACAAAACATCCTTCATGGAAACCTAATCTATCTAACATGTCACTTCCTGGTATTGATCTATCCAGTATAAACCTTTCATCATGCGATCTTTACAGAATAGATTTTAGTCACGCCATAATAAAAAATGCCGATCTTTCAAGCGCCAATCTTTCTCATGCAGTTCTAAATAGTGTTGACTTCACTCGTTCGATTCTCGCAAAAGCACGTTTAGACAATGCCAATCTCGAAGGTGCCAATCTCACCAGAGCCGTACTTTCCAAAGCTTGGTTCAATGGCACAAAAACAGCTGGCGTCAATTGGTACTGTGCGATAATTAGTGGTGCCGTCCAAATGCATCCGATAGATGTCATTCTTTGTCTCACCACCCATCAAAGAGATAGGGATGAACTATAAAATCCCAATCTCGATCCAACTCTCCGCGTACAACTCTGTACGCGTTTTTTTTTAAAAAAAAATCGAGCTCCGCTCGACTCCTTCATTCGTAATTGTTAATTGGTAATTCTCATTCGAGTCTGAGCCTGAGGGCTCTTCCCTCAGAGTCGAAGACGTAATTGATTGTTTATTGTCTAATCGGCATCACCAAATATCTATAATCTGCATCCTCTGTTTTCTCTGGCAAAATCAACATTGGTTGCATAGCTCCAATAACGGCAAGTTTTACCTTCTCAGTATCAAATGCGTTTAATCCATCAGATAAATACTTAAAGTTTAACACCACCGAATTTGCCTCACCTGTAACCTCACCTCTTAACTGCGATTTCGTCTTTCCTGTTCCCTCATCCGATGATTCAACAGTACAAGTTCCCGTCGCAGGATCTATCGAAATATGAACATCGTTAATTTCTTTACGACTAAACAAGCTCGCCGTCTTCACAGCTTTCTGCAACTCAGTCCTTGTTAAAACCACATGCGTCTTAAACTCTGTAGGAATAATATTTTGATAATCTGGAAAAGTTGCCTCAATCAACCTTGTCGTCAACTCAACTGCACCATAACTTACTACCAATTGATTATCCGATACACTCCAACCCACTTCCTCTGGTGGTTCAATATCATCCTTGTAAGAAGAAATAATCCTCTGAATCTCACTCATTGCGCGAGCTGGTACTAAAATCGTTGTTTGCTTATTAGAATCTCCACTTCCAATTGTATGTTCAGCTAACCTATAAGAATCTGTAGCCACAAGTGCCACCCTACCCTCTGTTCCTTGGTTGTTAAAAAAGCACGCAACACCCGAAAGCTCTGGTCTAGACTCTGACATAGACACAGAAAATACCACGCGACTAATTGCCTTCTTCACGTCAGCAGCCTTTAAAGTAAATGTATGATTCTTTTGAAGCTTTGGTAAAAGCGGGAACTCACTAGCAAGCATTCCTCGCATCACAGTTTCTTGATCACTAGAACAAACCTCCAAACCTTCATCCTTCAAAACAAACTCTACTTTTCCACTTGGTAACAAATTTACAAAGTCTGCAAACACTTTAGCTGGCACACTATATTCACCATCCTCATCAACCTTTCCTCTTATCTGACAGTTCACCGAAATCTCCAAATTAGTTGTATGCAATTGAATACCGGTTTTCTCCGCCTTTATCAAAACATTTCCGAGTACCGGTAGGTTAATATTCTTTCCAGTAATGTGACTTACCATGGAAAGACCTTGTAATAGATTTTCTTGAGTACAGGAGAATTTCATAATACGAATCTGCGCGAATTATGAATCTGGTCACGACGGTCTACAAATGATCCTATTGGATGATTTGAAACCATTCGTAATTAGCGCAGATTCGTAATTCGTAAGTTTGTTATTATTATAGTTAATTAAAATATATAAATAGTAATAGTAGTAATAAGCTTGTGGATGGCATAGGATAACTCACTTCTACCGCTTGGTTTAGCCTTCCTTTCCTCCACAGCCATGTGCACCGACCATAGAACACTTGGTGCACAACTACTGAAGGTATGGGGATGGTTTAGAGCCACTTTATTCTACCCCCCACCTTGCCCACAGATTTATAACTCACTTATCCAGAGGTTCCACCCATGTAAAGCTTCTCTCTCATCAGGCCAACATCTCTCTTTAGTTGCTCGTCAGCCTTCATAAGCTTATCAATCTTATTGCACGCATGCATTGCCGTAGTGTGATCGCGTCCACCGATATGTTTGCCTATAGCTGGGAACGAACACTTAGCTTCCTCACGAAGTAAGAACATAGCAACCTGTCTTGGGAAGGCAAAACGTTGCTCTCTGCTTTTTCCCATTAATTCTTCCATTCTTATATCATAATACGCTGTCACGATCTCAAGTAGTCGTCTTGGTGTGATTGTCCTTTTTGGCACTGTTGGCACAAAGCTTTGCAATAAACTCTGTACAGACGCCATTGTTGGCTCAATATTCTTAAACTGATGATAAGCAATAACTTTATTAAGTGCACCTTCAAGCTCCCTTACATTTAACTGTACGGTTCCGGCGATATATCTTAATACCTCTGTAGTAAGGTTATAATTTTTTTCGTTACACTTCCTATCTAAAATAGCTACTCGAGTTTCAAAGTCAGGGCTAGATATATCAGCCGTCATTCCCCACTCAACACGAGATAACAACCTAGACTCCAAACCCTGTATATCTTTAGCCTGACGGTCAGAAGCGATAATAATCTGCTTATTTAATTGATGTAATGAGTTGAAAGTATGAAAAAATTCCTCCTGAGTACCCTCTTTGCCAGCAATAAATTGGATATCATCAATCAATAAAACATCCAAATTCCTATATAAATCTTTAAATTCCTTAGCTCGTCCACCTCGCACCGATTGAATAAAGTCATTAGTAAATCTTTCACATGTTACATAATGCACCTTAGCATTTGGATTCTTTTCTATAACATGATGACCAATCGCCTGTAGAAGATGAGTTTTTCCAAGGCCCGCTCCGCCAAAAACAAATAGAGGATTGTATGTAACACCTGGCGAGGCTGCCACAGCCTGTGCCGACGCATGTGCCATTTCATTGGTCTTTCCTACGACAAAGTTATTAAACTTATATTTTGGATTTAAACCCACACCATTATTTCCGTTAGCTTCTTCTTCTGTAGAGTTCAAATGCTCCATGCCAGGTTCTCTAGCTGATTCAACTGCATAACGACTCTCCATCTCTGCCTGAGCTGCAAGTCCTTGAACAATTGTGGTGTTGCGAACCTCAACACGATACATAACTTCGCGGATTGTATTGTTGGTAGCATTCCTAAGCGCTCGAATTATAGCGTCATGATACTTTTTCTCAAGCCAAGCTTTGGTAAAGGTGTTCGGTACAGCAATGATCACCTTGTTTTCTTCCATTTGTGAAATAAACGTGTTTTTAAACCATGTAGTAAAGTTGGCCTTAGAGAGAGTGAGTTCCAGTTCTCCGAGTGTGGCCTGCCAAATTTCGTTTGGGTTCATAGGAAGGATCGTCGAGCTAAGCTCGATTCATGTTAGGGGTAAGAATTATCTAAATATCAACAGCCCAGCAATACACTGTCAAACATGTGGATAGACCGTTGATAATTGCATAGTATACCTTAACAAAACCTTTGTGAATACAACAAAGATTTCCTATAAAAAACTTAATAAAAATTAAAAAACCCCATGCTATGGGGTGAGAATATTTGCTTGTGCATCACTTACAAACAAATCAAGTAATTTTTTCAAAAGATCGGAAGCTTGCTTCACATTCAACTCAGTAGGTTCTTCCTTATCTAGCAGTCGCCATACTTTTGTGGGTAATTTTCTTTGTGCCCTTTCCCAATCTATGAAAATACTGCATTTATCATTGCATGGATCTTGCAACCAAAACGATATTATTGCTACATCATATTGATATATTGAAAAACAAACCTCGGCGCTTATATCAGGAGTATCGCCCAGGAGCGGACCAACGACAGAGAATGATGCTTTTAAAGAGAATGCTTCACTAAATTGAAAGGATTCACCAAATTCCAAGCCTTCAATGTCATCATTGTGCCTAGATATATCTGTACAGGGTGTTTCTGATGGTAGTGTATTCACCACCTTAAAAAGTTCAAGATAAATAGCATGTGCCGCGCCCAGGTTTTGGATAACTTTGTGCACTCTAACTCCTTTTGTAGTTGAAAGGCTACTAAAGTAATACAAAGAATAGTGAAAATATCTAACAAAGTCAAGAGTTTTCTCGTATTCTACGGTCTTGTCCACATTGATAATAACTCTGTAGATAACTTGCTAATCCCTGTGCATAGAGTTGCATACCTTGTTGATACCTTCTTTCTCGACTACGTCTTTATTAAATAAAGTGCTAAAATACAACCAAGTTAACGTCATAACCAGTTACAGCCAATAGCTAGAAGCTAGAGGCTAGTAGCTAGAAGCTAAAAATTATGAAAAATCTATTATATATCGTCGGCACAATTGTCAGTTTTGTCCTCATCATCTTCCTCGGTGCTTTAACTCGCAATTCTCTTCAAGAATTCAATTACATAGGCCGCGATGTTCGCGATACTATCACCATAAACGGCCAAGGCGAGGTCGACGCTAAACCTGATCTCACAACTATAACTCTCGGCGTAGTCACTGAAGGTGAAACTGTCGAAGCTATCCAAACCGAAAATACGAATAAGATGAATAGCATCATAGAGATGGTAAAAGGCCTTGGTATCAAAGAAGCTGATATTAAAACTCTCAATTTCAGCGTCAATCCTCGCTATTCATGGGATGAGGGCGAAAGAAAAGAAATGGGCTTCGAAATCCGCCAAAACATCCAAGTCAAAGTCCGCGACGAATCCAACACATCAAAATTATTGTCAGAATCAGGTAAACTAGGCGCCAACCAAGTCGGCGGCTTAAACTTTACCATCGATGATCCTTCCAAATTCGAGCAAGAGGCTCGCCTTGATGCAATCAAAGATGCTCAAGAAAAGGCACAAGAACTCGCAGACGAACTCAATCTCGAACTAGTCCGCGTAGTATCCTTCTCCGAAGCAGGCGGTGGATCGCCAGCACCAATGTACGGAATGATGGAACGCTCCATGATGGACAGCGATGAAAGTATCCCTCAAGCAAAAATCGAAACCGGCACCCAAAAAGTCACAAGCTACGTGAGTGTAACCTTCGAAGTCCGCTAACCAAAAAACCTAGCGACAAACACTCATCCTGAGCTCGTCGAAGGGTAAGCGTCACCTTCGAAGTCCGTTAAACACCATATACAAACTATAAACTTCAATAAAAGAATCGAGCAGGAAGCTCGATTCTTTTATTATGCGATGTCCTGAATTAATTTCAGGAATAAAAAAGTCCCTTCTCTCGTTTACGGGAGAAGGGGTTGGGGATGAGGGTTAAAAAATCCCCCAAGAACCCTTGAGGAATTGAGCCATTCATTAATCATTCATTTCGCCTCATGCGCAAGCTCGTCCAGTATCTCAGCTTTAAAATCTGACGAGATAAACCCGGCGAGTGTGGGTAGAATGAAGTGAACACCATATTTAGACAGCTTCTTTTGGACTAAAGGAGTAAATTCCCGCCCATGTAAATGGGTGTTGAGTGTTGTCGCATATACATCTATAAAAGCGGGCGCGGTCACCGTTGATTTGCTTTCCGCATCTTCTGCCTCATACGTTAGCACCGCCGACAAATGCAAAACTATGAAATCCATCCAAAACTCACGTACCTCGGGAATAGTCATCTGATCAAGAATGTCACCAGAAGTAAGCTGCTCATCAGTGAGTTCGCTATTCATAGATTTAATTACAGATTCCAAACTATGGATTTCATAGTGACTACTCACCATTTTGCCCCCTATCCAGTTTCAACGAACTGCCCTCAACCTAGCAGAAAACTTCAATAAGGTCAATCATTCATTGGTGATTATTGGCTGTCTCTTGCCAAAAAAGAGTATATCTGATATTTTATGCTCCATAACAAAGCGGCCTTCCGCAAGCAACTATATGGCAACAAAAAGAACGTATCAACCAAATACCCGCAAACGCGCAAAGAAACACGGTTTCCGCTCACGTATGGCCACTAAAAATGGACGTAAAGTTTTAGCTACCCGTCGCGCAAAAGGACGTGCCAAGATAGCGCATTCCAAACAAGACTAAAAAACGGGCTTAGGCCCGTTTTTAAATATCAAAATCAGTGTATAATAATAGGTATGTTAAATCGCGAGCATCGCTTAAAGAAGACAAAAGACTTTGCAGTAATGGCCACCAAAGGTAGGTCAATTTATGGTGTCTACTCAACGCTTCGTATCCGAGCCGTTCATCCATCTAAAGAATGTCCAAAACCAGCAGAGTCTCCAGCTAAGATCGGCTTCATCATCTCTACTAAAGTTTTTAAAAATGCTGTAGATCGTAACCGCGCTAAACGTCGTTTTCGCTCAGCTGTAAAAGAACTCATCAAAGATTTCCCTAACGGTCACCAGTTCATCTTCATCCTAAAACGCGAAACTCTCACCGCTACATATCAACTCATGCGAGAAGACGTCGCTCACATGATCACCAAAATCGACAAAACAATGCAGCGTCCCCTCAAACTTTCACCCAGAGCAAAAAAAGAACTAGGCAAAGGCAAACTCGCCCACGGCGCAAGATTTGTAAAACCACGGAAGAAGGTCTGAACCTTGATTAAACTTGATTACAAACCTAATTAATCATGATTACTAAAGGGCGAGATTATTTAAATAATAGAAACACAATGAGTAATTAAGAAAATATGAGCGTGAATCATGTTTAATCAAGGTTCAGACAATATGAAAAAAGAGATGCCCCCAAAGGGGATAGTAAATTGGATAATATGGATCCCTCGCAGAATCGCTCGCGGTATTATTGTTATATATCAAAAAACACTTTCACTAGATCATGGTCCAATGTCACACCTCCTTCCATATCCTGTCTGCAAGTATCACCCAACCTGTTCCGAATACGGCTACGGAGCAATCTCCCGCTTCGGAATAATCCGCGGTATCCCAAAAACAATCTGGCGCATCATGCGCTGTAACCCATGGTCTGAGGGAGGGGAGGATCCAGTACCAGAGAAACACGATCACAAACATTAAAAAATCCCACATCAAGTGGGATTTTATTTTATGCAGCTTTAAGTGTGTCATTCGGAGGATCATTTTGGCTTTTCAACGTCCCACTCTCAGTCGATTCCTGTGGTGTAGACTGACTCTCTTCAAATAATTCTTGATGCTGTAACTTTATTGGCTCTCCCGATGCATCTAAAATCGGCGCGACCTCTCCTAATGAGCTTGTTTCAAAATTCGGGACATCTTTCCTTGCATAGCCACTGGGTAATTCGCTGGCACTTGCTACGCTCACCCCACTCACTTCATCGGTAGACTCAATAGTTTCTTGATGACCTTCAACCGATTTCAAAGTTTCTGTAAGCGGCTCCTTATCACCCTCATCACGGACAGTATCCGCATTAGTCAGTAGGGGATCAATTTCAAATCTTGGTAGCTCTACTAGTGTTTCTGGTGAAGCAGCAACAAACTCGCGTTCAGTCTTAGCAATTTCTTCGGTTTCTGGTATTAAAGTATCTCCATGCCCAACATCGCTCTCAGGAGATGGTACAGTTATTTTTTCTATCGGCCAGAGTTTTCCTTCTGGTTTTGGCTCAAACATTTTTTCATTCATATACACACAGTATAAAGTTTAAACTACAAACTGCAAAGAGTGATTTAGATTTCAGATTGTAGATTATAGCTTTAACTAATTTCTTTAAACTTTTGGCAGCACAGGCACATCCAAAACCTTGGTCTTCGATGTCAGCCCCTTCAAGATCTCAACCTCACTAGGCGCACAATCACAAAGATCTGCTATCACCTTTATCAACTCTTTGTTAGCCTTACCCTCAGTCGCCGGCGCAGAAATTCTAATCTTCAAAGTTTTACCTTCATACCCCACAACCTCCGTCACCTTCGCATTTGGAATAATTTTCACAGTTAAATTCATAAATACATTGTAGCACCCCTCTCCACAACCGGGGAGAGGGGATGGGGGTGAGGGTTTATAACAAAAAACGACCGTCTCCGGCCGCTCTATCACCCCTCGCCCTTACGAAGGGAGAGGGGATGGGGGTGAGGGATTATTTCTGTCCAAACCTCTGAAACGCCTGAAGCATCTCAAGAGGTACTGCAAACACAACCGTATTTGATTGATCGGAAGAAAGATCATTCAACGAATGCAATGTTCTAAGATGCAAAGCACCTTGTTGTCCAGCTAACCTTTCCGCCGCAATAGCCAAATTCGCTGCTGCTGCTTTTTCACCTTCGGATTTAATAATAACAGCTCTACGTTCACGCTCTGCTTCTGCTTGTTTTGCAATTGTACGTACCATGTCCTCTGGTAAACTAATATCCTTTAGTTCAACCGAGCTAACCTCAACTCCCCAGCTTGCGGAATTTGCTGCAACAGCCTCTTTAATTCTATTCGCAGCTTCTTCGCGATTGGATAGCAATTCATCCAGCGTCAACTCACCACAAATATTACGCATTGTAGTTTGTGCCAACTGACTCACCGCGTGCATAACACGCTCAACTTCCAAAAACGCTCTGGCTGGGTCTGCAATTCTATAATAAATAACAGCATTGATCTTACAAGAGATATTATCTTTTGTAATAGTCTCTTGATAGGGCACATCAGATGCCTTAATACGGATATCCATCTTTACCATGGATTCTACAATTGGGATGATTAATCTCCACCCCGGCTCAATAACTCCTACAAATTTACCAAAGCGCAATTTGATACCACGCTGGTACTGGTTAACCTGCTTAATAGATGCAAGTATCACTATCAGAATAAAAATGAGAAGAGGGGTCATAAGCACTGAGAAAAAAATAGATAATTCATTCATATACATTAAGATTAGCAGATCACGGCTTGCCGTCAAGCATCACAATCCAACAAACCCATAAGTCCATAAAGCTCATCATGCTAGTTGAACCCGTGCGGATAAATATTTCAGTAGAATTAATTATTCACATATCTATGCTTGACCTTTCTGGTCAACCACTTTATAATTCCGCAAGTTCGCTAATGATAGCGAGCAAGGGGCGCCTTTAAAAGCTATTATGAATGCTTGCGGGGGCCAAGATTCGATCCAACTCCACAGGAGTATATCAGATGATTACGGAAACAAAGACTGACGAACAGATGGGCATCGAAAACGTTGTTGTTCCGGTCGCGAAGTTGAGCAATACCATCATCGAGCGTGGTATCACTGTCGATAGGATCGCTGGGATCTTCCTGGACTATTCCGACGACATGGTTCACTTGGCGGTCGTTAGCGGAACAATCGACGTGGCAACCAAGGGCAATCTTCTCATCACCGGCAAGAGCCTTCCCGCTCTCATGACCTGGACCAAGATCGAGGGCGCCTATGCTTTCGAGATCGACGCCAGAGGCGAAAAGATCAACCTCGACAAGTGGCACAAGGTCATCAATCAGCTCGCCGTCCTGAAGAACAGGTATGGCCACCAGGTCACAACTTTCTTCGGCGCCGGCTACGGCACGCGCATCGTCGATCAGTTTGTCACGATGGATGGAAAAACCTTCTGGTTCACCAAAGATGGACCCAAGATCACCGGCCTTCGCTACGACGAAAAGAACGGCTACCTGTACGGTATCGCTCTCAACCAGAAGTCAGTCGGCACACAAATCGTGGCCGTCAAGACAAGCGATTTCCTCATGGATCCGGCAGTTCTCCACGACATCAGCAAATGGCAGGTAGTCGAAACCAACATCGAACCGGCCATCGTGAATTTCTCCCGCATCCGCTTCGTGGACAGCAATGTCACCTTCGTGGTCAACCATCCGGAGAATCTCCGACGTCAACTGACCATGAAGTTCGTAAACGGCGTTCTCATGACCGAGTGGAGCGACATCTACCACACGCCGTACACCGTCATCGGCACAGTCACAAGCTACGACGATCTCTTCGTCGGCTACCGCCAAGGCAGCGCCGGTATCGAGATCTTCTTGCAAGATCGCACCACAGCTCCCAAGCAGCTCCCGCTCTACGTAATCTAGAGCAACCTCTCGAGTCACTTCCGACTCAATCTCCCATTCAGATCCCTGCCACTTTGGCAGGTTTTTTTCTTGACTATATTTTATAATTCCTTTATGTTGTCAGCATGCTCAGTAACGTTTTCAACTTCTTCTTTACCTCTATCAAGAGGTGAGGTTTAAGCTGAATGCGTATGCATGAGCCACCTCACCCGAGGTGGTTTTTAGTCCCTTAACAAAAGGAGAAGCAAGGCCATGTTTGGCAACCCCTTCAAGACTGTGTGCTTTCACCAAGTAAACGGTTTTGACCATCTTACACTCGGTGCCACGGGTATGGTCTCAAATGAACAACTGGGGCCAGCGCGTATATACATTGAAAGATCATATTTTGGTGGTGACATTGTTTGCATATGCAACAGTACCGATCAAAGCGCATTGCCTTGGTATCGCGAAGTAGATATTGCACCAAAAGAAGTAATCGAAATCCCACACGCTTGTATGTTTGATGGTCTCAAAAAAGAACCAGCTATCATGGATTATCTCAGAGCGCGCCTCAGCAATGGATCGCGCGTGCAATTCTTTAGGCCAACTCAACTAGAGGTCGAACTCATCCAAAACCTTGGCCTCAAATGGGAAGACACACTCTCAAGCGACCCGGCTATCGCCGAAAGCTTTTACAAAGCTGATCTACGGCGCATTGGTGAAAAGATTGGAAAGAATGATGCATTCGTCCCTTACGAGATTCTAACTGCCAACTGGCAGCCAAGTGATGTTCGTGCGGCTGCCGCAAGAGTTTCTCTCCGCGCTAAGTTCATGGGCATGCGGCAGGTCCTCATCCGACGAGCCGACTTGGCTAGTGGTGATGGCAATTGCATTTGGGGCGAAGACGATCTTGATCTTTTTATGGAGGCCAACCAAGGGCACGAACTCTTGGTCGAAGTCTTGCTCACGCCCCACATCCCCATCAGCAACGTCTGGTGGATCCGTGATGGCGAAATCCATTACGGTTGGGCAACCAAGTTGCTTCAAGATGGCTTTAAGCACCGCGGTAATGTCATCGCCTCAGATGATAGGGTACACAACTTCGTAGGTCGTACCAAAGCACTAAGTTTGCCGTTTGTGAGGTACGCGCTTGAAGTCGGATACAACGGAATGTTGAACTTCGACTTCATGTACTCTCCTGTAACCAAAGAGTGCTACATCGCCGAGCTCAATGCTCGCGTACCAGCTAGTCTCTACGCTCGTGGCCTCGCAGATAAGCTCCATTTCAAAACTTGGGCTGTAGCTTTTCGTGTCATCGAGCCATCCGAAACGCAAAAAAGCTTCGGTCAAATCCACGAGACACTGGGTCGCGATATTTTTCAACCTGATATCCAGCATGGCATCGTGCCCTACATGCTTAGTGGCCTCAGCCTTCCACAAGGCCAACGTCGCTTGGGTATCATGTCGGTCGCTAATCACCCCGACACCGCAGAACTCATGCTCGACCGTGCCGAAGTACTTCTCGTGGCTTAAAAAGTCCTGAGTAATCATCGAAGGGCATAATCTCACCTCGTTTCAAACGAGGTTTTTTTATTTGCTGTAAGAATGTCCTACATATATGATACTCAAACTATGATGCTCAAACAGCAAAGGGGGCTGTCATGAGTGTAACAAACGAAAAAGCGTTCTTTCAGATTTTGGACCGTAAGCTAAAAGCGGATAAAGTTCTTTCAGTACTAAGAAATGAACTTGTACATCATGCGCAAGTCTACCACCTTACTATCACAGCTCCTGCTCGCAAGTGCAAAAAACCCGAACAAAGCAAACAAATCATAGAATCGATGTTTGCCGGTAATCGCATGACCGCGGTCAAAGATGTCGTTGAAGCTATTCAAAAATGCGGCATTGATCTTTCGCCAGACAACTTTGAGGACTTTTGCGAAGCACTGGACGAAATCGCAGGTAAGCCTCCAACCACCTTGCCGCCCATTCCCCACGTTTCAAGCCCTCGCCCGCGCAAAGAGCCTGAGGGAATCGCATTTTACACAAAGATGCTCAATGGTCTGCGCAGCATAGTTCGGACCTAAACTCACCCGTCATTTGGCGGGTTTTTCATTAGAACGGTTGACAAAAATCAAAAAACAGGCTTTAATCTTTATAGCCAAGGAGACTATCATGAGCGCAATGCCTCAAGATATCACCGCTATAAAAATCTCTATACAAGATTGCCGCGCAAACAATGCGTGGCCAGTACTTAAGCCGTTGATTTGGCGGTTGTATCATGCTTCTGTGCAATACTGCGATGCGCGTCGATACCTTCTGGATCATATCGAAGATCCTCAAAATGAGTCCAAGACAATCTACGGCCAAAAGTTTCAGCAAGCCATCAATACAGCTGAACTGGTTTTGGCAAAGCTTCGAAAAAAATCTGCACATTTCCCACGTTTCCCATCTTTAGATATCTTCTGTCCTGCAATGGTACAGGCGATTATGCAAGAGTTCGATGGTGACACACAAAACATCGAAGCAAGCTAAAAAAATGCAAAAACTAAAAATTCTTCCTCGAGCACACAAGTGCTCTCTTTTTTTTGCTGAGCTGAAATAAATTCAGCTTATCGTTTACCTAGGAAACGATTTCCTGAACTTGTTTCAGGAATAAAAAATCCCCGTTAAATTACGGGGGAGGGGAGGTCATGCCATCAAATCACGAGGCCTTTTTTGCTCTACGCCGTTCGCGTTGGTAGCAGGTACTACGTATGCCCCTTCCATCAGGCAAGCGTTGCACAATTTTGCCAGGCAGATTGCAACACGCGCAAATTTCCTCAGGACGTTCTCTTTGATAGCATGTGTGGCAGAGGAAATCAGCATCTTCGGTTATCTTGCTGATTCTTTTCTCTTCACCACATTCAGAACATATACCTTTTCGAATACGAGTTTGGTAGCAACCATGACACGCGCATCTACTTTCAGATAACCAATAATGAACCGGTTTACGTTTTTTACAAAAATGACATTTTCTAAGTCTTTTAGACGACTTAGTCAAACCTCTCTCAGACTTATCGGTATTATGTTTTGATGTCGGTATAGGTTGAGGTACGCTGCATAAAGCTGGTGGAATTGTTGAATGTGCTTCCTCTGGCATCGTTAACCTCCTGTACCTATATAATAAGCAGTAATTGTTAGAAATGTCAACATAAATAACTAAAAACTCCCCTTCGGGAGTTTTGTGGTGTGCCCTGTTGGATTCGAACCAACGACCTACAGCTTAGAAGGCTGTTGCTCTATCCAGCTGAGCTAAGAGCACCTAAGTCCGCACACTATAGTCATTTTTACCTCTAAAGTCAACCTCTACGCGTCATTCATCCTTTCATCCTTTCATTTTCTAATTTTTTCATTCTTTAATCACATCATCTCCCCGCCTCGTCCCATGAAAAGCTTGATGCACATCCTTTAGTTGCTTATTGGTCACATGCGTATATATCTGTGTCGTCGTAATCGACGCATGCCCAAGCATAGCCTGCACACTACGGAGATCAGCTCCATTCATCAACAAATCCGTTGCAAAGCTATGACGCAAACTATGAGGAGAAACATCCTTCGGGATTCCAGCAGCAAGCGCATACCTCTTAACCAGTCTCTCAATCGATCTGGGCGTAATAGCGCCCGCTTCTTTATCACTCGTAGCATTTGCAGCAGCCCTATCATGCCTAATAAACATAAACTCAGACTCATCATCACGAAATTCTAAATATTTCTTAAGCCAATGCCTAGCTTGCTTTGAAACAAAAACAATTCTTGTTTTGTCACCCTTTCCCCGCACCGTAAACTCATCGCGATTTAAATTGATCTGATCCTTTTTCAAATTCGCAAGCTCACTAACACGCATCCCTGTCGAAAAAAACATTTCAAGTATAGCTTTATCTCTTGATTGCAATATATCAGCATCTTTCGTTTTTGTTGGCGCCTCTAAAAGTCTCTCAATATCTTCTGACTCTAAAAAGACAGGCTCACGCGATCCTTGCTTAGCAAGTTCGATCTTTTCCGGAGCTAAAGTCTTTATATTCTTCTTTGCTAAATACTTAAGGAACGATCTAAGTGCAATCAAATGATAATTCTGCGTATTCTTCTTAAGCGTCCCACGCGTTTTATCCTCCAATCGATTCAACCACAATCGAAAATTCGTCACCATGTTATCCGTCACATCCTCAGGGCTTGGATCATTTGCCCACTCAATAAATCTCGAAAGATAAAAGTCGTAATTCGAAATCGTCATCGAAGATCTTCCTTTTTCGATCTCCATGTATGTCAAAAAGTTTCGTAAGTATCCTGATAGTTTCATAATACTCACCATTATAGATGAACATTATACGACGCACAATACTAATAGCTCCGTAGGGGTGAACCTTGTGTTCGCCCGTTACAGGTTATTCAAGACAGGCAAACACAAGGTTCACCCCTACTAAAATGATGTTTCGCCACCATCTTTACAATCTTGACATAGTCAAAAAAATTAAGTAGTCTGGCTTTGTTCTTTACTAAGGAGGTAAAAGTGCCAAACGAACGCATTCTATCAAAACGCACTCGCAGCAAAGTAAAAAAAATGGCAGTGATTAATGCTCTTGTAACGCTCATATTTGCGGCCATAAATCTTTTAGATGTTGCTCCGGTATATAATCACATTTTTCTAGTAATCGTCCTTGTTACATGTGGGATCGCAACAGTCTCGGCTCTTTTACTCTATATGTGTCCAATCAACGAATGGAACCACGATGGCACTTAAACTAAGAAGGCGACTTAGAGTATATTTCCGCAAACTCACATCTATAAGTATTATTCTCGCTTTTATCCTGGTAATATTATAGGCATTTAGCTGGAGAGTGCTTACAATCGCCGCTCTCCAGCATCTCCTCTACACAGCTAGTCATTCATCCGAGCCTCACTAAGGCTCATTTTTTAACTATTGATTTCATCTAGCAAAAAACGTTTAATAACAGCTTATTTGCTTATAGTCAGCAAAGCTAAAAGTATTGACATTTACACTAACATTTGCTATTCTCCATCTACTATATATTCAAGGACTTTCGTATTTGAGTGAAGTTCGAGGCAGAATTGAGCATTCAAGTGATGTGTACGATTGTACACAGAACGAGGAGCGGAGATTTTAACGAAGAAATTTACCAAAAACGTAAGTCTGATAAATCAATACGCTTTTTGGGCCATGGCTCAAAAACGCGCGAACCTGGCCACTCTGCCGTCTGCTCGATTGTTACCGATCGCTCAAATATCACAGTTGCCAACGATCTATGTTAGATCCAAAGCGAAAGCAAAGCGTCATTAAAAAATTCAAGACTCATGATACAGATACCGGTTCTCCTCAGGTTCAGATCGCTATCCTAACTGAAGAGGTCAAAGAACTAACCGGCCATCTCCGCACACATAAAAAGGATTTTTCCTCACGTCGCGGTCTTATCAAAAAAGTTGGTGAACGTCGTCGTCTTATGAAATATCTAAAACGCGAAGACGCCAAAGCCTACGATGATCTCATGAGCAAACTCAAAATTTAAAAGAACTGTAGAGATGCGCCATGGCGCATCTTTTGAATAAAAAAGAACCGGCCACATGGTCGGTTTTTTGATCTAGGTTTCTTCATGTACCCACTCTCGTGCGATTGCTCCACATTCACAGCTGTGCAACCTGTGATGATTGACTGTTTTGACTATTGCAGTGTCACCATCTTTGCTTTTCGTATAGCTTCGAATATCACAAGGTAATGGTGTAAAAGTATGCAGATGGTTGTCTCCTTTTTCAACCAGTTCCCATCCAATAGATGTTGGATCATGGGTATGCACAATATCCACGCGTGGCCTTGGCGGCTCCGAAAGTCTATCAACAGCTTTAAATAGGAGTCCTTTAAATAGTTCCAGAACCATTCTCTCCTCCTTTGTGCGGAAATCAGCATTTTTGATTTACCATGTAACTCCACAAACGTCAATCCCAAATATTGCACCACCGACTCAACACGAGTATTATTACAACTGCAAAGTTAAAACTACAAACTGCAAAGAGTTATTATAGTTTTCAGGATGCATTTATCTAATTATTGCGTTAAGTGCGACATCTCGATGAACATGTTTTAGTTTTATAAACTCTCTATACTTTACACTTTATACTTGTTACTTAGTTTTTATGATAAAACGCCCAGCTCAACGCGTCGCAGTCCTAATCGACGCACAAAACATGTACCACTCAGCCAAACATCTATACGATGCTAAGCTTAATTTTCCAGCAGTTCTCCGTGCCGCAACTGAGGATCGCCAACTAGTCCGCGCTATGGCTTATGTTGCTAAATCCAAAACCGGTGATGAAATGGCATTTTTCGAAGCTCTTGTAGAAGGCGGTATCGAATTACGCGTTAAAGATGTCCTCGAATTCTCAAGTGGCATGAAAAAAGCCGATTGGGACGTAGGAATGACCATCGACGCAGTTAAACTAGCTGAAAAGGTCGATGTACTCATCCTTATGACAGGGGATGGTGATTTTGTACCATGTGTTGAATACCTCCAAGCCCGCGGTGTTATCGTCGAAGTCGTCGCTTTTTCCAAATCTTCAAGCTCTGAATTAAAAGGCGCATGCGATATGTTTTTCGATATCTCCGAAGAAGCTGATCAATTCCTTCTCCGCGCTCCAGTTCGTAAAACAACACGACGCCCTTCGCGAAAGTCATCAAAATAGCAAAGCACTACTTTTATGCTTTAAAGACGAGTCCTAGTGCTCGTCTTTTTGATACGTGTTACACGCTACATGTTACATGCTATAATAATTACGATTTATGATACGTGCATACCTTGGAGTTTTCATGCTTGTAGTTTTTTCCATCACTAATGGAGTTAACGCGGCAATGACCAGTACAAATTATCAAATAAACTTTGATGCTATCTCGAGTGGCGGTACTGATTTTAGTTCTTCAACGAACTTTCAATTACATGACACTCTTGGTGAGCAGGGGACAGGTTATTCAACCAGTACAAATTATTTGCTTCACGCTGGTTATCGCCAAACCGATGCTGATGATTTAACTCCAACACTAATGCTCGTTATCGGCGCTCAAGAAAATTCAACTCAAACAACCTACTCAGCTTTATCTCTAATTGGTAAAACAGTCACAGTCGCTGATACATCTAGTTACACTACCGGCTCACGTATTGGAGTCGTCGAAAACCAAGGCTTATCAGAATCTGCAATCGTAGGCAGCATCATAGATATTACAGGATCAGTAATCACTGTAGATAAATGGAGCGGACAAACCGGAACAATCAGCACATCCCCATCAGGCGGCAATGATTATGTTTACCGTCTCGAAGGTTTCACTTTAGATTTTAATGAGTTCTCTCAACTCGGAGAAGCGGGCTTAGTAATGACCGAGGTCAGCACTAATGCTTCAAATGGTTATACATTACAAATACAATCAGATGGCGAGCTCCAAAATGCAGCAGGTTATGCTATCCACGATGTAACAGACGATGTTGTTACAGCGGGTGTAAACGAGTATGGAGCACAAATTTACGGTGACAATGCAACAAGCACTGGTATGGATTTTGCTCTTAATACAAGCTACAGAGATATACAATTAAGTACTACAACCGCAGATCAAGAACGCTGCGGAATGATCTATAAAGTTAGTGTTGGTCAAGCTACTATCGCAGGTAATTATCAGCACACAGTTCGTTACTTATTAACAGCCAACTTTTAACAGTTGTTCATATTTAGTGTACAATGCCATTAAGTTAAGATTCACTTGTGCATAAGCGGCATGTATCAATGGAGAGATGAATCATCAAGGTACAATGTTTATCCGGATGACAGGACTGGATAACCATGGTTCCTTGAAAGGTCGAAATATCCAAATATCTTTTTTGATATTAGGAACAGATTTAATTTTTAAATCGAAGCGTATATCGATGTGTTTTTCACCATGAGGGGGGAGAACATGGATATATAAATTTTGCATTTGCTCATGGCTTGCATCTGCTTCGATGTACACTGAACAAAAAGTTCAAAAACGTAAATAAAAAAAATATGAACAAATATTATTTAAAAGTATCTTCCTTCGTCGCATTGTTTGCGATGTGTGTAGCATTACTACCTGCAAACGCAGCTGGTCTTGATTCCACATATGGCACAAGTACTGACGGAGAAATAGATACAACAGAAACTGGCGCTGATGGATACGCAACAGCAACTGTTGCTTGGACAACTAGTCATGCTTACCCAGCAGAATCTGATGTTACATTAACAGTTCTTTGGAGTGATACAGATGTAAGAAACTTTGGAAATCAGGCTTCATCCACTGACCTTCTAGGTTGTGTAACTACTACACAATTTGGTCTTCAGGATTATGATTATACCAGTCTCGCAAAAGATACAGCTGTCTTTCAAGTTGAAACACAGGTACCAGGCGCAACTGCTGTAGAAGCTTGTGTACGTGTTCCTGTACAACAAGCTGGCGGTGACCTTTACCAAGGTAATTTCTCATTAGCATTTATCACAACAGAACCAGGTAACACAACTTCAGACTTTGGTATTATCGAATACTATGTAGGTGGTGGTAATGACGTTACTGTTACAGGTAATGTTCAACCAACCCTTGAATTCGCTATCACACAACCTGGTGATATTGCTGTTGAGTTAACAAACCACATTTGTGACTTAGGTAGCATGACAACAGCTGCTGAAGCAACTTGTTCTTATCGCTTAAAGATCTCCACAAACGCAGCTCTAGGTTTCACGGTCAATGTTAATACCAATGGTGGTTTATCCAACCAAGGTTATGCAACTATTACCGATTGTACTGACGGCACATTGATCGCTTCACAGCCTACAGTTGAGGCCTACGGAATTGGCGTAGATGGTGCTGATGTTGGCGGTTATAACTCCTCTACACAGCTGTATAATGAACCAATACTAGAAGAAGGTAGTTTTGCTACTGATGATACACCTATCACCACCTATACTCAGCCACTTTTCGTAAGTTATACTGAAGGTTTCTCGGGTACAGACACAGCATCAACTTCCTTAGTTGAGCACAGAGCTCAGGTAACTGCAGCTACACCAGCTGGTATCTATACTCAGCTCGTAACCTATACAATTACTCCAGATTTTTAAACTTTGTGTAGTATTTTCCACTCCTCAGTAATGGGGGGTGGTCTAATACCACTCAGTAAAAATAACAATGCAAAAGCATTGTTATTTTATTTTCCCACATGCTATATTATTCACTAAATAAATCTTTAACATTTGTATATATATTTAATATGAAAAGAGGCCTCTTTAACCTAATGTGGTGTATTGCTTTAATTGCAGCTAGCTTCACATTTTTAACTCACGATGCTAAGGCCATGTTAGTTTCTCCTGTTGTGATTGAACATGAGATGTCGCCCGGCGAAAGTGTTAGCGGTAAAATGCGAGTAACAAACACCGCAGATCAACCACAAACCTACTACACAATCATTCAAAAATTCGTTGCAGTTGGCGAGCGTGGCAAACAAGAATTTTTAGAAGAGGACGATGTAATGGGTTTACCATCCTGGTTTGATATTAAAGATAGCAGGTACAACATAGCTACCAAAGAAACTGCAGAAATTGAATATACGATCACTGCACCTCCCAATGCAGAACCGGGGGGTCATTATGTGGCTGTTTTCTTTACAACAACTCCACCAGAAGACATCGGCGAGACAAGTGGAGCGGGTATTACTTCAAAAACAGGTATCCTAGTCTTGGTTACAATTGCTGGTGATATAATCGAAAAGGCTGAAATTGAAACGTTTGATACTAGTAAAAAAGTATTTGGTCACTTACCAGCATATATGTCTTTAAGGATACGCAACTCTGGTAATATTCATATTAGACCAAGCGGAACAATAGAAATTCGCAATATGTGGGGTGGAATTGTGGCAAAAATACCTGCAAACCCAAATAACAGCGCAGTTTTACCAAACAGTATTCGCAGATTAGATACTTGGTGGGCTAAATCTAATAAAATTGCTAAAGACGCAGGTTTTTTCAAAGGCCTATATAATGAGTGGAATAATTTTGCTGTCGGTAGATATACTGCAGTTGTAAATGTAAAAACAAGTAATACTGGTACCGCCTTTGAAGCTCAAGAAGCAAGCTTTTGGGTAATCCCTTGGCGCATGATAACAGTCCTAGTTAGTTTACTCGTGATACTCTTTATCATCATGAAGTTCTACAACAAAGCTATTGTCTCTTCAGCTATCAAAAAGTCCAGTAAAAAGAAGTAAATTAGTAATAAAAAAATTAAAATCTCCGTCCACAGGCGGGGATTTTTTTATCTAGATAAGAGGCTATATATAAGGTATAATAGGCTTGTAAGTAAAAGCTGAAACAAAATGATTAATTGGTTAAAAAAACACTTACGCAATTTAGAATCCATCAGTCTCATGGTAGTGATGGTTTTTAGTGTTTTTGTACAACCTGCTTCAGCTGTCCGCATCCCAACAACCCAAATCACAATGTCACGTCACACTGTGAATCTACCAGCTGATCATGCATATAAATTTCAAACACCTTCAGGCATCGACTCACCAACCGATACTATTACCATCGATATAACAGACTGGAATGCAACAGGTGTTACTTTTGCAGATATAGACCTTTTTCATGGTGCAACCACAGGCTTAGAAAATACAGACACCATCGCCGCTCTACCAGGTATAAATACATGGGGGGCAATCTTCTCCGGAGACGTTCTAACCTTAGCCCCACCTTTAAATGCAGTACCAGGTACCATCCCTTTAAATGACTTCATCACAGTTCGTATCGGACAAAATGCAGTAGGTGGTACAAATCAAATCCTAAATCCAAGCACAGTAGGTAGTCACACAATCGTAATAGCTGGTGGTTTTGGTGATATGACATATGCTGCTCAGGCAACAAACGGCGGAGACACACTTACTGTTTCAGGAGAGGTTTTACCTGCATTACAAATCACCAACCTAAATCCTAGTTCAGTCCCTCAAGGTACATGTGGCATCACAATTACTATCACAGGTGTAGGTTTTGTATCTAGTTCACAAGCACAGCTAGATGGTGCAGCTCGACCTACTATTTACGTCAGCTCCACTGAGGTGATAATGACACCTCTCTGCTCTGATATGATCGGCCCTGGAATTAAGCAGATAACAGTTTACAACCCAATCCCCACACTAACTTCCAATCAACTACCTTTCTCAATTACCTCTTCTGGCGGCGGCGGTTGCACAGAAATACCATCCATAAGCAATGTCCAGGCAACAAACCTTACTGCAAACAGCGCTCACATAACATGGGATACAGACGTAGTCGCTACCTCGCTAGTAGATTATGGTTTAACAACTACCTATACAAATACAGTTAGCAACGGAGCATTAGTATTTTCTCACGGACTTGATCTTACAGGTCTCGCTCCTAGCACTACATATCATTACCGTGTCACTTCAAATTCAATCTGTGGAAATGCAGATACCTCAGCCGACTTTTCGTTTACAACCCCGCCCTTTCAACCTCTCGCAATTAACAATGTCTCTTGCTCCAATATCACCGACACATCCCTAAACGTTGTTTGGGATACAAATCGCCCAGCTGATTCACGCGTAGAATTTGGCAAAACTCCAGGTTTAGGAAATGATGCATATTTAGGAGGTTTTGTGAGTAACCACCTAGTTCCACTCACCTCATTAGACATTAATACTTTTTATCATTACAGAGTGATTTCTTACGATATCAATGGCAATGGCGCAACTTCCACCATCTTTTCCTGCCAAACTCTACCAGACATAACACCACCAACTAATGTCTTTTTCACCGCTACTCCAGATTGTGACTCCAACAATTTAACGTGGACACATTCACCAGAACCAGATTTCGCAGGTATTCGTGTAGTGAGTAAGCTTGGCTCATACCCTACCGGCCCCTTCGATGGCAACTTGGTTTACGATGGTTTAGCTACCTTCACAAATGACACGGGTCTAACCAATAGTGTCACTTATTACTATGCAGCTTATGCGTACGATACAAACGGTAATTTCGCCTCAGGCTCTTTGTCTTCAGCTTCACCAGTTTGCCCACTTATCCCACCAACTACTACCACACCTCCAATTCCACCAACCACAACCACACCTCCTGTACCTCCTACAACAACCACACCTCCAATTCTACCTACCACTACAACTCCACCAATCCCTCCAACACCAACCACAACACCAGTCGTCATTACTATAGATCCAATCTATTATGGTGCAGATGGAACTTTATTACTTGAACCAGATCCAGATGGAGTACATGGTGTGCTACCAAATGAACCAATCCTTGTAGTTGTTCCAGTTGGTAATCTAGGCGAAACAGCCCAAACAGCAACCATCACAGTTAATGGTCAAACCTACTCACTCACACTCTCACCAGATGGCACAACCTTTACCGGTACCTTCCCCGCACCACCCAACGGCATCTTCCCAACCGATGTCCAAGTCACCTTTGTTAGCGGAGCATTAGCCGAAGCATTAGATAATTTTGAGGTTCAAATTCCAGGTGACGTAGTTGAGGCAAAATTAATTCCAGGTATTACCCCAGTCCCTGGCGCAACTGTCACACTTTATCAAATCATTAACGGTACACCAGTAATTTGGAATGGTGCTCCTTATGGTCATGCAAATCCAATCCTTTCAGACGAAAACGGCCTCTTTCTCTTCCGTGTACCTAATGGCGATTACTACGTTGAGGTCGGTAAAGTTGGTTTTGAATTACAAACATCTCAAACTTTACGGGTCGAGCGCAACGTCTTTGGCGATCACATCGAGCTCATATACATACCTGAACCGCTCATCATTACTACTTGCCAAATTGATTGTACTAAAATTGATTTTGATCTTTATATTGTGAACCCAGATGGTACAGAGCGTCACATTAATACTGAATACGTTGAAGCAGATGATCTTGGTAATCAAATCACACTCTATCGCTTCGAGGATAAAGGTTTAGATTTTGATTATAACGACGTCCTCATTCAGGTCGATCGCTCCGATTGTGAGCACTTAAAGTTTATTGTATTAAAAACAGATGCAAAATGGCATCATATTGTGCGTGCAAAAATACTTTACGAAGGTACATTCCGCAAAGAATTCACACTTACAACCGATTCTCATCAAGCATATGGGCGCACTTTATCTTTAGATCTTACAAATGACCCAACACTTTGCGAAGAAGAAGTAGAACGCATACTTCAGATCGAAGTCATTCCCGAACAAATAGAATTTACCATCCTTACAAGTATCGATTTTTTAAGGGGTCCAGATCTTCTTTCTCTTACAAATGAATGGTTAGTACCAAGCTTAATTGTGGTATCTCTCCTAAACCTTGGCACAGCGCTCAGTTTATTTAATCTTTTAGCTTACCTTCAATATCTCTTTACCCAACCAATCCTACTATTTGGTCGCTTACGTAAACGTCGCTGGGGCATTGTCTACAACTCTTTAAATAAACAGCCTATTGAGATGGCAATTGTTCGCTTACTTCATCAAGAAACTAAGTTAATAGTCCAAACTAAAGTAACAGATAAAGATGGGCGCTACTTTTTTAGAGTAAAGAAAGGCAGTTATATAATTGAAGTAATCAAGCCTCAATACGATTTCCCCACTCAGTACTTAGCTAATAAACGCGAGGATGCAGTTTTTCCTAATATTTATCATGGCGAACCAATCTCGCTAGAAGAGGATGGAATTATTGCACTAAACATCCCACTTGATCCTCAAGTGCCTGTCGAAACACCACGCAAAGTGCTCTATCGCAGATTCTTTAAACGTCTGCAACACGCTATTGCAATATTAAGTATCCTTTTTGCCTTAGTCGCATTTGTAATTTCTCCAACATGGTTTATAGGCGTTGTCTTGCTTGCGCAAATTGGCTTTTACTTCCTCTTCCGTCAGCTGGCCTTGCCAGCCAAGGCTCAATCTTGGGGGCGTGTATTTGACGCAAAAACTAAAAAACCAATCAGAAACTCAATTGTCCGCATATTTGATAAACAATTCAATAAACTACTCGAAACACAGCTCAGTTCTCGTCAGGGTAAGTACGGATTTTTTGCAGAACATAATATTTACTACATAACTGTAGAAAAAGACGGCTTCCAAAAGTTCACTTCTAAAGATCTGGATTTGGGTTCACAAGAAGATACAACAATAGATTTGAATATCCCGTTAAAACGTATTTCTCCACCTAAAAAATAACACTAAAACTTGTCGATAACTTGTTTTGTTAAGGCTATTTTTTATGCTATACTTTACGTAATTCACGGACATTTATTATTACTAATTTTTCGTTTTAGAAATCTTTTAAAAACTATGCTGAATCAGCAAACAGTGGCTGCCGCCGCTACAACACCAAAGGGTGCTGAAACCCTTCCAATAGTTTCAAAAATCCTAGACTGGGTTATAGAAATTTGTATAAGGGCAATTGTAATTTTTACACCACTTTTCTTCTTGCCTATCACGCTAGATGTTTTAGAGCTCAATAAACAAACTCTTTACATCGTTCTAGTCCTCATCGCAACAACTGCTTGGTTTGGTAAGGCACTCGCTGATCGCAAATTCACCATGGCAAGATCCTGGTTCAACATTGTAATCAGTCTTTTTGGCTTGGGTTGGTTAGTAACAAGTCTTTTCTCTAAAGATCTTTACCTCTCAATGTTTGGCAACTTTGGTCAGATGCAAGCTTCTTTTGCAACCATGGCCGCAGTTATCGTCTTCTACTTTTTGGTGATTAACCACATCAATACAACTAAAAAATTATATTGCTATCTAGTATCTTTTCTCCTCTCAAGTGCACTAGTCGGTATCTACGGTATTCTCCAGCTATTTGGTATCTATACTTTAGGCTGGTTAGCACCATTTACAAAGAGCGTTTCCTTTAACACTATCGGAACAATCAATGCATTGGGCGTTTACATGGCAATTCCTCTTATTCTTGCAGCATCCCTTACAGTCTTTGGTTGCAAAGATGGAGAATGTAAGCTAGGTGAAACAAAGAAAAAGAGCACTATCATGAACATAGTAGTTTGGGTTACTCTTCTCGTTTCATTATTTGTTCTCGTATTGGTCGACTTCTGGGTAGCCTGGGCATCTGCATTATTCGGCCTAGTCTTACTCGTTGTATTACCAGTCATTCGTGCCACAAAAATCAGCAACCCAATGCGCATAGCTGTTCCAGTTGTTCTCGCTTGTATCTCGATTCTTTTCCTAGTCTTCAAAACTCCAATCAACCTTAACCTTCCAGCAGAGGTTGCTCCGTCCATGTCGGCTTCCTGGAGTATCGCAAAAAGTACACTTCAAGAATATCCTCTTTTTGGAACTGGCCCTGGTACTTGGATTTACGATTACGCAAAATATCGTTCTCCAGCAGTTAACCTTTCTCAATTCTGGACCATTCGTTTTGAACGTGGCCTTTCAACTGTGCTTACCCTTATCCCTACCATTGGTATTGTCGGCATGGCTTTGTTCGGTATGATGGTAATCTCTGGCATAATCAAAAGCGTAGCACATCTCATAAAAGAAAAAGACGATGATAAATGGCAAGCTTACCTTAGCGTCTTTGTTCCTTGGATCACAGTCGTATTCATGGCCAACTTTTACAATTACAACTTCGCTCATGTTTACGCATTTGGCTTTTTCATGTCCCTATTGGTTGCACTTATCGTCAAAAAAGCATATATCTGGGAAGCTCGTAAAGGTTCTGCTAGCTCAGTTGTAATTTCTCTAATATTTATTGTACTTTGTGTAGCTGGGCTAACTGCAACATGGGTAATGGGTCAGCGCTTAGCGGCAGATGCGGCATATTCTGATGCTGTAATGACTTATCGCGATGGCAAAACAATAGACGATTCAATCGAGTCGCTTAATAGGGCGGTTGCAATGAATCGCTGGAATGATGTTTATTATCGTAACTTATCACAAGCCTACCTTATTAAGGCAGGTCAAGAATTCGATACTCTAAAGCAAGATCCAGATGGTGCTGCAAAGATCAATCAAATTATTGCAGCTGCAATTGACACAGGTAAAAAGGCTACAGAGATCTCGCCAATGAACGTAGATAACTGGGAGAATTTAGCAATTATTTATCAATCGATTGCATCATTTACTCAAGGTGCCGACGAATTTGCCATTTCTCATTTCAAAGAAGCTTTAGAGCGCGAACCAAATAATCCAGTTTACAGTAATGAAATTGGTAAGCTACACGTAATGCGCGCAGACGCATTCCAAGCTTTACTACAATCAGAAGATGAACAGACTGTACAAGACGCAGAACAACAAATTCAAGACGAACTCGACAAGGCTGCCGAATGGTTAAACCGTTCAATTCAAGCAAAACCAGATTTTGCACCAGCTCACTATTACTTAGGTCTCGTCTATGAACGCCAAGGACGCATTCAAGATGCAATCACTAAACTAGAGCAAGTCTTAAGTGTAAACGACAAAGATGTTGGCATCGCCTTCCAGCTCTCTATTCTCTACTACCGCAACGATCAAAAGGATAAAGCCGGTCAGATGTTTGAACAAATTGTTGCATTCGCACCACAATATGCAAATGCTCGCTGGTATCTCTCTGCACTCTACGAAGAGCGTGGTGAATACGAAAAAGCTCTAGAGCAAGTACAAGTAGTTGGTCAGACCAATCCAGAAAATAAAGATGTTGGTGAGAGAATTTCTTACCTACAAGGTCTCATCAATCAAGCTACAGCCCCTGCTCCATCACCTGAGGTTATACTAGAACCAGTCGCAGATAACATTGTTACAAATCCTGAAGTTGACCCCAATCCTTTCGAGCTACCAGCCGGAGAATAAATCAAATCAATTAATAAAAAAAGACGCGCACCCCGCGTCTTTTTAGTTGTTAAAATATTTTATCAATCCAACCTTAACACTACCTTCAAGTATTTCACTCAAAAACGAGTCTTTCTAGATCTTAGCCGTAGTTAATGTCACTCAGAAACTGTTAGTTGCTATTTACGCTACAAATAAAAAATCTTCCAATTTCTGGACGACTTTTTATGCGGTGGACCAAACTGCACGAAGTCCAAACCTTTGATGAGTTTGCGTAACTCTTTTATGGATTCTAAAAAAAACCATTAAAGTATCTAAAATCTAAATACCCTTTTAAATAAAAATGGCGGCTCTCAATGAGCCGCCGAAGAATCACTCCTTACCTGCTTATGTCGATAAGGAGCCAATAAACAAGAATCTTTCAAGACTTGTTAATCAATCAAAATGTAACACAAATCTACCAGTTTGTCAAGATCCACCTCCTCATACAGCCCTTTAAGGGTTCAAATCCTAAGTAGCACTTTGATGCTTTAGATATCTTGATGAATTACAGTGTTCTCGCTTAGCCAAAAACAAAAACGACTCCCGTCCGAGGAGTAGTTTTGTGTGGTGGACCTTGAGGGATTCGAACCCTCGACTTCTTCCATGCCATGGAAGCACTCTAGCCAGCTGAGCTAAAGGCCCCTAAACTTGTGTGATAGAGATTATACTCATTTGATTGCTCTGTCAATTTCAAGTAAACAGCTGATTCATCCTTTCGCGTAAGCGGAGTCTATACTTATTATAACGGTTATTCTTTTGGAGTTGTCTAAGTATTTTGTGTAGCTCTCTAAGTTCATCTGTCTTTTCAAGATATTCCGTATTTGATCCAGCATTATTGTGATTCGAGGCAATTTCCATCAAGATACCTTCGGCTCTCCTTACTATTTGTTCATGATCAAGTGTTTTTAATGCATCAGAATCATCTTTAGAGTTAACAATACGAACTCCGGGCATTTCAATTATTTCTTCTTCATCTTGCTTTGGCGCACATTCTACTATAACTTCATCCCCGATCACTTCAATAGCTGGTGTTGCTTGGTCTTGTGGTGCAAGTAATCTCTCTTCTCGTACTTTTAGCTCTGAATCAATTAATTCTAGCCTTACAAGTGGATGGTATGCATCAAGCTCTGCAGTACATGGTAAGCGCCTCTCCCACTCTTTTCGCTCTCTACGAAGCTCTGAGTTGGTTTTTAAGGCTATCTCTAATCGCAAACAAGCATAAAACAATGACTGCTGTCTTTGCTTGATATGAACTGCAGTTTGAGGACCAGCATTATCTATATTAGATATTTTATCCGTCAGATTTTCCAGCTTTTCAATAAAACGACCCGAGCTTTTACGAAAATGTTCTGCTAAAGCTCTTTGTTCAGAAATAATTTGCAGTTTTTGTCTTGAACTTGATCCGTTGCTACTTTTAAGTGATCTCAAAAAGAGCTTATGCCCTGAATCAAGTGTATCTTTAAACCAATTTATCACTACCATGTGCCATATTATACCATGTATTGACTTACAGCTATAAACTCACAACTCGCAACTAACAAGAACTACCCGGTTTACTCTTGTAAGTTGTCAGTTGTAAGTCATCTGTTCATACATATTATATTCACACGTGCATAAGTAGCAAACCTACAAATCACTTTGCTTGGCTTAGCAAAATTTCCTAATGCTTTATAGAGTCACCTACTCACGGTAAACTAGTATTGTCATAGCAAAGACCAGCTCAGCTGGTGAAGACCTATGATTTGCAGGCGCTTAGCTTGCACGAAAACAAAAACACAAATCAGGATCACCAAAATAGTGATGCTGTAGATACGAACCCTCTGTATTGGCGAGGATTCGTTGAGCTGCATAGGAGTCTTGGCGACGTATGCAGCTTTTTATTTTTACGAAGTAAAAATAACCCTGAGCGTGTCGAAGGGTAAGCATCACGAAGTAAAAATAACCCTGAGCGTGTCGAAGGGTAAGCATCACGAAGTAAAAATAAATATCACTAGTAGTGACAATCCCCATGTGGTTGTCCTGAACTGAAAATCCCCCTTCATTCCCCCCCC